>Ga0182741_1004737_pt1 | contig 13137 bp, 14 predicted proteins | sample eDN5th37CBELigOP_FD_128874 | JGI IMG/M metagenome (GOLD analysis project Ga0182741, IMG submission 128874) | Enriched Organic Plus compost microbial communities from Emeryville, California, USA - eDNA 5th pass 37_C BE-Lig OP (version 2) (version 2) ...
ATTGGCTTCCAGCCATTCGACGAGATCGGTGGTATTCGACATGATTTCGAACTGCCGGGTCATCTCGATGATGTCCGCCCTGCCCACCTGCGAGGCCGCCATCTGGGTGAGGTAGGGCTCGACGGCCATCCTCATCTCATACAGCTCCTGCAGTTCCAGGATGGACAGCTCCCTCGAATAGGGCACACCGTCAACCATGACGACCAGGCCCTCGGCCACGAGGGTCTGCATGGCGTCACGCACCGGGATGCGGCTGACACCGAATTGATCGGCGAGCTTCGAGTACGAGAGCCGTACACCCGCGCCGATCTCACCGGTGAGCAGTGCCTGCCGAAGGCTATTCACCACTGCGTTTCCCACTGCTGCTGTCGCCACTAGATCCTTCCCTCATACGTTCGGCTCGAACTGTATACGGAAGATAGCCGACGTATTCAGTTTGCGGGTTACGTTTGCGAAAAATTGCTGTTGCATCCGTAAGTGCGGTTACGCCCATCCTTTTCGTCGCGGTCGCCAGACCGCCATGAATCGTCACCATCGGACGCGGAATGATCGGTGGCGGCCTCGCGCGGCTGCGCCTCGCCGTCGCCGCCAAGTGGGTCAAAGGCCCATTCCAGGCGGACTGGCCCCTGTCACTTGGTTGACGGCGTGAGAGTTCTGCGAGGTCTAGCGTGGGCGGAATGGGTTTGTTCAGTCATGAGGGGTTCCAGGGCGCGGCCGACGGCGTTGGCGGCGGCTCTAATGGTGGGGTTGTCGAGCGAGCCCGGGCTGCTGAGATGGACGAGTACGGGGTGGATGAACCCGTCGTGGTCGGTCCGGGGTCTCCGCCTGAGGATGGTTCGTGCGGTCAGTTCGCGGTGCAATTTCACGTGTCTACGTCAATGCTGGCCGGGCTGAACCGTATTGCGCGAGTGCGTGGGGTGAGCGTGCCGGAGGTATGTCGGCAGGTGGTCGGTGTGTTCGTTGCCCAGCAGGAGGGTGAGCTGGGTGCATTGCTTGCTGCCGAGGCCGAGGCGGCTGATTACCGGCCTAGTTTGGGTCAGGCGTAGTCGCGCCCGCCCTGGGTTGGCGCTGTCTGCGCCTGGCTCCTTTCGCAGTCGGGAACTATGTTGCGCCACAACACAGCTCACATGGTCTGCTCGCGCCGGCGAGCGTACAGGCACTTCCCGCGCTGGCGAATGTTGGACCCATCGGCGCGCGAACTCTACGTCGAATGGGATGAGATGACCGATATCGCTGTGAGCGGCTTACGCGAGGTGGCGGCCAGCGATCCAGAAGATCCGCGACTGCGGTCCCTGATCGCCGAACCGTGGCCTCGAGCGGACGTTGGTCATCGGTCGAGCCTCATCCATCTGCGCCACCCGTTCGTCGGCGGACAGCACCTGCTGATCTACGGGTAGAGCCCGGTACCGCATCGGCGACGGCGCTCGCCGCGCTCCCGCGCGCTTCAGGATCCACGGCAGCGACCCGATTGATCGACGGACCCCTGCTGGAACCGACGAGGATGATCCGTAGGAATCAATTGTTACTTTGTCGAGATGCAGCGAAGATTGACAGGACACGCCTGGCTACTTTGACAAGACTCGGGCGTGTCGCGACAGCTTATTAATCTTCGTTGCAAACGCACAGGTCAGCGTTGTCAGCTGTCGGTCTGGAAGCGCTGGCACGTTGCCGCTACACGACACCCCTTTGATGATGGGCTGCTGACCGTCGCCAATGATCTACGCCGGAGCCTAGTTGCCGTCAAGCAGCTTTATCACTTCGCGGCTGTTGCTGAGGATGTGATCGCTGAGCGGCAGCGGGAAGCCGCGGCGGTGCAAGAAGATTTGCAGCGACGAATCGCCCTGCGATATGACCGCGTGGCGCCACCCGGCGACCAGCTTCATCATGTTGCGGTCATCCTTGGGTCCTGACGGAATCGTCTTGGCGAAGTCGGCCATCCCTTCGAGCAGCTGAACGTCTGAGACGGTGATAAGCCCGGCGGGGTAAACGTGCGGCTGCAGATGTTCGAACATCTTCCGCCCACGTTCGATGATGTCGAAGTTCGTGATGATGCCGGCGGGTACACCGGTGTCGGGGATGACGACGAGCGGCACGAAATTCGTGTCACCGTCGACGACTTCACCGTCCCAGCCGCCGTGCTTCTTCACGAGGTCGATCGTCGACAGCAGCTGCTCGAACTTGCCCTCGATGTAAATCTTGTCGATGTCGGCGGAATACTCGTCGAAGGTCGCCAGCCCTTGCGCCGCATCGGCTTTCACTGCATGGTTTGTCGCGTCGATGACGACGCAGTGGCCTTCGCCGAGCATCATCCAGTCGCACACCGACGGCGTCGCGCTCTTCTGCTTCTTCCATGCGACCTGCATGTCGGCTTCGTCGACGATTTTCTGAATTCCCTCGCCCTTGACGGCGATCCGGTGCATGATGCCGCCGACGAAGACCTCGAAGGCATCGTTCATCGCGTTCTTGAAGCGATCGCCGAGCCCGTTCGACTTGTTCTTCAGGCTGAACCACGCTTCGTGGTACAGCGTCGCGCCGCATAGACGTTCCATCGCCCACTGGTGGCGGATCATGACGAACGTGTCGTCGTCGACGGCCATGAACGGGTACTGCGTGAAGGTGAACCGTTGGTGCGCAATGTTTCCGGCTTCCCGGTCCCTTTTCATCGCAGCCTGGTACTTGTCCAGCGGCAGCGCTATGTTTTCGACGAAGTAGTCGATCGCTGCCTCGGAGACGCCGTCAGCGATCAGTTCCTCGCGATCGAACCTGACCCGGTGCTCAACGGCGCTGCGCTTGACGATACCGTTCCGAGCCGCAGCAGATCGAGCAGTTCGACGCCGGTGCCGATCTGGAAGGCTTCGGCGGGGGTGGTGCCGAGTCCGGTCGTCTTCGACCTCTCGGCCCACGGCGCGAACCAAAGGTCGTAGGTGTTCGACAGCAGCACTTCGTACTTCTGGGGCATGTTGAAGAGGTTCGACGCGACCCCATCGGGGATGAGTTTCTGGGCGTATTCGAGCATTTCTTCCATGCCCATCTGCGGTATTCTGCGTTGAAGCTTCGCCATCTCGTCCGGTGTCGGCATGTCGCCAGCGAACTCGTCGCTGCCGTTCTGCTCAGAGGTGATCGACAGCAGAATGTGCACCAGCGTGTTGCGGTCGATCGACCGCGCGGCCTCATCCGTCGACGCGTTCTCAATGATCTCCCGATGCAACTGCGCGGTGGCCCGCGGCGATACGAGCAGATCGTGATGCTCCGTCACTCGCCTGCGCGCCCGCTTGCACGCGTCACCGTTGCCGCCCGCGAGGAATTCGGCCTCGACGAGGTCCGGGCGCTGCGTGGTAGTGAACGCGACGACCCAGCGGCTCTGAAGGTCGGCAACGGTTTCGACGGCGTTGTAAAGGTTGACACCGGCGAGCAGCTCGCGCCGCTGCGTCTCCGTGAGCGGCTTCAAGCCCAGGCGCCCGCACACGATCAGGCGCGGCATCGATTCCATGAACTGCTTCATCGCGTCGATGGCTTCGTCGACCGTGCTCGGCTGCTTCCACGGGGGTGCGGCGCCGAACGGCCCTCCCTGCGGCTGCAGGCCGAACAAGCCGCCGCCGCGTGCTCCCCGTGCGGCTTGCTCCTCGCGCTTTTGCTCGCGCTTCTTCCGGTTTCGGGCCCCTTTACCCATCGGTGGCGGTACCTCTCTCGTCGAGCGTCTTGTCGATCCGGCATGTCGACGAATCGCCGCCCTGCTTGCGGATGGATCGGTGTGCCGCGACGAGAAGTGCCGACCGAGCGTCAATGTCCCTGACGATGCGCATACCGGCAACGTTAGAAGTCACGCCCGACAAGAGCGAAACATTTTCCGCGGGCCATCGGCGCCACAGTCTGATCACCGAGGAGTCACGACACGTTGCCCACGTCGCCAGGCCGCGGGTGAGCGGCTGTTCGCGCCGCGGACCCGTCACCGGTGAGAGTCCCGTGCCGCGGCGAGCCCCGGGCTCGGAAGCTGACGACCGGCTCATCGAAACGACCGGCTAGGCCCGGCATCCGCGAGCACTGGAGGACCCGGGTATTCGACAATGTTGTGGGCGCCCGCGGCAGAAGCTGCGAAACGGATCGGCCCACCAACGTCAGCCAGGCCGTGCGGTGGCGCGTGAGCGGTACGACCGACGAATCGACGCTGGTCAGGCCAACCGCCGAGCGACGTCAGACATACCGCACCGCACGGCGGCGAGCGGCGTTGGTAACGCGGGTGGCAGGTACTGCGAGTACCTCCCGATCCGTCTCGACGAGGCCTACCGTGGTTTTATGGGTACGTTGGACTTGCGCAATGAGATCCGTGAGTTCCTCAGCACACGGCGCGCGCGAATTAGTCCTGAGCAGGCCGGTTTGCCTGCTTACGGCGGAAACCGTCGGGTCAAGGGCTTACGTCGCGAAGAGGTCGCGATGCTTGCCGGTGTCTCAGTGGATTACTACATCCGGATGGAGCGTGGCAGCTTAGCCGGCGCTTCAGAGAGCGTCCTCGACTCGCTCGCGTCGGCACTCCAACTCGACGAGGCCGAACGTGAGCACCTGTTCGCCTTGGCCCGCGAATCCCATAACAGCAGCGGACGCCGCAAGCGCAGCACGCCTAGTGCGGTCAGGCCGGCATTGCAACAAATACTTGATGCCATTACCGATGCACCCGCCTGGATCCGCAACCGTCGCCACGACGTGCTCGCAATGAATCAGTTGGCCCGAGCCCTGTACTCTCCCATACTCGTTGACCCTCGCAGGCCCGCCAACACAGCTCGCTTCATCTACCTCAATCCCGAAGCAGCCTCCCAATTCTTCGTCGACTACGACCAGATCACCCGAGACGCAGCCGCGATGCTTCGACTCGAAGCCGGCCGCAATCCCCACGACGATGGGATGATCGCGCTGATCGGCGAGCTATCGACCCGTAGCGAGTTATTCCGCCAGCGATGGGCATCCCAAGACGTTCGCTTCCACCGTAGCGGCCGCAAGAGGTTGCGCCATCCGATCGTCGGTGAACTCGACTTGGACTTCGAGGCAATGGAGCTACCCTCTGAGCCCGGCCTCCAACTCAACGTCTACACCGCCCCGCCAGGGTCGCCCGCAGCTGACAGTCTCAGACTACTGGCTTCGTGGGCAGCAGGTCAGGAAAACCTTCTCTCCGAACATGTTTCAGCGAACGACTAATCTACTGAAACCAATGGGTCGAGCGCAGCGATGATGCGGGATCGACAACATCGCATCAGATCCCGCACCGGCCGGGAGAACGCGCATTTTTGATGCATTCAGATCTAACCGCACTTCGTGCCCTGAACCTAACTTGTTGTGCGCCGGCCACCGTCGCCTACCAGGTACTGGCATTACCTGGTACGACAGTGCCTTCCACGATGGGCCATCTACGTGTCGAATCGAAGAAGCACGAAGGAGCGACATCGAATGACGGAGCAACCCACGCGGCGGACCGTGCTGCGAGCCGCCGCCGTGGGTGCCGCCGGGCTCGCCGCGGCACTGACGGCCTGCGCAGACCGCCCGCCCGTGTCTGCCCTGACACCCGCGGCGCCGGTCGCGACCAATACAACCGCCATAAGACGCCGGGTCATCGTCGCGTTCTTTTCCCGCGCGGGTGAGAACTACCACTACGGCGGGCGACGCAATCTGACTGTCGGCAACACCGAAGTCGTGGCCGGCATGATCCGCGACCGTACCGGTGCCGACCTCTACAAGATCGAGCCGGTCGACCGCTATCCCGACGCCTACGATGCGACAGTCGACAGGAACACTGCCGAGCAGGATGCCAATGCGCTGCCGGCCATCGCCGCGGCACTGCCCGACATCAGACCGTACGACGTCGTCATCCTCGGCAGTCCCGTGTGGAGCAGCCGGGCGCCCCGAATCATGTCGACCTTCATCGACGAGGTAGATCTCGGCGGCAAAACGGTCCTGCCCCTGGTCACCTACGCAGTCAGCGGCATGTCCGGGATCGACGACTTTTACCGCCGAGCCCTGAGCACCTCGACCGTCGAGCGCGGGCTGGCGGTGCAGGGCGAGGAAGTCGCGGACTCAGGCGACGCCATCGACACCTGGCTGCGCAGCCACACCTTGATCAACTGACGAAAGGCCTTTACTGGCATGCGAACCAAGATCCTCGCCGCCTGCCTCACCGCAGCCGCCCTCCTCACGGCGTGCAACTCGAACGGCGTAGAAACCGAGAACGCCCTCACAATCGCGGATCAGGGCAGCTTCGCCGTCGGCGGAACGATGACAACTGCGCCCGGTCAGTTCGACCAGTTCAAGCCCTCACAGCCACAGGGTCAGACCTATCACGGTGATCACGCGTACGCGTTCTATCAGGTTCCGGAGAATGCCCGGAAACTTCCGCTGGTCATGCTGCATGGTGCAGGCCAGTTCTCCAGGACCTGGGAGACGACCCCGGACGGGCGGGAGGGATTCCAGAACCTATTCCTGCGGCGGGGCTATTCCACCTACGTGGTCGACCAGCCACGACGTGGCAACGCTGGGCGGAGCATGGTGGGCACCACGATCAACCCGACGCCGGATGAACAGATGTGGTTCAACCAATTCCGTGTGGGAACGTGGCCGGACATGTTCCCCGGCGTCCAGTTCTCGGACAAACCGGAAGTCCTGGATCAATACTTCCGGCAGATGACACCGAATACCGGTCCCTTCGACGCGAACGTCGTCTCCGACGCAATGTCCGCCCTGTTTGACCGCATCGGTGACGGCATCCTGTTCACTCATTCACAGGGCGGCGGGCCGGGCTGGCTGACCGCAATGAAGAACCCGCGGGTGAAGAGCATCGTGTCGTTCGAACCGGGCAGCGGATTCGTCTTCCCCGAAGGCGAGGTTCCCCCGCCGATCCGCAATGCCTACGACACAGTCGCCGCGGAGGCTGTGCCGATGGACCAGTTCATCGCCCTCACCAAGATCCCGATCGTCATCTACTACGGCGACAACATCCCCAGCGAACCCACGAATATGCCGGCACAAGACAGTTGGCGCGCTCGCCTGGAAATGGCACGGCTATGGCGCGACGCGGTGAACCGGCACGGCGGCGACGTGACAGTTGTCCACTTGCCGGAGGCCGGTATCCACGGCAACACCCATTTCCCGTTCTCGGATCTGAACAACGTCGAGATCGCCGACGAGGTCTCGGAGTTCTTTGCCGAAAAGGGTCTTGACGGCCGGTAGCACGGCGAGACTCGGACAAGGAAGAGGAACAAGCATGCGTCGTTCGACGAAAGCCGTGACCGCCCTGACGGCGGCCGTTCTCGGAGCCACCCTGAGCGTGGCTCCCGCCCATGCGGATAGCCCGGAGATCGAAGTCTCGCCCGACGCTTCGCGCGCATCGCAGCCCGGGGCGCCGACGAACTTCACCGGGAACGTACAGAGCAAGCCGCTATTCGACGCGACCGACTACTCCGACATGTCCGGCGGCCAGGTCAGTTTCGAGCCCGGTGCTCGCACCGCCTGGCACAGCCACCCGGCGGGACAGACGCTGGTCATCACCGAGGGCGTCGGCTGGGTGCAGAACTGGGGTGGCCCGAAACAACAGATGACACCGGGCGATGTGGTGCGGATACCGCCCGGCGTGAAGCACTGGCACGGGGCGACGGCCGCCGACGACATGACCCACATTGCCATCGCGGAGGCCGTCGACGGCGTCCGCGTGACCTGGATGGAGCAGGTCCACGAAGCGCAGTACCTGAGCTGAGAGAGACACGATGAAACTGACCAAGCTTCCCTTGTTGACCGCGGCGATCGCATCAGCGATCCTCGCCAGCGCGTGTTCGGAGTCGAGTTCCTCCGGCGACGCCAATTCCACTGCCACACAGGTGGAATCGGTGTCACCGGCCCTGAAACGCTATGGCGACGAGGTGCTGGAGAACCAGCTGTGGCAACGCCCCGACCTCGCCCCGCGGGAACGCAGCATCGTGACGGTGGCGGCGATGATCGCCCGTAACCAGACCGCAGAGCTGCCGTTCTACATGAATCGCGCGCTCGACAACGGCGTCACACCGGCGGAGCTCTCCGAGATCATCACCCACCTCGCGTTCTACTCCGGCTGGCCCAATGCCATGGCTGCCGTCGAGGCCGCCAAACCGGTGTTCGCCGCACGCGACATCGGCACCGATCAGCTGCCCGCAGCCCAGCCCGAGCTGCTCCCGATCGACCAAGAAGCCGAGGACGCGCGCAGGACCCGCATCGAGAGCACGCACGGCACCACAGGCCTGGGAGTGCAGCAGTTCACGACCGACGTGCTGTTCACCGATCTGTGGCTACGGCCGGACCTCGCGCCCCGCGACCGCAGCCTGACCACGGTGAGCGCGCTCGTGGCCACCGGGCTGACCGGCCAGCTCACCTCGCACCTGAACATCGCAATGGACAACGGCTTGACCGAGGCCCAGGCCAACGAGGTGCTCACCCAGTTGGCCTTCTACGCAGGCTGGCCGCGCGCGTTCTCGGCGATGCCTGTCTTCAAAGAGGTATTCGAGGCACGGCCATGACCGAACCACGACACCGATGGGAAATCGACCGTCGAACCTTCGTCGGCGGCGCCGCGGTGGTCGGCGGCGCGGTGGTGGCCGTACCGCTGTTCGCCGGCTGCGGGGACGACGACGAGGCCGCCGAGGCGCAGACTTCGACGGTGCGGATGCGCATCAACGGCGAGGAACGCGAGCTGACGGTCGACAACCGCACATCCCTGCTGGACATGCTGCGGGAGCGGGCCGAGCTCACCGGCACCAAGAAGGGCTGCGACCAGGGTGCCTGCGGCGCCTGCACCGTGCTGGTGAACGACCAACGGGTCACCTCCTGTCTGGCCCTGGCGGTGATGCACGACGGCGCCGAGGTCACCACCATCGAGGGGCTCGCAGACGGCGACCACCTCCATCCGTTGCAGCGGGCCTTCATCGACGAGGACGCGTTCCAGTGCGGCTACTGCACCCCGGGGCAGATCATGTCCGGCGTCGGCTGTATCCGCGAGGGCCACACGGGATCTCCCGAAGAGATCCGGGAATGGATGAGCGGCAACATCTGTCGCTGCGGCGCGTACACCAACATCGCCACCGCAGTGGCCCGAGCGGCCCGGGAGGTATAGCCGCCATGTATCCGTTCCTGTTCAGCAAGGCCGCCGACGAGCAGGCAGCCCTGTCGGCGGCGCAGTCCGGCGCCCGCTACATCGCCGGCGGCACCACCCTCGTCGACCTCATGCGCGAAACGGTGGAGCGGCCCGAAGCGGTCGTCGACATCAACGCGCTGCCCTACCGCGACATCGACCTGCAACCGGCCACGCTGCGGATCGGTTCGCTGGTGCGGATGTCGGAGCTGGCAGCGCATCCAGCCGTTCGCGAGCAGTTCCCGATGATCGCGCAGTCTCTGGAGCTGAGTGCCTCGGCCCAGTTGCGCAACATGGCCTCGATCGGGGGCAACCTCATGCAGCGCCCGCGGTGCCTGTACTTCAGAGACGTCACGACGGCATGCAATCGGCGCAGTCCGGGTGCAGGCTGTGCGGCGATCGGCGGCCGCAACCGCACCCACGCCATCCTCGGCACCAGCGACGCGTGTGTGGCGACCCACCCGTCCGACGTGGCGGTGGCCCTGGTCGCGCTGGACGCGGTGGTGATCGCGCGGGATGCCGACGGGGAACGCCGAATTCCGATCGGCGAGTTCTTCCGCCAACCGGGCACGACTCCCGATCAGGAACGCAACCTGCGCCCGGGTGAACTGATCACCGCCGTCGAGGTGCCCGTCAGCCCCGAGGCGCGAAGGTCGGGGTACTTGAAGGTGCGTGACCGCGAATCGTATGAGTTCGCGTTGACCTCGGCCGCCGTCGGACTCGACATCACCGGCGGCACCATCCGCGTTGCGCGGGTCGCGGTGGGCGGCGTCGGCACCGTGCCGTGGCGCCTGCCGTCGGTAGAGCGGGCGTTGACTGGGCAGGCGCCGAGCCCGGACCTCTGGCGCACAGCGGCCTCCACCGCCGCCGACGGTGCCAAACCCTTGTCGGAGAACGGATTCAAGGTCGAATTGATCAAACGCACGGTTGAACGTCAGCTGGCCACGATTGGAGCACTGCCATGAGCGCACCGGTGACCGGTCAGCCCATCCCCCGCGTCGACGGCGCACTCAAGGTCACCGGTAAGGCCACCTACGCGGCCGACAACGTAATAGACAACATGGTGTACGCCACCCTGGTCGGCAGCAACGTCGCGCGCGGCACCGTCGAGAGCATCGACAGCGCAGCGGCAGAACGCCACCCCGACGTGCTGCGCGTCCTCACCGACTTCAGCCGCATCACACTGCCTTTCGACCCCAAGCAGGTCGCCTCATTCGACCAGCCGGTCGCCATCGTGATCGGCGCGACGTCGGAGGCGGCGCGGCACGGCGCTTCGCTGGTTGAGGTGCGCTGCACCGCCACCGATCACGTCACCGAAATATCCGGGCCAGGAACCACCCCGGAACCCAACACCCGCACACCGGATTACAACCGCGGCAATCCCGAGGATGCGCTGCGGTCGGCGGCTGTCATCAGCGACCTTCGCTACGCCATCGAGCGCAACAACCACAACGCCATGGAACTGCCCGCCACGGTCGCCCAGTGGGACGGCGACCGGCTCACGGTGTGGGACAAGGTGCAGGGCCTGTCAACCCACCAGCCGATGTACGCGGACGCATTCGGGGTGCCGGCCGAGAACGTGCGCATCGTCTGCCCGTTCGTGGGCGGCGCATTCGGCAGCGCGCTCAAAGTGTGGCCGCACCAGCTGCTCACCGCGTTCGCAGCACGGGAGATGGGTCGCCCGGTCAAGCTCGTGCTCACCCGCAAGCAAAACTACGGCGTCGTCGGCTACCGCCCCACCAGCCGTCAGCGGTTGGCGATCGGCGCGGACCGATCGGGAAGAATCGGCTCGATTATCCACGAGGTGTCGATCGAAACCTCGCGCTACGCACAGTATCTGGAGAATCTCACGCCGTACGCGCGGTTCATGTACACCTCTCCGAACATGCGCTCGACGGCCAGGATCGTGCCCCTGGATGTCAACCCCGCCTGCCCGATGCGCGGGCCAGGCACCGTCACCGGCGCTTACTCGATGGAATGCGCGATGGACGACCTGGCCCACCGGCTCGGGATGGACCCGATCGAACTGCGGCGCCGCAACGAGCCCACCGACAACCAGGAGGAGGGCCTGCCGTTCTCCACTCGCCGTTTGACCGAGTGCTTCCAGCGCGGCGCCGCCGCGTTAGACTGGTCGCGGCGCAATCAGGTGCCGCGGACCACCCGCGAGGGCAATCAGCTGATCGGATTCGGCACTGCCGCAGCGGCGTACCACACACTCCGGTCGGATACCGCCGCGGTGGCGCGCGCCAATGCCGACGGGACCATCGTCGTGGAATCGGGCACCATCGACATGGGGCCGGGCACGTACACGTCGATGACCCAGGTGGCCTCCGACGCATTGGGCGTCCCGATGAATCGAGTCCGATTCGCGCTGGGCGACAGCGACTTTCCGCCGGCACCTTTGCACGGTGGCTCGATGACGATGGCCAGCGTCGGATCTGCGGTTCACACCGCTGCGAACATGCTGCGCGACCGGTTCATCCGCACCGCCGTGGTCGACCCTGGCTCGCCGCTCAACGGCCTACGTCCCGACGAGGTCAGCGTCGCCGACGGCCGGATGTTTGCCACCGGTGAGCCGTCGCGCGGCGAGTCGTACCAGGATCTGCTGCGTCGACGCAACTGGAATACGCTTGATTCCCGGCAGGATTGGGCACCAGGAGACGCCGACGACCGCTACTCGCTGTACGCCTATGGCGCGGTGTTCGCCGAGGTCACCGTCGACGAGCTACTGGGCACCGTGCGGATCCGCCGCATGCACGCTGTCTACGACGCCGGCCGCATCGTCAACCCGAAGCTAGCGCACAGCCAGGCGATCGGCGGTCTGGTCGGCGGCATCGGCATGGCACTGCTCGAAGGCACCCACCTCGATCATCGGGACGGGCGGATCATCAACGCCAACCTGGCCGACTACCTGGTGCCCGTGCACGCCGACATCCCGGCGCTGGAAGCGGAATTCCTGCCGGCCGAGGACACCGTCGCCAATCCGCTGGGCGTTAAAGGCCTCGCCGAGGTGGTCATCGTCGGTGTCCCGGCGGCGGTCGCCAACGCGGTGTTCAACGCCACCGGCAAGCGGGTTACCGACCTGCCGATCACGTTGGACAAGCTGTTGTGAGCCGTAGCGAATTACGTTGCTGTTCAGCCGCTTTACCCGCCGGTGACGGCCCTTTGCGCGGCGGCATAGACATCGTCGGCGACGGGTTCGTGCCAGTCGGTGCCAGGGTGGTCGGCGCTGGCGACGACGATCGCGACGTGCACGGCCAGGTTGGCGGCGGTGGCGCCATGCCAGTGCTCGACATCAGGGTCGCAGTGCACGGTCTCGCCGGGCCTGGCGGCGATGACCTCGCCGTCGCGGGTCCCGACCAGGGCAATACCTTCGAGGACATGCAGGGTCTGGCCGTTGGGGTGGACATGCCAATTGCTGCGGGCACCAGGGGTGAAGTGCACGACACCGGCCGACAGGTACGGCGGCGCCGTCGGTCCGGAAATCGGGGTGACATAGACGTCTCCGGTGAAGCAGTCTGCCGGCCCCTTAGCGGTGGCGGTGACGGGAGTGAGCTGCATGGGTTTCTCCTTCTACTCCTTCGGTGCGTTCATTGTCGCGATGTCGATGACGAAGCGGTAGCGCACATCAGAGGCCAGGACTCGCTCGAAAGCGTCGTTGATCTGGTGGGCTGCTATGGTTTCGATCTCGGCACCCAGTCCGTGCTGCGCGCAGAAGTCGAGCATCTCCTGGGTTTCGGCGATGCCGCCGATCATCGATCCGGTGATGGACCGGCCGTTGGCGAGCAGCGAAAAAACGTTTAATGACAACGGTTTCGCAGGTGCCCCCACGTTGACCATCACCCCGTCAGCGGCCAGCAGGCCGAGATAGGCGTCAAGATCTAGTGTCCTGAGTCATTAATTGCGGCCTAGTTGTTAAACTAGGTCGTGCCGACTCCTCATGCCGCTGAGATTGTGTTGTCCGCTGATGAGCGGGCCGAGTTGGAGGGCTGGGCGCGGCG
>Ga0182741_1004738_pt1 | contig 13131 bp, 9 predicted proteins | sample eDN5th37CBELigOP_FD_128874 | JGI IMG/M metagenome (GOLD analysis project Ga0182741, IMG submission 128874) | Enriched Organic Plus compost microbial communities from Emeryville, California, USA - eDNA 5th pass 37_C BE-Lig OP (version 2) (version 2) ...
CCCACCACCGGCGCGAGCGCGTCGCGCGCACGATCGGAAAGCTCCGGCGCTTCACCGCCGAGCACGAGCGCGAGCTCGCCGCGCAGGAGGTCGGCGAGGCCGGAGAGGAATCCGCCGAGGTCCACGCCCGCGTCCGAGAGCCGCGCCACCGCCGGAAAGATCTCGGCCGCGCGGCCATTGGCGATGTGATCGAGCAGCTCGAGGTACTCGTCCTCGGCCACCAACCCGAGCGCCGAGCGCACTCGCTCGGCCGTGAGCGCGCCATCGCCGAGCGAGAGCACCTGGTCGGTGAGGCTGAGCGCGTCGCGCATGGAGCCGTCGGCGGCGCGCGCGAGTATCGCGAGCGCGTCGGGCTCCCACTTCACCTTTTCGGTGTCGAGCACGGTGCCGAGTCGCGCCCGCACGTCGGCTGGGCCGATGCGCCGGAAGTCGAAGCGCTGGAGACGACTGAGCACGGGCGCGGCCATCTGCGCGATCTTCTGCGGCTCCGTGGTGGCGAAGACGAACACGACGCGAGGCGGCGGCTCCTCGAGGATCTTGAGGAGCGCGTTCCACGCTTCGCGCGTGAGCATGTGCGCCTCGTCCACGATGTAGACCTTGTAGCGCGCCTCGCTCGATGGCGCGTACATCGCCCGCTCCCTGAGCTCGCGCGCGTCGTCTACGCCGCGGTTGGAGGCAGCGTCGATCTCGACCACGTCCAGGCTCGCCGCGCCGCTCCATATGCGCTGGCAGGAGGCGCAAACGCCGCACGGTTCACCCGTGCCGCTGGCGTCGCCGGCGGCATCGCCCGCACCATCACCGGCACCCCCGGCAGCGATGCGGCGCTCGCAGTTGAGCGCCATGGCCAGCACACGCGCCAGTGTGGTCTTCCCCACGCCGCGCGGACCGCAGAGTAGGTAGCCGTGCGCCACGCGATCGCGCGCGATCGCTCCCTTCAGCGTGTTGGATACGTGCGACTGGACGGCTACGTCGGCGAAGGTCTTGGGGCGGTACTTCCTGGCCAGGGAGAGAAACATTCCGTCCGTCTCGCGGGAGGTGGGGATGGTGTGGCCGACAAAGCAAAGAAGCCCGGCGGGCTTCCTTCCCGCTGGGCTTCCGATGTCATCCGCGGCGCGGGCTACACGCTCATCGCGCGGGGCCGCCCCTCCCTCGGAGCTCGGCGCCCGCGCGATGCCCCAGGTCTTGCGAAGCAACGCTCACACCACGTACCGCTGCTACCTCTCGGTCCTGACGGGGTTGGTGGGCTCACGCCCTCCGGGACCTGGGACGTTCGAAATATAGGGTTGCGCCGGAGGCCGAGCAACGGGGCGGGAAGCGGGAAGCGGGGAACAGGAAGCGAGGAACAGGAACTGCGCACGGGTCGCTGTCGTCCCCGCGAAAGCGGGGACCCATGTTTGACCGGGTAACATGGATTCCCGCTTTTAACATGGATTCCCGCTTTCGCGGGAATGACAGGGCTTGGTGTGCAGTTCCCGCTTCCTGCTCCCCTCGCCCCCTACCCCTCCTCCAGCACTTCCCGCAACACCCTCCCCGCACGCTCTGCGGACGCGGTATCGGCATCGAGGTGGAACACGGCGCGGATGCGCGAGGAGGACCATGGCGAGGTGAGCACGCCGCGGCCGGCGCAGGCGGCTACGGCGACGAATGCGTCGCGGCCGGGCGGAAGGTCGATCATCACGATGTTCGTATCGGGCGGGACCACGGCGGCACCGGCGGCGCCATCCACGATCGAGGCGAAGGCACGGGCGTTGGCGTGGTCCACGGCGAGGCGCTCGACATGGTGATCGAGAGCGTGGAGAACCGCCGCGGCCAGTACGCCGGACTGCCGCATCCCGCCGCCGAGGCGCTTGCGCACGACCCACCCCTCCTCGATGAGCGCCGCCGGACCGGCGAGGGCGGCACCCACCGGGGCGCCGAGTCCCTTCGAGAAGGAGACCATCACGGTGTCCGCGCAGGCGGCGAAGTCGGCGAGCGAGGTCCCGCTCGCGGCCGACGCGTTCCAGAGGCGCGCGCCATCCAGGTGCACCCCTAGCGCGTGCTCCTTCGCGAGATCGTGCAATGCCCGCAGCTCCGGCAATGGGGTGATCTTCCCGCCCGCGCCGTTGTGCGTGTTCTCCATGCAGAGCATGCTCGCCGCCGGCGCCACGCGCGAGGTGGGACGGATGGCGGCGGAGAGCGCGGCGCTATCCATGACGGGTCCGCTCCCGCTCACGGGACGCACCTGCACGCCACTCAACGCGGCGGCGCCGGCGTACTCGTAATGGATGATGTGCGCGCCGGCATCGATCAGGATCTCGGTGCCGGGACGCGAGAGCAGCCAGACGCCGCTCTGGTTGGCCATCGTCCCCGTGGGGAAGAAGAGCGCCTTCTCCTTTCCGAGCATCGCGGCCACTCGCTCCTCGAGGCGCCGCACCGTGGGGTCGCCGTCGAGAACATCATCACCCACCTCGGCGGATGCCATCGCCTGCCGCATGGCCGGCGTGGGACGCGTGACTGTGTCGCTTCTCAGGTCTATCTGCATCGGGATCGTGGTAGAGGTGCGATATGGCCGGTGGTCGAGCCGATCGCCGCCCGGCGGAGAGCGCTGCTGGGCCGTGAGGCTGGGCCGTGAGGCCGGCCACCCGGCGGGCCTCGAGGAGCTAGTCCTCGAGGGTGGCGCGCTGCAACCTGCGCACGCGGCGCAGCTCGTAGATGCGTCCGACCTCGCCGCCCAGTATGAAGATCACGGCAGAGTAGTATACCCACGCGACGATGATCGCGAGAGCGTACAGCGTTCCGGTGTAGAGACTCCCCGGGTTGAACTTGCCCACGTAGGTCGTGAAGAGGTTCTTGGCCAGCTCGAAGAGGATGCTCGTGACGATCGCCGCCAGCATCGCCGACTGCCAGCGGATGCGCCTGTTGGGGATGAACTTGTAGAGCGCGAAGAACATCAGCACGATGAACACGGTGGCGATCAGCGTTCCCGACCAGTAGTCGAGCCGCCCCATGACCTCGGGGTGGATGCCGACCCGCTCGACGATCTCCATCCCTCGCGACGTGGCCAGCTTGAGGTACGCGTTGATCGCGGTGTACGCGGCGAAGAGGACGGTGCTGAATACGGTGATCTTGATGTCGAAGAGCTTCCCGCCGATGATGCTGCGCCCTTCCTCGATGTCGAACACCTCGCCCAGCACCGTGCGCAGCGTGCCGAAGAGGCGCGTCGAGAACCACACGAAGCCGATGAGGCCGAGGAGCCCCACCGATCCGCGTGCGTTGATGATGTCGTTTATGATCTTGTGGATCGGCGTCTCGCTCCCCGGCGCGTGCGGCGGGAGGAACTGGTCAATGAACGACCAGAGGCTCGCCGTGGACTCCACCGCGCTCTGGTGCAGGATGTAGCCGAGCCCGGAGAGGAGGAGGAGAACGAACGGGACGGAGGCGAGGAGGAAGTTGAACGCGATCGCGCCGGCGAGGAAGAAGATGTTGTCGTCGCCAGCGTTGGCCCAGATGCGCTTGAGGTAGTCCTCGAGCGTCCCCCAGATGCGGGAGAGGAGCGGGCGCGACGATGCCCTCCTCGGCACTCGTCGCGCCACGCGCTCCCGGATGCTACTCGGACTGCGCGCGATCCGCTGGGCTCTCTGCATCCGCGTCGGCGGCGTTCCGCCTGTCGGCGCGCACGACCTCGGCGCCAGCGTGATACGCTGCCTTCGTCTCCGCGATCCTGGCTTCCAGCTCGTCGCGCGCCTGCTGCGCCGCCTCGCGACCCGCCCGAATCGCCTCGGCCGCCTGCCGCTTGCGGAACTCGAGCGTGTTGCGCGCGAGCTCCAGCCGGTCTTCCACGTTGCGCTTGGCCTGCTCGTAGTGGTCCACCACGGAGTCGGAGATGTCCTCGGCAGCCCCGCGCGCGGCGGCACGGACGCGCCTCGCGCCGCGCTGGATCTCGCGGCGCGTCTCTTCGCCGGAGCGCGGCGCGTAGAGGAGCGCCAGACCGGCGCCTATGGCCAGCCCCACGAGAAAAGTGCCGGCACCCGTTCCACGCCTCTCGATAACCACGTACGGCTCATCGACATCGTAGTCTTCATCACGCCTCATCATAGATCTCCTGGTCGACTTCCCACGGCACACGCCCCATTCACCGCCGCCCCTTTGATTTGCTCTTCGATGCTCCACGCTCCTTAGCAACCGTGCTGGACCTGCTCTTCCTTGGTGGAGCGGGCGCCTCCGCTTCGTGGCTCTGGCCGTTCGAGCCCACGAGCGCGGAGAGCTCGGTACGCACTTCGGCAAGGCGCATTCCCAACATCTTCGCCGTTCTATCGGCGTCCCCACCCGTCATGGAGAAGGTCCTCAGCACCATCTGGCGCCGCGCGTCGGCCAGCGTGGAGCCAACGGGGAGCGTCACCGTCCCCGACGAGTCGCCCGCGCTCCGCAGGTGGCGCGGGACGATGTCGTCCACCGTGATGGACGAGCCGTGCGACATGATCACCGCCCGCTCCACGGCGTTCTTGAGCTCTCGCACGTTGCCCGGCCAGTTGTACGAGAGGATCCACTCCATCGCCGCCTCATCGAAGCCGGTGAGCCGCTTCCCGTTCTGCTCGGAGAAGCGCGCCAGAAACTCGGTGGCCAGCAGCTTGAGATCGCCCATCCGCTCGCGCAGCGGCGGGAGGAAGATCTCCACCACCGCGAGGCGGTAGTACAGATCCTCGCGCAGATCGCCCTCTTCGAGCGCCTTCTGGAGATCCTTGTTGGTGGCTGCGAGGACGCGGATGTCCACCGCGATCTCCTTCTTTCCACCCAGACGCCTGACCGTTCGCGACTCGAGCGCGCGCAGCAGCTTCACCTGGATGTCGGGCGCCATCTCGGCCACCTCGTCCAGGAAGAGCGTACCGCCGTCGGCCATCTCGAAGGCGCCCGGCTTCTCGTTGGTGGAGCCGGTGAAGGCGCCCTTCTCGTGGCCGAACAGCTCGTTCTCGAGAATGTCCTTGGGGAGCGCCGCGCAGTTGAGAGCGAAGAACGGTCCCTTGGCCCGCTCGCTCTTCTGGTGCAGCGCGCGCGCCACCAGCTCCTTCCCCGTCCCCGACTCGCCCAGTATGAGCACGCTCGCGGTGGAGGGCGCCACGGCGTCCATCACCCGATACATGTCACGCATGGCGTCGGACTGGCCAGTGAGCTCGCCGTAGTGCGTGAGCGCCTGCAGCTCGGATGCCAGCGCGAGGTTGGCGCGCTTCACGTTGAACTTGTCGAGCGCCTTCGGGATGAGCGCCTTCAGGCGGTTGAGCTTCTCGGCGGTGAGCGGCTTCTCGATGTAGTCGTACGCGCCCTGCCGCATCGCCTGGACCGCGGAGTCGACGGTGGCCTGGCCGGTGATGATGATGCACTCGGTGGTCATGGCGGCGCCCTGCATCTCCTTCAGGAGAGCGATCCCGTCCACCTTGGGCATCTTGAGGTCGGCTAGCACGACGCCGTACTCGCCCGAGGCGAGATGGTCGAGCGCCTTCTGACCATCCACGGCCACATCCACCTCGTAGCCCTCGTCCTGAAGGATGGCGCTCAGCCCCTCGGTGATCGCGCGCTCGTCGTCGGCTATCAGAATCCTTGCTGTCTGCATATATGCGTTCGGTTCCTCTAGTCGCGCCCAGCGGCGCGGAAGAAAAGCGTCACCCTGTCGGGAGTCGTCTCGAGCGTCACATCACCGCCTTCGATGGCGTCGCGCACCGCAGCGTCGAGCGGGGGCGCGGACGCGGAGCAGCGCAGCGTGGCGACCACCTGCGCGGCACCGCCGCTCTCCCCATCATCGCGCGCCTCGATCGAGCATCTCACCAGCGTCGGTGTGTGCGCCCCGGCGGCCGCCTCGAGCGCCGCGGCCAGCGCGATCCGCGTCACGATGGGATCGGCGGCCACCGTGAGCGTCGCGTCGCCGCGCGGCTCGAGCGTCACCGCGGCGGCAGCCCCATCGCCCGCATCGGTGCTCGCCCCGGCAACGGCTATGGCGTCGTGGAGCGCGACCATGGGCCGCAGCGCGCTCCACAAATCTACAGGCGCGGCAAGGGGACGCGCCAATTCGAGCAGAGCCTGTACCAGCTCGGCCGCCCGCTCCAACTGATCCGAAGCCGAGTCGGCGAAACGGCCGATCGACGCGAGATCGCCCGTGCCGCGCGCGGCGCGGCTCCGCACCACCTCGAGATTCACGGCGAGCCCATTGAGAGGGTTCCGTATCTCGTGCGCCGCCCGGTCGGCCAGTCTCTGCATCTGCTCGAGCCAGAGGCGCGCTGCCCGGTCGCCTATTCGCCCGCCTCCATGTCATCAGGCGCGGCCACGATCCCCTTGCTGCTGTCGGGAGAGCGGTGCTGGACGGGTGGCTCGACGTACTTCCTCACCGTATCGGCGGTGTTCCCCACCTGGAGCTGCTCGAAGAGGAAGCCGAAGGTCTGCGCGTAGGCGGCAGCGAGATCGGCCTTCACCGAATCGGGGAGCTCCCAGAGCTCCTTCTTGAAGGGGCCGAGCGCCTTCTTGCGGGTCTTGTAATAGAACTGCTCGTCCGTGTCGCTCGACTTTCGCTCCGAGGCGGCGTTCTCGTCGAGCCAGCGGTAGATCTTCTCGCGCAGCTCCCCGGGGATCCGGTCGTAGAGGATGTTCTGGAAGTTGGTGGCGAGATGGATCTCGGCGGTCTCGATGCGCGGGAAGTTGTGGAAGGCGCTCTCCGGCAGGGTCGACGCGCCGTGCTGCACCGCGCCCGAGAGACCGTACTCGTCGCGCGCCACCTTCGAGAGCTCCTCCAGAGCGACCAGGTCGAGCTTCACGTCGGCGATCGAGCCATCGGCCAGCACCACGCCGCCGTGCGACGTCCCCGTCTGGACGCTGATCTTCGAGAGCCCCGCCGGCACGTCGCCATCGCCGTCGCCGAGCGCGCGGTCGAAGCCATCCATGAAAGCGCGCAGCTCGGGCACGGTGCTGTTCTGCGTCCCGACCTCGCCGATCTCACCGCCCACGGAGATCGTCACGCCCGCGGGCTCGATGCCGCGGATGTAGCGAACGATGTCGACCGCGGTCTGGTAGTTGAGGCGCTGCTGCTCGTCGAGGGTGGGGAGCGAGATGTCCACCAGCGTGGAAGTATCCACGTCGATGTTGTAGAAGCCCTCGGAGATCGCCTCGAGCGCGAGCTGCTTCACGGCGGCGACTTCGCCGGCGGGGTCGACGGCGAACTTCTTGGCGTTCACCTGGAAGTGGTCGCCCTGGATGAACACCGGCCCGCGGAAGCCTTCGCGCAGCGCGGCGGCCAGCATCACCGCCACGTATTCCTTGGGCCGCTGGTCGGTGTAGGCGATCTCGGAGCGCGCGATCTCGAGGATGAAGGCGCCGGCCTTCATCTCGACGGCGGTGCGGAAAATGGCGCGCGCGGTGTCGTACGCCATACCGCGCACGTTGATGGCGGGAACGGTGAAGCCGCCCACCTCGCCGCGCCCGCGCGCCATGTAGAGGTCGTTGATCGAAGCCGGACGGACTCCCACGGCCTGGCCGATCTCCCAGATCAGCCAGCGAGCGTGGTCCTTTTCCTGCCCATCGCTGAAGACCGCCTGCCGCACGAGCTCATCCATGTGCTTCGAGCGCAGCGCGGCTTCATCGATGACCTTGACGTGGCCGTTCTCGAGCGCAACAGCACCACCGAATAGCCGCACTGGCGCCGATGTACGAGCTTCCATCTATCGAGCCTCCCGTTCAGTGATTCGCGGGACGTCCGCCGGCGCCGGCGCCCAGCGCGCCCGGGCCCCGATCCCTGAGGGGAAACTGCCCGCGGCCACCACCGCTCGCAAGGGTTCCGCTACAGTATCCTACAGTATCCGGCGTGGGTCGGGCTTGGGGAGCTGCTCCCACTCCCGCCGCGCCTCTTCGGCGTCGGCGCGCCCCAGCATCCCGTAGGTGAACCGCTTCCCCAGCTCCACGCCCGGCTGGTCGAGCGGGTTTATCCCGTAGAGCGCCCCCGAGTAGATCGCCGCCGCCTCGAGGAGCACGATGAGACCACCCACGTGCCACTCGTCCACGCTGTCGAGAGTGATGGTCATGTTGGGACGGCCATGGGCGGCGAGCGCGCCAGCGGTGGCCCGCCGCTCCACATCCAGGAGCTCGCCCAGGGTGTGGCCGCCGAGGTAGGCCAGCTCGGGGACGTCCGCATGCAGGTGCGGAATCTCGAGATCCCGTCCCAGCTCGCCCACCGCCACGAAAGTCACCGTCTTGTCGCGGGGACCCTCCATGAAGAGCTGCACCTTGCTGTGCTGATCGGTGGCGCCGACCGCCGCCAGCGGCGTGGGGCCCACCGACTCCTTCCCGCTGCGCAGCTTCCCGAGGCTCTCCGCCCAGAGCTGCACGAACCAGTCCCCCATGTCGGCCAGTGCGTCGCTGTAGGGCATGAGCACCTGGATCGGCATGCCGTGGCGGGTGTCGGCGAGCCACTGGAGCATGGCGAAGACGCCCGCCGGATTCTCCTCCAGCGCGTCGGCCTCGCAGCGCCGCGCCATCTCGCGGGCGCCCGCGAGGAGGCCGGGAACGTCGATTCCCATGAGCGCGGCGGGGAGCAGCCCAACCGGCGAGAGGACGCTGTAGCGCCCCCCCACGTTCGCGGGCACGTCGAGCGAGACTATCCCCTCGGCGCGCGCCAGCGCGCGCAGCGCTCCGTGCGACGGATCGGTGATGAACACGAGGTGCCGCTGCAGCCCATCGGGGAATTCCGCCTCGAGCCGGCCGCGCACTATGAGATACTGCGACATCGTCTCCGCCGTGGAGCCGGACTTGGAGATCACGATGAAGAGCGTGCTCCCCAGGTCGAGATGGTCCAGGAAGGGCGCGATGGTGGTCGGGTCGATGTTGTCGAGCACGTGCAGGCGCGGGAAGAAGTCGCGCGCTTCGTCATCCAGCTCGTTCCACCGCGTGGAGCGGAGCGCGCTCCGCAGCGCGATGGTGCCGAGCGCGGAGCCGCCGATGCCGAGTACGACCACGTCGTTGAAGGCCTGGCCGACGCCGTCGGCGAAGCGCCGCAGCTCGGTGAGGCTGTCGTGGCCTTCCACCAGCTCCATGAAGCCCAGCTCCCCGGCCGCGCGCCGCCCGGCGAACACCTTCCGCGCCTCGGCGAAGCGATCACCGGCGGCCGCCCACGTGCTCTCGTCAATCGCGCCCGGGACGTTGCCAGCGAGCATGTTGCTGTAATCGATGCGGATGCTCATGTGGGGTTGTCGTGAGAGTCGATGCGAATGGTGAGCCCATCGAAGGCAGGCATCACGCCGTCGGGCAGCTCCGCTTCCAGATCGGCGTGCCTGTTGTCGTGCGTGAGGTGCGTGAGGAAAGTGCGCTCGGCGCCCACTTCGCGCGCGGCGGCCAGCGCTTCCGGGATGCTCAGATGCGTGGGGTGCTCGGTCCTGAAGAGAGCGTTGATCACCAGCACGCGCGCCCCGCGCAGGACATCGAGCGCGGCGGGCGGGAGGCGCTTGGCGTCGGTCACGTACGCCAGCGGCCCGATACGGTAGGCGAACACGGTGACCGGGCCGTGCGGCACCGATACCGGAGTCACGTCCACATCGCCGATGCGCACGGTCTCGCCGTCGCGCAGCGGATGCGCGTGCCCCTCCGGCTTCGACGTGCCGGGGAGCGGGCGCATGCGGTCGTCGAAGATGTACGGGAAGCGCCGGGCGATGTGCTCCAGCGTGTCGGCCGGGCCGTAGATGGGGAGCGCCGCGCCGCGGCGCACGGAGACGGCGCGCAGATCGTCAATGCCGTGCGTGTGATCCGCGTGCTCGTGGGTGTAGAGGACCGCATCCACCCTGTCTATCCCAGCCGCTATGAGCTGCAGGCGCAGCTCGGGCGGAGTGTCCACGAGGAGACGTGTCCCGCCGTCGGTCTCCACGAGAGCGGCGCTCCGCGTGCGCCTGTCGCGCGGATCGCTCGACCTGCACACCGCGCAGCCGCAGCCGATCTGCGGTACGCCGAAGCTCGTCCCGGTGCCCAGGAAGGTGAGCCTCACACCACTTCCACCCGCAGCAGATTCGTGGTGCGCGGTACGTCGAAGGGCACGCCCGCGGTCACCAGCACGCGGTCGCCCTTCTCGACGAGACCCAACTTCTGCACCACGTCTCTGCCATGCTCGAACATCTCCTCGTAAGTGGCCGCCGGCGGGAGGAGGAGCGGCTGCACTCCCCATACCAGCGCGAGCTGGCGGTAGGTCCTCTCCGAGTCGGTGAGTGCTATGATCGGCACCACGGGCCTGTGCGAGGCCACGATGCGGGCGGTGAAACCGCTCTTGGTAATGACCATCACCACCGGCGCCTCCAGCGAAGCGGCGGCGGCCGCGGTGGCGGCGGCTATGGCGTCTTCGGTGGTGACGGTGGTGTCGGACTGGCGACGGCCGCCGAGGATCCGGGCCGGGCGCGGGATGGGGTGGCGCTCCATCTCGGTGATGATCCTCGTCATCGCGAGCACCGCCAGCTCGGGATACGCCCCGGCCGCCGTCTCCGCCGAGAGCATGACGGCGTCGGTGCCATCGAGGATGGCGTTGGCCACGTCGCTCGCCTCCGCGCGCGTGGGGCGCGGGTGCGAGATCATCGACTCGAGCATCTGCGTGGCGGTGATCACCGGCCGCCCCAGCGCGTTGGAGATGGCGATGATGCGCTTCTGCGCTATCGGCACCTCCTCGAAGGGGAGCTCCACGCCGAGGTCTCCGCGCGCCACCATCACGGCATCGGCGGCTTCCACGATGCTGTGGATGTTGGCGAGCGCGGTGTCCTTCTCGATCTTGGCGATCACCAGCATGCCGCGCGGAATGAGCGAGCGAAGCTGCGCGATGTCCGCGGCGGAGCGAACGAAGCTCAGCGCGAGATATTCGAGACCCTCCTCCACGGCGAAGGCGACGTCGGCCATGTCCTTCTCGGTGATGGACGGAGCCGAGACCGCGACGCCGGGGAGATTCATCCCCTTGTGGCTGCGCAGGAGGCCCCCGTGCACCACGCGCGTGCGCACGCGCGGGTGCTCCACGTCCAGCACCACCACGTCTATGAGCCCATCGTCCATGAGGACCCGGTCGCCCTCCTTCACGTCGTCGGCGAGCGCATCGTAGGTGATCGGGATCTCCCCCGGGCGCGCGATCTCCTCGGGCGCGAGCACCGCGTCGCTCCCTTCCGCGAGCATCACGGGCTCCGCGAGCGCGCCCACTCTGATGCGCGGGCCCTGGAGATCTCCGAGGATCGCCACCGGTTGGCCGGCTTCGGCCGCCACGCGGCGTACTGTACGGATCACTTCGGCATGCTCATCTTGGGTGCCGTGCGAGAAGTTGATCCGGGCCACATCCATGCCGGCGTCGATGAGCGAGCGGATGACCTTGGGAGAGGATGATGCCGGCCCGAGCGTGCAGACGATCTTGGTGCAGGCGTAGCTGTTCGTGGGCACTGAGGAGATGATGAGAGGCGTGTAGGTAGCGAGGATTCGCAGATGTATCCGGCAACCGCCGTGCAGGCAAGGCGCCATTGGCAAAGAACAATCTAGTGTCGCGGCCAACGGGCTACTGGCTGGCGGCGCTGCTGCTGATCGGATCGCTCGTGGCGCTGGTGCTGTGGCGCGACCGGCCGCCGCGCGCGGCGCCCGCGTCCATCGCCGCCACGGAGTTCTCCGCCGAGCGCGCGTGGCGGGTGCTCACGTATCTGGCGGACACGATCGGCTATCGCGTGTCGGGAACCGAGGGAGCGCGGCGGGCCGAAGGGTACCTGGCGGCCGAGCTTCGCGGCATCGCGGGGGCGGATGTGGAGGTGCAGGAAGCGAGCGGCGCGCGTCCCGCTGGTGGCCGCGTGATCGGCTACACGCTGCGCAACGTGCTCGTCCGCATCCCGGGACGTTCGCGCGACGCGATCCTCCTCTCCGCGCACTACGACACGCCCGTGGGGAGCGTGGGCGCGGGCGACGACGGTGTAGCTGCGGCGGCGCTGGTGGAAGTGGTACGCGCGCTCGCCGCCGGGCCGGAGCTCGACCACTCGGTGATCGCCATCATCGGCGACGGCGAGGAGCAGGGGCTGCTCGGCTCGCACGGCTTCGTGGCGCACCCGTGGTTCCGCGATGTACGTGCCTTCGTCAACCTCGAGAGCGCGGGTCCGCACGGAAAGGCCATCCTCTTCCAGGCCGGCGCGGGCGGCGGATGGCTCGTATCTGCGTACGCTCGCTCGGTGCCCTTTCCGTACGGTACGGTGCTCGCCCAGGACATCTTCCAGAGCGGCGCGATCCCATCCGACACCGACTTCCGCATCTACCGCGATTTCGGCCACCTCGTGGGGCTCGACATCGCGCTCTACCGCGGCGGCTGGGCCTACCACACGCAGCGCGACCGCAGCTGGAACGTGTCGCCCGGCACGGTGCAGCAGGTGGGCGCGAACGCGCTGGCGCTCGCGCGGGAGCTGGCGTCGCGGCCGCTCGCGCCGGGCGCCAGCGGCGAGCGCGCGGTGTACTACGACGTGCTCGGGCTCTTCATGCCGCGCTACGGCGAGGGGACGGCACGCATCCTCGCCATCGCTGCGCTGGCACTCGCCGCGGCCGCGCTGGGAGCCGCGCATGCGCGAGGGCTAGCACGGGCGGGAGCGGCCGTGCTCGCGGCGCTCACGCTCGTGGCCTCGGCGATCGTCGCGATCCTGGCCGCGCTGGGGCTCGGCGCGGCCGCGGCGTATCCGGTGGGGCATCCGATGTCGTGGTACGCCCACCCCTGGTGGGGAGTATCCGCGTTCGCGCTGGCGGCGCTCGCCGGCGCGCTGGCGGCGCAATGGGCAGTGCAATGGGCAGTGCAGTGGGCGGTCCAAGGCCGGGGCGCCTCGAGTCCCGAGAGGCGCGCGTACGCCGCCCATGCGGGGCTGCTCCTCTTCTGGGCGCTGGTGCTCGCGCTCCTCTCGCTGGTGCGGCTAGGCTCCGCGTACATCGCGCTCTGGTGGGTGATCGGCCTCGCGCTCGCGCTCCTGGCGGCGGCACTCGATGGCGGAAGGCGCTGGCGCGTGTGGCTCGTGCTCGGCGCGCTGCCGGCGGGTACGCTCACGCTGCAGCTCGTCATCATGCTCGCGCTGCTCTTCGTGCCCGTCTTCGGACGGCTCCCGCTCGCGATAGCGCCCGACACGGTGCTAGCGGTGCTGCTCGCAGTCCCGG
>Ga0182741_1004739_pt1 | contig 13129 bp, 12 predicted proteins | sample eDN5th37CBELigOP_FD_128874 | JGI IMG/M metagenome (GOLD analysis project Ga0182741, IMG submission 128874) | Enriched Organic Plus compost microbial communities from Emeryville, California, USA - eDNA 5th pass 37_C BE-Lig OP (version 2) (version 2) ...
ATCGCGGTGAGCAGGCAATGCACCTGCCCGCGATGATGCGTCTGGTGATTGAAGAAATGGTCGAGCGCGGGAGCGAGCTGCTGCTCGATCACGCGCGGATTGGTGATCGGCTGGTACCGGAACATCGCCCGCAGCTGCTCGTCCGTGAGACTTTCGATCCACGCGATGATCCGCGCATCCTCGGCTTCGCGCGCCGCCTGCAGCGCGGCCAAATCCTCGAACAGGATCGCGTCGAGCCGGGCAGGGGCCTCGCCGGTTCCGGTGAAACGCTTCAGCCAGATGCGGTCGGCCACCAGCAGGTGGTTCAGCGTGCCGTGCACCGATTTGAAGAACGCGCCGCGGTCGGCGCGATAGTCGGCGTCGGGCAGCGCCGCGGCGGCTGCATAGAGCCGGGCATTGGCCCAGCGATTGTATCCCGCGAACATGGTGTAGCGCGACTTCATCGACCGCTCCGTTGATTCACGGCGGCGATGATCGCAAACCGGCGCGGCGTGCGGTAGCCGGTCCCCAGGGGGATCGCCGGATGCGCGAAGCCCCGGCTTCGAGGGCGAAGCCGGGGCCACGGCCCAGCGGAGCTGACTTGGGATCGGCTCAGTAGCAGATCTTCTTCAGGCCCCACGGACGCTTCACGAAGTAGCAGTCGTAGCCGCCGAAGTAGTACGGCTTGTAGAAGCCGAAACCGCCGTGCCAATGGTGATGGCCGTGCCAGTGCTTCTTGCCCTTCCAGCCGGCATCGGCCGTCGAGGGGGTGAGGACGGTGGCGCCGAGTGCGGCGATCGCGGCGGCGGCGAGGATGGTCTTGCGGATCATGGGTCTCTCCTATGGCTGGGATGCATGCGTCATCCGCAGATAGGTCGCAGCGTCTTCGCAACGGGTTCACGGCTCCTTCCGGCCTAAGAGGCGCCGGCGGCGGAGCCTGACGGGACCGCTTTGGCGGCGCTCGCGCCGGCTCACCGGGCGTGCGACACCCGCGACCTTGGGCCAGGAATTGCCGGCCTGCGGTCGGGCGCGCGCTTGCCGCTGGCGCGGCCGGCGGCTATAAGCCGGCCCTCATTTCCCTCCCGTTTCTTCGAACAAAGGACGTGATTTATGGCGATCGAGCGGACTTTCTCGATCATCAAGCCTGATGCGGTGGCGCGGAACCTGACCGGAGCGGTCAATGCCGTCATCGAAAAGGCGGGCCTGCGTATTGTTGCGCAGAAGCGCATCCGCATGACCCGCGAGCAGGCCGAAACCTTCTACGCGGTCCACAAGGATCGCCCCTTCTTCGGCGAACTGGTCGAGTTCATGACCTCCGGCCCGGTCGTCGTCCAGGTCTTGGAAGGCGAGAATGCCATCGCCAAGTATCGCGAGATCATGGGCGCCACCGACCCGGCCAAGGCCGCGGAAGGCACCATTCGCAAGCTCTACGCCAAGTCGGTGGGCGAGAATTCGGTCCACGGCTCGGACGCGCCCGAGACGGCCGCCCAGGAAATCGCCCAGTTCTTCTCGGGCAACGAAATCGTGGGCTGACGCCCATTCGTGAGCGCCGGTAGCCTGGAGAAGCGCCCGTTTCGCACTTTCCAGGCTGGAATACATTATTACGAACTTGCGGTCGGGTCGGGCGTGGCGTTTGGTAACGTCAAGGCCCGCCGCACGAGGCCGCCGGGAGAAACGCCGCGCCGCGCCGCGCGCGAAACGGCCTTGGATTCCTCCGGTGCCGGCTGTTGGTGGGTGCGAACCTGGTCGAGGCCAGCCGAGAGCCCGTGCTATGACGATCGACACCCCCGAATTCTGGATCGCCTTCGTTCAGATCATCTGGATCGATCTGATCCTGTCCGGCGATAACGCGGTCGTCATCGCGCTGGCTTGCCGCTCACTGCCGCCCAAGCACCGCAAATGGGGCGTGATCCTGGGGGCTGGCGCGGCCGTCGGGCTGCGCATCATCTTCGCTCTCGCGGTCACGCTGCTGCTGGGCCTGCCTTACCTCAAGGTCGCAGGCGGGCTGCTGCTGTTCTGGATCGCCGTCAAGCTGCTGACCGAGAACGGCGAGGAGAGCCACGACAATATCGAGGGCAGCGAGTCGCTGTGGAAGGCCGTCCGCACCGTCGCCATCGCCGACGCGGTGATGAGCCTCGACAACGTGGTCGCTATCGCCGCCGCCTCGCGCGGCCATCCCGAGCTCTTCATCTTCGGCCTGCTGCTGTCGATCCCCCTGATCGTTGCGGGCGCGCAGATCATCATGTCGCTGATCGCGCGGTTCCCGATCCTGGTCTGGGCCGGGGCGGCGCTGCTCGGGTGGATCGCCGGCGAGATGATCGTCAGCGACACTGCCGTCGTGCAGCACCTGGCCGCGCGCGACCCGTCTTTGGTCGCGCCCGCAACGGCGGACCACGGACCGGTGCCGGTGAATCTGCTGTTCTACGGCGCGGCGGTCGTGGGTGCGCTGATCGTGATCGGCGCCGGGCTGATCAAACGGCGCTCGCAGGAAGCGGCGGAGGAAGTATGATCGGGCTGCCCATAAGGTCGGCTCGATGAACCGGCAGCTCCCGCTTCGCCATGCCTTGTCGGCCTGTCCGCACGACTGCCCGTCGACCTGCGCCCTCGACGTCGAGGTCCTGGACGGGCAGCGGATTGGCCGCCTCCGCGGTGCTGCCGATCACGGCTACACGGCCGGCGTCATCTGCGCCAAGGTCGCACGTTACGCCGAGCGCATCCATCATCCCGACCGGTTGATCCTTCCGCTGCGCCGTCGCGGACCGAAGGGCTCCGGCGACTTCGAACCGATCACCTGGGACGATGCGCTCGACATCGTGGCCGAGAAATTCCTCGCTGCCGAGCGCGCCCACGGCGCGGAGGCCGTCTGGCCCTACTATTACGCCGGCACGATGGGCCTGGTGATGCGCGACGGCATCAACCGTCTGCGCCACGTGAAGAGATATTCCGGCTTCTTCTCCACGATCTGCGTCAACCCGGCATGGTCGGGCTACATCGCCGGTACCGGCCGGCTCGCCGGGCCCGATCCGCGCGAAATGGCGCGCACCGATTGCTTGGTGATCTGGGGCACCAACCCGGTCAATACCCAGGTCAACGTCATGACCCACGCCGCGCGCGCCCGGAAGGAGCGCGGCGCGAAGCTGGTCGTGGTCGACGTCTACATGAACGGCACCATGCAGCAGGCGGATCTGCCGGTGCTGATCCGCCCCGGCACCGACGGTGCGCTCGCCTGTGCCGTCATGCATTGCCTGTTCCGCGACGGCCATGCCGACTGGGATTATCTCGCGCGCTTCACCGACGCGCCGCACGAACTCGCCGCGCATGTGAAGACCCGAGATCCCGAATGGGCTTCGCGCATCACCGGCTGCGACGTCGCCACGATCGAGGCCTTTGCGCGTCTCGTTGGCGAGCGCAAGCGCACCTATTTCCGCCTGGGCTACGGCTTCAGCCGCTCGCGCAACGGCGCCGTCAACATGCACGCGGCCAGCTGCATCGCCGCCGTCACCGGTGCATGGCGGCTCGAAGGCGGCGGCGCGTTCCACAACAACGGCGCGATCTATCACTGGCGCAAGACGATGATCGAAGGGCTCGATGCCTGCGATCCGTCGGTGCGCCAGCTCGACCAGTCGCGCATCGGCCCGATCCTCGTCGGCGAGGCGGATGCGCTGTGCGGTGGCCCGCCGGTGACGGCGATGCTGATCCAGAACACCAACCCGGTTTCGGTCGCGCCCGAACAGGACAAGGTCAAGCGCGGCTTCGCCCGCGACGATCTGTTCGTCTGCGTGCACGAGCAGTTCATGACCGAAACCGCGCGCATGGCCGACATCGTTCTGCCCGCGACCATGTTCCTCGAGCACGACGATCTCTATCAGGGCGGCGGCCACCAATATATCCAGCTCGGCCCCAAGCTGGTCGAACCGCCGGGCGAGTGCCGCTCCAATCACGAGGTGATCTGCGCCCTCGCGCAGCGCCTCGGTGCCGAGCACCCGGGCTTCGCCATGACGCCGCGCGAGCTGATCGACTGGACCTTGCGAGAGTCCGGCTGGGGCACGCTCGAGCGCCTGGAGGCGGAAGGCTGGATCGACTGCCAGCCCTCGTTCGAACGGGCTCATTATCTCGACGGCTTCGCCTGGAAGGACGGCAAGTTCCGCTTCAAGCCCGACTGGCCGAACGTGCCCTTCCGCAGCCCGACGACCTGCGGGCCCGTCGATCAGATCCCGCCCTTGCCGGATCATTGGGGCGTGATCGAAGAAGCCGATGCGGCGCATCCGTTCCGGCTCGTCACGGCGCCGGCGCGAAACTATCTCAACTCCACTTTCACCGAGACGCCGACCAGCCTGCAGCGGGAGCGCCGCCCGGAACTGATGCTGCATCCTGACGATGCAGCATCATGCGGCATTGCCGACGGGGACCCGATCGTCATCGGCAATCCGCGCGGCGAGGTGCGCCTCCATGCACGCTTGTTCGACGGGGTTCGTCGCGGCGTGGCGATCGCGGAATCGATCTGGCCCAACGCAGCCTTCGTCGACGGCAAGGGGATCAACACGATCACCGGCGCCGACGCCATCGCGCCGTTCGGCGGCGCCGCCTTCCACGACAATCGGATCTGGATCCGGCCGGCCTGACTGCGCCTACCAGCGCAGTTCGACACCCAGCGTTCCGCCGTGGGAATCCGCGTGTTCGCGGTAACGACCGTCATAGACGGCATAGAAGCGCATCATCGGCGCGACCTGCACCGACGCGGCCGCGCCCCAATCGACACCCCAAGAGCCCTCACTCGCCACTTGGACCAGTCGCGCCGTGGGCGCTGCCGCGGAGGTGACCTCGGCGAGCTGGTCGCGCGCGTAGAACACGTCGACCACGCGGCCATAGACACTGAGATCGACCACCGCCACCGCGCTGCTGATGCTGCGCCCGACCTCGAGGCCAAGCCACGCCCGCGCGCGTTCGCTTTCCTGTGCGGTGCCGCTCACGGGGTCAGCGCCGCCCGTCTCGGTGAAGCCATCCGAATGCGACAGCGTCCAGTCGGCGCCGAGCTTCGGCACGATGCGCCAGTCGTCGATGCTCCAGCCGTTATAGGCGATCTCGCCGATCCCGCCCCACACACGCGCACCGTAATCGGCAGAGGAGACATCGATGCCGTCGCCGCGCTGCACGCCGACATCGCCCGCGCCGTAGATCGCCGACACGCTGATCGACCACAGCGCATATTGATAGGCGGCGTTGATGCCGATCTGCGTCATCGCCAGGCGGCCGTGCTGTGGAACGCCGGCGATGTCGACATGGCTCACACCGCTGTCGACGGCGATGCCGATGGCGGCGTCGGGCCCCAGGAATGCGCCGATGCCGGCGATGAAGCCGTTGGCGCGCCGCCGTTCGCCGGGGATGGCACCCTGGTCGCTGAGCCGCGTTTCAACACCATAGGCTTCGGTCCATGCCCGGAAGCTCTGTACGACGGAGGCGGATGGGGTGGCGTCCGCACCGCCGCCACCGCGCTCGCGGCCGGCGACCGTCGCCCAACCGCGATCGTCCAGTCGGCGCAGGAACCGGGTCGCCGCCTCGATCCCCGCGCCGGTGATCCGGCCGTGTACGGTCGGATCCGCAGCAGGGGGCGGCGCGGGTGGAGGGGGTGGGGGCGGACACACCGTGCAGATGCTCTGCGCCACCGCGGGTGTGGCGACCACAGTAGTCAACGCGGCCGCCGCGACGATTCCCAGCGTGAAAGAGGCGACAACGCTGTGGCGGTGATTGATCAAGGTGCGCTCCCCAGCTGCATTTCGTTGCGAAATGCCCCAAGGGTCAACGGAAAGTGGCGTAGACACTGGGAGAACCGCCGTGGTGTGACCGCTGCGCCACAGGCGGAGACCAAATCTAGACGCAGGGCTGCCTTGCTAAAACCGCATTTCCATGGATGATTTGTCGCACAATCGGTTTTTGGCCACGTCTGGTCGTTGAGCGCTGCACGGCGTGAAGCTTTCGGATCTCCTCCAAAAGGCCTGGTTGTGGCGGGGTTCGCGTGCGCGAGCCGCGTCGACGCGTTGACTTACTCAGGAGACCGACGATGCAAAAGGGCACCGTCAAATGGTTTAACCCGACCAAGGGCTACGGGTTCATCAAGCCGACGACCGGGGACAAGGACGTGTTCGTCCACATCTCCGCTGTCGAGCGGGCCGGCCTCAGCACCCTCAATGAAGGTCAGGTGATCGAGTACGAACTCGTCACCAGCCGCGGCAAGACCTCCGCGGAAAATCTCAAGGTTGCTTAAGGCGGGCTCCCGCCGACGGGACTACCCCGTAGCCCCCGGTTTCGACCGGGGGTTTTTTTATGAGGCCGGCGCCACCGCCGTCCAGTCGCGATCATCGGCCGCGGCGATGCGGCAGCGGTCTCCATCCACCGTGACTTGCCCGCTGGCGACGAGGCGCAGCGCCAATGGATAAAGCCGGTGCTCGGCGGCGAGCACACGCGCCGCCAGGGTTTGCTCCGTGTCGCCGTCATGCACCGGCACCGCCGCCTGGGCGATGATCGGACCCGAATCCATTTCCGGCACGACGAAATGTACCGTGGCACCGTGAATGCGCACGCCGGCAGCCAGCGCGCGCGCATGCGTGTCGAGGCCCTTGAACGCCGGCAGAAGAGCAGGGTGGATGTTGATCAGCCGGTCCGCCCATTGGCCGATGAACCACGGCGTCAGCAACCGCATGAATCCGGCGAGGCAGACGAGATCGATCGCGTGCTGGGTGAGCACGTCCTGCACCGCGCGCTCGAACGCCTCGCGATCCTTGCCGTACCCCTTGTGATCGACCGTAGCGGTCGCCAGTCCGGCTTTGCGGGCATGGTCGAGCCCGGCCGCGTCCGGCCTGTTCGACAGCACGAGCGCGATCTCGGCCGGATAGGACGGGTCGCGCGCCGCTTCGATCAGCGCCGCCATGTTGGAGCCGCGACCCGAGATCAGAACGGCGACGCGTTTGCGGGCCATGGGCGGATCAGAACGTGAGGTCGAGATGGCCGTCGAAGGCGACGCGCGGCGCGCCGTCTGTCACCGGCACGAGCTCGCCGAGCCGCACCACCGACTCGCCGGCCTGCGCCAGCGCCTGCGTGACCTGATCGGCCCGGGCGGCTTCGGCCACGACGATCATGCCGATGCCGCAGTTGAACGTGCGCAGCATCTCCGGCTCGGCGATGTCGCCGGCGGCGGCGAGCCATCGGAACACCGGCAGCACCGGCACGCGCGAAAGGTCGATCCGGGCGCCGATCCCTTCCGGCAGGACGCGCGGGATGTTGTCCGGGAAGCCGCCGCCGGTGATGTGGGCCAGCGCCTTGATCGCGCCGGTGGCGCGGAGTGCCGCCAGGAGCGGCTTCACATAGATGCGCGTCGGCGTCAGCAGTGCCGCGCCCAGCGAACTGTCCGCGAACGGGGCCCGATCGTTCCAGCCGAGCTTCGCACGCGCTGCCACCTTGCGTGCCAGCGAAAAGCCGTTCGAATGCACGCCCGAGGCCGGCAGCCCGAGCACCACGTCGCCCGCCGTCACATTGCGCGGCAGCAGCGTGCCGCGCTCGGCGGCGCCGACCGCGAAGCCTGCGAGGTCGTAGTCGCCCGCCTGGTAGAGCCCCGGCATCTCCGCCGTCTCGCCGCCGATCAGGGCACAGCCGGCCTGCCGGCAGCCCTCGGCGACGCCGGCCACGACCTTCGCGCCGACCTCCGGGTCGAGCTTGCCGCAGGCGAAATAGTCGAGGAAGAACAGCGGCTCGGCGCCCTGGACCACGAGGTCGTTGACCGACATGGCGACGAGGTCGATGCCGATCGTGTCGTGAATGCCGGTGTCGATCGCGATCTTCACCTTGGTTCCGACGCCGTCGGTTGCCGCGACCAGAACCGGGTCGGCGAAGCCGGCGCTCTTCAGGTCGAACAGGCCACCGAACCCGCCGATATCCGCGTCGGCGCCGGCCCGGCGCGTGGCGCGGACCAGCGGCTTGATCATGTCGACCAAGCGGTTGCCGGCGTCGATGTCGACACCGGCCTGGGCGTAGGTGAGTTTGTCGGTCGTGTCGGCCATCGGCTGCCCTCGGTTCGAGGGCGGCTTATCCTCGAATCGACGGCCCGGCAAGCGGGCCGGGGCCGGACGGCGGCCGCAGCCGTTCCAGGGCGAGCGCGGCCAGACCGGCGACGAGGCCCCAGAAGGCGGAGCCGATGCCGCCGAACGTGACCCCCGAGGCGGTCACCGCCAGCGTAAGCACCGCCGGGAAACGCATGGCCGTATCCGCGAGGGCGCCGCCGAGCGCGTTCATCAGCGGTCCGATCAGCGCGAGCCCGGCGAAGGTCGCGATCAGCGCGGCGGGCAGGGCGGCGATCAGCCCGACAAGCGAGGCGCCGGCGGCGGCCAGCACCACGTAGGCGGCGCCATAGACGAGGCCGGTCTTCCAGCGCTGCGCCGGGTCGGGATGGGCGTCGGGATTGGTGCAGATCGTGGCGGTGATGGCCGCCAAGTTGGTGGTGTGGGCGCCGAACGGCGCCGTCAGCAGCGAAGCGAGCCCGGTCCACGCCAGGATCGGGCGCGCCGGCACCGGATAGCCGGCGGCCGTCAGGGCGGCGAAGCCGGGCAGGTTCTGCGACGCCATCGTCACCAGATAGAGCGGCACGCCGAGGCCGATCAGCACCGGAACCGAAAAAGTCGGCGTGATCCAGGTCAGGTTCGACAGATGGAGCACGCCGTCGAGCGGCCCGACCAGGCCGAGCGGGAAGGCGAGGGCCGTTCCGACCACCAGGACGACCAGCACCGATGCCATGGCGTTGAACAGCCGCGCGACCAGGAACAGCACGATCAGCGGCAATACCAAGGCCGGCGCCGCCGCGGCGCTTTCGAACACGGCGGTGACGAAACGGAACAGGATGCCGGCCAACATGGCCGCCGCGAGCGGCCCCGGGATGCGCGCGATCAGCGCGCCGAGCGGCTTCACGGCCGCCGTCAGCACGATCAGGCCGCCCGTCAGCAGGAAAGCGCCCACCGCTTCATGCACGTCGACGTCGCCCGCCGACGCGATCAGCGCGGCTCCGGGCGTCGACCAGGCGGCGATGATGGGAATGCGGTGGTTGAGGCTGAGCAGCGCGCTGACAGCCGCCATCGAGAGGCAAAGGGCCGTGACCCAGGAGGCCGTCTGGGCCGCGTCGGCACCGGTCGCGTGGGCCGCGGCGACGACCAGCGACAACGTGCCTCCGAAACCGACCAAGGCCGCGACGATACCGGAAACGATGACGGAGGCGCGCATGGGTGGAAAAGGTAAGGGAGTGCTTGGACGAGAGCGAAGCGCTCCCTATAGCGGAGCCCGCTGCGCCTGCCCAGCGCAGACGGTTCGGTGCGCCGCCTTGGCAAGCCGTTTCGCTCCCGCTAACACCGGGAAGGGCAATCCGCCGGGACCCATCGCTTGAGTCTTCCAAACCTCATTACGCTCGCGCGCATCCTCTCCGTGCCAATCGTCATCTGGGCGATTTCCTCGGGCGAGATGCTGTTCGCATTCATCTTGTTCGTGGCTGCCGGCATCAGCGACGCCGTCGACGGCTTCCTCGCCAAGCGCTTCAACATGGCGAGCGAGCTCGGCGCCTATCTCGATCCGCTCGCCGACAAGGCGCTGCTCGTATCGATCTACGTCACGCTCGGCCTTGCCGGCGCGCTGCCGCGGTGGCTGGTGATCCTGGTCGTCTCGCGCGACGTCATGATCATCGGCGCGGTTGTGCTCTCGTGGCTGGTCGGCCGGCCGATCGAGGTCAAGCCGTTGTGGGTGTCGAAGCTCAACACCACCGCGCAGATCGTCCTCGCCGGTCTGGTGCTTGCCGCGCTCGGTTTCGGCTTCGATCCCGGCTGGGCCGACCTCGCCCTGATGCTGACGGTTGCCGCCTTGACGTTGCTGTCGGCCGGCGCCTATGTGCGAGACTGGGTTCGCCACATGGGTTCGACCGACATCGGATCCTGACGCCGGGCCCATTGCGCGCCCGGAGCCCCGCCATGAGCCTCTCGCGATACGTGCTGTTCTGGCTCGGTGCGCTCGCCGTCGCCATCCTCGGCCTATGGCTGCTGAGCGGAATCCTGCTGCCCTTCGTCGCGGGCATGGCGCTCGCCTATTTGCTCGACCCCGTTGCCGACCGGCTCGAACGCTGGGGCGTGAGCCGCCTGGTCGCGACCCTGGCGATCATCGGCCTGTTCGTGCTGCTGTTCGTGGTGCTGATCCTGCTGATCGTGCCGCTGCTCGGCAATCAGCTCGCCGCCTTCATCGAGAACCTGCCGGGCTACGTCTCGCGCGTGCGCATGCTGCTGGTCCAGGTCGAGATCCCCTGGCTGCAGCGCGTGATTGGCCTGCCCAACAGCGACCAGAGCATCGCGGAACTGGTCACGCAGGGCGCCGGCTGGCTCACCGCCTTCCTGCGTTCGCTCTGGTCCGGCGGCCAGGCGCTGATTTCGCTGTTCTCGCTGCTGGTGGTGACGCCGGTCGTCGCCTTCTACCTGCTGTACGACTGGGACCACATGGTCTCGGCCGTCGACAGTTGGCTGCCCCGACCGTATCGCGACACGATCCGCCAGCTGGCACGCGAGATGAACGACGCCATTTCCGGCTTCGTCCGCGGGCAGACGGCGATCTGCCTGATCCTCGGCTCGTTCTACGCGGTCGGCCTGACCCTCGCCGGGCTCAATTTCGGTTTTCTGATCGGCATGGTGGCGGGGCTGATCAGCTTCATTCCATATGTCGGCTCGATGACCGGATTGATCCTCTCTGTCGGGGTCGCCATCGCCCAGTTCTGGCCGGAATGGAGCTCGGTCCTGGTGGTGATCGGGATCTTCTTCGCCGGGCAGTTCTTCGAGGGCAATGTCCTGCAGCCCAAGCTGCTCGGCTCCAGCATCGGCCTCCACCCGGTCTGGGTCATGTTCGCTTTGTTCGCGTTCGGCTACCTGTTCGGCTTCGTCGGCCTGCTGCTGGCGGTTCCGCTCGCCGCGGCCATTGCCGTACTAGCGCGCTTCGCTCTCCGCCGTTATCTCGAAAGTCCGCTTTATTCCGGCGTTCCCACCTCCGGCAGCCTCGAGCCGCCACGGGTCCGCTCCCGGGAAGAGCGCCTCTGACCTCCCGTGCCGCCCGGACCCGACCAGCTCGCCTTCGACCTTCCGTTCGATGTCAGTCACGCCCGTGACGACTTCCTGGAGGGCCCCTGCAACGCCGCGGCACTCGCCTGGGTCGAGCGCTGGCCGGACTGGCCTGGCCCGGTTCTGGCGCTGATCGGCCCGCCCGGTTCCGGCAAGACCCACCTCGCGGCGATCTGGGCGGCGGCATCCGGCGCCGCGATGATTGCCGGTTCCGGTCTCGGCGCCGCCGATCTGCCGGCGCTGCTCGCCCACGACGCGCTGGTCGTCGACGATCTCGCCCCCGGCCGCTTCGACGAACGGGCGCTCTTTCATCTGCTCAACATGGTGCGCGAGCAGGGGGCGTTTCTGCTGCTGACGGCCGCAGAGCCGCCGGTGGGATGGCCGGTGGCGATCCCGGATCTCGCCTCGCGCTTGCGGGCGGTACCGACCGTCGCGGTCGCGCCGCCGGACGACGCGCTGCTGCGGGCCGTTCTCGTAAAGCTGTTCGCCGATCGCCAGATTAAGGTCGATGAAACGCTGGTCGGCTATCTTGTCAGCCGCATCGAACGTTCCTTCGCCGCCGCCCGCATCATGGTCGAACGGCTGGATCGGGAGGCGCTGCGGCTCCAGCGGCCGGTGACCAGGGCACTTGCCGTCGACCTGCTGCGCGCCGACGGGATCTAGCCTGCCGCCGGTCACCATGCTGTCATGAAGGGCGAGGAGCATGCCCCGTGACGGACGCGATTCCAGGCCAGAGCAGATCCATGGAAGCCATTGTCGATGCACCAGAATTGGACGCCGGCGAGAGCCTGGAGCCAACCGTCGGGACACCCCCGGTCGGTCCCGAGCGTTTCGTCAATCGCGAGTTGTCCTGGCTGCACTTCAACCGGCGCGTCCTGGAGGAGGCGGAGAATCCGCGCCACCCGCTGTTGGAGCGCCTGCGTTTTCTGTCGATTTCGGCCAACAATCTCGACGAGTTCTTCATGGTCCGGGTGGCGGGCCTGCGCGGTCAGGTCCGGGCCGGCATCACCACCAAGAGCCCCGACGGCCTGCCGCCGGCGGAGCAGCTCGCCCGCATCAACGAGGCGGTGTCGGCCTTGGCCAGCGACCAGCAGGCGCGCTGGCGCGAATTGCGCGACGACCTGCTGCATGAGGGCATCGTTCTCGTCGATGGCCCGGAGGTCACCAAGAACGAGCGTGCCTGGCTCGATCAGTATTTCCTGCACCGCATTTTCCCGGTCCTGACGCCGCTCGCGATCGACCCCGCGCACCCGTTTCCGTTCATCCCCAATTTCGGCTTTTCGATTGCCCTGCACTTGGTTCGCGCCAGCGACGGCAAGGCGATGAACGCGCTGATCCGCGTGCCGCTGAAGATCGAGCGCTTCATCCGTCTGCCCGATCTCGCCGAGACCGGCGCCGCCCGCTTCATCACCTTGGAGCAGGCGACCGGTCTGTTCATTGGCCAGCTCTTCCCCGGCTACACGGTGAAGGGACAGGGCGCGTTCCGCGTGCTGCGCGATTCCGAAATCGAAATCGAGGAAGAGGCGGAAGATCTCGTCCGGCAGTTCGAGACCGTGCTTAAGCAGCGGCGGCGCGGCTCCGTCATCCGCCTGGAAGTGGAAGCGACGATGCCGAGCGAGCTGCGCGCCTTCGTGCAGCGTGCGCTCGCCGTGACCGACCACGAGCTCTTCATCGTCGATGGCGTGCTCGCGCTGAACGAGCTGTCGCAGCTGGTCGCCCTCGACCGGCCCGACCTCAAGTTCGTGCCCTACAATCCGCGCTTTCCCGAGCGCATCCGCGACCATGGCGGCGACTGCTTTGCGGCGATCCGTCAGAAGGTCCTGATCGTCCACCATCCCTACGAGTCGTTCGATGTGGTGGTCCAGTTCCTCAATCAGGCCGCGCGCGATCCCAATGTCGTCGCCATCAAGCAGACCCTCTATCGCACCTCGTCCGACAGTCCGATCGTCAAGGCGCTGTCGGAAGCCGCCGAGGCGGGCAAGTCGGTCACGGCACTGGTCGAGCTGAAGGCGCGCTTCGACGAGGAG
>Ga0182741_1004741_pt1 | contig 13124 bp, 10 predicted proteins | sample eDN5th37CBELigOP_FD_128874 | JGI IMG/M metagenome (GOLD analysis project Ga0182741, IMG submission 128874) | Enriched Organic Plus compost microbial communities from Emeryville, California, USA - eDNA 5th pass 37_C BE-Lig OP (version 2) (version 2) ...
ACCCGACAGCTGCATCTTGGCCTCTTTATCTATCCTGGCGGCCATCATATCGCGGGCTGGCGGCATCCGACGACGCCGGCGGCCGAGCTTTCGTCCCTCAGCTACTACCGGACGCAGATTCGCCTGGCGGAAAAGGGCAAGTTCGACCTGTTCTTCGTGGGCGACACGCTGTTCACGCGGGAGAAGGACGGCCGCTTCTTCGGGCGGCAGGCGACCTCCAATCTCGATCCCGTTTCGCTCTGCGCCACGCTGTCCGCGGTGACGGAGCGGATCGGGCTGGTAGGCACCCTTTCCACCACCTATCACGAGCCCTACGCCATCGCGTCCAAATTCGCGACCCTGGACCATGTCAGCGCGGGCCGGGCCGGGTGGAACGTCGTCACCACCTGGGAGGACAAGGCGGCGCTGAATTTCAGCCGCGACAGGGCCATGGAGAAGGCGGACCGCTACGTGCGGGGCCGCGAGTTCGTCGATGCCTGCACGGCGCTGTGGGACAGCTGGGACGATGCGGCGCTGCTGCGCGACCAGGCCTCGGGCCGCTTCTGCGATCCGGCGCTGATCCATCCGGTCCATCACCACAGCGACAGCTTCAGCGTGCGCGGGCCGCTCCGTCAGCCGCGCCCCGTGCAGGGCTGGCCGGTGCTGGTGCAGGCCGGCGGCTCGCCGCCCGGGCGCGAATTCGCGGCCATGGTGGCGGAGGCGATCTTCACGGCTCAGACGCGGCTGGACGAGGCAAAGGAGTTCCGCACTTCCACTCATGCCCGCATGGCGAAGTACGGGCGGCGCCCGGATGAGGTGGTGATCATGCCGGGCCTCTCACCCCTGCTCGGCTCCACCGAGGCGGAGGTGCTGCGGCTCGAGGAGGAGATCGGCGACCTCGTGCACTCCGAGGTCGGCATCTGGATGCTGAGCGAGAATCTCAACTTCCCGCTCTATGACTACGATCCGAACGAAAGGTTGCCGGTGGAACTGATCCGCAGCGCAAAGAAGCCGACGGCCAATGCCGATACGCTGCTGTCCGAGGCGGAGCACCGCAACCTGACGATCGATGGTGCGGCGCGGTTCATCGCCCGGTCCCGCTCGCACCAGAATTTCGTGGGCACGCCGGAGCAGCTGGCGGACCTGATGCAGCACTGGCTGGAGCAGGGCGGATGCGACGGCTTCAACGTCATGCCGCCCTACTTCCCCAACCAGCTCGAGGTCTTCGTGGACCAGGTCGTGCCCCTGCTGCAGCGGCGCGGCATTTTCCGCACGGAGTACGAAGGCACGACGCTGCGGGAGAATCTGGGTCTCGCCCGGCCGTCGCCAGGGCAATTCCAGCGCATGCTGGCCCGCGCCGCGGCCGCGTGAGGCGGCGGGCAATGCGCGGCTGAGTGCAAAACGGGCATCGGGCGGCGCGGAATGCGGCAATAGGTGGCACTACCCACCTATCGACCGCCGCGCAAAGCCCGGCTTCCGGCCCGCTGAAGCCGGCTGCTCATGGCACGGGCCTTGCTACCTCCTGCGCATAGGAAGTCCGCGCCGGGGGTCTGCTTCGTCCGGATACGGGGCACGCTTGATATTCCGGCAGGGCTCCCGGTCGCCCGAGGCAGGGCGATGTCGCGGCGAGGGGGAGTTGGGGGATCCTTTGGTGACGCAGTACGAAACCGTCCGGGTGAGCCATGACGGAGGCGTGTCGACGATCACGCTGTCGCGTCCGCCCGTGAACGCCGTGACCGCCGGGCTGATGCGCGATGTGCTGGCCGCGCTGGCCGATCTCGAGGGGCGCGACGAGACGCGCTGCGTCGTCCTGACCGGGTCGGGCAGCAAGGCCTTTTGCGCCGGCGCCGATCTCAAGGCCCCCGGCGGCGGGCCCGGCTCGGGACCGGCCTTTCGCGATCTCGGCCGCGCCGTGGTGGACCGCCTGGAGACCTTCCCCAAGCCGGTGATCGCAGCCATCCGCGGCTGGTGCATCGGCGGCGGCTTCGCGATCGGCATGGCCTGCGATGTGCGCCTGGCCTCCACGACCGCACGCTTCCGCACGGGCGATGCCTATCTCGGCGTGGTGCCGAGCTGGGGCATGAGCCTGACGCGGCTGACGCATTTCATCGGCCGCAACCGCGCGCTGGACCTGCTGATCCTGGGCGAGGACCTGGACGCGGAGGGCGCCCGCGAGATGGGGCTGGTCACGCGCGTGATCCCCGAGGAGGAGTTCGATGCGGAGGTCGCGCGCGTGGCGAAGCGCGTCTCCGGCGGCTCACCGGTGATCTTCCGCGCGATCAAGGAGACGATCCGTGCGCAATACGTCTTCTCGCCCGCAGCGGCGCAGGCGCTGGAGACGCATTGGGCCGATCTGGGCGCCAGGTCCGAGGATCAACGCGAGGGCCTGGCCGCCCAGCGCGAGAAGCGTGCGCCCAACTTCCCGGGCCGCTGAAATGACCATCTTCGACACCGCTGCGACCGGCGAGATCCAGGAGGCCGCCGCCGAGGTCGTGCAGCGCGTGATCGTGCCGCTCGCCGCCTCGGTTCCGCCCGGCGGCAAGCTGACGGCGGAGCAGATGCGGCAGGCGCTGCGGGCGTTGCGGCCGCTGGGCTATCTCGGCAGCACCCTTCCGAAGGACCTCGGTGGTGCCGGGCACAGCTATGTGCAGTATGGCATCCTGCTGGAGGCCCTCGCCCGCGGTCCGGTCCTGTTCGGTGAGGTCGTGCCGCCGCGTACCATCAACTATCTCGGCACCGAGGAGCAGAAGCGCCGCTGGCTGCCCAAGCTCCTGTCCGGCGACTGGATCTCCACCGCGGCCATCACGGAGCCGCAGGCCGGTTCCGATATGCGCGGCTTCAGGACCACGGCGGTGCTGGAGGGCGACCATTATGTCGTCAATGGCCGCAAGCGCTGGCTGAAGCTCGGCAGCACCGCCGATCTGATGACGCTGATGGTGGTGGATCCCGCCGGTGGCGGCCTCAGTCGGCTGGTGGTGGAACGGGAGACCTCGCCCTGGGAAGCCCACGACATCGAGACGGTAGGGCTGAAGACCATCTCGCTGGCCGAGATCACCTTCGACGGGACACGCGTGCCGCGCGAGAACATTCTCGGCCAGGCCGGCGCGGGCGGGGAGCAGTTCCACCGGGGCATTGAGGCCTCCCGCGCCTTCATCGGCATCCAGGCGGTCGGCATCGCCGGCCATGCGCTGGACAGGGCGATCGCCTACGCCAAGGATCGCACGGCCTTCGGGCGGCCGATCGCGAAGTTCCAGGCGATCCAGATCGCGCTCGCCGACGCCGCGACGCGCCTGCAGGCTGCGCGTCTCCTCTGCCTGAACGCGCTGGCGATTCTCGACAGCGGGCGGCGCGCCCCGCGCGACGTCTCCATGGCGAAGGTCTTCGCCGTCGATACCGCACTGGCCGTCGCACAGATCGCGATGGAGAGCATGGGGGCCCAGGGCACCGCCGCGGAGGCGGAGGTTGAGCGCTGCTGGCGCGACGCCGCCATGCTTTCCGCCATCGACGGCACGGGCGGCATCAACCGCCTGATCATCGGGCGCGAGACGCTCGGCATGCCCGCCTTTCTCTGAGGGAACTCCCGATGGACACGATCCCCTCGCTCTCCATGCAACGCGCCGCGCCTCGGCTTTCGGTCGGGCAGATCCTGGCACCCTCCTCCGTCGCCGTGGTCGGCGCCTCGGAGAGCCGGGCGAAGTTCGGTGGGCGGATCATGTACCATCTGGTGAAGCATGGCTTCGCCGGGGAACTGGTGCCGATCAATCGCGGCCGCTCCGAGGTGCTGGGGCGCACCAGCTATGGCAGCCTTGCCGAGGTGCCGACGCCACCGCAGGTGGCGATCCTCGCTGTACCCGGCGAGACGCTGGTGCAGAACGTCGCCATGGCGGCCGGTGCGGGAGTCGGCTGCTGCGTCATCATCTCGACGGGCTTCGCCGAGGCCGGCGAGGACGGCGCGCGGATGCAGCAGGAGCTGGTGGATATTTCCAGGCGCTCGGGCATGCGGATCGTCGGCCCGAACTGCATGGGCATGATCGTGCCGCATCATCGGATGCCGCTCTGCTCCTCCGTGGTGCTGGACACGGATCGCCTGCCAACCGGTCGGATCGGCCTGATCAGCCAGTCCGGTGCGCTGATGGTCTCGGTCTTCGACCGTGCATCCACGGACGGCATCGGCTTCCGCAACTGCGTCTCGCTCGGCAATCAGGCGGATCTGGAGATCTGCGACTTCCTGGAGTTCATGGCCGGGGATCCCGAGACGCACGCCATCTGCCTGTATGTGGAAGGGCTGAAGGACGGACCTCGCTTCCGCGCCGCGGTCATGGCCTGCCGGCGGGCCGGCAAGCCGGTGCTGATGGTGAAGACCGGCCGAACCGAGGCCGGCGTGAAGTCCGCCCGCTCGCACACGGCCAGCCTGGCCGGTTCCTTCGAGGTGTTCGAGGCGGTGTGCCGCGAGGCGGGTGTCGTGCTCGCGCAGGATCCGGACGACATGGTGCGGGCCGCCAATATCCTGGTGCGCCACCGGCAGCCACGTCGCCATGGCGGGGTCGGTGTCTTCTCCACCTCGGGCGGCGGGGCGGGCATCGCCTCCGACCGCGTGACCGAGACGGGGCTGGAAATGGCGACGCTTTCTCCCGCCACGCGGAAGAAGCTGGGCGAGATCCTGCTGCCGCCCCAGGCCGACAATCCGATCGACCTGGGAGGGCGGAAGGCGCCCGAGAGCGTCGATATCACCCAGACCGCGTTGAATATCCTGCTCGAGGACGACGCGGTGGCCTACGGGCTGGTGGTCCTGACCTCCATGCCCTTCTTTGCCGAGAAGACCCGGCTGATCGGCGAGGTGGCGAAGGGCTCCGCCAAGCCCTGCTTCCTGGCGATCACGCCGGGCGCCGCGGGTGACAGGCCGCGGGCGGAGCTTCAGGCGCTGGACCAGCCCTATTTCGATCGCTTCGAGGACGCGCTGCGCGCCCTGGACCTGGTGGCGCGGTACGACCGGCTGCAGGAGGCCCCGTCCGGGGCACCCGTTCGTCCCTCGGGCCTGCCGGCCCAGGCAACGCTGCCGAGTGGCACCGCGACGGAGAGCGAAGTGAAGGCGGCACTGGCCGCCTATGGCATCGCGACGGCGCGGGAGAGCTTGGCCGTCACGCCGGGCGAGGCCGCTGCGGCAGCCACGGCGATGGGCTTTCCCGTCGTTCTGAAGGCCGTGTCGCGTGACATCGCGCACAAGAGCGATGTCGGTGCCGTGGCAGTCGGGCTGCGGGATGCCGCGGCGGTCGAGGCCGCGGTGGCGGCAATGCGCGAAACTATCGCCATCCGTGCGCCGGGCGCGGTGGTGGATAGCTTTTCCGTGCAGGAGATGATCCGGGGCGAGGCGGAGGTGATCGTGGGTGCCCGCCGCGACCCGCTTTTCGGTCCGATCGTGCTGGTGGGGTTCGGGGGCACGACTGTCGAGATCCTGAAGGACTTCGCCATCGCCCCTGCGCCGGTGACGCGGGACCGCGCCCGGCAGATGGTGGAATCGCTGCGGCTGGCACCGCTCCTGCACGGAGTCCGGGGAAAGCCGGCTCTGGATGTCGGCGCGATCGTGGAGGCGGTGGTGCAGATCGGCTGGCTGGCCCATGACCTCAGCGCACGGCTCGTGGAGCTGGAGGTGAACCCGCTGCTGGTGCGCTTCGCCGGGCAGGGCGTCGTGGCCGTGGACGGCCGTGCGACGCTGGTGGGTTGAGCATGGACGGTGCCGACAGCCACGCCCTGTCGCCCGGGCCGTCCAGCGCCTCCGGCGCCCCACCACTGCTGCAGGTTCGCGGCCTGTCCGTGAGCTTCGCGGCGGAAGGGGGGCGGGTGCCAGCCGTGCGCAACGCCGATTTCGACATCCCCGCCGGGGGCTGCGTCGGCATCGTCGGTGAGTCCGGCAGCGGCAAAAGCGTGACATCCCTTGCGATCATGGGACTGCTGCCGCAGCCCGCTGGCCGCATCTCCGGGGGGCGGATCCTGTTCGAGGGACAGGATCTGCTGACCATGCCGCCCCGCGAGGTCCGCGCGCTGCGCGGCGGTTCGATCTCCATGATCTTTCAGGAGCCCATGTCCTCGCTGAACCCGGCCTTTACCGTCGGCGATCAGATCATGGAGGCCATCCGCGCGCATGAGATGGTGAGCGCGAAGGAGGCCCGGAACCGCACGATCGAGCTGCTGCGCCAGGTCCGGATCCCGGCACCGGAGCGGCGCGTGGACGAGTATCCGCACAAGCTCTCGGGCGGGATGCGGCAGCGCGTGATGATCGCCATGGCCCTTGCCTGCAACCCGAAGCTGCTGATCGCGGACGAGCCGACCACGGCGCTGGACGTGACCGTGCAGGCGCAGGTGGTCGAGCTGCTGCGCGGCATCCAGCAGCGCGGAACGGCCATCATGCTGATCTCCCACAATATCGGACTGATCGCCGGCCTGGCCGACGAGATCGTGGTCATGTACGCCGGCAGTGTGGTGGAACACGGCCCTTCGGCGCGCGTGATCGGTCATCCCGAGCATCCCTACACCATCGGCCTGTTGGGGGCTGTGCCGCGCGCGCAGCCCGGGGATCATTCGCTGGTCGGGATCGACGGCACGGTGCCGGATCTGCGCCGCCTTCCGCCCGGCTGCGTCTTCCGGCCGCGCTGCCCCTTCTCCGGCCCGCCCTGCCGGGAGGCAGAGCCTGCGCTGCGCCCGCTGCACCCCGGCCACGGCGCGGCCTGCCACATGGCGCCGCTGGAGGATGTGGCATGAGCAGCGGGACCGCGCCGCTGTTGCGGGTCCAGGACCTGCGCAAGCACTTCCAGACGGGTGGGATCCTCACCCGGCGAGGCCGCGTGGCCGCGGTCGACGGGCTGTCCTTTGAGATCGGCGATGGCGAGACGCTTGGCCTGGTGGGCGAGAGTGGCTGCGGCAAGTCCACGACCGGCCGCCTGATCCTGCGCCTGATCGAGCCGACCTCGGGCAGCGTCGTCTTCCGCGGCCAGGATCTTCTGCGGCTGGACGCTAAGGTCATGATGTCCCACCGCCGGAACCTGCAGCTGATCTTCCAGGATCCCTTCAGCTCCCTGAACCCGTGCATGACAGTGCGGGAGATCATCGAGGAGCCCCTGCTGGTCCATCACGTCGATGCCGGATCGGGCCTGGTGCGGCGCGTGGCAGAGCTTCTGGAGATGGTGGGCCTCAATCCCGCCCATATGGGCCGCTACCCCCACGAGTTCTCCGGTGGTCAGCGACAGCGCATCGGCATCGCCCGCGCCCTCGCGCTCAGCCCGCAGCTCATCGTGTGCGACGAGCCGGTCTCGGCGCTGGACGTCTCGGTGCAGGCGCAGATCCTCAACCTGCTGCGGCGGGTGCAGAGGGAGATGCGGATCGGCCTGCTGTTCATCTCCCACGACCTGATGGCGGTCCGCTACATCGCGCATCGCGTGGCGGTGATGTATCTGGGCAAGCTGGTGGAGGTGGCGCCGACCACCTCCATCTTCGCGGCGCCGCGCCATCCCTATACGCGCGCCCTGCTGGACGCGATTCCCGCGCCCGAGGTCGAGCACCGTCCAAGGCTGGTGCTCGAGGGCGATCTGCCGAGCCCGCTGGACCCGCCATCGGGCTGCCATTTCCATCCGCGCTGCCCCTTCACCACCGCGCGCTGCTCCACCGAGGCGCCGGCGCTGTCGGCGGATGACAAGGGGCATTCGGTTGCCTGCCACAACTGGCGCGACATCCCACGCTGGGGCGGGTTGAGCCCCGCGCTGACCCGGCCCGTGGAGCCGCGCCTGGACCGGCTCCTCGCACGCTTTCGTCAACTGGCTGGCAACAGGCCCATACCTGCGGCGGCCGAGGCATGACAGCAGAACAAGGACCGATGCATGACGCGTAAGATCCGACTTCTCGCCCTCGCCCTGATGGCATGTTGGGCCAGCGCGGCGGCGGCCCAGAGCACGCTGCGCATCGGCATCAACGAGGATCCTGACGCGCTGGATCCGGTGAGCAATCGCCTGGCCAGCGGCCGGCAGCCGCTAACGGCCATCTGCGACAAGCTGTTCGACGTGAACACGGATCTGCAGCTCGTGCCGCAGCTCGCGGAATCCTACGAGATCGCGCCCGATGGCATGTCCGTCACGATCAAGCTGCGCTCCGGCGTGAAGTTCCATGACGGCGAGCCGATGGATGCCGAGGCGGTACGCTTCACGGTGGAGCGCAGCATCAACACCCCAGGATCCCTGCGCCGCTCCGAGCTGACGGCCGTAGAGCGCGTGGAGGTGGTGGATCCGCTGACAGTACGCTTCGTGCTCCGGCAGCCGCAGGGCTATCTGCTGGTGGTCAACCTGGCCGAGCGGTCCGGCATGATCGTCTCCCCCAAAGCGGCTCGCAGCTTGGGCGACCGCTTCGGCGCCCAGCCTGTCTGCGCCGGCCCCTATCGCTTCGTGGAGCGCGTGCCGCAGGGCCGCATCCTGGTGGAGCGCTTCGCCGACTACTACGACGAGAGCATGGTAGGGCCGGACCGGATCGAATACCTGCCGATCGCCGACTCCACCGTTCGCCTGTCCGCGCTGCGCTCGGGCGAGATCCAGATCGCCGAGCGTCTGACGCCGACCGACCTGCCGCAGCTGGAGGATGACACGAATGTCCGGGTCGTCTCCACGGCCGACCTGGGCTACCACTTCATCCGCTTCAACACGAACAACGGCCCGCGTGGCGAGTTGCTGGGCCGCGATGTGCGGCTGCGGCGCGCCATCAACCTGGCGATCGACCGCCGTGCCATGGTGCATGCGCTGTTCGACGACAAATACGTCCCGGGCAATCAGTTCGTGAATCCGTCCAGCCCCTACTACGATCCGACCCACCCGCTTCCCGAGCGTGACGTGGAGGCATCCCGCCGGCTGCTGCGGGAAGCGGGGGCGCCGAACCTGACCTTCACCTTGCTGGTTCCGGCGGAGCGCGAGCGGCAGGAGGCTGCACAGTTCGTGCAGGCGATGCTGGCCGAAGCCGGGATCACGATGCATGTCGAGACCCAGGACAACGCCACCATGCTGCAGAACGCCCATCGCGGCCAGTTCGAGGCGGTGTTCTCCTTCTGGAGCGGTCGGCCGCATCCGGACGGCAATGTCTTCGCCCACTACACCTGCCGAGGTCCGCAGAACGACAGCCGGTACTGCAATCCTGAGCTGGACAAGGTGCTGACGAAGGCGCGCGAGACGAGCGGCGAGGAGGAGCGCCAGGCACTCTATCGCCGTGCCAACGCAATCCTCGCGGAAGATGTCCCGAGCGCCATCCTGTGGCACCGCCGCACCTTCACCGGCCTCAGCACGCGCGTCAGCGGCTTCGTCCCGCATCCAGACAGCACGATCCGCGTCCGCGGCCTGAAGTTGCAGTAGCTGCCAGGCGGCCGTGGAGGGCTGGGAGATGGCAGACCGGACCAGGAGGGGACATCGATGCGGTTCCTGATCTTCATCGGCCAGCGGCTCGCCCTTGCGGTTCCGACGATCCTGATCCTGACGGTTCTCGTCTTCCTGCTTCAGCACCTGCTGCCGGGTGATCCCGCCCTGGCCATGGCGGGGGACGAGATGGACCCGCAGGCGCTGGAAGAGCTTCGGCAGAAATACGGCCTGAACCTGCCGGTCCACATCCAGTACCTGCGCTGGCTGGGCGGCGCGGTGACGGGCGACCTCGGCATGTCGCTCCGCAACTCCATGGGGGTGACGGAGCTGCTGCTGTCGAAGCTTGGCATCACGCTGCAGCTCGCCCTGGCCTCCATGGCGATCGCGCTGCTGATCGGCATTCCGGTCGGCATCATCTCCGCCGCGCGCCGGGGATCGCTTGCCGATTTCCTCGGCAGCGCCTTTGCCCTCTCGGGCATCTCCGTTCCGCACTTCTGGCTGGGCATCATGCTGGTGCTCGCCTTCTCCGTGCATCTGCGATGGCTCCCCTCCTCGGGCTATGTGCCCTTCAGCGAGGATCCCTGGCGGAGCATCAGCGGCTTCGTCCTGCCCTCGATCGTGTTGGGTACGGGCATCGCGGGCGTGCTCATGCGGCATACACGCAGCGCCATGCTGCAATCCCTTGGCGCGGACTATGTGCGGACCGCGCGGGCGAAGGGCCTGACGGAGCGGCGCGTCGTGCTGCGCCACGCGCTCCGCAACGCCCTGATGCCGGTGGTCACGCTCGGTGCCATCGAGTTCGGGCAGCTACTCGCAGGCGCCGTGCTGACCGAACAGATCTTCTCCATCCCCGGCTTCGGCAAGCTGCTGGTGGATGGGGTGCTCTACCGTGACTACGCGGTCGTGCAGGGGCTGGTTCTGGTCTCGGCGGTGCTGTTCATCCTGGTCAGCCTGATGGCCGACATCCTGTACTTCCTCATCAATCCGCGGCTGCGGAGCTGAGTCATGGCGAGCCTTGCCCTTTCCCCAGGGATGGTGATCCCCCGCTCCGAGAGCCGGTTGCGGCGGGCCGGGCGCCGGCTGCTGCGGCAGCCCGCGAGCCTGCTGGCCGGCATCGTCATCCTCGCCTTCGTGGTGATCGCGATCGCAGCCCCCTGGATCGCGCCCCATGACCCGACCAAGGCCAGCTTCATGCTGGTCCGCAAGGCCCCTTCCGCCGCCCATTGGCTGGGCACGGACGAGGTGGGGCGGGATGTGCTGTCCCGATTGATCTGGGGCGCGCGCAGCTCGCTGATTGCCGGCATGGTCCCCGTCGTCATGGCGCTGGCGTTCAGCGTCCCTCTTGGGGTGATCAGCGGCTATGCCGGCGGCTGGATCGATATGGTGGTCATGCGGATCACCGACGCCATGCTGGCGATCCCCTACCTCATCATCGCCATCGCGCTGGCCGCCTTCCTGGGGCCGGATCTCTGGAATGCCATGCTGGCGATCGGCATCGCCTCCCTTCCGGTATTCCTGCGCCTGGCCCGGGCTGCCGCCATGACGATCCGGGCGGAGGACTATGTGGAAGCCGCGCGCGCCGTAGGCAGCTCTCATCTGCGGATCGCCTTTCGGCACATCCTCCCCAACATGCTGCCGCCGCTCCTGGTGCAGGCCAGTGTCATGGCGGCTTCGGCCATCATTGCCGAGGCTTCGCTGTCCTTCCTGGGGCTGGGGCAGCAGCCGCCGGCGCCCTCCTGGGGCAGCATGCTGAATGCGGCGCAGCGGCACATGGCGGCGGCGCCCTGGATGGCGATCGCGCCGGGTGCCGCAATTTTCATCCTGGTGATCGCTCTCAACATCTTTGGCGACGGTTTGCGGGACGCGCTGGATCCGAAGCGCCGCTGAGCCCTCGAGGACAGGAGGAGACGAGGATGAGTATGGTGCTGCTGAAACAGGTCGAGGGCCCCAAGGCCTGGCGCGGCGCGGATCTCGGGCGGGACGGCCCGTGGCTCCTTCGGCTGACATCCGCGGAGCAGAAGGAGATCGCGGCGGCCCTGCGTCACGCTCAGAAGGCGGGCGTCCCGATGAAGCACTGGCGGGAGGAGAACTTCCCGCTCGACACCTTGCGGGAAAAGCTGATCGGCATGGCGCGGGAACTGCGCGATGGGATCGGCTTCACCATCCTGCGTGGCCTCGACATCTCCGGCTACTCGGACGACGAGGTCGGGATGATCTATTGGGGCCTCGGCGTCTATCTCGGGGAGCCACTGGGGCAGAACCCGAAGGGCGATCTGCTGGGCCATGTCTATGACCAGGGCCGGACCTACGGGAACATCGACGTCCGAGGCTATGAGACCGCGGCCTATCTGCCCTACCACACGGATAGCTGCGACTTCCTGGGGCTGATGTGCCTGCGGCAGGGCCTGTCCGGAGGCCTCAGCAGCCTGGTCAGCGCGGTCTCCGTGCACAATGCCATCCTGGCGGAGCACCCGGAGTACCTTGGCCTCCTCTACAATGGCTTCTATTACATCCGGCGCGAGGAGGCGCTCGGCAGCAAGGGTGTGTCTGATGCCCCGATCCCTGTCTTCGGCCAGAAGGACGGCGTCATCAGCTGCCGGTACCTCCGCAACCAGATCAACGCGGGGGCGGTGAAGCGTGGCGTGCCGCTGACGCCGATGGAAGTCGAGGCACTCGACTTCATGGATGCGCAGACCCAGCGCGCCGATCTGCGCTTCGACTTCATGCTCCAGCCCGGCGACATGGAGTTCTGCAACAACTACACGGTGCTGCATTCGCGCACGGAGTTCACGGACGGGCCGGAGCGGCATCAGAAGCGCCACATGCTGCGCCTGTGGCTCCGCTTTCACGAGCCCTGGCCGACCTCGGAGTATTTCGGTCAGCATCGCGGCTATATGCTGAAGGACCGCGGTGTCGTACTGGCGGAGGTATGAGGTCTTCCCCAAAGCTCCCCCGCCCAAGCCATGGGTGACGGAGCACAGCTCGGCCCTTCCAGGCGCCCCTGGCCGCTCTCCCGGCGGCCAGGCTTCCTGATCCGGCGGTTGCATCAGATCCATGTGGCGCTGTTCATGCGGAGCTGTGCCGAGTTCGGCATCACGCCGTTGCAGTACAGCCTGCTGGGCGCGCTTGCGCGGCGCGGCCAGGCCGATCAGACGACGCTGGCTGAGGATGTGGTCCTCGACCGGACCACCGCCGCCGGCGCGATCCGCAGACTGGAGACGCGCGGGTTTATCCGTCGCACGATCTGCGCCAGCGACCGGCGCACGCGCCTCTGCACCTGCACCGAGGCCGGGCTGGCCCTGCTCGACGCAATGGAGGATCACGCCCGGTCCGCCCATGATGCGACGATCGCGGCGCTGAGCCATTCCGAACAAAAGCTGTTCCTGGAGATGCTGCAGCGGCTCGTGGCGGCAGGGAACTGACCGGCGGCCCAGGGCTGGGAAGGGTTGCGAGGCTCATATGGCCCCCGCCATGGGCTGGCGCGGCAGAAGGGGCCAATCGTTCCCGAGGATCAGGGACCATTCAGCGGCTGGGAGCGGCCGGGCGGGTGCTGTCCGCCCAGGCTTTGGGCGGCGTGGCGGTCAACTCCCGAGCGTGCCAGGGCACCGCTGCTCGTGGAGCGCATGACTCCGAGCGGCCTCCATCTCTTCGTGTCCGCAAGCACCGATCCGGAATGCGGTCCGATGCTGACCATCGGTGTCGGCGGCATTCAGCCGGTGATTCGCTTCGCGGAGATGCCGGGCGATCTCCATGACGCGGCAGCCG
>Ga0182741_1004743_pt1 | contig 13122 bp, 10 predicted proteins | sample eDN5th37CBELigOP_FD_128874 | JGI IMG/M metagenome (GOLD analysis project Ga0182741, IMG submission 128874) | Enriched Organic Plus compost microbial communities from Emeryville, California, USA - eDNA 5th pass 37_C BE-Lig OP (version 2) (version 2) ...
ATCCTGCTGATCCTGGTCTTCTCCGTCTGGCTCGGCTGGCTGCCCTCCTTCGGCCGCGGCGAGGTGGTGCAGCTGGGCTGGTGGAGCACGGGCTTCCTGACCTGGTCCGGGATCAAGGCATTGATCCTGCCCTCCATCACCCTCGGCCTGTTCCAGCTCACGCTCATCATGCGTCTGGTGCGTGCCGAGATGCTGGAGGTGCTGCGCACGGACTACATCAAATTCGCCCGTGCGCGGGGCCTGGCGAATCGCAGCGTGCATTTCGGCCATGCGCTGAAGAACACGCTGGTGCCGGTCATCACCATCGCCGGCCTGCAGCTCGGCGCCATCATCGCCTTTGCCGTTGTGACGGAGACGGTGTTCCAGTGGCCGGGCATGGGCCTGCTGTTCATCCAGAGCGTGGGTTCCGCCGATATCCCTGTCATGGCGGCCTATCTGATGCTGATCGCGCTGGTCTTCGTCCTGATCAACCTGGTGGTGGACCTGCTCTACTACGCGGTGGACCCGCGGCTGCGCGTCGAGCGTCCCGCGATTCAGGGGGCCTGAACCATGGCCGCCGTGCTCCGGCGCGTCTTCGACAGCGATGTCTGGTGGTCCTTCCGTCGCTCGCCGGTCACGATCCTCTCGGCCATGGTGGCGCTGGTCTGCGTCGGGGGTGCGCTGCTCGCGCCATGGATCGCGCCGCACGACCCCTTCGACCTTGCCAGCCTGAACCTGATGGACGCCTTCAAGCCGCCTGTCTGGTCGGAGGGGGGCGATGCGACCTATCCGCTCGGCACGGACGACCAGGGCAGGGACGTGCTCTCGGCCATCATGTACGGGGCGCGGATCAGTCTCCTCGTCGGCGTCGCGGCGGTGGTGTTCTCCACCCTTCTCGGCGTGACCATCGGGCTGGTGGCGGGCTATCTTGGCGGCCTGGCGGACGCGGTGCTGATGCGCATCGCCGACATCCAGCTGACCTTCCCCTCCATCCTGGTGGCGCTGCTGGTGGACGGCGTGGTGCGCGCCGCCCTGCCGCGCGAGGTGCACGATCAGATCGCGCTTCTTGTCGTGATCTTTGCCATCGGCATCAGCAACTGGCCGCAGATCGCCCGCACCGTGCGCGGCAGCACCCTGGTGGAGCGCAACAAGGAATACGTGCTGGCGGCGCGCGTCATCGGCCTTTCCCGGACGCGCATCATGGCGACGCATGTGCTGCCGAACGTGCTGGGGCCGGTGCTGGTGATCGCCACGCTGAATCTCGGCTTCGCCATCCTGGCGGAGGCGACGCTCTCCTTCCTCGGCGTCGGCGTTCCGCCGACCCGGCCCTCGCTCGGCACTCTCATTCGCATAGGCAACGACTTCCTGCTCTCCGGCGAGTGGTGGATCACCATCTTCCCCGGCGTTGCGCTGATCGCGATGGTGCTCTCCGTCAACCTGCTGGGCGACTGGTTGCGCGACGCCCTCAACCCGAAGCTGCGCTGATGGCCGCTCTCCTCGAAGTCCGGGACCTGCGGGTGGAGTTCCCCATGCGCCGCAGTGTCCTCACGGCGCTGGACGGCGTCTCCTTCGACATCGCCGCGGGCGAGGTGCTGGGCGTGGTGGGCGAGTCCGGTGCCGGCAAGTCCATGACCGGCGCAGCCATCATCGGGCTGCTCGAGCCGCCCGGACGCATCGCCGGGGGCGAGATCCGCCTCGACGGGCTGCGGATCGACAACCTGCCTTACGACCAGATGCGCAGGATTCGCGGCAGGGAGATCGGCACGATCTTCCAGGATCCACTCACCACGCTCGACCCGCTCTACACGGTGGGGCGGCAGCTGATGGAGACGATACGGACGCATCTGGGCATCAGCGCCGCCGAGGCTCGCATGCGCGCCATCGGCTGGCTCGAGAGGGTCGGTATCCCGGGAGCTGCGCAGCGGGTGGACAGCTACCCGCACGAATTCTCCGGCGGCATGCGCCAGCGCGTGGTCATCGCGCTCGCGCTCTGCGCCGAGCCGCGGCTGGTGATCGCCGACGAACCCACCACCGCGCTCGATGTCTCCATCCAGGCGCAGATCATCGCCCTCCTGAAGCAGCTGACGCGGGAGAAGGGCACGGCCGTGATGCTGGTGACGCACGACATGGGCGTCATCGCCGAGACTGCCGACCGGGTGGCGGTGATGTATGCCGGCCGCGTCGCCGAGATCGGGCCGGTGCGGGAGGTGGTGAAGCAGCCGAAGCACCCCTACACCGTGGGGCTCATGGCCTCCATCCCGCCGCTGGATCGGCGGGTGGAGCGGCTGGCACAGATCGAGGGCGCGATGCCGCGACTGTCCGCCATCCCACCCGGCTGTGCCTTCAACCCGCGCTGCCCGCATGCCTTCGGGCGCTGCCGCATCGAGCGGCCGGAACTGCTGGATGCGGGCGCGACCCGCGCGGCCTGCTGGCTCTACGATCCGCGTTCGGAAAGGCGTGCGGAGGCGATACGTCATGCCTGACGCAAGCGCCACGGTTCCGATGGTCGAGGCTGAGGACCTGGCGAAGCATTTCGACGTCTCCCGCCCCTGGCTGCAGCGTCTCTTCTCGGGCGAGCCCCGCCGCATCCTGCGCGCGGTGGACGGCGTCTCCTTCGCCATCGCGAAGGGCACCACGCTTTCGCTGGTCGGCGAATCCGGCTGCGGCAAGAGCACCGTCGCGCGCCTCGTCGTCGGCCTTTACCGCCCCACGCGAGGCCGCGTGCTGTTCGACGGGCAGAACCTGGCGAAGGCACGCGCCAGCTCGGAGCAGCGGCGACGCATGCAGATGATCTTCCAGGATCCCTACGCCTCGCTCGACCCGCGCTGGCGCGTGCGCGACATCATCGCCGAGCCGATCCGCGCCTTCGGCCTGATTGCTGACGGGGCGGCGCTGCGGGCGCGCGTGGCCGATCTGCTCACCCAGGTCGGCCTGTCGCCACTCGACGGCGAGAAGTACCCGCATGAATTCTCGGGCGGGCAGCGCCAGCGCATCTCCATTGCCCGCGCCCTCTCCTCCAACCCGGAATTCCTGGTGTGCGACGAGCCGACCAGCGCGCTCGACGTCAGCGTGCAGGCGCAGATCCTGAACCTGATGAAGGCGCTGCAGCGCGATCTCGGCCTCACCTATCTCTTCATCAGCCACAACCTGGCGGTGGTGCGCCAGATCAGCGACCGGATCGGCGTGATGTATCTCGGCCGCATCGTGGAACTGGCCCCGGCCGAGACGCTCTTCACCACGCCGCGCCATCCCTACACGCGCGCGCTGATGGAGGCGATCCCGGACCTCGAGATGACCGGGCGCCAGCGCATGCCCGTGGGCGGCGAGGTACCGAGCCCGATCAGCCCGCCACCGGGCTGCCCCTTTCACCCGCGCTGCCCGCTGGCGAACGACCGCTGCCGGGCGGAAGGTCCCGCGCTGGTTCCGGCGCGTGGCACGGAGGAGACGCTGGTTGCCTGCCACGCTGTGGAGGAGGGGCGCGACGGCCGCCTCTCACCCGCGTCCCCCGCCACGGCCGAGGCCTGAGCGCAACCAGCGCGGCCATCCCCGAGTTCCCTGGCGTATCGTGCCCGACGGATGGAGTCCGGCCATGCGGCGGAACCTGCCTGCATTCCTTCTCACTGCGGTCCTGCTCGGCGCCTGCGGGCCGCGCTCCTTGGTACCGGATCCCGGTCGTGCAGCGATCGCCGCCGCGCAGCGGAACATCGCCCAGGCACCGCCGGTGCACGGACACGCACTATCCTCGGCGCGCCGGCCGGGGCGCTGATCGGCGCCTATGCGGGGCTCGGCGACCTGTCGGGCATCGGCGCTCAGGCTGGGCGTCTGGCCTGTTCCAGGGCCGACGAGCGCGAGGCGGACGACCTCGCGGCCTGTATCACGGCGCGCGCCGGCTACGATCTCGTCCAGGCTGGCGGCACATGGGCGAAACTCGCGGATTCGGCTGCGCCTGCGACCGCGGGCCTGCTCGACACCCATCCTGCCGGTCCGGAACGGCTTGCGGCGTGGGAGGCAGCGGAGCGCGAGATCGCCGCCTCGCCGGAAGGGCTGCCACGCCCGGCGGGGTCGTAACCGGAAGGCGGGACTGCGACCCGCGCCTCCGCATCGCGTCCGGTCACCGGATCGGCACCACCGCCACCGCATTGTAGGGTGAGCCTTCCACCAGCTTGGTGGACCAGGCGAGATACACCACCGCGCCGCGCTCCTCGTCCAGGAAGCGATGCACCCGAGTCTCCTTGAAAAAGACGCTGGTGCTGCTCTCGTACACCCGCTCGCCGCGCACACCGCGCCGCACGCTGTCCGAGACCTCTACCGGCCCCGTCGCCGCGCAGGTCAGGGCGAAGCGCGAGGGATCCTCGGCCAGGCCCACCATGCCGGAGAGTCCACCGGTGCGCGCCTGGCTGATCCAGCAGGAGACGCCCGTGACCTCCGGATCATCGAAGCGCTCCACGACGACGCGATGGCTGCGCGTCAGTCCCAGATTGGTCAGGGCCGTGTTGACATAGCCGACCTCTTTCGTCTCCTGGGCGGCGGCGGGGCCACACAGGGCCAAGATCAAGGCCAGCGGCAGCAGGCGGGGCAGGGCGTTTCTCATGGCGGCATCCTCGGTTCCGGGTTGTCGCAGGACGCACCGATGGCACCGCGGTTTCAATCCCCGAGTGCGACGCCCTCTCGTCGCGGATCCGCCGCGCCGGTGAACTGCCGGCCCGTCCCGATGCGCTGCATGCGTATCACCGCGAGGCCAGAGGTCATGGGCCGCACCTGTACCGGAAAACCGCGCGCCTCCAGCGCCGGGGCGAGGGCGGCGGCGCTGGTCCCGGCCTCGAGCTCCAGCTGGGCATCCAGCGCGCCGACCCGTGGCAGGGAGACGGCGGCCAGAGGATCGAGCCCCCAGTCGAGCAGCGCCACCAGGGTCTGCGCCACATGACCGATGATCCGCGCGCCGCCGGTGGAGCCCAGCGCCAGCACCGGCTCTCCATCCGGGCCGAATGCGATGGTGGGCGACATGGAGGAGCGTGGCCGCTTGCCCGGCCCGACACGGTTCGCGACCTGCCGCCCGTCGATCTCCGGCAGGAAGGAGAAGTCGGTCAGCTCGTTGTTCAGCAGGAAGCCCCGTACCATCAGTCGCGCGCCGAAGACGTCCTCGATGGTCGTGGTCATGGCGACCACATTGCCCATGTCGTCCACGACGGAGAGATGCGCCGTGCCGTGCTCCGGCTGTGGCGGGTGCGCCGCCGGTAGGGGACCGAGCCGCCAGGGCGGATTGCCGGCGCGCGGCACCGCCAGGGCGCGGTCGCGATCGATCAGCTGCGCGCGCACGGTCAGGTACACGGGGTCGAGCAGGCCGCGCACCGGCACCGGCGCGTGAGCGGGATCGGCGAGGTAGCGGTTGCGGTCGGCGAAGGCGAGCCGTCCGGCCTCTCCCACCAGATGCGCCGCATCCACGCCGCGCGGATCAAGCGCCGCCATGTCCTGATGGCCGAGCAGCGCCAGGATCTGCAGCACCGCGATCCCGCCGGAGGAGGGCGGGGGAAAGCCGCAGACCGTCACAGCGCGGTAGACGCCGCAGACCGCCTCCCGCCGTACCGGGCGGTATCCCGCGAGATCGTCGGTGGTCATGAAGCCGGGATTCGGGCTCTGGCGGACCGAGGTGGCGATCTCCGCCGCGACGGGGCCACTGTAGAGCGCATCCGCGCCCTGCTCGGCGATGGCGCGCAGGGTCGCGGCCAATGCCGGGTTGCGCAGCAGGTGCCCTTCCGGCACCGGCTGGCCATCCGGCAGGAAGAAATAGGCGCGCGCCTGCGCGTCCTGGCGAAGCCGTGGCGCATCGGCGGCGATCTGCGCGGCGAGGCGGGGCGAGACGACGAACCCCTCTTCCGCCAGCGCGATGGCCGGCGCGAAGAGCTGCGCCCAGGGCAGCCTGCCATGGACCCTGTGCACGGCTTCCAGCATGCGCAGCGTGCCCGGCACACCGACCGCACGGCCGCCGACCGCGGCCTCGTGGAAGCCCATTGGCCGGCCATCGCGCAGGAACAATGTGGCGGGTGCGGCGGCCGGCGCGGTCTCCCGCCCATCCCACGCCGCCAGTTGCTGCCGCATGGCGTCCCAGTGCAGCATCAGCGCGCCGCCGCCGATGCCCGAGGACTGGGGCTCCACCAGGGTCAGCACTGCCTGGGCGGCGATGGCGGCATCCACCGCCGTGCCGCGGGCACGAAGCATCGCCAGCCCCGCTTCCGCCGCCGCGGGGTGCGAGGCCACGATCATGTGCCGCTGCGCGGTGGTCTGCGCCCCTGCCGACGCGATCAGGCTCCACGCGCCTGCCGGCGCGACGAAGAGCAGCAGCAGGATCACCCGGCGCATGCGCCCCTCCGTCTTGCGAGATCGCGCCGCGCGGATGCAGGGCGGTCGATGGGCGTCTCTACCGCCCGCCCGCACGGAAGGCTACCGCGTGGCCCCGCGGTGGCGGAAGGCCAGGGCCTCGGCGACATGCGCGCGCTGCACGGTTTCGCTGCCGGCCAGATCGGCGATGCTGCGCGCCACGCGCAGGCTGCGGGTGAAGCCGCGGGAGGAGAGGCGCAGACGCTCCGCCGCCTGCTCGGCGAGTGCGCGGGCTGCGGGCTCCGCGGCCAGAGTCCGCTCCAGCACGGCGCCCTCGGCTTCTGCGTTGCAACGGGGGCCGTTCGGGCCGTAGCGGGCGCGCTGTCGGTCCCGTGCCGCCTGCACCCGGGCAGCGACCGTCGCGCTGGGCTCGCCGGCCGGGGCGCGGGACAGCTCGGCCACCGGGACGGGAACGACCTCGATGGTCAGGTCCATGCGGTCCAGCAGCGGGCCCGAGAGGCGCATCTGGTAGTCCTCACCGCAGCGGGGCGCGCGCCCGCACTCGCGCGCGGCGTCGCCCAGATAGCCGCAGCGGCAGGGGTTCATCGCCGCCATGCACTGGAAGCGCGCGGGATAGGTGACGTGATGGTTGGCCCGGCTGATGCTGGCGCGGCCGGTCTCCATGGGCTGACGCAGCGCCTCGAGCGCCGGGCGGGGAAATTCGGGCCACTCGTCCAGGAACAGCACGCCGTTGTGGGAGAGGCTGATCTCCCCTGGCTTGGCGCGGCTGCCGCCGCCGATCAGCGCGGCCTGGCTCGCGGAGTGGTGCGGGTCGCGATAGGGCGGGCGGACCACGAGGCGGCCGTCCCGGAGCAGGCCGGCGACCGAGTGGACCATGCTGACTTCCAGCGCCTCGGCCGGCGTCAGGTCGGGCAGCAGCCCGGGCAGGCGCGCGGCCAGCATGGACTTCCCGCTGCCCGGCGGGCCGACCATGAGCAGATTGTGGCCTCCTGCCGCCGCGATCTCCAGTGCACGCTTCGCGCTCTCCTGGCCCTTCACCTCGGAGAGGCATGGCCCGTGTCGGGGCGCGGTGTCCGGGGCGGGTGGTTCGGGTGGGGTCAGCACCTGGGTGCCACGGAAATGGTTCATCAGGCCGAGGAGGTCGGGGGCGGCCAGCACCTCCACCCGTCCGGCCCAGGCCGCCTCGCCGCCCTGCGCCGCCGGGCAGATCAGCCCCAGGTCGCGGGCGGAGGCGCCGAGGGCGGCCGGCAGCACCCCCGCCACCGGCTGGATCGTCCCGTCCAGCGACAGTTCGCCGAGCGCGGCGAAGCCGGCCAGCTCCTCGCGCGGCAGCACGTCCATCGCCGCCAGCACGGCGAGCGCGATCGGCAGGTCGAAATGCGAGCCTTCCTTGGTGATATCGGCCGGTGCCAGGTTCACCAGCACCCGCTTGGGAGGCAGCGACAGGCCGAGGCCGGTCAGCACCGCGCGCACCCTTTCCCGGCTCTCGCCGACCGCCTTGTCCGGCAGGCCGACGACGAGGAAGGCCGGCAGGCCGGGCGCGATCTGCACCTGCACCTCCACCGGCTTGGCCTCGATGCCGGCAAAGGCGAAGGTGGCGACACGGGCGATGGACATCGCGCCGACTGGTAGCGTGAGGTGCCGGCACAAACAACCGTAGATTATGGCCCGTGCCCCTGTGGCCACCCTGGGCAGTTGCGCCGCAGGGAGCGCGGTGTGCAAGGCTTCGCCACCATTGCGGGCCAGCGCAGGCGACATTGCCGCCGGAAACGGCGCCGCCGCGAAAAGGCTTCGCGGTGCGGCCGGCCGAAGCCTAGGCTGCCCTGTCCCCGGCGGGGCGCGTCGCTGCGCCGGGACGCGCCGCAACGAAGACGGGAAGGCAACACGACAGGGAGGAACGGCATGGAGCTTTCACGGCGCAACGCGCTCGGCCTCGGGACAGCCCTCGCGGCAGGCTTCGGCGCGCGACGATCCCAGGCGCAGGCTCCGGTCATCCGGATCGGCGTGCTTACCGACATGTCCGGGCCGTATCATGACATCAGCGGCCCTGGCTGCGTGGTTGCCGCGCGCCTGGCGGCGCAGGACTTCGCCGCCGCGAATGGCCTGACGGTCGAGATCCTGCAGGCGGACCATCAGCACAAGGCCGATGTGGGGCTGAACATCGCCCGCCAGTGGTTCGACCGCGAGGGGGTGGATGCAGTCACGGACGTGAACAACAGCGCCATCGCCTTCGCGCTGAACGGGCTAACGCGCGAGAAGAACAAGGTCCACCTGAACAGCGGCGCGGCCTCGGTGGACCTGACGGGCCCGCAATGCGGTCCGAACACGGTGCACTGGACCACCGATACCTGGGCGAATGCCCAGAGCACGGGCGGTTCGATGGCCCGGGCCGGGGCGAAGCGCTGGTACTGCATCACGGCCGACTACGCCTTCGGCCATTCGGTGCAGCGCGAGGTGGCGCGGGTGGTGAGGGCCAATGGCGGCCAGGTGGTGGGCAGCAGCGTCTATCCATTCCCGCAGACCACCGACTTCTCCTCCTTTCTCGTCACCGCAGCGGCGGCCCGGCCGGACGTGATCGCGCTCTGCAACGCGGGCACCGACACGATCAACTGCGTGAAGCAGGGGCAGGAATTCGGCCTGGCCGAGCGCCGCATCCGCGTGGCAGCGATGATCGGCTTCATCGTGGACGTGCACACGCTGGGCCTGCAATCCGCGCAGGGCCTGGCCCTGACCGAGAGCAGCTACTGGGACCTGAACGAGCGAACGCGGGCGCTGACCGCGCGCATGCGTCCCGGGCTGCCGAACGGTCATTGGCCGAACAGCGTGCAGTTCCAGTGCTATTCCGCGGTGCTGCACTACCTGAAGGCGGTGGCGGCCATCGGCGCGGCGCGCGCCAAGGCGAGCGGGCTGGAGGCGGTGGAAACCATGAAGCGCATGCCGACGGATGATGATGCCTTCGGTCCCGGCTCGGTGCGCGCCGATGGCCGCAAGCTGCACCCGACCTACTTGTTCCAGGCGAAAGCGCCGGCCGAGAGCCATGGCCCCTGGGACTATCTGAAGCTGATTACCAAGACGCCGGCGGAACAGGCCTTCCGGCCCCTGTCGGAAGGAGGCTGCCCCTTCCTGCGCGGCTGAGGGCTGCCTGGGGCGGGCGGGACGCCGGTGCCCGCCGCCCGGCCTGGCCTGCCGCCTCAGGGGCGGGCTTGCGTCAGCGGCCGCACTGGGGAAGAGAATCCCATGACCTGGTTTTCCGGCATCGTCGTGTATCTGCTCGTGTGGTGGCTCGTGCTGTTCGCCGTTCTGCCCTTCTGGACCCGCCCCGATCCCGAGGGGGATCCTTCCGCCGGGGGATGGCGCGGCGCCCCGGAGCATCCGTTGCTGTGGCGCAAGCTCATTGCCACCACCCTCGTCTCGGCGGTGGTCTGGCTGATGATCTTTGGCGTGATCGAAAGCAACTGGATCAGCTTCCGGTCAGGCTGGCTTGCGCTGCCTGAAAACTAGGCGGCTTCGGGACGGTTTGGCAGGGTGCGCCCGGCTTTCGGGCAGTTTGCGTCTCAGGGCCGAATTTTTCGGCGTGGCGGGCATCGTTTTCTGCTGTCCCGCGTTGGCTCCCCGCGCCACCATCAGCGTCAGGAAGAGGTTGGTCCTCTTCCTGCCGTGTGACTGGCGTTTCCTCCCTAAACTCGGGCCGTACCCTTTTGGGTGCGGCCTCTTTTTTGTCTAGCGCAGGACACAGACTCGGCCAACCTTTTTTTACGCGGTTGCCGAACCGTTGCTCCTGATCGTGCGTGCTGCACCGCAACACGGAAACATAATTGCCTTCCATCGGGCTGGGCCGGGCCCCCTGGCGGACCGGGCCCGGCGCCCCTACTGTCCGCCGCCGCTGCCCTCCGACCTGTCGCCAGGAGCCTGCCTTGCGCCTGTCCCGCGCCTTTCTGCCGACCCTGAAGGAAACCCCCGCCGAGGCGCAGATAGCCTCGCACCGGCTGATGCTCCGCGCCGGCATGATCCGGCAGACCAGCGCCGGCATCTATGCCTGGCTGCCGCTCGGCTGGCGCGTGCTGCAGAAGGTCGAGCAGATCGTGCGGGAGGAGCAGGACGCTGCCGGCGCGCAGGAGATCCTGATGCCGACGATCCAGACGGCCGATCTCTGGCGCCAGTCCGGCCGGTACGAGGCCTATGGGCCGGAGATGCTGCGGATCAAGGACCGGCACGAGCGCGACATGCTCTACGGCCCCACCAATGAGGAGGTGGTCACCGACATCTTCAAGAACTTCGCGAAGAGCTACCGCGACCTGCCGCGCAACCTCTACCACATCCAGTGGAAGTTCCGCGACGAGATCCGCCCCCGCTTCGGCGTGATGCGCGGCCGCGAGTTCCTGATGAAGGATGCCTACAGCTTCGACCTGGATTTCGCCGGCGCGCAGCGCTCCTACCGGCAGATGTTCGTGGCCTATCTGCGCACCTTCGCCCGCATGGGGCTCAAGGCGATCCCGATGCAGGCGGATACCGGCCCGATCGGCGGCAATCTCAGCCACGAGTTCATCATCCTGGCCGAGACGGGCGAGAGCCAGGTGTTCCTGCACAAGGACCTGCTGGAGTTCGATGTGCTCTCGCAGCCGGTGGACTACCTGGGTGACCTCTCGCCCATAGTCGATTTCTGGACCAGCCGCTATGCCGCTACCGACGAGAAGCACGACGAAGCCGCCTGGGCGCAGGTGCCGGAGGACAAGCGCATTTCCGCGCGCGGCATCGAGGTGGGGCACATCTTCTATTTCGGTACCAAGTACAGCGCGCCGCTCGGCCTCTCGGTGGCCGGCCCGGACGGCAGGATGGTGACGCCCGAGATGGGCAGCTATGGCATCGGCGTCTCGCGTCTGGTCGGCGCCATCATCGAGGCCAACCACGACGAGGCGGGCATCAAATGGCCCGAGCCCGTGGCGCCCTTCGCCGCGGTGGTGCTGAACCTGAAGGCCGGCGATGCCGCTTGCGACGCGCTGTGCGAGCGGCTCCATGCGGCGCTCTCGCCCGATGCCGTCTATGACGACCGCGAGGAGCGCGCGGGTGTGAAATTCGCCGATGCCGACCTGATGGGCTTTCCCTGGCAGGTCATCATCGGCCCGCGCGGCGCCGCGGCCGGCAAGGTGGAGCTGAAGCGCCGCGCCACCGGCGAGCGTGCCGAGGTCTCGCCCGAGGACGCCATCGCCCGCATCCGCGGCGCATAGCACGCTGATGTTCAACGCCTTCGAGCGGGCTGTCGCCTTCCGCTACCTGCGCGCGCGGAAGGGGGAGCGTTTCGTTTCCGTTATCGCCATCTTCTCGCTGGTGGGCATCGCGCTCGGTGTCGCGACGCTGATCATCGTCATGAGCGTGATGAACGGCTTCCGGCAGGAGCTGCTCGGCCGCATTCTCGGCCTGAACGGCCATCTCGGGGTCTATGCCGCGGAAGGCGGGCCGATGCGCGACTTCGACGCGGTCACGGCGCGGATCCGCGGCTTGCCGGACGTGGTCAGCGCCACGCCGATCATCGAGGGCCAGGTGCTGCTGACCAGCGAGGCCGGCGGTGCCTCCGGCGGCCTTGCGCGCGGCATCCGGCCGGACGACCTGCGTGCGCGGGCCATCATCGCGGGGAACATCCGCCGCGGCTCGCTCGCCGATTTCGAGGGCGACGACGCGATCGTCATCGGCACGGGGCTGGCTGCGCGCATGCGCGTCAGCGTCGGCGACCGGATCACCCTGGTCTCGCCCCAGGGCCGCGCCACGGTCTTCGGCACCGTGCCGCGGGTGCGGGCCTATCGGGTGGTCGCGCTCTTCAATGTCGGCATGAACGAGTACGATTCGACCTTCGTCTTCCTGCCGCTTGCGGCCGCGCAGGTCTATTTCCAGCTGCCCGAGGCCGCGACGCAGGTGGAGGTCTTCGTCCAGGACCCGACGCGGGTGCGCATGGTGAACCAGGAGATCCGCCAGGCGCTCGACGGAGTCCGGCCCGTGCGCGTGGTGGACTGGCAGGACGCCAACAGCAGCTTCTTCAACGCGGTGCAGGTCGAGCGGAACGTCATGTTCCTGATCCTCACCCTCATCATCATCGTGGCGGCCTTCAACATCGTCTCCTCGCTGATCATGCTGGTGAAGGACAAGGGGAGGGACATCGCCATCCTCCGCACCATGGGCGCGACGCGCGGTGCTATCATGCGCATCTTCCTGCTCTGCGGCGCCTCGGTCGGCGTGCTCGGCACGGTCATCGGCTTCGCCCTCGGCCTGCTGTTCTGCATGAACATCGAGAGCATCCGCCAGCTCCTGCAATCGCTCACCGGCACGGAGCTGTTCAGCCCGGAGGTCTACTTCCTCTCCCAGCTCCCGGCTGTGGTCGATCCGCATGAGGTGGCGCAGGTGGTCGGCATGGCCGTGGTGCTGTCCCTGCTGGCGACGCTCTATCCCTCCTGGCGCGCGGCGCGGCTGGACCCGGTGGAGGCGCTGCGCAATGAGTGAGCCGCCGCTGCGGCTCGCCGCGGTCCAGCGCCGCTACCGCACCGAGGCCGGGGAGCTCGCCGTGCTGCAGGGCGCCGACCTGGTGCTGGCCGCCGGGGAGATCGTGGCCCTGGTTGCCCCCTCCGGCACCGGCAAGTCCACCCTGCTGCACCTGGCGGGGCTGCTGGAGCGCCCGGATGGCGGCGAGGTCTTCGTGGAGGGACGTGCCGCCGGGACACTGGACGACGATGCGCGCACCGCGATCCGCCGCGGCACCATCGGCTTCGTGTACCAGTTCCACCACCTGCTGCCCGAGTTCACCGCCGAGGAGAATGTGGC
>Ga0182741_1004745_pt1 | contig 13121 bp, 11 predicted proteins | sample eDN5th37CBELigOP_FD_128874 | JGI IMG/M metagenome (GOLD analysis project Ga0182741, IMG submission 128874) | Enriched Organic Plus compost microbial communities from Emeryville, California, USA - eDNA 5th pass 37_C BE-Lig OP (version 2) (version 2) ...
CCGGCCAGGGTGCCGACGTGCAGCGCCACGTCGAAGGTCTTCTGCAGGTGCTCCTGGCCGGCGAAGTCGTCCCAGCCGAACAGCCACGGCACGAGGCGGAGGTGCCCAGAGGAGGAGATGGGCAGGAACTCCGACAGGCCCTGGGTGATGCCCAGGACGATGGCGTGGAGGATCGGCATGGGGCGCGGACGGTACCGGCTAGCTGCCGGAGAGGGTCACGTCGGGGATGACGAGCGTGACCCCGCCGGTGCCGTCCGGCAGCCACTCGAGGTCGGCGCCCACGGCGGCGATGTCGAGCAGCAGCCGCTGCAGGGTGGAGGCGATCGTGGCCTCGCGGATCGGCTCGGCCAGCGCGCCGTCGCGGACCATGAGGCCCTCCACGCCCACCGAGAAGTCGCCGGAGACCGGGTTCACGCCCGAGTGCAGGCCGGCCATCGACGTGACGAGCAGGCCCCGCTCGACGCCGGCCAGCAGCTCCTCGTGGGTGCCCTGCCCGGGCGTGACGGCGAGCGCGACGGCGGCCACGCCGGGGGTGGAGGAGACCCCGCGGGCGGCCGAACCGGTGGACGCGGTGCCGGACCGGCGCCCGGTGTAGGTGTTCTGCAGGAACCCCTGGAGGACGCCGTCGCGCACGAGCTCGTTGCGGCGACGGGCCAGCCCCTCGCCGTCGTAGACGTCGGCGCCGAGGCTGCGGGGGTCCGTCGGGTCGTCGACGAAGCTGAGCAGCGGCGAGGCGATCGCCTCCCCCACCCGGTCCCGGAACGGCGAGCGGCCCTTCAGGACGGCCTCGCCGTTCAGCATCCCGCCCACGAGGCCGAGCACGGTGGCGGTCATCCGCGGCTCGAGCACGAGCGTGACCCGCTGGGTGGCGGGCTTGGCGGCGCCGAGGAGCCGGGTGGCTCGCAGCACGGCGTCGTCGGCGGCCTCGTCGATCGACAGGTCGGTGAGCTCGCGGCCGACGGAGAGGCCGCTCGCGATCTGGGTCTCGCCGTCGTCGGTGGCCAGGGCCTGCACCATGAGGTAGCTGGTGCCGGAGCGGTCCCAGACCCGGATGCCGGTGCTGGTAGCGACGGCGGCCTCGCCGAGCCCGTCGCTGTACATGGCCACCCGCACGCCCTTCACCCGGGGGTCCCGGCCGGTGGTGGCCCGCTCCAGCTCGAGGGCCAGCCCGACCTTCTCGGCGGTCGGGACCTCGGGGAGGTCCTTGGGCCACAGGTCGAGCGGGGCCGGCTCGACGCCGTCGGGCTCGGCCAGGCCGTTGAACTCGTCGGGCTCGGCGTAGCGGGCGTTGTCCCGGGCCTCGTCGAGCGCCTCCTGGACGGCGGCCTCGTCGAGGGTCCCGGCGTAGGCGAAGCCCTCGCGGTGGTCAACGACGACCCGCACGCCGATGCCGGCGGTGGCGGCCTGGGTGAGGGACTCGACCTCGCCCTGGTAGGCGCGGACGGTGGTGCTGGTGCTGCGGGCGACGAACGCCTCGACCTGCTCGCCGGGCCGGGCCTGGTCGGCGACCCGGGTGGCGAGGTCGAGGAGGTCCGGCCCGGTGGGTGCCTCGGTCATCAGGCGGTGCCGCCGACGGTCAGGGCGGGGACCCGCAGCGTGGGCACGCCGTCGCCGACGGGCACGCCCTGGCCGTCCTTGCCGCACATGCCCGGGCTGCCCATCGCGAAGTCGTTGCCGACGGCGTCGATCGAGGCGAGCACCTCGGGGCCGTTGCCGATCAGGTTGCCCTCCCGGATCGGCTCGGTGATGCGCCCGTCCTCGATGAGGTAGGCCTCGGTCATCCCGAAGACGAAGTCGCCGGTGGCGGTGTTGACCTGGCCGCCGCCGAGGTGAGCCACGTACACGCCCTTGGGGGTGGAGGCGATGATGTCCTCCGGGTCGTCGGGGCCGGCCAGCACGTAGGTGTTGGTCATCCGCACCATCGGGAGGTGCTTGTAGCTCTGACGGCGCCCGTTGCCGGACCGGGGGCGGCCCTCCTTGCGGGCCCGGAGCAGGTCCCACATGTAGTCGGTGAGGATGCCGTCCTGGATGAGGACGTTGCGCTGGGCCACGGAGCCCTCGTCGTCCACGGCGAAGGCGCCCCACTCCTCGGCCATCGTGCCGTCGTCGACGAGCGTGATGCGCGGGTCGGCCACCTGCTCGCCGATGCGCCCGGCGAACACGGAGGCGCCCTTGGCGACGAGGTCGGCCTCGAGGCCGTGCCCGCACGCCTCGTGGAAGAGGACGCCGCCGCCGCCGGGGCCGATGACGACGGGCATCGTGCCGGACGGGGCGGGGCGGGCGGACAGCTTGAGCAGGGCCCGCTCGGCGGCCTCGCGCCCGATCTGGTCGACGTCGTAGCGATCGAAGAGCTCGAAGCCGACGGTGCGCCCGATCGACTGGTAGCCGGTCTGCATCCCGGTGTCGCCCGTGGCCACGGCCATGACCGACAGCAGGGTGCGGACCTGGTCGTCCTCGGTGAGCAGCCCGTCGCTGTTGGCGATCAGGATGCGGCGACGGCTGTCCCCGTAGCGGGCGGTGACCTGGGAGATGGCGGCGCCGGCGCTGCGGGCGGCGGCGTCGGCCCGGCGCAGCAGCTCGACCTTCTCGCCCTTGCCGACGGTCTCGGGCAGCACCGACACCTCGTGGGGGCGGGGGGCGTGCTGGCGCTCGAGCGCCACCTCCCTGACGCCGCCGCCGCCCGAGCGGGCCGCCGCGGCGGCGGCCTCGGCGGCCTCGAGGAGCCCGGCCAGGGTCAGGTCGGCGGTGTGGGCGAAGCCGGTGGTGTCGCCCACGATCACCCGGATCCCGGCGCCCCGATCCCGGCCGGAGGTGAGGTGCTCGACCTTGCCGTCGTCGAGCACCGCGTTGGACGACGCCTTGTCCTCGACGAAGATCTCGGCCAGGTCACCCCCGGTGCGCAGGGCGGCGGCGAGGGTGCGTTGGATCAGGTCCTGGTCGAGCACGCGACTCCTTCGGGGCGATGTCGGAGGGGTCCCGGCGCCTTTGACCAGGCCGCCAGGGTGGGGAATATGGTACCCGGGTGCCTCTGTCCCCCGGCCTGCACGCCAGCGTGAAGCTCGTCGTGTCCGATGCCGACACCGCGATCGCTCACCGCTCCGGCGAGGTGCCGGTCCTGGCCACGCCCCGGCTCATCGCGCTCTGCGAGGAGGCGGCCCAGGCGGCGGTGGCGTCGGAGATCCCCGAGGGGCAGACCACCGTCGGCATGCGGGTGCAGATCGACCACCTCCACCCCACGAGCGTCGGCTCCGCGGTGGCCGCCGAGGCCACCCTCGAGAAGGTCGAGGGCCGCCGGCTGACCTTCACGGTGACCGTCAACGACCACGGCGGCCTCGTCGCCGCCGGGAAGGTCACCCGGGTCATCGTCGACACCGAGCACTTCCTCGAGAAGGCCCGCTGAGGCGCGGGACCGGTCGCGCCCGGTCCGCTCAGTCCAGCGAGTCGAGGAACGCGGTGAGGGCCTGCCACCACGCCTCGGGCGCCTCGAACTGGGGTGAGTGGGCGCCTCCGGGCACGACGGCCAGCTCGGCGCCCGGGATCGCCGCGGCCATGCGCTCGGAGGCTCGGCGGAACGGCGCGTCGTGCTCGCCGACCAGGACGAGCGTGGGCACCGAGATCGTGCCGAGCTCGGCGAGGCGGTCGAGCTCCTCGGACCGGTCGGTGATCTGGCGGAGCATCGACGCGTACATGTGGGGCGACGCGGCCAGCAGCTTGCGCTCCCCGAACGCCTTGTAGTCCGGGCGCTCGGCCTCGAGCCGGGCGGCGATCTCGTTGGCGAGCGGGTTGGCGTCGCGGGCCATCTCCTGGGCGGCGAGCACCGCGCCCATCCCCTGCTCGAGGGCGAGCGCGGCGGCCAGCTCGACGACGGCGGGGTCGGCCTTCACCGCCCGGTGCGAGGTGTCCATGAGCACGAGCGCCTCGAAGCGCTCGGGGGCGCGCAGGACCGCGGTCTGCACGACCATGCCCCCCATCGAGTGGCCGAGCGCCACCGCGGAGCGCCAGCCGAGCGCGTCGAGGAGGGCGATCACCTCGGAGGCGTAGTGCTCGAAGGAGTAGGCGGCTTCGTCTTCGGGCTTGTGGCTCTCGCCGTGGCCGCGCAGGTCGGGGGCGACGACGTGCCAGCCCCGCTCGGCCAGCGGGTCGAGCCAGTCGGCGAAGTCCTCCTTGGCGCCGGTGAACCCGTGGACGAGCACGAGGGGGCGCTGCCCCGCCCCGGCCTCGGCGATGGCCAGCTCGACGGTGCCGAGCGGGTCGTGGACGGTGATCCGGCGGTGCTCCATCGGCGCCGGACGGTAGCCGGACCGGGGGCGCACCAGCGGGCGGGTCAGCCGGTGGGGCCGCCCCCGAAGGCGCCCGGGCCGCCCATCACGTCGACGAAGGGGGTCACCTCGGACGGGTCGGGCACCTCGATCTGGATGTCCGCCCCGTAGTCGTAGAGCTCGAGCACCATCTCGCCCTCCTGCAGGCCGTCGAGGTCCTCCTCGCTCGCGGCGTCGCCGGCCATCTCGACCAGGTCGAGGGACATCCGGTACACGAGGCCGTCGTCGCCGATCCACACGTCGAGCGGCAGGTCGGAGACGCCGAGCTCGGCCATCTCCTCGCGGTACCCGGCTCGGGCCTCCTCGGGCATCGCCTCGACCGCCTTGTCCAGGTCGATCACGACCCGGTATCGGGAGGTCTCGACGCCTCGCACCTCCTCCTCGCCGACCAGCTCGACCTCGTCGGACACGCCGCGCAGCGCCTCGAGGACCTTGGTGGGGTCGTTCGCACCCAGGCCGAGGTCGAAGCCGTCGACGTCGGCGCCGAGGTCCTCGGGGCTGATCGACAGCCAGCCGTCGGTGCCGGTGAGCATCGTGAGCATGGGGGCCCGGACGTAGGTGGTGGTGCCGTCGAGGACGTAGGTCATCGGCTCGTCCATGCCGGGCATCGGCGGGACCTCGCCCTCGAGGGCCTCGAACATCGATGCGAAGTCCATCGAGAGCATGAGGCGATCGCCGGCGTACGCGCCGTCGGCCCGGATGACGATCTCCTCGCCCTCCACGACCATGGTCATCGTCATCGTGAGCCGGGCGGAGCCGGCCGCCTCGACGGCGTCGGGTGCCGCCTGCAGCCGCGCGATGGCCTCGCCGCCGGCGTCGACGGTGCGCTCGTCGCTGCCGCAGGCGGCGACGAGGAGGAGCGGGGCGACCAGGGCCGCGGCCAGACGGGGTGCTCGCACGGGGGACCTCCACAGCGATCGATCGGGTACGTGCTGGTGGGGTCCGCCCCGACCCCGTCGCCACCGTATCGGGTGCGCCGCTCGTCCCAAAGGCCCGGATCTCCGGCGTCCATCCGGGGGCGGTGGGCGTACGATGACCCGTGGCCGACCAGGAACGAGGGGGCAGGTGAACCGCAAGCAAGCCGTGTCGCTGGCCCTGCGCATCGCGCTCAGCGCCGCGATGCTGGCGGTGCTGGTGTGGCGGGTGCCCGACTTCGACGTGGACGAGGTGGTGCCCGAGCTGACCGCCCGCAGCACGGCGTGGCTCGTCACCGCGGCCCTCCTCACCCTCCTCGGCCTGGTGCTCTCCGCGCTGCGCTGGCAGCGGGTGCTCGGCGTGATGGGCCTCGAGGCCCGGCTGCGACGGCTCCTGTCCCACTACCTCGCCGGCCAGTTCGTCTCGAACGTGCTGCCCACCACGATCGGCGGCGACGTGCTGCGGGTGACCCGCCTGGCCCGGGAGACCGGCGAGTCGCCGCGCACGTTCGCGTCGGTGGTGCTGGAGCGGCTGACCGGCTGGCTCGTGCTGCCCGTGATCAGCGTCGCCGGGTTCCTCGTGAACCCGCCGCTGGCTGACCTCGGCACCGCCAGCAACGTGGCGCTCGGCCTGGCCTTCGCCACGCTGCTGGCCCTCGGCATCCTCCTCTACGCGGTGGCCGACCAGCGCATCGGCGGCCGCTTCGAGGCCAAGGAGGGGTGGCGGCGCTTCGCCGGCGCCGTGCACCTGGGCCTCGATCGGCTCCGCCGCCAGCCCCGCGCCGCGGCCGACGTGCTGCTCGTGGGGTTCGCCTACCAGATCGTCCTCGTGCTCGCCGCGGTGGCCGCCGCCCAGGCGCTGGGGGTGCGCCCCGCCGGGCTCACGGCGCTGCTCGCGTTCTTCCCGGCCGTGGCGATCGCCCAGGTGCTGCCGATCGGCATCTCGGGGCTGGGCATCCGGGAGGGGGCGTTCGTGCTGTTCCTCGGGCCGCTCGGGGTGGCCAGCCAGGACGCCATCGCCCTCGGCCTGCTCCTCTACCTGCTCAACCTCGGGGTGAGCCTCCTCGGGGCCCCGGCGTTCGCCATGGGGGGCCGGGTGCCCGCCCCGTCCGAGGTGGCCGCCACCGCGCCCTGACCGCCGGCGGCCGCCTCGCCGGCGGGGGTGGTTGCCATCGGGCCCGACCCGGCTGCTATCCCATGCCCATGCCCGACGCCGCCACGACCGACGCGCCGGCTCCGGCCACCGGGCCCGTCCGGCCGCTGCGGTGGTGGAAGGAGGTGCTCTTCGGCGCCGCCGTCTACGCGGTCTACTCGTTCGTGCGGAACCAGTTCGGCTCCGCCGGTGGCGACCCGGGCCCCGCCTACGAGCACGCCCGCCAGGTCATCGACCTGCAGGACGCGCTGGGGCTCTCCTTCGAGGCCGACCTGCAGCGCTGGTACCTGGATCTGCCGGCGAACGGGCTGATCCGGCTGTGGAACGTCTTCTACGGGGTGGCCCACTTCGTCGTCACGTTCGTGGCGCTCGTGTGGCTGTTCCGGCGGGACCCGGCGCGCTACCCGCTGTGGCGGAACACGCTGGCCCTCACGACCTGCCTGGCCGTCGTGGGGTTCGCGGCGTACTCGCTCATGCCGCCGCGGCTGCTCGACGACCCCGGTGAGTACGGGGCCTGCCAGCTCTACGCCCCCGAGGCGGTGGCGGCGTGGTCCCCGGGGGACCCGCACCCGCCGGAGTGCGACCGGTACGGCTTCGTCGACACGGTCGCGCGCTACGGCGGGTGGATCTCCTTCGGCAACGAGGGGATGAAGGACGTGTCCAACCAGTACGCGGCGATGCCGAGCATGCACATCGGCTGGTCCACCTGGAGCGCACTCGTGCTCGTGCCGCTCCTGCGGCGACGCTGGGCCCGGGCTCTCGCCGCCGCCTACCCGGTGATCACGCTGATCTGCATCCTCGTCACCGCGAACCACTACTGGATCGACGGCGTCGGTGGGCTGGTGTGCCTCGGCGCCGGCTTCGCGCTGGCCCGGGCCGTGACCGGCCGCGTCCCCCTGCGCCGACGGGAGCCGGTGCCGGCGGACTGCGGCGCGGCCTGAGGCGCCGCCGCTACTCGCCGTCTTCGTTGTCGCCCTCGCTCTGGGCGTCGATCTCCTCTTGGATCTCGTCGCCGATGGAGTCGACGGTGTCGCGCCCGTCTTGGATCTCCTCGTCGGTGGTGCCGCCGTCGCCGTCCTCGTCGGAGCAGGCGGCGAGGCCGAGCGAGCCGAGGCCGAGGAGGCCGGCGGCGGTGAGCGCTGCGATGCGGGTGCGTGCCATGCCCCGGTGGCTACCCCCAGGGGGCACCGGGCAGACGGCGGTCAGCCGTCGGCGCCCCAGTGCACCGGCGCGCCGTGGTAGCCGGCCCGGCCGAGCAGCTCGTCGGTCCCGCCCGGCCAGAGGGTGAGGCGCACCTCGGCGAGGTCGTCGGTGGCGGGCTCCATCCGCAGCCAGGCCAGCGGCGCTGCGGGGCCCGCCCGGCGACCGGCGTCCGCGATGGCGGCCCGGAGGTCGCGGCGCCGGGCCGGGGCGAGGTACTGGAGGACGATCGAGTGGACGAGGACCGTCGCCACCCCGGGGCGGGGGTCGGCGAGCTGGGCGGCCGCCCAGTCGGCGGCGTCGGCGTGGTCGATCTCGACGGGGTGGCGGGCGGCGATCTCGAGGGCGGTGCGCAGCCGGGCCAGGCGGGTCACCTGGTCGGGCCACACGTAGCTCGTGAGGGTGAGGCGGTCGTCCTCGGAGGCGGGGTCGAGCGGGTTGCGGTCGCAGCCGCGCCGCTCGGCCACCTCGACGCGACCGGACAGGTCGGGCGCCGGGGCCCACACGTCGGTGAACCGCAGCGGGCTGGCCGGGTCGCCGAGGACGTGGCGGCCGGTGTCGTAGCAGTACCGGTCGAAGCGCAGGTTGAGCCCGGCGCTGGCGCCGATCTCGAGGACCCGCAGCGGGAGCCCGGTACGGCGGGCCACCTCGGCGTAGCCGCCGACGAGCGCGGCGGAGCGGCCGACCTCGTTGGTCTGCACGCCGTCGACCAGCCGGTGGCGGATTTCTTCCTCGTGGGCGGCCACCGTGGCCAAGAACGCGGCCACGGGGTCGCCCGCGCCCGGGTCGCCGCCGGTGGACGGGTAGAGGGCCGCGAGGTCCGGCGCCCGCCCGTCCAGCACGATCCGGTGGACGGCGCCGAGGAACCGCAGCGCCAGCGCCGATCCGTACGGGTCGACGTGGTGGTCGTCGAGCACGCGTGCGCAGACCCCGCCGGCCCGGAGGTCGTCGAGGGCGCCGAGGAGGATCTGCTCGTAGAGGGCGGAGCCGACGGCGCGGCACGCCTCCGCCTGGTAGGCGAGGACGCCGGCGACCTCCTCGGTTGCGGCCACGACCGCACGGTACCCCGGGGTCGGCGAGGCGCCGCACGGGGTCCCGTGCGTGCTCCCCGGGCGCGCCCAGAGGTACCGTTGGGCACCTTGTCGATCCTCCCCACCATCACCTGCCCGGCCGACCTCCGCGAGCTGTCCTACGACCAGCTGGCCCAGCTCGCCGCCGAGATCCGGGAGTTCATCGTGGACGCCGTGTCCCGCGCCGGCAGCGGGCACCTGGGGTCCAACCTGGGTGCGGTGGAGCTCACCCTGGCCCTGCACCGGGTGTTCGACTCGCCCCGGGACATCATCCTGTGGGACACCGGCCACCAGGCCTACGTGCACAAGATCGTCACCGGCCGGGCGGCGGACTTCGACACGCTCCGCAAGGAGGGCGGCCTATCCGGCTACCCGAGCCGGGCCGAGTCCGAGCACGACTGGATCGAGAACAGCCACGCCTCCACGGTGATCAGCTACGCCCACGGGCTGGCCGTCGCGCAGGAGAGCGAGCTGGGCGAGGGCCGCCGGATCGTGGCCGTCGTGGGCGACGGGTCGCTCACGGGTGGGATGGCCTTCGAGGGGCTCAACAACCTGGGCCACTCGGGCAAGCGGGCGATCATCGTCCTGAACGACAACGGCCGGTCGTACGCGCCGACGGTGTCGAAGCTCGGCGAGAGCCTGGCCCGCCTGCGGGTCAACCCCACCTACGTGCGCAACCGCAGCCGGCTCGACCGCATCCTGTCCGAGGTCCCGGTGGTGGGCCACCAGCTCGAGCGGAGCCTCGAGGGCGTGGTGGCGGCGATGCGGGAGATGTTCGAGCCGCCGGCGTTCTTCGAGACGCTCGGCGTGCGGTACACGGGCCCGTTCGACGGCCACGACATCGAGGGCCTCGAGAAGGCGTTCCGCAACGCGGCCGAGCTCGACGGGCCGATCGTGGTCCACGTCGTCACGCAGAAGGGCCGCGGCTACGCGCCGGCGGAGAACGACTCGATCAAGCACCTCCACGACATCGGCCCCGGGATGCCGAAGCCGGGCACGTACACGGCGGCGTTCGCCGAGGCGATGATCAAGGAGGCCGAGACCCGGCCGGAGCTGGTGGCGATCACGGCGGCGATGCCGGACTCCACCGGGCTGCTGCCGTTCGGGGAGCGGTTCCCGGACCGGCTGATCGACGTGGGGATCGCCGAGCAGCACGCGGTGACGGCCGCCGCCGGGATGGCGATGGGCGGGCTGCGCCCGGTGTTCGCCGTCTACTCCACGTTCCTCACCCGGGCGATCGACCAGGTGACCTACGACGTGGGCCTGCACCGCCAGCCGGTGGTGTTCTGCCTCGACCGGGCCGGGATCACCGGCGACGACGGCCCCTCGCACCACGGCGTCCTCGACATGGCGCTGCTCACGAAGGTGCCGGGGATGACCCTGTTCGCGCCGTCGTCCTACCAGGAGCTGGGCCAGATGCTCCACGACGCCCTCGAGCTGTGCACCGACGGGCCGGCGGCGATCCGCTGGCCCAAGACGGCGGCGCCCTCGGTCGGGCCCGACGAGGTGGGCTCGGGGCTGAAGGCCCGCAGGGCCCGCTCAGGTCGGGACGTGTGCTTCCTGGCCGTCGGCAAGATGCTGGCCGCGGCGGAGGAGGCGGCCGCTCGCCTGGCCGAGGAGGGCATCGAGGCCACGGTGTGGGACGTGCGGGTGGTGCCGCTCGACCCGGAGATGCTGGCCGACGCGGCCGAGCACCCGATCGTCATCACCGCCGAGGACGGGGTGCGCCAGGGCGGCGTGGGCTCGATGATCGCCGACGCCATCGCCGAGCTCGACTCGCCGGGCCCCAAGCCCCGGGTGCGGGTGGTCGGGGTCCCGGTCGCCTACATCGACCACGCCAAGCCCGACGCCATCCTCGCCCGGCTCGGCCTCGACGCCGACGGCCTCACCGCCGAAGCCAAGCGGCTCGTCACCACCCTCCGAACCTGAGCGGCAGGGCGCCGACGGCGCCACCAGCCAACGACCGCCCAGCGGCCGGCCGTTCGCACCAGGTGCTCGAGCTCGACGCTCCGGTCCGAGCTCGCGGTCAGTAGAAGGGGTTCTCCCCTGCCGCGTGGTCGGTGGTGTCGATCACCTCGGTGATCTCGGGGATCGCCTCGGTGATGGACCGGGCGATGCCGTCGCGCAGGGTCATGGCGGACACGGCGCAGCCCTGGCAGCCGCCACCCATCGTGACGTAGGCCTTGTCGCCGTCGACCCCGACGAGGTTGGCGAAGCCGCCGTGGGCGGCGAGCGCGGGGTTGATCTGCTCGCGCAGGAGCTGCTCGATCCGCTCGGTGACGGTGCCGGTGAGCTCGAGGTTGCGGCCCGCGAGCGGGTTGGGGCGGTTCGGGTTGCGCAGCACGAGGCCGGGGCCGCCGCCGGTGGGGATGGCGAGCGTGGCGCCGCGCAGCTGGTCGATGCTGCCGGCGGGGACGATCACGGGGAGGCCGCCCTGCTGGAAGACGGCGTCGGCCTCGTCGGCGGAGGCGACGGGGTCGAAGGTGAGGTCGTAGCTGTACTCGACGCCGTTGGTGCCGGTGACCTCGATGCGCAGGCCGAGGCTGTCGGCGTCCTCCTCGGCCTCCCGCAGCTCGAGGATGCGGGCGACGGCCTCCGGCGTGACCGTGAGCACGGTCTCGTCGGTGCGGTCCTGGACCGGGGGCGGGGAGACGTCGGCCATGGCTCCAGGCTAACGACCCGCTGCCGCGCCACCTCCCTCGACCGGCGCGGAGGCGGTCCTGGGTGACCGCGCTCGGTGGTCGACGAGCGCGCAGCGCGGCAGCGAACGGGACAGATGGCCCACGTCGGGCATCGAAAATGGGTCGTTCGACTCTGGCAGCGAGGGTGCCAGAAGTCTTGGATGAGCACGTCACGTGGGTCGCTCCGGTGGAGTTGCCCCAGTGCACCTGACCCGGCCGCTCGCTCGGCCGGGCTCCGGATGCGGTCGAGCTCCGGCGGGCGGGGCTCGACCGCGCACCCGGACCCGTCAGCGGGACTCGAGCTCGGCGCCCAGCTCGAGCCAGCGCTCCTCGACCTCGGCCTGGCGGGCGTGGACGGCGGCCACCTCCGCGCCGAGCCGGGCCAGCGCCTCGTGGTCGCCGGCGGCCGCGGCCTCGGCCACCGCCTCGTCGAGGCGGGCCGCCTCCCGGGCGAGGCGGGCCAGCTCCTTGTCGGCCTCCTTCATGAGGTGGCGCAGCGTGCTCGGCGAGCGGCCGCTCGAGCCAGGCGACGAGGCCCGGGCCCCTCCCCCGCTCCCGGTCCCACCGCCGCCGCGGCGGGCGTCGGCACCCGCCGGCGAGACGGAGGGGGCGACCCGACCACCCGCGACGACCCGACGGCGGCGCTCCGCCTCCCAGGCGGCGAGGCCCCCGGGCCGGCGACCGGCGGTGCCGTCGCCGCCGAGGACGAGCACGTCGGTGACGGTGCGCTCGAGGAAGGCACGGTCGTGGGACACCACGACGAGCGCCCCCGGCCAGTCCTCGAGGAAGTCCTCGAGGGCCCGGAGGGTGTCGAGGTCGAGGTCGTTGGTGGGCTCGTCGAGGAGGAGCACGTTGGGCTTCTGGGCGAGCGCCAGCATGAGCTGCACCCGGCGCCGCTCCCCGCCCGACAGCAGCGAGATCGGCGCCCACTGGGCGTCGGCGTCGAACCAGAACGCCTCGAGGAGCCGGGCGTCGGTCCAGTCGGGCTGGCGGGTGGGGCCGGCCACGGCCTCGCGGACCCGCTGGTCCGGGTCGAGCGCCGCGCCCTGCTGGTCGTAGACGGCGAGGCGCACCGTCGAGCCGTGGACCACCCGACCCTCGCGGGGGGTGCGGCGGCCGGCGAGCACGTCGAGCAGGGTGGACTTGCCCGCCCCGTTGGGTCCGACGATGCCGAGGCGCTCCCGGGGGTCGAGGGCCAGGTCGAGGCCGCGGAACAGCCAGCGGTCGCCGTAGCCGTCGCCGACGCCGTGGAGCTCCACCACCTGGTCGCCGAGGCGGGGCGTGTCGACGTGCAGGGGCAGGTCGCCGCTGCGAGCGGCGGCCTCGGCCGTCGCCCCGACGAGCGCGGTGGCCGCGGCCACCCGGGCCTGGGGCTTGCGGGTGCGGGCGGGGGCGCCCCGCCGGAGCCAGGCCAGCTCGGCCCGGGCGAGGTTGCGGCGCTTGGCCTCGGCGACCGCGGCCCGCTCCTCCCGCTCGGCCCGGGCGTCGAGCCAGGACTGGTACCCGCCGACGTGCACGTAGCCGCGGCCCCGGTCGAGCTCGAGGACCACGTTCGTGACCCGGTCGAGGACGTGGCGATCGTGGGTGACGAGCACGAGCCCGCCGGGGAAGCGGGCGAGCCAGTCCTCCAGCCAGGCGATGGCGTCGAGGTCGAGGTGGTTGGTGGGCTCGTCGAGGATCAGGAGGTCGCCCTCGTCGGCGTGCCCGCCGGGGCCGCCGACGGCGACGAGCGCCTGGGCCAGCGCCACCCGCTTGCGCTGGCCGCCGGAGAGGGTGGCCACGTC
>Ga0182741_1004747_pt1 | contig 13119 bp, 6 predicted proteins | sample eDN5th37CBELigOP_FD_128874 | JGI IMG/M metagenome (GOLD analysis project Ga0182741, IMG submission 128874) | Enriched Organic Plus compost microbial communities from Emeryville, California, USA - eDNA 5th pass 37_C BE-Lig OP (version 2) (version 2) ...
CAGGATCACCTCCGTGACTGCGGCTCGTTCCCGCATCCTGGGCTGACGATGCTGAAGATGATAGCAATGGCACCGCCCCTGCCGCGATCAGACTCGTGTTCGAAGGAGTGGCGAGAAGGGGTCGAGCAGTAGAACTTGGAGTGCTTACCCTCTTCGCCGAGCGTGTTCGGGACGATTCGCTAGATCCGAGTCCAGCACCAACACGAGAATGGGCAGATGCAGGGCGAGTGGTAGATCTGCTTGTGCTGTACAGGCCTGACTCTCCGCGTTGTGGGACCTGAGGAGTGGACACTAGCTGATCTGTGCCACGAGCATTTACCAGCTCGGGGAGGAAGTCGTGGTGCAGAGGTCTGGCCATTGGGGTCGTAGCAGAAGGGGGAATATGTGCAGTTCGACTCAGGCCCATGGTATCACCTTGTCGGAACAAGCTTCGTCTCGAATTACGTGCCGAGTAAGGTCTCTGTAGTCCGGATGTTGTGCCACTCTGCACACCACTACCGCTTGTACTGGGGGCATCTAACCTACTGTGACTTGCCGCGTATTCTGCATTATTCTCAGCATTTGCGTTAGTCCGCTGATACTCCTGTGCAAGCCAGTCGATGATCGCCGCTCGGCCTCCTCCCCGTGGAACGGCTGGTGAAGAAGCCGGCTGCCGCTCCATCTAGCGCTGCACTTATTGGCACGTGTGAGCACCACACAAAACTGTGTATCTATGGTATGTGTCGTGGTGGTGCTGGCGTTGCCAGATGACTAGACGAGAGAGAAGAGCGAGAGAGCCGGGGTGTTAGCTCAGCCACGCCAAAGACACAGCTCTTATGCAATGCGAGTAGGATATCAAAGGCACTCTCAACTTCACGCGACGAGAGTTGATAAAGCAATGCAACACTATGCACAACATTCCTGGACCTGTCGCGCAACCAGCGCAACCAGGTGGTCACTTTCTGCTGGGGGAGGATTTAAATTTCCTGCGCTCTGAATCAGGAGCTGGTGGGGGGCTAGACACATATCTGCATGCACACTGGAACCACACACACCAAACAAATAGTCACGCATATGGATATTTCCAGAGTGTTGTCGCGGGAGTGCGAAATGGAGGCTGGAGCAGTAGAAGCCACGACAAATGCTGAAGGAGGGCCTTCAGGGCGATTATGTGTGGCTTGTATAGGAGTATTTACGGCTAGAAATAGTCCTATACAAGTCCTATACACAGGTCTTCACACGACCATATTGGTTTTATACCACATCCTACTCACCTACTCAGCGCATTTACCACACGATCATTCTTCGGCCGATCTAAAAAAACGGTTATTCAAACGCATCCGTCCTGGCCCTGAAATCGTAAGTGCATCTCTGGGTGGCCACCCAGCCAGAGATGTGGCCTGGACGAAACCGGGTGGATGGAATCCCTTTGCAGAGCCGCCCAAGAGCACTTTCCACGCACCCGAAATCGCGAGGTGTAGCGGATAGACTGGGGATTAAAACTTGAAAACTGGGAGATACTGCGATATTGCGCGGATTTATATCGATTATACCTCGGATAACTTGTACCATTATCCCATCTGAAGCCGCTTTTCACAACACCAGAGTTTCTCTCCCGCAGTGATCGTCACTTGCGTGGATTGGTGACAGAGGATTCACCTAGTGCTGGAACATCGGCAGGTATAACGATAAGCGTCGAGTCTACGCGCGTTCGTGACGTCGATTTGTTGCTTGCACCACTCCAGTACGAGTTTCAAGCGGTAGTTCGGCCCACTTGAAAATCACTTTTGGCGAGCATGGAGGTAGCCAAGCAGCAACCACTGGACGCCTTCACCAATGTGCCTTCGTCAGACGAGATATCGTCTGATACAATGAACGGCATTTCTGCCACAACCGCTGAGGCTTTTTATGCCAACAAATCGGAAGAAATGTCGCTCACATCTCCCCCCAACCCCGAGATCAAGGCTAATGGAGCATCCGCCGGCTCGCCTCGGGAACAAACAGAGCCAGATCAGCAATTTCAATCCAAGATAGAGTCTCTCTCTGATGCAAACCAATCTGCAAAGGCGCAGAGAAATCGAAGGTATGATGTGAACCATCTGTTAGAGTTTGAAGGGGCAGGGCCATATTGGGCGCTGCCTCCTACACGCCACTCTCGTGCAGCCATGCGAAAGTCATTTGGCACAGTATTGCATAGTACGGAGTCAGTGGCAACGCCGGCGAGTGACCAGCCATCGATTGGGAATGCTAGACGTCACGACGAGTTGATCTCCACCCATGCTACACAAGAATCGTCCACGAAGAAGCTCAAAATGACAGAGCCCACAAAATCCAGCGATACACAACGAGCATCAAAGTCAAGCACCACTGCAACCGCGACGTCATCTTCCTCTGACTTGCGGAGTAAATCGTCCAAAACCCGTCCAAACCAAGGATCCAAACCCCAACAGCAACCGCAGCAGTCATCGCAGCAAAAAGTTCAGCGGCGTCGCGCAAGCAGTCCAGCCAGTGTGCAAACAAGTACAGATACTGACGTCTCATTAGGTGATAGTTCAGAGAGCCCAGAACGCTGCGACTTGTTCGATGATTCAGATAGTGATAGTCACCGAAGGTCAAGGCTCTCTGGTGCTGCCACAAAACGAAAGAGCGGCACCACCTCTTCGACTGTAGGCGACAGCAAGATCGGAAGGAATTCTGGTTCAACTGTGAATCCCATCTTGGGTCTTAGTAGTTCCATGCCGGCCGACGAGGCACTTAGGCTTGCAGAGCAATTTAAGATATTCGCTAAGAACTTCCAGCAGGCCTTTATTGAACATCTCCGTGCTGGTAAAGGATCGGAAGTTAATCCCGCACTCATCCAGCAATTCATGCAACCAGGCAAAGGCATTATCCAGAACGGGCCTGTAGCATCCAAAAAGGGTCAGCAGATACTGCAGCGTTCGCCGTTCATGGAACTCTCGGTCTCCCTTGGCCCCGTAGGTTTGCAGACTCCGGACGCATCATCGAGTCGGACACCCACCGGTTCTACCATACCCCTGTCTTCATCTAACGCTAGCGTTACCCCGAGACGAGTGTCATACTTATGCTCCCTGGCCATCCTTGGGGTTCCGTATCCATTGGCAGTAAAGCAGGCCGGACTCGAGACACTGCATGGACCAAATCTCATGGCTCATTACCTTCGTGTCCAGGAGGCCGCAGTTGCTGCTTCTCTGTTGGATGTCGTGCGTGCTGCTCGGCATGAGCTTCCCCACACTTCGGGACCCGCATCCAGCAGCGCGCTCACGTCACCACGCAGCAGCAACGGCAGTACCCTGGATGAGGTTATTCAGGAGCTTGAGCTACTTGCACGGCAAGCTTCGCAACAGACGGTGCTGATGGACGCGTTTGATCGGAAGGATGCTTCTATGAGCTCCGATCCTTCGGTTATTGACCCCAACTCGGACGATGAAGTGGACTTGATCGAAGTACTTGAAGCGTCCGAAAAGGAGCAGGCACGCCGCTTTGAGTATCAGGATGCGCTTGCTGCGGTTTTCCGTACTACACTGGACGATTGGTATCGGTGTGTAGTCAAAGCTCTCACTGTTAATTCTCGCGCGGGTTCGAACGGCGACAACAATGAGGACATAACCGCCCCGCCTGCCTCAGGTGAGACCGATGCTCGATCACAATCCACGTTGGATCGCCTTGAACGAGATGCGGCACGAAAAATCCTTGCGTTTGCAAGGTCAGCAGGGCGGACGCTTGTCCAGCAATCGTTCTCCTCGTCGGAATCCTCAAGTGTTTCGTCGCCGAGCGCTGATACTCCATTCTCGTTGTCGCCGCTGACTAATGACTCGCAGGAGTCTGCTTATGGCCCGGGTTGGGTCGATCCTGGATCTATCCCAGATGCCCAATTGCTGGATATACCCCTACCTGGTTGTTATCGAGACGTCGTGGAGGGCATTTCACCTCAGTTTGAGCTTCGAGTTAATGCACACTTGGACCTGTCAATGCTTTCACGTACTGGTTTTGTAAAATTGTTAAGAGCACTTCGTGGACGTGTCGGATCCACTAACCCACTCGATGGCTTTGAGCTTATCAGCATCCGCTGTCGAACTATCCGGTCGGTGCAAAAGGTTGCAAATGACTCCTATGTTGTAGTATGTGAAGAAGAAACGCGCTTGAGACACCATCCGTCGGAAACTCCTCAGGAACAGGATGTTGCGATTGGTAAGGCAAAGGCCGTCCTGTATCCTTGGCTCGGAACGACAAAGGAGAATGAATCGCTATCATCTGCCTTAAAGAAGACTGAGCGAGTTCCTCACGAACTCGTTTTTATCACACTATGTACAACAACCTGGGTCCACACTCACTTGAAGCAAACTGAATGGTTCCTTCCCCGTCGCAACAAGGATTCATCTACGCCCTCTAGTTCGCACCCCAACATTAGCTGTGTATTAAGCCCCACATCTCAAACTCCCAAATGTGATCGAGAACGGCTATCCTTACCGTCTCTCCAATTAACCCATATGATTCGGCATTCTACCCATGTTGAGATGTAATGAGCCTCCAGTTATCCCTCACTATGCTATGTGCAGCTACTCAGCGCCGCAAATCGCGTCACCGCTGATCCTCAGCGGTTGGAGCTTTCATTTTCTCTACTTGCCATCCTCAATTGTTAGTGTATCAATTGACTGAACCAGCCCTTCAAGGCGATTTCCAAGCTTCCTCGTGCTTCATTCAATGTACAGTTTTCACATGTTTGAATTGCAATGTTTGATTCATTTTGTACAGTTTACCTGAGCGTACAACTCGAGAATAAATACAATTTGCTTGTGTATTGTCAGTGCAACAGCGCTTACTCGTCACCGAAACCCTCGCTCACATTCTCGGGCAGACCACGGACATATCCGATGGCGGAGCGAATGCTCTTGCGAAGTCGTGCAGAAATCTCAGGCTGCTGGTATGCATAGACGTTGGCTGCGAGAAGACCCGTGATGGCCCACTGCACGAAGGACGCGAGTGCCTCCTTTCGAAGAGATCCGTTGCCCAACCAACCCGAGCCGAAGAGAGTCGCAAAAAGCCCAGCATGAAGGGCAGCACGCATGAAGTTCAAATCATTCTTGGCTAATGCTGCAAAGAAGGATGCCAAACCCACTGCAATGGCAAACGGTGCAGCAAGCCGAACCTGAGGTTGAGGCGGGAGAGCAGAGCCCTTGTCGATGCCGAAAATGAGGCGTGCTGCGCCAGCCGCAACGAAGAATGCGGCATTGGCAAGAATAACTGCGCGCACAATGGTTTGACTGCCTCGAATGGGTGGTTGAGTGGTTGGAGGGGCCTTCGCAGAGAGTCGAATGGCTTGGAAGAAGACGCCGACCATGAGAGCGAAAATGACAGTGTAGACAAGGGAGATGCGATCGAATGCAAACGATGCAACAACACCCACCAAGCTGCATAGGAATCCCACATACATGCAAGTGCGTCGCTCAGATGGGTCTCGGATGCTCTCCGCAGCCCAAACGAAGAAGAAAGCGCAGATGATAGAGATGCCACCGAAGAGGTCATCGAACCAGTAGCCCACAGAGAATCGTGGTGGGAATGCGAAGTTTGCGGCACCAACGGTCTTGGTTAGCAAGCTGAGCAGGCCCATCGCGAGGAACGTGGGCGAACCGAAGTCAGAGATCAGCTTGATCGCCTTGTTAGAGTCTCGGATGGCAATGGCGTTGGCGTCAGGCTCAGCCTCGACCGTCTTCTTACCGCGTGACTTACTCATTCTGGTCTATAAGGGAGCAGATAGTGCAGGACGTGTGATTGTTGAGTCGCGCCGCACACAGTAAGCCTGTTATCTCTGACGCAGCATTGAAGATACGACTTCAAGTTCTTAGTGGCGAGGGAAAACACCTCTTTAACATAGTTTTCTGGTATTTTTGGCTTAACAACTAGGATGATGTGACATAAACACGTTCGCGCATTAGCAATCTACTATTATAGATCTCATTCACTCAGTGCATCTTCCGTCTTGTCACGTAGACGAAAGAGCACACAAGGAGCTGTTTTAGCCTGATACGGGTAAATATGAACTGTGCGATTCCACTGCAGAGACACGTGGAGCAGCATGGTCGCCACCAGAGAAACACCAGCATGTTCGGCGAAATGTGCATTCCAGGTCATGGCTTATCACATTGAAAGAATGTTTTGTTGTATTATTGCGATAGTCACTGCATTACGGTCCTACTAGTTCAGAACGGACCGAAACCTTTGTTGCCCCAAGCACAGAAACAATGAGAGAATCCGGAGACATTCTTCGGTTCTCACTAAGGCTTAGCTCCTGCTGACTCAGAAGCTGCCAAGACTGCCGCAGTAGGCGCTGAATTTGACGGAGATGTGCTTTTGCTCGTGGCACTGCTGGCATTTGGGCTAGCACGGCTGAGGTAAATCTGGTACAGCTGGCGCGCGACATTCGACATACTCGAAAGGACAGGACGCATTTTTTCTTCGGGAAGACGGAGACCTAGCGTCACCAACGAGAGTGTTGCGTCCTTTCGTAGCAGTTGAGCGTCATTCGTGGCGGCATCTGGATTCGCAGCATTGGCCGGAGGTTGGATGCAGGCAAGAATACCCAATGAGCGCAGGCAGCCTTCAAATGCTGCTGGAGTGACTGCAGCGTGTTCAGTGGCGCAGGCATCAACAGCGCGGACAAGCCACCGTGTAGGAACAGCAAAACCGTTCTCAGGTTCTGCTTCACCTGCATTCGCAGTCATCTGTTCCGTTGCTACGCGAAGCCAGCCAACAAGGAGATAGGGGTCAACAAGAGGAGCCAGACGCATGAGACTAGACTCCAATCTGCGCGTAAGGGACGCAGGCAGGCGCTTCAAGCTCTTGGCACCAAATGAGGCCCGTGCGCTCTCCTCGGCAGAAAGACTCGCTCGCTTGGAACTGCTTGTCGGACTCCGGATTATTAGATAGAACATGCGAGTCGGCAAGGAGGGGCCTGGAGGGGAGAGTGGTGCACCGCCACCCATCGTAGCACGTTCAGCAAGAGGCGTATAACCGTATGAACGGGTAATTGATGGTGTGGCGAGACTGTAGCTAGGAACGTAAGCTGAGCCCAAACCTGAACCGGGCAAAGGTGTTGGAGGCACAACGATAGACAACGTCTTAGTTGCGTCACGATCTTCCTTGACGTCGTCATTCTCATCCACCGTGAACTGAGGGGTCTTGGGATCAGCGTCGAGAAGAGATGCAGGGGCCTTACCATCAGGGCTCATTGGCTGATCGCCCTGCAAAGCCGAGGTGAGCGTGGTATTGACCTTGGCTCGCTCAAGGGCTTGTCGATAGCGAATGCGGTCCAACGCATTACTAGCAGCTGCACGCTGAAGCGAAGCAATCACTGCAGGCAGTGCTAAGACGGTATCGAGTGCGCGGATCACTGCACCCTGCACTTCTGCAAGGAGTGTCAAACTGATCGCCTTGGGAGGTTGACCTCCAATTGTGGAGGGTGGCACGACACCGAGGGCTTCCACATATTGAGTTGCATTCTCTCCAGGCTGTGGCGCTTCTTCAGGCGATACGACTGGGGCATAATGTGAAATAACCCAATACGGCAGGGTGAGAAGCTTCAACACGACGGCATCCACTTCGGACGTAGAAACCGTTGGATGAGCGGTCGAATAACCAGCGACGACAGATTTAACTTCGGAGACAAGGCTCTGAATGTTAGTGAGCGCACTGGTATGCCAAGACGCCTCTGTTACTGACTCTGGTGCATGGGTAGCTGAGGGAGCCTCTGGTTGATCAACGACCACTCGTAGGGTTGTGAAAGAACCTTTGGAGGGCGTAGCAGGCGAAGGGAGAGTAGCACCCGATTTCAAAACTTGCTCTGATACCTTGATGTCGGTAGGAGTCATGGCCTGCGGGTGGTGCATGGCTACGTTCTCTTCATTGCCAGCATGGCCCTCAGGACTATCGTAATGGGCGACCGGAGACGTGGATGTGCTCTCAGGAAGCTGAGCCTGTTGGTTTTCGTGAGTGTTCGTGGTCGCTCGTTCCATCAAAGTGCTCGTCTCGGTTTGTTGCTCTTGTGGAGCTGAGCATGAACGAACTTCCTCCTCAAATGTCATAGCCTTGACAACAGAGGGTTTAGCCTTAGGGGTTTCGGTAACCTTAACTTGCCCTGACTCATTGGATTGAGCTTGTTCAAGATCATGAGCGTCTTCCACACCACTGTCATCGTCAGAAGCATCAGCGATGCATGATTTAGTCCGGAGTGCCGTGGCAGGGGATGGTGAGAAGGGAACCTGTCGCGACGGTGATACCAAGCCCCGCAGCACTTCCTCTCGTGACACCTGTTTCGTTTCATTGTGAGACTCTGGCTGAGCGTCTGTACCAGCATTGCTATTTGATGACTTCTCAGCGATTGGTGTCCGGTGGGGTGCCGAGCTCTCCTCATGTACATCGGCCGGCTTTTCACTTAAAGGCATTTTAGGTGCCTTACGTGGGGTTTGAACGAGTTCACTTGCATCTTCACCTGAACCTACGCGCTCAAGTTGGGTGGTAGTGTGCTCCAGATCTAACTTAGCGGGAGCTTTTGTTGATGCACTTGGAGCAACGGGAGCAGGGCTGCGGAACAACGAGGTAAAGAGCTCGGGGTCTAGTAGCTCAACCCACTTCGGCAACTGAGTATCATTGAGTCTCTGTACCTCGGAGTACGCGGCCGCTGGCGAGATGTTAAACAAGAGATGAAGAATTGTGGTAGCAAGCTCGCGAAGTGAGCGAGGTGATTGTCCATCGGTTATCACTGCTGACAACTTCAAAATATACGGACGGCACGTCGCAGCTGTTCTAAGGTGGATCGATGCGTCTGCAGACGGAGATTCGAGCAAGAAACGCAGGTATTCCAGCGTATGTGTCCTCAGGGTTGCAATGGCAGAAACACTCAAATCGACAGCGAGTACGGCGCCTGTGACCGATGCGGTTGCCCCAGCTCCGGCAGTCGATGTGGAAGTACTAGGCACTTCAATCAACGCGAGGACACGCGGAAGAATCAGGGTATCAGGGACAGAGGTCGCCAGAACATTGAGAAGCTCTGTCGCGGTTTCGCTCATATTTCCCTTACCACGCGCCAAGCACACAAATAGAGCTGCAACACACTCATCCAATACCTTTTCAGCCGCTTGGCCAAACGATGGTGTGGTTTTTTGATGTGCGGATTGAGAAGATGCATTGATAGCAGCAGTGCATGCAGCAGAAGACATCGCAAAGGACGTTGCGAGTGCACCAAGCATGGCAGCGAGCTGTTGAAGCACCTTGGCATTATTCTCAACAGTAAGGCGTTGACGGGTGATTGTCGCAAGCTTCATAAGTGCGCGTGGGCCAATGATGCGATTCACTCGAGTCAATGCAATTACTTTTGCGAATTTGGGGTTGTTGGTGACTACACTTGCAGATTCAGCATCGACGTCACTACCTGGAACACCATTCACGACGTTGATCGCCAGCATCGCGTTGTCCTCCAGCAATGCAAAGATTTCTGCCGCGGCATCAGCTCGGTCCGACCAGTCTTTCTTGGTTACTACCGCTGCAAGCGCCGATGCAAGCTGTCTTCGTGTGGCCTCAAGAAGAGCGCTGGTATTCGCTGACGCAGCTTCAGCAAGCAGGGAGGGTTGGCCAGCCGATGAGGTCGGCTCCTGACCAAAGAGGTTAGTTGCATGTACCGAGCTCGGTTGGGCCGTGAGGGACTGCCGATTGGCTGTAGCTGAGCCAGGGCGGCTCACGGAGCCTCCGATGCTCTGTCGACGTTGTGCGCTGCTCGGTAATACCCTTGTCGCCGACGCACTTGATGTTGCCGTTTTTGGGGCCTCTTTCGCCACTGTCGCAGCGGAGGGTGTCTGTGGCAAGCGGCTCGCGGAACTGGCGCTTGTAGAGCTGCTAGGACGAGCAGGTGTCATCGCTCCAGATGTCGAAGATGCATTCACATCAACAGAGAGGGTTTGTGTTGCTGGCCTACGAGCGCCTGTACGAAGCGCGCTCACGGTTGGTGGACATGCAATCCCGGAAACCTGATGTGTAGATTGAGAGTCAGAACCGGCGAAAGACTGTACAAGAGAAATAGGCTGTGTTCGAGCGAGCGGATCTCGGCCCGACATATTTCCATGCGGCAATGCTGACGTCGGCAAAGTGAGTGCAGATGCAGGTCGGATGGCCCCTTGCTTGATCGCGGATGTGAGATTCATGGTTTGGCTCAAGCTATGCTGATGAGCTGCTTGCCGAGAGATACTCAATCCTGGTTGGGGAATCTGTGAGCTCAGGTGGGGCTGAGATAAGGCGTGAGTATGTGTAGGTCGGCTGGCCGGTCCGAGCGTTGTTGTGAGATTACCAGAACTTGATGACAACGTTGAAGCGAGCAGAGATGATGGCTGCGCGGCTGCCGAGAGTGGACGCTTAGCACCCCCTTGAAGGAAAGTCGTATGGCTGTAATGATCGCTGCCTGTGGCCAAAGAGTGCGTTGATGAGGCTGAATCAACAAAGTGGCGTAACGAATTACTCGAGGAGGCGTTCTGGACGTCCTCGTGCGCTCGTCCTGGGGTGCGAGAGGTAATCAGCGACGACACTACTGATGAAGATGACGCGCGAATTGCCCCACCAAGGGTCAGTCTACGAGTCTCGTTTGATTGGTGTGAGTGGGAATCATGAAGCATTGATGCAGGCTGGGTCTGTTGAGGTTTGGCTGGGACCTCACTGACCGCACGGCCGCTGAGTGTAAATCGATCACCCTCTTCGTCGATCTCGACGAATTGGTGAGCGCTACTCAAATCAGTCGCAGAAGATGGTGTAACTAGATCAACAGAAGACAGCGGAAGCGGGGGTACTCGTCTCGCAGCTGAATAGGGATAGTCGAAGGCATCACGTTTTTGTTCTCTCTGCTTTGTATACGAAGACTCATGAGAAAGCTCTGTGATTGACCTGGTTGTTGATGAAGCTGACGGGACAATTCCAAACAAAGGGTCATCTTCGTCAATCGGGAGCTCATGAACTACTTCAGGCTCCTCTTCGCCCTCAAGATCCATACTAGAATGTGCAGGCTCACTCTGCTTTGGCTTGACATTCCTCAAGTCATCGCGCGCTGAGCGATACGTGAGGGTGCCGTGAAGGCTGTCAATAGATAGTGGCTGCGTCTTGGCGAGCATACTAGTTACCGACTTGGATGCCGATAGCGAATCTCGATGCTGCGAGAAGGATGGCCTGCTTGAAGAACCCAACGCTCTTGTAACCTTGGTTAAATCTTGTGTCCCTGAAGACAGCGTTGTCGTCGATGTCGATGTAGTCAAGTCCCCATCAATAGCTTTCTGTACACTTCGATCAAGCTGGGCCTTTAACTTCTCAGCCTTGTGGGGCTGGACCTGTGCATATACAATAAACGCCTCTCGGGCTACTGCGCGGACCGATGGGTCCTTATCAGCAAGCCTCGCTGAGAGCAATGTGTCGAATGTAGGTATGGTGCGCTCAAATGCTGCAGATGAGCCGAAGTTGCTGACCGACACGAGACAGCACATTGCAATCGCTCGTCGCAGTGAAGTTGCAGTGCTCTTGCTTTGAAGCGTATACTCGGTGAGTTTTGTCAGGGCTGACTTACTCAGAGGCCATGCAGCCACCAGAGCCCTAAGCGCAGCCTCACCGCACTGGACAATGACACTGCTTGAGGCCGAGACTACCTTTAGGAGATTAGTAAAGAAGACATCTCCCAAGTGATCCAGTTGATCAGGCTCTAGAGCCTTGGCCAGGTAGACAATGAGATTGCATGCCTCCTTTACTACACTCGAGCGCAGGTCAAGCGCCTGTGCACAGATGCTATCTCGTACCACCTGGCACACCTGTGGCCACACAGACTCGTAGGCTGCACCAGCTGCGACGAGTCCAGCGAACTCCTTCAAACTCTTCACACGCGCGGTCCAGTCATGAGTGGTGACATCCTTGCATGTCTCTGCGATGGCCGTTGCCCGGTCAAGCAGAGCGTTTTCCGAGTCGTACTTGACAGGTTGAACCTGGAACACTTCTGAGCCTGCGGTGGCTATTGATATCGTGGTGGTTGTGTCTGGGCCCGTCCCAGCACTCGCGAATGCACCAGATGAGCTTACTGACATGGAACCGGATCCAACACTGTGTGCGGGTCAGCGCTCGCCGGGCTTTTGTGGTAGTGTCAATGTGAGTGGTAACCTGCAGGCGCTTTCTACGTGGCGCCGCTAGATACCTTGCTGTGGTGGCTCTGTGAGTGTCAGTGCCGCGCGTGTGCCAAAGTGATGACCAGAATGGCGATGGCGAAACTACTCTCGAAGCACGACACTCACCGCGTGTGGCCCCGTGTTGACGACACAGGCACCAGTAGCGTCGCTGGCCGGGCGCACTTCGAGTTTCTCGCACCTCGCCAGGCTTCGTACCACCCTTCCCACACGCGTGAAGGACTCTCTGACTGAACGTTCCAACGGTCCGTTAGGGTGCAGTGTTGGGTGGGTTTGCTGGGTGTCAAGGCAACGTGAGTGGGTGAGACGTGGTGCGATAGCGCTATAGTCAAGGTGTTCGTTAGTGGGTTGGGTGTGTGTTTGCGTGTGGTATGCATAAGTATGCGAGCCAGTCACATGCGAGTGAGATAAGTGGGAGAGTAAGTGGTTAAGGGGAGAGGATTGGTAGCAGATCTCGCGAGTGTAGAGGATTTCGGATCAAATCCATTCCCACTAGTCAATACATATCAAATAAAACTATCATTCTACACCTTCCACACAAACCTTCATACGTCCAACACTACCATTTCCAGATCTATTTACAGTCATAAACTAACCGTTTTTCCCTCCAGAACGGGATAAACCGCGTCCTTTCACAGCCAACCCGGTCGCAGCCGCCACTCGCATCACTGCCGCAGGCATACTCAGTCAAGATCGTCAATCTCCACGAGGCGTGATCCCCACCGAGACACACCCCCTAACCCCAGATAGCGTGTATTCAGGTATTTTTCCAGCAAAACCAGTCGTTCGAACAAACTGCTCTGAGCACTGGATCGCGGGGTTTTGGGATCAGTTGTCATGAAATAACTCGCGGAACGGATAACCTGTCGGAATTCTGTGTGACTTGGCTGATAAGATCTCCCTGAAATGCCCAGATCCTATCCCA
>Ga0182741_1004753_pt1 | contig 13106 bp, 11 predicted proteins | sample eDN5th37CBELigOP_FD_128874 | JGI IMG/M metagenome (GOLD analysis project Ga0182741, IMG submission 128874) | Enriched Organic Plus compost microbial communities from Emeryville, California, USA - eDNA 5th pass 37_C BE-Lig OP (version 2) (version 2) ...
AGGTGCTGCCCGGCGTCGTCGTCACGCTCGTTCTCTGGCTGGCCGCCGGGCACGCGTTCGGCCGCTACCTGGCCGACTTCGCCTTCACCTATGCGTTCTATTACGCCGGCCTGTCGACGCCGATGATCGCGCTGGTGTTCCTGTATCTGATCGCCGCGATCTTCATTTACGGCGGCGAGCTCAACGCCGTCATCCTGCGCCGTCGCCTCGAGCGCGAACCGATCCGCTGAGACCCCGTCTCACCCCTGCGCCGCATAGCCGCCATCGACCGGAATGGCCGTGCCGGTGACGAAGTCGGAGCCGCGGCTGGCGAGGAACACGGCGATCCCCGCGAAGTCAGCTGGCCGTCCCCAGCGCCCGGCCGGCGTGCGCGCCAGCACCCTTTCGTTCAGGCCGGCGACCTCCGCCCGCGCCGTCGCGGTGAGATCGGTATCGATCCAGCCGGGCAGGACCGCATTGGCCTGGATATTGTCCGCGGCCCATGCCGTCGCAAGCGACTTGGTCAGCTGCACCACCCCGCCCTTGCTCGCCGCATAGGCCGGTACGAACGACGCCGCGAAGATCGACATCATCGAGCCGATATTGATGATCTTGCCGCCGCCGCCGCGCTTCATCGCCGGATAGGCCGCCTGGCACATCACAAAGATGCTGGTCAGGTTCGTGTCGATCACCTGGCGCCATTCCGCGAGTGAAAGGTCCTGGGCCGGCTTGCGGATATTGATGCCGGCATTGTTCACCAGCACGTCGAGCCGGCCGAACTGCGCGACTGTTTGCGCGACCAGCGCGTGGCAGGCGGCCTCGTCCGTCACGTCCGCCGCGGTAAAGGCCACCGCCCCGGCGCCCGCGTCGCGCAATCGCGCGGCGGCCGCCTCGCCCTTCGCCGCATTGCGCCCGGCCAACATGACCGCGGCACCGGCGGCCGCAAGTCCCTCGGCCATGCCGAAACCAATGCCGCCATTGCCGCCGGTGACCAGGGCGACACGGCCGGTAAGATCGAAAGCGCTCATGGGAAGGAGTCCGGGCGAGAAAAAGCGGGGATCGTGCTGTAGCACAATCCGCCGCCGGCTTCAGCCCTCGTGCGCCCCAACCGCGTCGAGCACGTCGTCGAAATTGCGCAGACCGGGGCACGGCGCGCTCACCAGCACCGCCATGTTTCCCGGCTTGTGCTGGTTCTTCCACATCATCGTGTGCGCCTTAGGAATGTCGGTCCAAGGGAACACGTCGCTCATGCACGGGTCGATCCGCCGGTCGAGCACGAACCGGTTCGCCGCCGAGGCCTGTTTCAGATGCGCGAAATGCGAACCCTGGATCCGCTTCTGCCGCATCCAGACGTAGCGCGCGTCGAAGGTGATGTTGAAGCCCGTCGTGCCGGCGCAGAACACCACCATGCCGCCGCGCTTCACCACCAGCGTTGACACCGGGAACGTCTGCTCGCCCGGGTGCTCGAACACGATGTCGACATCCTTCTTGCCGGTGATGTCCCAGATCGCCTTGCCGAAGCGCCGCGCCTCCTTCACCCACGCCTCGTATTCAGGCGAGTTCACCTTCGGCATCGGCCCCCAGCAGGAAAAGTCCTTGCGGTTGATCACGCCCTTGGCGCCGAGGGAGATCACATAGTCGCGCTTCGTCTCGTCGGAAATGATGCCGATCGCATTGGCGCCCGACGCGGCGCACAGCTGCACGCCGAACACGCCGAGCCCGCCCGACGCCCCCCACACAAGCACGTTGTCGCCGGGCTTCAGCGTATGCGGCGGATGGCCGAACAGCATCCGGTAGGCAGTGGCGAGGGTGAGCGTGTAGCAGGCCGCCTCTTCCCAGGTCAGGTGCCGCGGCTTCTCCATCAGTTGCCGCGACTGCACCCGGCAGAACTGGGCAAACGATCCGTCGGGGGTTTCGTAGCCCCAGATCCGCTGCGATGGCGAGAACATCGGGTCGCCGCCATTGCACTCCTCGTCGTCGCCGTCGTCCTGATTGCAATGGACAATGACCTCGTCGCCAACCTTCCAGCGCCGCACCTTGGCGCCGACCGCCCAGACGACGCCGGAGGCATCCGAACCAGCAACGTGGTAGGGGTTCTTGTGCACGTCGAGAACGGAGATCGGCTGCCCCAGCGCGGCCCAGACCCCGTTGTAGTTGACGCCGCCGGCCATCACGTAGACCAGCACCTCGTCGTCGCCGATCGCCCAGGTCGGTACCACCTCGATCTGCATCGAGGCGTCGGGCGGCCCGTGACGCTCCTTGCGGATCGCCCACGCATACATCCGCGCCGGCACATGGCCGAGCGGCGGCACTTCGCCCACTTCGTAGAGATCCCGCGGCCGCAAGTCGGCCGCTCGTATCCGCGCCGGACTAGCCATGCCCGTCCTCCCTCGCTTGGCGGGCCGCCGCGAGGAAGTCTGCCGCAACCGATATTGCGATGCAACACGGGATCGTGCCGCCCGTCTTGGACCTTCGTCGCGGGCGGCTTAGGCCGCACGGACCCGGTCGATGAAGGCTTCCACCTGCTGATTGAGCGCGTGCGCCTGCCGCGTCAGTTCGCTGGCCGCGGCCCGCACGTCCTGGCTCATTCGCCCGGTCTCCGAGGCCGCCTGCCGCACGCCTTCGATATTGTTCGTCACCTGCGCCGTGCCGGTGGCGGCCTCGGCCACGTTGCGGGCGATCTCGCGCGTCGCCTGCCCCTGCTCCTCGGCGGCCGCCGCGATCGAGGTCGCCGTCTCGTGCATCTGGCGCAGCCGCGCCCCGATCCGTTCCACCGCGCCGATCGCCGCCGACGCCGAGTGCTGCATCTCGGCGATCTGCTCCCCGATCTGTTCCGTCGCACGCCGCGTCTGCTCGGCCAGCGATTTCACTTCGCCGGCCACCACCGCGAAGCCGCGGCCCGCTTCGCCCGCGCGCGCCGCCTCGATCGTCGCGTTCAGCGCCAGCAGATTGGTCTGTTCGGCGATGTCCTGGATCAGGTTGGTGACCTCGCCGATCTTGGCCACCACGCCCCGCAACTCGCCCACAGTGGCATTGGTGTGATCGGCCTCCTTCGCCGCTTCCGCCACGACCGCGGTGTTGCTCCCGATCTGGCTGTTGACCTCGCGGATCGAGCTGGACAGTTCTTCCGCCGCCCCGGCGACGGCGTCCACGTTCGTCGCCGCCTCGGCGGAGGCGAGCGACACGGCCATCACCTGCGAATTCGTCTGCGTCGCGATCGCCGACAGCGCCTCGGCATTGGCCGACAACTGCTCCGCCGCGCTGCTGACCAGCGCGACCACGCTCTTGACCGACCGATCGAAATCATCGGCGAGGGCTTCGAGTTCGCGCCGCCGCTGCTGCCGGTTCTCCTCCTCGGTTCGCTTCGCCTCTTCCTCCAGCGCCCGCGTCCGGGCCAGATGGTCGCGGAACACCAGGAGCGCCTTGCCGACGGCGCCGATCTCGTCGCCGCGCCGGACATAGGGGATCTCGGCCTCCAGGTCGCCCTCGCTCAGCGCCCGCGTGCGTTCGGCGATCACGCCGATCGGCCGGCCGATATTGCGATAGACCGCGAAGGCGAACACGATCGTCAACACGAAGCCGATAGCCCCGCTCGCCAGCGCGACCGCATTCACCGCCGATAGCCGCTGATCCTGCTCCCGGCTCGCCGCTTCCAGCTTGGAAAGCGCCTGCTCGTTCATCGCTGCGAGCGCCGTATGCGCGCGCCGGAACGCCGCCGCCGGCTCGCCCGTGACCTCGATCGCTCGCGCGAGATCGACCGTGTCCGGATCGCGCATCAGCTGGATTTGCCGGGCGGCAAAGTCCCGCTGCCAAGTCGCCGCCGCCTGCTCCACCGCATCGAGTGCCGACCCGTCCACGTCCCCCTCGCGGGTCATGGCGGCGAGCGCGGCGGCGCGCGCCGCCACCGCCTCCTCGAACTGTTTGACGAAAGCCCGGTCGCCGGTCAGCAGAAAAGAGCGCACCGCATCGGCGCTCTGGCCGAGCGCCGCGTCGTAGCGGTCGAGCGCGATCAGCGCCAGCCGCAGCCGGTTGGTCTGCATCACCGTCTGTTCCAGCGACCGGCTCTGCTGATACGTGGCGAACGCCGCCAGCCCCGAGATCACCAGCATCAGCACGAACGCCAGGACGAGTTTCGTGGTGACGCTGATCTGTCTTGCCATGATCGGGGCCTCGTCTTCGGAGCGCGGAACGGATGGCGTGGCTGTCGTAAAGCTCAACTGCCCGCGTGCCGGCGCTGCAGTTCCGTCAGATTGATTTCGAACGTGGCCGCGCCGATCGGCGCGCCACCGCTGGCGTCGGGGATCGCCATGTTCACCTGAACCCGCCAGGTCTTGGTCTCCGCGTGCCATTCCGGCTCGTCGACGAACACCGCGTCGGCGCCGACCGCGAAGGTCTTTTGCCACTTCGCCTCGTCGCCCTGCCAATAGTCGGAGGTGATGCTGCTCTGCCCGACATTGAGGCCCTTGGCGTCCATGATGAACACCTCGGAATAAAGCCCGAGGCTGCGCGCCTGCATCCGCAGCAGATAGGTGGAGAGCGGATTGCTGAGGGTTGCCGAGATCAGCGGCTTGTCCGGCGCCTTGCGCTCGGCCACCCACTGCTTGTCGAGTGCCGTGATCGCGTCGGCGTCGATCGCCGCCAGCCGGGCGTTCTGCGCCTTCACGGTGACTTGGACGATGTCGCGCTTCAGCAGGCCGCGCAGGTCGTCGAGCAGAGCGGGCGTGATCAGTCCCGCCGGATCCGGCGCTGCGGGCTGCGCCAGCCCGCCCTCGGGCACCAACGCGGCGGCAAACGCCAGCAGCCACGCGAGCTTGGTCCTTCGCATCTCTGCCCCCGGCTCACATTCGCCAACACGTATACAATTGCGACTTTCACAGTTAACGGGCGGTAAATACGCCCGCGGCGCTCTGTTGCACTGCAACGTCAATTGACCGACAATCCGCTGTCGGAGCTCAGGCCGGAGGGCACGATGCGCGATCGCCCGTGGATTTTCCGCACTTATGCCGGCCATTCCACGGCGGCGGCGTCGAACGCGCTCTATCGCGGCAATCTCGCCAAGGGGCAGACCGGCCTCTCGGTCGCCTTCGATCTGCCGACCCAGACCGGCTACGATTCCGACCACCCGCTCGCCCGCGGCGAAGTCGGCAAGGTCGGCGTGCCCATTTGCCATCTCGGCGACATGCGGGCCTTGTTCGAGGGCATCCCCCTCGCCGAGATGAACACCTCGATGACGATCAACGCCACCGCCGCCTGGCTGCTCGCGTTGTATATCGCCGTTGCCGACGAGCAGGGCGCGCCGCGTGCCGGGCTGCAGGGCACCACCCAGAACGACATCATCAAGGAATATCTCTCGCGCGGCACCTACGTGTTCCCGCCGGCGCCGTCGATGCGGCTGACCAAGGACACGATCGTCTTTGCCGCCGCCGAGTTGCCGAAATGGAACCCGGTCAATGTCTGCTCGTATCACTTGCAGGAAGCGGGTGCGACGCCGGTGCAGGAACTCGCCTATGCGCTCGCGACCGCGATTGCCATCCTCGATTCCGTCGCCGCTTCCGGCGAGGTGCCGAAGGAACGGTTCGGCGAGATCGTCGGCCGCATCTCGTTCTTCGTGAATGCCGGCCTGCGCTTCGTCACCGAACTCTGCAAGATGCGCGCCTTCGTCGAGTTGTGGGACGAGATCGCGCGCGAGCGCTACGGCGTCACCGACCCGAAGCAGCGCCTGTTCCGCTACGGCGTCCAGGTCAACAGCCTCGGCCTGACCGAGCAGCAGCCGGAGAACAACGTCTACCGCATTCTCATCGAGATGCTCGCGGTGACGCTGTCGAAGAATGCGCGCGCGCGCGCGGTGCAGCTTCCCGCCTGGAACGAGGCGCTCGGTTTGCCGCGACCGTGGGACCAACAATGGTCGCTGCGCATGCAGCAGATCCTCGCCTATGAGACCGACCTGCTGGAATACGGCGATATTTTCGACGGATCGGTCGAGATTGCCGCGCGCGTCGCGGAGCTCAAGCGCGAAGCGAAGGAAGAGCTCGCCCGCGTTGAAGCGATGGGCGGTGCCGTGGCCGCCGTCGAATCCAGCTACATGAAACAACAGCTGGTGGAATCGAACAGCGAGCGGCTGGCGGCGATCGAACGCGGCGAACAGGTCGTCGTCGGCGTCAACAAGTTCATCGAGACCGAACCCTCGCCACTAACCGCCAGTGACGGTGCCATTCTCACCGTTTCGGAGCACGTCGAGGCCGAGCAGATCGAGCGGCTGCGTGCCTGGCGCGCGGCGCGCGACGACAAGGCCGTGGCCGCAGCGCTTGCCGAACTCCGCCGCGCCGCCGCCGAGGGCCGCAACATCATGCCGCCGTCGATCGCGGCGGCGAAGGCCGGCGTCACCACCGGCGAATGGGGCGCCGCGCTGCGCGCCGTGTTCGGCGGCTACCGCGCGCCGACGGGGGTCGGCCGCGCCGCGCGCAACGCCGACCAGGGACTGGACGATCTCCGCGCCGAGGTCGATCGCGTCTCCCGGCTGATCGGCCGTCGCATCAAGGTACTGATCGGCAAGCCGGGCCTCGACGGTCACTCCAACGGTGCCGAGCAGGTGGCCGTGCGCGCCCGCGACTGCGGCATGGACGTGGTCTATGACGGCATCCGCTTCACGCCGGCAGAGATCGTCGAGGCCGCGTTGGAGCAGGACGTGCACATGATCGGCCTGTCGATCCTGTCGGGCTCGCACGTGCCGCTGGTGCAGGAAGTTCTGGAGCGTCTGCGTCGTGCCGGCCGCGAGGACATTCCCGTCATTGTCGGCGGCATCATCCCGGCCGCGGACGCCGCCGCGCTGATGGCGGCCGGTGTCACGGCCGTCTACACGCCCAAGGACTACGCCCTCAACCGCATCATGGCCGACATCGTCGCCGTCATCGAAGCGGGCGCCCAACAGGCCGCCTGACGCGGCGTATCGCTCACGCCTTCGCGCGCTTGCGAAGGTGCGCCGGCAGCGCCGTGAGCGCAGCCGCCAGCGCCGCCGGCGTCAGCGGCTTGGGCAGGAACGCGGCGGCACCTGCCGCTTCGGCCTCCCGCGCAACGGCGTCCTCGCTGCGTCCCGACACGGCCAGCACCGGCACCGTCGCCCCGGGTCCCGCCTTGAGCTGGCGGATCGCCTCGATCCCGCTCATGTCCGGAAGAGTGAGATCCATCAGCACCAGATCGTAGGATTGCGCCGCAGCCGCCGTCAGCGCCGCCGCGCCGGTGCCGACGAAATCCGGCCGATGGCCCCAGGCGGTGACGATGCTGTTGAGCACCATCCGGCCGTAGGGATTGTCCTCCACGCACAGGATCCGCAGCGCACGGGCACGCACCGCTGTCCGAGACACAGCGGGCGTGGCTGCGGGAACGGGTGCCGCGGGACGGCCGACGGCGACGCTCATATGGAAGGTGCTGCCGGCGCCGGGCGCGCTTTCCACCGTCAGATCGCCGCCCATGGCCTTGGCCACGCGCTTGACGAAGACGAGCCCGAGACCGGCGCCGCCATAGCGGCGGCCCACCACCTCGCTTGCCTGCGCAAAAGGCTTGAACAGCCGTCGCATCTCGGCCGCGGTCAGGCCAGGTCCACAATCGCGCACGCTGAACTGCAGCTTGCAGCGCCCGCGCACCGGCTTGCCCGCGTCCACCGTCAGGCTGACCGTACCGGTGTCGGTGAACTTCACCGCATTGTCGATCAGGTTCTCCAGCGCCGCGCGCAGGCGCACCTTGTCGCCGAGCACCGTGTCGGGCAGGGCCGATCCGATCGTGACTTCGCTGGCCAGCCCCTTCACGGCCGCCCGCGCCTCCAGCGCGGCCCGCAGCTCATCGATCAGGGCCGCCGGCGCGAACGGCTCTTCGCGCAGCACCAGCCGCTTGCGCCCGGCGCGCGCACCGTCGACGACGATCGTGGTGAGCGCCGCCAGATGCTCGGCGGCGCTCTTGATGGCCGCGGCCCATTGCCGTTCGCGCTCCGGAAGATCCGCCGTCGCGAGCAGTTCGCTCAGCGCCAGCACGCCGTTCAGCGGGGTGCGGATTTCATGCGCGAGCCCGGCCAGCGCCGTCTCGGTCGCCGACGGCGGCGCCACGCGCCGCGACCGGCCGGTCGTGTTCTTAACCATGGTCCCCCTGTCCCGGAATGGCGACCATGCCATGACGGGGGCTTGTCCCGCCAATCCGAAAATGTCATTCGCGGCAGCCGCACTTTTGCCGCCGGAGCCGAACATGGGTGACATAGCGGAGATCATCCTGCCGGTCTTCGGACTGATCGGCCTCGGCTATCTCGCCGCCCGCAGCGGCTATCTGTCCGCCCGCGTGGAAGAGGGCCTGGCCCAATTCGTCTTCACCGTCGCCATCCCGGCGGTGATGTTCAGGACCCTCGCCACCAGCGAACTGCCGTCGACCCTCCCGTGGGGCTACTGGCTTTCCTATTTCGGCGCCCTGGCCATCGTCTGGATGGGCTGCCAGCTCGCCGCCCGTCACCTGTTTCATGCCCCGCCGAAGGAGGCCGTCATCATCGGCCTCTCGGTAGTGCAGGCCAACCTCGTTCTCGCCGGCCTGCCCCTGATACTGCGCGCCTTTGGACCCGACGCGGCGGTGCCGATCGCGCTGCTGATTGCGATCAATCTGCCGATCACCATGACCGCCGCGAGCCTCTTGGTGGAAAGCAGCGGCAGCGGCACGACCCCGGCGGCGCTGGCGAGCCTCGCCCGCAATCTCGCCACCCATCCGATCCTTGTCGCGCTGGCGGCCGGTCTCGTCGTCAACACGCTCGGTGTGAAGTTGGCCGGTCCGGTCGACGCGCTGGTCCAGCAGCTCGCCGCCGCCGGGCCACCGACGGCCTTGTTCGCGCTGGGGCTCGCGCTGCAACGCTACGGGCTCGGCGACCGCCTCGGCGCCACTTTGGCGATCACGGCCGTCAAGCTGCTGTTGATGCCGCTATTGGTCTGGCTGCTGGCGCACTACGTCTTCGCCATCCCGCCGCTCTACGCCAACGTGGCGGTGCTGTTCGCGGCCATGCCGGTCGGCGTCAACGTCTATCTGTTCGCGCGCCGCTATGACACGGGCGTCGAACTGTCCTCCAGCATCGTTGCCGTCTCCACTGGCCTCTCGGTGTTGACCACGGGCATCTGGCTCTGGGTGCTGGGCGCCTGACGCTCAGCTCAGCCCAGCCCGCACAGCCTTCGCACGTCGGCCGCACTGAGCCCCTCTGCCCGAAGCGCCCGCAGCGCCGTGGCGTGGTTCGACTTCGACAATTTGCGCCCCTCCTGGTCGCGGATGAGGCGATGATGATGGTAGACCGGTTCGGGCAGACCGAGCAGCGCCTGCAGCAGCCGGTGCACGCTGGTCGCAAAGAACAGGTCCTGGCCGCGCACCACATGGCTGATCCCCTGCAGCGCATCGTCGACCACCACCGCCAGATGATAGCTGGTGGCGATCTCCTTGCGGGCGACGACCACGTCGCCCCAGGCCGCGGGGTCCGCCGTCACCGTTCCGGTCTCGCCGCCGGGCCCGGCGCCCGTCTCGCGCCAAGTGAGCGCACCGGCCCGTGCGGTCGCGGCTTGCATGTCGATCCGCCACGCAAACGGCGTTCCGGCCCAATCGTCGCCCGCCTCGCGTCGCCCGCCCGGATAGAGCGGCGCACCGTCGGGATCGCGTGGCCAGGGTCCCTCCGCCTCGCGTACCGCAACCATGCGAGCGATCTCGGCGCGGCTTTCGAAGCTCGGATAGGCGAGGCCCGCGTCCACCAGCCGCTGCAGCGCGTCGGCGTAGACGTCGAGATGGTCCGACTGCCGCCGCACCGGCTCCTCCCAGGAGAGCCCGAGCCAGGCCAGATCTTCGTAGATCGCCGCCTCGAATTCCGGTCGGCAGCGCGTCGTGTCGATATCCTCGATACGCAGCAGGAACCGGCCGCCGGTGGCGTGCGCCATGTCGAAATTGATCAGTGCCGACAGCGCGTGACCGAGATGAAGATAGCCGTTGGGACTGGGAGCAAAGCGGAAGACGGGAACGGACATGCGCCTTGATATCGCAATCAGGCCGGCGACAGCCAGATGAGCCATCGCATCGACACGGACGCCGACGTGGCGTTGGGACTCGCCGCGCTGCTGCGCCAGGACCCGCGTCTCGCCGAGGTGGCGCGCATCGCCGGCCCGCTGCCATTGCGACGGCGGCCGGGCGGCTTTGCCGGTCTCGCCGCTATCGTCGTCGCGCAACAGGTCTCGACCGCGAGCGCCGCGGCAATCTGGAAGCGGTTCTCCGCCGCCTATCAGCCGCTCGATGCTCAGCGCATCCGCCGCGCCCGCACCAGCGGCCTCGCCCACGTCGGCCTCTCAGCGCCGAAGATCCGCACGCTGAAGGCGCTCGCGCGGGCGGTCGGAGACGGTGCGCTCGACCTCGCCGCGCTCGATCACATGACCGCCGACGAAGCGCATGCCGCGCTGACGCCGATCACCGGCATCGGCCCTTGGACCGCCGACATCTACCTCCTGTTCTGCGTCGGCCATGCCGACGCTTGGCCAGCCGGCGACCTCGCCCTGCAGGAAGCCGTCCGCCTCGCCTTCGCGCACGAGGCGCGCCCCAAGTCGGCCGAGATGATCGCCATTGCCGAGCCGTGGCGGCCGTGGCGCGGGGTGGCCGCGCGGCTGTTCTGGGCCTATTATGCCGCGGTCAAACGGCGCGATCCCGTGCCGGTCCAGCCGACAAAATGACGAGGGAGGTGCGCATGGCCGCAGCGCTCGATGGCCCGCGGCTCGAGCCGCGTTCGGGCAAGCCGGCCCGCCAGCTCGTGGTCTTCCTGCATGGCTACGGTGCCGACGGCAACGACCTGATCGACATCGGCCGTGCCTGGCAGCCGTTGCTGCCGGACGCCGCCTTCGTCTCCCCGCACGCCCCGGAGCCCTGCGGCATGGCGCCAGTCGGCCGGCAATGGTTTCCGCTCACGTTCCGCGATCCGCACGAGCGCTGGACCGGCGTCGTCGGCGCCCGCGGCGACCTCGACCGCTTCCTCGACGCGGAACTCGCGCGCCGCAATCTCGACGACGGCGCCCTCGCTTTGGTCGGCTTCAGCCAGGGCACGATGATGGCGCTCCACACCGGGCTGCGCCGGCCGCGCGCCCCGGCGGCGATCGTCGGCTATTCCGGCATGCTGGTCGTGCCCGAACAGGCTGCGGCCGAGACCTTCAAAGGCGAAATTGTCGCCCGCCCACCCGTCCTGCTGGTCCATGGCGATCGCGACGACGTGATCCCCGTCCAGGCCCTGTTCCAGGCGGCGCAAGGCCTGGCAGCGCTGGACATTCCGGTGGAATGGCACCTGTCGCCCGGGATCGGCCATGGCATTGACGGGGAAGGGCTGCGCCATGGCGGCGAGTTCCTGGCCCGCCGCTTCGGCGTCGGCCGCTGACCTTTCGCCACCTTCACAATGCCGTCACGCTGCCTGTACACTATGCTGCTGCTGCTTCGCGGCAGTCCCTGGAGGTTCGGGAGCGACGCTATTGAACGTCCATGTGTCGCCCGGTGGGTGGCCGGCGCTTGTGCTCAACGCGGACTTTCGCCCGCTGAGCTACTATCCGCTGTCGTTATGGTCGTGGCAGGACGCCATCAAGGCCGTCTTTCTCGACCGGGTGAACATCGTTGCCGAATACGACAAAGCGGTACGAAGTCCGACCTTCGAGATGAGACTGCCCAGCGTGGTCTCGCTCAAGACCTTCGTGAAGCCTTCCACCTTCCCTGCCTTCACCCGCTTCAACGTCTTTCTGCGCGACCGCTTCTCCTGCCAATATTGCGGCGCCCGTGACGACCTCACCTTCGATCACCTGATCCCCCGCTCCCGCGGCGGCCAGACCACCTGGGTCAACGTGATCACCGCCTGCTCGCCCTGCAATTTGCGCAAGGGCAGCATGACCCCGGCCGAGGCCCATATGTGGCCGGCCCAGATGCCGTTCCAGCCCAGCGTCACGCAGCTGCACCAGAACGGACGCCTGTTCCCGCCGAACTATCTGCACGAGAGCTGGCTCGATTATCTCTACTGGGATACCGAGCTCGATCCGTGACCTCCGGCCGCGTGCCGAACGGCCACATAGGCGAAGGTCAGCCCCGGCCCCAGCGTGATGCCCGGTCCCGGATAGGTTCCGCCCATGATCGAATGCATGTCGTTGCCGATGGCGTAGAGGCCGCCGATCGGCCTATTGTCGCCGTCGAGCACCTGTGCGTCCGGGTCGGTGACGAGGCCGGTCGCCGCCCCGATGTCGCCGGGATAGAGCCGCACCGCGTAGAACGGCGCCTGCCGGATCGGGCCGAGATTGGGATTGGGCGTCTGCTGCGGATCGCCGTTGTGGCGATGATAGGCGGTGCTGCCGCGGCCGAATTCCGGATCGACGCCGGTCTCCGCATAAGCGTTCATCGCCGCCACCGTTTCCGTGAGCGCCGCGGCGTCGATGTCGAGTACCGCGGCCAAGGCCGCGAGCGTCGGCGCCTCGATCAGGTAGCCGTCGGCGATGAACGGCCCCAGCCCGCGCCCGCCCGGCCGCACCATGCCGAGCCCGTATTTGCGCAGAGCATTGGCATCCGCGATCAGGAAGGCGGGAATGCTCGGCGTCGTCTGGTGCGCCTGCAGCATCGCCCGCGTAAACAGGTGATATGAGGTCGCTTCGTTCACGAAGCGGCGTCCGGATTGGTTCACCACCACCGTGCCCGGCTTGCCGCGATCGAGCACGAAATGCGGGAACACGGCGGTGGAGCCGTCGCGGCGCCGGCGCACCGAGACCGGCGCCCAGAACACGTGATCGAGCGCGCCTTCGCCGTAGCGGGCGCCGAGCGCGAGCGCCAGATCGTGCACCGCGCCGGTATGGCCGGGCGCACCGGGACAATGGACCGGCACTTCGGCCGGGAGCATCGCCACGCGCCGTTGCGGATGGCGATTGAACCCGCCGGTCGCCATGATCACGCCGCGGCGAACGCCGACGCGCCGCGCGGCGCCGCTCTGGCGCAGCACCACGGACTCGACAGCCTTTGGGCCGCGCTGCAGCTCGGCGACCTCGGTCTCGGTGACAATGTCGACGCCGCGATCGAGCAGCGACAGCAGCAGCCGCCCGATCAGCGCATTGCCCATCACCAGCCGG
>Ga0182741_1004755_pt1 | contig 13091 bp, 9 predicted proteins | sample eDN5th37CBELigOP_FD_128874 | JGI IMG/M metagenome (GOLD analysis project Ga0182741, IMG submission 128874) | Enriched Organic Plus compost microbial communities from Emeryville, California, USA - eDNA 5th pass 37_C BE-Lig OP (version 2) (version 2) ...
CGTTCACGAGGTACTGTACATCCTTAGGGTCAACCTTGATCTTGGCAAGCGCGGCACGCTGTTCAGCCTGTGCCTGCTGAGCTTGGTCAGCTACAGGTGCAGCAGTAGCGTTCAACAAGGATTGTGCCTAGAAGCAGTGCGAGAGTCGACATAGCAAGTGCATTCAAATACTAAACCGAGGAGCATACAAGATCAACATTCTCATTCGCGTCCATGAGTATGTAAGGACTGGCTGCACCAGGACCAGCTGTGATATCAGCACCTGAATGCAACCACCGTTACGAGGGGAGCGAGACCTGGGATCACCACTGCCAAGGCCCATTACCAGGAATCAGTCTATAGCTCAATCTGACACACGTACCTGATCGTTGGAGAGGCCGCCCGAAGCCTCCTCTTCCTTGCTGAGGTTGATCTTGCCGTCTGGTCGTGCCATTGATCGAAGCCCAACTAGATCGTGAGGAAAAGACAGGGAAATTTGACTCTAATAAGGAGAAATGGTTGCTTTGGGGTCACAACTTGATGCAGGCTACACCCACTGAAGCGCTTTGCATCGACTCTGCGAAAAGTACCACATCGCTTTCGGCCTTTGTTAAGTGATCCGAGCTGATTCACCACATCTCGCAAGCAAGCGCAGGTAAGACGATGTAGATGCAATTGCAAGGACACACTATATATACCTTGCTGATGACAGCACAAATCACACTCTCCTTCCACCGCACGAGCTGGATATACGGGTCTGATGCCTTTCGCTGGAAGCACTTCAGGGCGAATTTGTGCGCATCTATATGAACTCGCGATGCAATGTGCGGCAAAACGCGTATAACATAGCATCCAAGGCGGATATCGTCGGTGTGCTGGGGTGCCAAGGGGGTCCAGGCGGGGATATTCGTGCATTTCGTTCAAAAATTCCAACGGCTTTCTTTCATTTTCGATTGTATGATTGGATGATATGTTCAAGTGCGGGTGTGGTGTTATCATAATATATTGATGTGAGCCATGAATTTTAATTGATACTACCAGTTTATATTCACAGTTTGATCACCAAATCCTTCTCTTTGCGCAACTTTCTTACCCTCCACACTCCACCTTCCCTTCCACACTCTGGTTTAGGTCGATTTCGGGATTGTGAAGCGCGGAGCAGCACACACGCGTAGTGAATTCTGCTGTAGCACACCATGAGCCGCCCGCGCAAGCGAGACCAGCTCCAGCTTCTCAGTACGTGCCTTGGATTTTGCAAGCGTTTCCTAAAGTCAAGCCTGAGCATAAGAAACCGAAGACATGTGCATGCCTCTTGTCACGGTATATTCGACTTCCCGCTCATCCAAACTCCCATGTTCTTATCATTGAACCCATGTAGAAAACTTTTATGCGTCGGATAGCGTGATCACCTCCGGCTGCATCTCGAAAAGCTCGACACTAATCGCAACCGGTGGCGATGACGGAAGGGCGCATGTTTGGAATATTGATCAGCTCGGACTGGGAACCGGAAGCAGTGCGGATGTAGATGATGCGCCCAAACTCATCCTCGAGGGCTCTGGAAGCCAGCTCGATACGATCCTATTCGATACACAGGAGACGTATATCGCGGGCGGCACCTCGAGTGGTGCGATCAATGTTTGGGACATGAACAGTTCACAGCCACTGCGCACTCTGGCAGGTCACAGATCCGCGGTCACTGCGCTGCATTTCCACCCATTCGGCAAGTACTTCACATCAGGCTCACAGGATTGCAACCTGAAACTTTGGGATGTGAGGAAGAAGGGAACAATCCAGACGTACAAGGGACACACGGCTCCGATTACAAGTGTACGACATAGCCCCGATGGCCGATGGGTCTTCTCCGCCGATGCAGACGGCAACGTCAAGGTGTGGGATATCAGCTCAGCCAAGTTCTTGCTAGGCTTCCAGGCTTCCGCGGCAACGGGACGAAAGGGTGGATCCGCTGCAGTCACGAGTATGGTCTTCCATCCCGTCGAGTTCCTGTTGGCCATCGCCTGCAACGAGCGCCAGCTTGCATTTTGGGACGTTGAGCGGTTTGTTCCGCTGGAAATTTCGCCGGTGCAGAGCAGCCCAATTCATTCGTTAAACTTTTATGGTGAGACTGGACACGCGCTGATTGCGGCCTCGACGGATAACGTGAGATCCTGGACTTGGGAACCCATCACCTGCCATGGAAATGTTGAGGCTACATGGGGCAAACTGCTAGACACCTCGATCGATCCAATCCGCGACGCACTTCTTGGTTTATCGGCGTATCATAATGTGGTATCCGTATATCAGCTTGACATCAATGCGTTATCGTTACCGGAGACTCCAGCAGCAGCAAGCTCGGCAGCAGCAAGCTCGGCAGCAGCAGTCTCAGGGAGCTATCCTAGCGAGCAAGCTGCGCACGTACGGGATGACGTGGGTGCACCCTCCTATACCCCACAGTCATCGTCAGCGACACCAAACGCCGTGCAGTCGACTCATCTACATGCATCACATCCACAACAACAACAACAACAGTCACAAGGGTCACAACCTCAGCCACTTGAAAGCAAGACACCTGCCAATAGTGTTGTGTCGCGAGTACCTCCTCAGACCTCCGTATCTGCGCTCGATGAGTACGCAGCACTCACATCATTATCAGCACAGTCACCACACCATCACTCTCCCGCTTCTTATCCTCAATCGGGGACCAGCGTGTACCCAAGCAGCATAACTCCTGGACAATCAACGACCCAATCTCCAGGGCCGTCTTCAGTCCCGAATGCTGTGCCTATCCACCGGTCATCGAGAACAGCGCTCCGCAACCAGACGTCAGCGAACTTCCCACTGCAGGTAAACTACTCGTTTGCAACCTCAAACAAATCGTCGGTTCCACCAGCTCAGGAGCAAGCTCTCGCAACAGCTTTCAACGAACATGTCAACGTGCGTTCAGTCGATTCCGCGCGAGCTCAACCTACTCAGCAAATGGATGCGTCCGCTGACGATCGAAGCACCAGCGCCCATTCATCGTATGTGGCGCAACCACACACGGCAGTTCGTAATGCGAGTCCGAATCCAATGCCCATGAAGTCGCCTTCTCCATCCGGCGTACGGCTCGGAGGTGAAGGATACGCTCCATCTGCGGGAACCTCGGCCGGTACGCCGACTACCGCGTCACCACAACCGATTCGTGAAACTCGTTCTTCAATCTCTTCGTCAGTTACGCAACCTCCCGTGCCAACGAGGGTGCGTCCATCACCGACTTCGAGTGATGTTCCACCCCCCGCGCAGACGCCATCCGCCTCAGAGCCTGTGCACATTACTCAGCCCGGCACAGCAAGTCGGCTGCCACGCGATCCGCTGCAGGGAACTATTGTACCCGTCTCAGCGGTTGTCCAAGATCGCGCCCAGCCATTAGGTCTCGATCCAAGCGCCTTCTTACCTCCCGCCGTCGACTCCTCACAGCTCGCTACACCTACGATTGACCCTGAGGCAACGCGACAAGCTGTGATGGAGCACCATGCGGTCATGGCGACGGTGGTAAACCGCCGCTTGCAAAACATCCGCGTGTTGAAAACTTTCTGGGCGAAGAATAATGTTCGTGGAACCCTTGAGGCTCTCGAGCGTATGCAGGATGCAGCAGTGTGCTTTGACTTCTTGTCGGCGGCTGAGCGCGCATTAACCGATCCGAGGTCGCAATTGCAGCTAACTTTGGACACGACTCTACCGCTCTTGGATGTCCTCGACCGCCTCATGCGTTCACGCGTCGAGACACACGCGCTGCTTGCCTTGAAGTACCTTGTCTTTGTGCTTCGCGCATTCTCGGAGAGGATCTTGTCAACGCTGGCAGCGGCCGCCCAAGGCGATGCCCAAGGTGCAGGAATTGACATTGTCCAGGAGGAGCGCATCGACAAATGCATTAAGCTGTTCGAGGGTTTTAAGCGGTTAGCAGCTGCGCTGGCTGTGGCGTCTCAGACTCACGCACAGGTCCGATCCAAGAGCAGCGAGGCGACAGCACTTTTGGAATCACTGCTGGGCACCTCGGAAGAGTGAACGTCGCAGAGACAGACACGAGAGCAATTTGATGGAAGGTCCTCGTAGTAGGTGCGGTGCTTCCAGATGCTATTCTATTTAACATTCGTGATCTGGTTGTATCTGCGTGTCTATCCTACGGAACGTCGAACCCACTTCGACCCATTCCGCTATGACAAAAGGCATTCCACCTAGCTGAATTGCCCTCAGCGTGTCTGTCGCAAGGTACTCGCCAAGGAATCCTTGATTGATCCTGCAAACCATCTTTCCTGTGAATACAGTTGTTTCATTAGATACTTCACGAATTGCGTTATGGAACATGACGAAGCATGCGGAACGGTGCCTCCACGTGCTGTACTGCTCTCATAGACACGAAGGAGTCATGAGAATATGAGTTCGAAATGAATTCGGGGAAAGCGGTGGATGGTTTCATTTCATTAGTACTCTGTCAAGAGTTGAACAACACTTAAAATGGTACGTAAAGCACATTATTTCGGCGGATAAACTGTATGAAACGGTTCATGTGCTCATATTGTACTCCATCTCTCACTTATATCCTCTAGGCTAACTCCAGTCAGAAGCAAGCGCAGAAACAACAAGCCGCTGCAAATAGGACCAATCTCATCGTCATCGTGCTCGCCTCAGTACGTAACTCTGCATGTACATCTGCGCATCTGACCCGAGATCCCGATGAAGCTTTTGACACCTGACCGAATCGCGCCCCAAACCTTGCGGATGTGCTGCGATAAGTCTCCAGATTTGCCCCGCAAATGTGCGGACTTGAAGTTGAGTCATCGTTTTTGGCGCACCCAGGTTCCTCTTACGACGATACATTCGCGGACTGGAGGATAAAGCATCACCACCTGAATCGTGCTGCCGAATTAGACTGGTCTGGCTCCGGGACACATGGCTCCAGGTCCCAATGGGACAAGGGCCACGAGAGCTCGACTGGATCAGATGAGAGCTATCCTCTCCAGACAGTCAAGGAATTGCTGTGCTCACGTCGCATGGCTACAACGTCGACTAACATCATATTCTGCCCGCCACCACTACTGACACGCCTATAGCTATGGCAACTCTACGCTAAGCCAGGCCTCTGGTCTTTTGTCTTCTTCTCGATCCTGAACGCATGGTGCTACAGTAAGATCTCCTCCAGCGTTGAGCAGCGAATGGATGTCTCGACTTACTCGTACGTTTCGTCACAAGTTTGGTTCAATGGTCGTTCCTGCATAGCGGTTGATTTCCTTCCTTTTGAACCCGTTCTCATCGTCGCTTCACAATTTCGACTGTCACGTTCGTCACCTCTAGATACCTCTACGACGTTCTGTACTTGAACATCGTTGTCATGTTCTTGCATCCGTTTGCGGGATGGGCATGGTACTTGTATGTGCTTGCATTTGTGCTCGTCGTCTACCATTGGTACAAGCTCTGCAAGCCTGCTCGTGACATGCTATCAAATATGGCTGCTGCCGCAGGACAACAACAGCTCGGTGGCATGGATCCAGAGCAGCTTGCCCAACTCCAGGCCCAGGCTCAAGCTGAGGCACAGGCAGGCCAGACACCCGTCGGCCGTAAGGGACGCAAGTAAAGAGACGAAACCAGACGCTTTGCATTTGCGAGCGTGCACACCACCCGCACGAGAATACAAATTACGAAAACACTCAATTTGAACGAGCAAGAGGAATCGGGGGTCAATGGTTTAAAGCGACAGCAGACCGGAACGTCTGGCACGCCCGTTGTGTAGCACTGGTTTATTTGATGGATTCCATAACCAACTCATGAACTTCACAAGGTGCAGACTCACGACGCTCGTGTGGCGGCTCTTGTCGCGTCAGACATGTACAACAAAAGTATTAGTTACACAATCAACAGGTGCAGACCTGCACCGTGCTGAGAAAAGGGAGTAAAAATTCTAAGCAAGAGTCGAGATCGATACGATTGGACCATCCGTGTGCACTCAAATTTGAGAATTGCGCCTATACAATTTCACACGAATTGAACCCAGCATACCCTATTCGCATTGACGGTAGCTTCATAAATAGACCGCAAAGTCCTTCCGCTTAGTTAGCAGGAGCAAGACCGACACGGCTGTTGCCGAGATCGTAAACAGAGTAGTACTTGCGGAGGAAGACGTCACCAAGAATCCATAGAGGACCAGAGGGAGCAGGGACGTCGAGGCCGATGAAGCCGAAGAGGCAGACACCAGCACCAGCATCGATGGTGTAGTCGAAGCCGTTGAGGGTGAAAGTCTTGCCGCTCATGGTCCACTGGATCTCAGGGAGGGTAGCACGCTTGTTGCAGTCAATCAAGTACTGCTTGTCGTTGAGGGGGGAAGCGCCAATAGCCTGTGCAAGGGACTTGACCTCAGCGGTGGGACCAGCCATGAGGGAGGTACCAGTGTCGAGGATAGCGTACTTAGCAGCAGTGATAGGGAAGCCGCTCATCGTGGCAGAGTCAAGGTTGACACGCCAGTAGGTCTCGGAAGCGAGAGGGATCCACTGGAGGTCGCCAGTGAACTTGCTCTTGTCGACATCACCAAGGATCAACTCACCATCAGTGTCACCCTGCTTGGAGAGGTAGAATGAGAAGATGGGCTGCTTGACGAGACCCTGGCGGTAGAGGTTCTCGAAGGGAGTGATGGCGTGGTCGATAGAGATGGAGCGGAAAGCGAGACCAAGGATACCATCGAACTTGCCAATTGCATAGGCGAGACCAAGACCCTGAGCGTCAGTGATCTCAGCGAAGGGCTGGTCCTTGACAGGGTACTCGCCGAACCAGAGAGTGTCGTTGGACCAGAAGCCTGAGACAGGGCCAGAACCGTACATGATCTCGAACTTGTGGCCATCACGGACGTAGGTGGAGGAGGTGTTGTGGTCGTAGCGGGGGTGGCTACCGCAGGAAGAGCAGTTGGTGCTGGGAACCCAGAGGTTGGAGGAACCAGTGTCGAAGATGACCATGAACTCCTGCTGGTTGGAACCAAGAGAGATAGGGCCGTAGTACTAGAGTCATAAAGCAGAGGCAGCCAGGCAAAACATGTGAGGACAAGAACCGATTCACGTGGGCGAGGTCGTAGTAATACATTGCAGAGTGCTGATGTTGCGCAACAAAGGCAACACAGGCAAGAAGAAAAAAAGTGGACTAAGAGTAAAATATAGGTTAGAACATTCGCGGCACTCTCAGAAGCATCGAGTAACCAAGTGAATTATTCATGCAATTTCATCTAGCCTGAGGTCTGTGGTCTCTCCCCCCGTAGGAAGACGCGATAGCACTCCGCACCTATTGGGCAAGTACGACGTGACTCAACGCGAGGCCGGGTTGTGTGATTCGTTCGGAATCGAAAGTAATGACAAGCTGACAATGGCACCAGTGTGAGACTACTGGCGAAAGTTCGACGTACCTGAGCGTTCATGTAGTTGTGAACGGGGATGGACGCACCGAGGTACTCACGGTGAGACATGCCGGTCGAGAAATAGTCGACGTGTCGCTTCTTGAGCGGGATGCGAGTAGCATCGACGCTACGATAGACAAAGAGATAGGCATTGGGAGGGTGAAGAGAATTTACCAACTAAGTTAGCTTTGATTCTGGCTTCATTTATAGATCACAATGAGCATCCAGTCCTTCCACGCGTCACCTACTCAGGGTAACAGTGAGCCGGACTTGGCCACGAGATCAATTTTTCCGTATTGTGGGGAGAAAACGATATAATAGCCGGGAGTGTGCGGGTATAATATAATTATCTACATGCCATGCGTAATGCAAATAATCAGATTACTTACCTTGCAAGAGCGAGCAGTGCAAGGATAACGAGATATGAGAGCTTCATTGTTCCGCAACTCGATCTTGATTTTTCATCTCCGGCTCTGGATTTTTTCGGATTTTCCTGGGATTTTCCCGCATTTTCCTGGAATTTTTCTGAATTTCCAAATGCTTTGAGCTACGTGGACACGACTCTTGGCACGGTGACATGTATCATGCATCCATTGTACTCACTGAATAAACATCTCCAGTAACTCTACTATTCGGTCCCCGCTGCGAATGTGGCTCAAACACACCAGACTCGCTGGATATGCCTCGGAGAGTTGAACTCGGTGACGGCTTTCGCATTGAATTTCCTCATGGCCTGAGACTACTCGAACTTGGATCGCTGGGATATGGTCCGAACAGCTTGCTGACTCCGTCTGGAATCATGATGCCTGATCAGGCCTCCTTAGCTCTTGCGTCAGCGTGCCTTGCAAGCGGGACGGAGAATCCACCCTCGAGAGCCATCTTTAGCCCGATCAGGCCAAAGTCAAGAGCAAGCTCGAACCAGATTCGTTTCTATTGCATTTTTGGTACTTGGCGAGTCCATCGCAAGCTAGGAAGTATCAGAGATGACGATAAAGGCCATTATGGTACGTATACTATCACTAACATCCGCACCGTATCCTTACATGCTTACCAACTTGCGCCCCAAAGGTTCTTCATCTCATCGATCCCTTACTATCTTGAAATACCCTCGCATCTAGGTGGTGAACAACCAGGGCCAGACGCGCCTGGCGCGGTTCTACGATGAGATGCCCTTCGAGAAACAACAGGAAACCATCAAGTCGTGTTTCACTGCTGTGTCCAAGCGTCCCGACTCGCTTTGCAATTTCCTTGAAGGCAACACAATCTGGGGTAGCGACGTGAGACTGATCTATCGGCACTACGCGACCCTTTACTTCATCTTTGCAGTGGATGAGAGCGAGAGCGAGCTTGGTATTCTCGATCTCATCCAAGTCTTTGTCGAGTCCCTCGACAAGTGCTTCTCCAACGTCTGCGAACTCGATCTTATCTTCCACATTGACAAAGTGAATCACATCCTCGACGAGGTTGTCATGGCAGGTATGGTGCTTGAGACCTCATGGAAGGAGATTCTCAGCACAGTGACCTCCATCTCGGCGTACCAGCAGGCCACGAAGTCACTTATCCAGTCCAAAACCAATATCTCTGTCAAGGGACCTGCAAAGAAGTAAACCGGTTTGTTGGTGTGTGGCAAGGTTTGCTACCAAACAAACCTCTGTATCACGCGCGCAATCTTATGTATTCTAACCTATGTATTCTAACCATTCTTACCTCCAAAATACAAATGTTTGCGACGAAGGTCGTGCGACAATAGAGTTAACCAAACGAGAACTTGGTCCTCACACAGAATCAGTGATTGATTCAGCAGCTCTAATTAACCAATGACGGGTAAAGTTACGCCCTTATTGATTCGATCCATTGGATGGTGGGAGATGGGGGCGTTGCTGGCCCACTGGAGGGTGGTTTCTCTCCATTTCCTCAAGCACGGACACGAGCTGTTCCAGCCTATCGACATCCAGCCCTTGTCCATCGGTGTTCTGGAGCATCGACATAATCTGCTGCAGCTGGGGATCATCTGCGAGCGCGGCAGGGTCTAGATCACCTTGATCGCCGAACATACTATCGAGATCTCCAAGATTCGGCGGCAAGCCCGGGATTCCGCCCATTCCTTGTGGTAGTTGAGGTCTTGTAGTGGAACGCTTACCGAACTTCTCTTCGAGTTGATTCATGGGCATGTAGATTGTACGACACAAGGAAACGAGCGCAAAGTTAGGATCTTGAGGAATATACAACGATTCATCGCTCGCAACGATAGGGGTCAAGTCAACCGCGCCAAATAGGTCATCGAAGTGACTGGCTATGCGAGTGAAGACCTTCAGCGCAGGCTGAGGGGGTGCGCTCGACAGCGGTCCCGCGACTGCGTCGGTTGGGATGGGATAGAGTTTGCTGACGTCGAAGCTCAGGCCACTGAACAGCTTGTCCAGCTGAGCTTGTAAAGTGGCACGGAATGTCCGCGTTCGAATGATCGTTGCGGCTTCTTCGAGCTGCTCCGCGTAAACGCCGAGCAGTTTTAGGTTTTGATCGAGTTCTACAGACGCTTGCGATACTGGCTGCTGTGACGATAATGCCACCGACTTGGTCTCCTCCCCTGTTGTGGCACTCGCCTGGTCGGCACTCGGCCTGAGTGCCTCTTCCTCCGCTTTTCGTTGTCCCGCCTGGCGCAAAAACTTGCGTCGTCTGGCTTCAAGATGGATCTCTCGTGAAAGCGCGGATGGGTAGATGAGATGTGCGAGTACACTAGTCGTAGAGCCAGCATCTTCGTCCTGCTTTCTCTGGACTTTAAACTCGGGAATACCAAAGCACAGGGCGGCCAATGCAGAGGGGACGTGGTAGGTCTCAGAGAGTGGCAGCGAGCCAAATCGTGATGCAGTATCAACAATGATACTGCCAAGGCGAGGGTCAACAAACCTTTTTCGAGCGGACTGGGCCCGCTGTACTTCTGAGTACTGTCGGAGCGCATTCACGAGGATCTGGCAGTAGACCTGTTTCGACATAGTAGCGCATGGTTTATCTTCATTCGAGGCATCCTCGCCCTTACCTTCCTGAAGTAGTTGATGGCGAGAATACGCTGGGATCTCTGTGACGTGCACCAGATCATGGACTGATTCAACTTGCATGGTCGGGGGATGGCTCTCGTTGCTAACAACATGCGAGTCAGCGTTCTGCCTGGGTTTGATCTCATATGCAGCGATCAGGCGTGATAGCGGCGCGAAGAGCACGCGATCCATGCGACGTCTGCAGATGACAAGGACTTGTTGTGCTTCTTCTTCTGTAAGCAACGTCTTGGCCCACTCGAGACTCGTGGAGTCCTCGATCAATGTCTCAACACGCGACTTAGAGCTCGTCGTGGAAGCCTTCGCCTCGTGTAAGGAGTCTTCTACACAGACACGCGCGAGTCGGGCCAGGGCAAGAAGAAGCGGGCCACGGGTGGTGGACTTCGACTCACCAACCTCTGGCACTGCAACGACTGCGTCAAGGAATAAGCTCGAGCTGGGACTGACCTGTGCGGTAGACGAGGGATCGGGTAGAGGGAGAGGCTCTGCGGCGCAGACGTACGAGTGACCAGGGAACAGGGAAGCGAATGTAAGGGTTGCTCGTGCCGCAGCTGCCGCTACGGAGAAGTCGTTGCGCTGGTGCTGATTCGTGAGAGAGGCGTGCGGTCCGTGCAACAGACCTTGTGGTGCAGCAGGTTCACCAGTCGTTCTTTGGCCCGAAGCAGAGTCAAGCATATGACGTGCCGAGATCGCAAGCTGAACGTGGATTAGCACTTCAGCGATGGCAATGTAGTAGATAGCAGCCAGCGTTCGTGCCAAGCATGCTACTTTTAGTTCGTAGAGAAGTGCAGTATCGTTGCCTGTGTTGAGCTGCCGAGCCTTTTGAAGTTCGGCACGGATCTGTGTGATCGGGAACAATGCACTGAGAACCACCTGGGCTGAACTGAGTTCATCCTTCAGTAATCTATACGCTGCGCTCAGTGTTTGGTCCAATGATCGCAGTCGGCTAAAGGACGCGGGTTAGGGTTCAAGAGCAGGCGGTTAGGCGAGTGAGAGTAAGCCGAGTCAAGCAGCAGGACCATCAGCAAACAAGGCACACAAAGCCTAGGCTACGAAGTAGAGAAGAACACAACTGCTGGGACACCGCTCCAGTGCATTTTGCAGGAATATCTCAAGCCATCTCGAACAATTTCTCACCACGTTACGACTACGTCATTCGACGTCATTTCGATCTTGGCTTGGCCTAAACTGCGCGACTTGTCTCCATAGCAGGGACAAAGTCGAGCCTTCGGTTACCTTGCTCAGTGGGTCAACTCAACAGCTTGCCTGCTCATTAGCAGCACACTATTCGCCCCAATTTCGGAGTGCTCCTTTAATAATCACGCCATACAGCTCAGACTTCACCTGTTTAGAAGATACTTACGTTGATTCGAGGGCCTTCTTGGCGTCTTCGTCCTGCTTGGCAGCGGCAACGGATGCATTCGCCTGAAGCTCGTCCCAGACGGCCTTCATCTTGCGCAGTTCCTGGATCAGCGGACCGAGCTTCTTGTACGCCACATAGCCCGTTGTCGCGAGTGTTGCAATTGCGATGACCCGCTTGTACTTGGCCCAGAATTGGGTGCGCACGAGAGTGTACCCAGCAACAACCGATGTGCCAGTTGCCACAACAGCGCTTGTGAGGGGATTATCCCACGCCCACTCACTCAGGAGCTTCAATGGCGCTTCAAACAGCCGCGTCAGGAAGGACATGTGAGTCTGATTTCCGGGACGAGCGCGTTTCTCCTCAGTTTATCAAGATTGCGCGTGCGAACAGGAGATAATAATGGTACCTTCAGGATAGGAATAGCCTATTCAAACGAGTTCAACTGTTGCAAATGCTGTCTGACTTCACTACTACCTACTTTCAGCACTCGGTGCAGTGTGTCGAAAGCAACATTTTTTCACCCTTTCGCGGGATCGCAGGTTGGCCCGCGTCTTACCAGGTTATAGCTGAATCGCACTACAACGACACTCGAAATCTGGCCAGAAAATGTGCCGGCGTACCCTTTTCGAGATGTAGTTTGGGGTGATACCTACGCTTGTGCGATGAAGGGTAGTTTGAACTTGCACTGGATAGACGATCTGGGAGAGATATCTCACATGGACCAAGGTCGTTGAGGAAATCAGGCATCATTGCGCAATGCCCGCTTGCTGGCGAGTCGTTTGCGCCCTAGATCATAGTACCCTCTTGTCACGCGCGGTCTCCACGCCGCCTGGGCTCCCGACTGCGCATTCAGACCGGAATTCGAAAAAAATCAGGATGAGACTGGTAAGAGGAAAGATATCAAAAAGTGTATATGGCGCGGATGTACTGATGAAATTGACTCATCCTGGTATCTTCTCAAGTTGTCTCAATCCACACGGTTTAGTCCATCCAGTCCCAACCCAACTCTCACATGGGCAACGAGTTCTCCGGCACACGCGAACAACCCTATGAGAACGGCGACGTCTATAAAGGCGGTACGTAGCAGCCCTGCCATGCCTGCTCTGAGGATCTCATAGGATCTTATCCGCTCCTCGTACATCCACTAGCACGTCTTCCTGTGTTCTCTTCCGTGGAATGCATTCCACACGGGATTTGCGTGACCATGATGCACCTCTTGATCGAACTGATCTCACCTCGCCTCTTGCTTGCTCTCTCCCACACTCGCTGATTGACCGATCCCACGCCTCAC
>Ga0182741_1004756_pt1 | contig 13090 bp, 12 predicted proteins | sample eDN5th37CBELigOP_FD_128874 | JGI IMG/M metagenome (GOLD analysis project Ga0182741, IMG submission 128874) | Enriched Organic Plus compost microbial communities from Emeryville, California, USA - eDNA 5th pass 37_C BE-Lig OP (version 2) (version 2) ...
AGCCAGGCGATGTAGTCGAGCTTCTCGGTCAGGCCCCGCAGGTCACCGGTGCCGTCGTTGTCCGAATCGTTGAAGGCCCGCACGAGAACCTCGTAGAACACCGCCGTCTTGAACCAGTCCGGATCCACCGGCAGGCTGCGCGCGTGCGCGTAGTCCTCGGACTGCGTCTCCACGAGATGTCCGTCGGCCGTGTGTTCGTGTTCGGTGACCGCCGCCTCCGGCGGGGCGGCCCCACCGCCGTGCAATGAGGCGGCCCCGCCGCCGTGCAATGAGGCGGGCCCACCGCCGTGCATCTCTGGCATGGCACCTCCGTGCTCGTGTCGCCGGGCAGACTGCCCCCAGAGTGCCCCGCTCGCCCGGTTCCCACACCCGGAGCGAGCCGAACCCCATGTGAGCGCGAGTGTGCGCGGATAGATTGGCGGGCATGACTGCGAACCTCCTCGAAGGGCGAGTCGCCGACCTGCGCGACCGCATGCGTTCGTTCATCGACGACGAGGTCGTCCCGCTCGAACCGGTCCTCGCCGGCCACGACGAGGAGAGCGCCGTCGCGCTCGCGTCCCTGAAGGCCCGCGCGAAGGAACTCGGTCTGTGGGCGCTCGGCCACCCCGAGGAGATGGGTGGCGGGGGAGTGTCCTTCCTCGACTTCGTCTACCTCAGCGAGATCATCGGCCGCTCCGAATACGGGCAGCTCGCCGTCGGGTCCGTCTCCATGCAGGACGCCCTCATGATCCAGCGCCACGGCACCGCCGAACAGAAACAGCGCTGGATCCCCGACCTCGTCTCCGGCGACATCCTGCCCTCCGTCGGGATGACCGAACCGGAGGTCGCCGGCTCCGACCCCGTCCTCGTCCGCACCACCGCACGGCTCGACGGCGACGAATGGGTGATCAACGGCCACAAGTGGTTCACCACCGGTGCCCGCCAGGCCGGCTACTGCACCGTCTTCGCTCGGACCGAACCCGAGTCCACCCCGATGCACCACAGCATCAGCGCGATCATCGTGCCGATGGACACTCCCGGACTGGAGATCGTCCGGTCGATCCCCACGATGGGCCACGAACCCAGCGACCACTACGAGGTGCGCTACACCGACGTGCGGGTCCCCGCCGAGAACCTCCTCGGTGAACGCGGCAACGGGTTCGTCGTCGCGCAGGACCGACTCGGTCCCGGCCGGATCTTCCACTGTATGCGCTGGCTCGGGCAGGCGCAGCGGGCCTTCGAGCTGATGTGCGCGCGGGCCAACAGCCGCTTCGCGCACGGCTCGCTGCTGGCGGAGAAGGGGGAGATCCAGCGGTACATCGCGGAATCGGCCGCCGACATCCAGGCCGCGCGGCTCATGACCCTCGACGCCGCCCGGCTGATGGACGCGGGTGAGGACGCCCGGGTGCAGATCGGGCTGATCAAGTTCCGCGGCGCGAAGATGCTCCACGACGTCGTCGACCGCGCCATCCAGGTGCACGGCGCGCTGGGGCTCACCTCCGACACGCCGCTCGAGGGGATGTACCGCCGGGCCCGTTACGCGCGGATCTACGACGGGCCCGACGAGGTTCACCGCATGTCGACGGCGCGGCGCATCCTGCGCGACCCGGAGCGGGTGCCGTGGCGATGACGGTCGCCGGGTCGTCGGTGCGGTGACGTCCCGCCGCGCTGTCGGCACGTAACCAAGGTAAGGCTGCCCTATCCGGGTTACGATGGCGCGCACATCCGACCGGCAACCAGGGGGCGTCATGGAAGAGCAGACACGGACCAACTACTCGCGCGGATTCCAGGGGGCGGTGCTCAGCCTGCTCGGAGCCTCGGACTACGAACTCACCGTCACGGGCCGCCGCGAGATCAGCGACCACTACGTGCGGATCGACTTCACCGACGGCGGCCTGCTCGGCGCACACCCCGTGCACCCCACGATGTGGATCCGTATGTGGTTCCCCGACGGCCGCAAGGTCCACCAGCGTGGCTACACGCTCGTCGACCCGGACCCCGAGGCCGGCACCTTCTCCGTCGAGTTCGCCCTCCACGACGGCCTGGCCGCGAACTGGGCGCGCACCGCGCAGGCCGGGCAGGTCATCGCCGCCACCGTCATGGGCTCGAAGTTCGCCCTGCCCGAACCCGCCCCCGAGGGATATCTCGTCGTCGGCGACCCCGCCGCCCTCCCGGCCGTCAACTCGCTGCTCGACGCCATCGGCGACGCCACCGCGCGCGTGTGGCTCGAATGGTCCCACGACGACGACCGCAGCCTGCCCCTGCACGCCGGACCGAACACCACCGTCACGTGGATCGAACGCACCGACGGCGGGCAGGGGCTGGTGCAGGCGATCGACGCCGCGGCCTTCGACGCGCAGCGCTGGCACGCCTGGGTGGCCGTCGAGGCGAAGTCCACCCGCGCCATCGTCGCCCTGATGAAGAAGAAGTTCGCGCTGCCCCGCAAGCAGATCACCGCCCAGGCCTACTGGACGGCGTGAGCTGCAACGACGAGGGGAGCGGAGCCCGTGGCGAGGCGGGTTCCGGGGGATCTGATACAGTGCTCTGTCATGCAGCGCGCATATTTCTGGTTTAGCAGGCCGGCCCGAGGTGGGTCGGTCGGCGTGAACCAGCGCTGACCTCTTCACCTACGAGCCGGAGCACGACCGGCTCGGAGGGAATCCAGGTTCTTCTCGGGTCGGACTCCGAACCACCGAGAACAGGAACCGTCTTCATGAGCCTCAGCACCGGAACCACCGCCGGAATCTCCACGTCGAATCTCGACGAACAGCGCACCGTCAAGGTCAGCCCCCTCGTCGCACCGTCCACGATCCGCGCCGAGTACGCGCCCGACGCCGTCGTCGCCGCCACCGTCCGCTCCGGCCGCGCCGACACCGTCAACATCCTCGACGGCACCGACGACCGCCTCGTCGTCGTGGTCGGCCCCTGCTCCGTGCACGACCCGGCGGCCGCGATGGACTACGCCCGCCGCCTCGCCGCGAAGGCCGACGAACTGCGCGACGACCTGCACATCGTGATGCGCGTGTACTTCGAGAAGCCGCGCACCACGCTGGGCTGGAAGGGCCTGCTCAACGACCCGCACCTCGACGGCACCTTCGACATCAACACCGGCCTGCGCATCGGCCGCAAGCTGCTGCTCGACGTCTCCGGTCTCGGTCTCCCGGTCGGCTGCGAGTTCCTCGACCCGATCCTGCCGCAGTACTACGCCGACCTGGTCACCTACGGCGCCATCGGTGCCCGCACCGCCGCCAGCCAGGTGCACCGGCAGCTGTGCAGCGCGCTGTCCATGCCCGTCGGCATCAAGAACTCCACCGAGGGCGACGTGCAGGTCGCGGTCGACGGCACCCGTGCCGCCGCCGCCAGCCACGTCTTCCCCGGCACCGACCTCGACGGTCAGGCCGCGCTCATCGAGACCGTCGGCAACCCCGACTGCCACGTGATCCTCCGCGGCGGCAGCGCCGGCCCCAACTACGACGCCGAGACCGTCGCCGACACCCTCGCCCGTCTCCGCAAGGCCGGCCTGCCCGAGCGCGTCGTCGTCGACGCCAGCCACGGCAACAGCCGCAAGGACCACAACAAGCAGGTCGACGTCGTCACCGACATCGCGGAGCGCCTCGAGGCCGGCGAACAGGGTGTCGTCGGCATGATGCTCGAGAGCTTCATCGAGGCCGGACGTCAGGACCTCACCCTCGGTAAGGCCGACGAGCTCGAATACGGCAAGTCGATCACCGACGCGTGCCTCGACTGGAACACCACCGTCGCGCAGCTCGACCGTCTCGCCCGCGCCGTGCGCGTGCGCCGCGAGCGGAACTGACACCCCGCCCCAGCGGCACGAGCCGTGGCCGGGCTGCGTGGAACGGCCCCGTGGCCGGGCTGTGTGGAAATGGCCCGTGGCCGGGCAGAGCCCTCCGGGAGATCGCTCACCGGAGGGCTTCGCCCGGTGGGACACCGGATCCGGCCGCGCCGATCCGGTCGTGGGTCACCGGAGCGGCGTGAAGTCCCTGCTCCCCAGATAGGAGGGGCGGGGCCGGGCCGCGGCGAACGGCTCGACGAGGGTGTTCTCGACACTGTTGAACACCACGAACAGGTTCGACCGCGGGAACGGCGTGATGTTCCCGTTCGATCCGTGCATGCAGTTCGAGTCGAACACCGTTGCCGAACCGGCCGATCCGGTGAACGTCGCGATGCCGTGCTCGGCGGCCATGCGCGTCAGGGTGTCCTCGTCGGGCGACCCGGTCGGGGGCACGTGCGTCACCAGCGACTGGCGGAAGTAGTCGTCCGGAGTCTCGCCCGCACACGACACGTAGGTGCGGTGCGAACCCGGCATGATCATCAAACCGCCGTTGTAGCCGTAGTTCTCGGTCAGGGCGATCGAGATGCTCAGTGCGCGCGGACGCGGCATCCCGTCCTCGGCGTGCCAGGTCTCGAAGTCCGAGTGCCAGTAGAAGGGGCCACCGCGGAAGCCGGGCTTGACGTTGAGCCGGGACTGATGGACGTACACCTCGGAACCGAGCAGTTGCCTTGCGATTCCGACGATCTCGGGCCTGCGGATGATCGAGTCGACGAGTTCGCTCAGCCGGTGGACGTCGAAGATGGACCGTACGTCGCCGCTGCCCTGCTCCCGGACGACGCGGTCGTCGTCGCCGAGCTCGCGGCCCAGGCGGGCGGTCTCCTCCAGGAGGTTGCCGACGTCCTGCGCCGCGAGAATGCCTTCCGCGGTGTGGAATCCGCGACGGTCGTAATCCGCCACCGCCTCCGCGCCGAGGGGGCCGTCGCCGGTCGCTCCCCACACGACCGGGTCCTTTCGTTCGATGGACTCGCAGGTCGTGCGGCCACGGGTCGGGTACTCGTCGTGAACGATCGTGTGCATGGCTCGTGAATCACCCTCTCGAAGATCGATGACGGTTCGTCTCCGACGGTCCCACTACGAACGCGTTGATGCAACCCGCATCGGATGTGTAACGGCGGGGTCTCGTGGGTAAGGGCGGGCGCACCGGGCCGGGCCGTGTCCGATTCCGTCCGTATCCGGTGGTGTCCCAGCGGTGCTCGCGCGGTTGTCTCAGCGATGCTCGCGGTACGCCCGGGGGGTGTTGCCCGTCCACCGTTTGAACGCCCGCCGGAACGCGCTCGGCTCGGAGAACCCGAGACGCGCCGACAGGTCGTCCACCGCCTCCCCGCGGCGAAGGCCCGCGATGGCCAGATCGCGCAGCACCTCCTCGCGCAACTGCCCGAGCGAGGTGCCCTCCTGGCGCAGCAGCCGCCGCAGGTGCGGCGGGCTGACCGCGAGCCGGCTCGCGATGTCCTCCGCCGTGGCGGTGCGGCCCTCGATGCCGGACTCGAAGATCCGGCGCACCTGCGCCGACACGGTGGATTCGTAATCACGTTCGGACAGAATGAGATTGGGGGAGTCGCGCAGATACTCCTCGAGGCTCTCCTCGGTCTGCACCAGCGGCGACTTCAGTGCGGCGTTGTCGATCTCCAGTGCGGCCCGCCCGGCCCCGAAGGTAACCGGCACGCCGAAGATCGCGTCGTAACTGCGGGCCAGCACGGGATCCGGTTCGGTGTACGGCAGGAAGGCCGATTCGAGACGGACCCGCCCACCGACCAGCCAGGCCGCGAAGCGGTGCAGCAGCATCAGCAGGAAGTCCACGACCACACGGGTCTTGTCGTCCACCGTCTCCGGCACTTCCACGTCGAGGAAGGTCGTCTCCGCGCCCGGCGTCAGACTCAGCTGTGGAAGCGACCGGAGGACGTGGTTGACCTCGATCATGCGCCGCAGGGCATGATCCAGATCGGGACGGTGGATGAGGGTCAGGCACATCACCCGGAAGGTGCCCCGCGGCACGGGAGCCGGAGCGAGACCGAACAGTTCGTCGTCGGTGATCTGCCAGACGGTCTGGGTGAACCGGCTGACCTGCGCCGGCGTCAGGCGTGCGTGGGGATGCACCAGCACGGCGCGGCTGATACGCGCCGCCTCGAGGGCCGGTTGCAGGTCGATGCCCTGCTCCGCGCCCACACGGATCGCCCGCGAGACGAAGTCGGACGGGATCGTGGGCCGCGACATGATCTACCGGGCCTCCTGCAGTGCGCTCAGACGGCGGACCGCCTCGGTGAGCACCTCGTCGCGCTTGCAGAACGCGAAGCGCACCAAATGGTTCCACGACGGTGCGTCGTCGACGAACACGCTCACCGGTACCGCCGCGACACCGATCCGGGCGGGCAACTCGCGGCAGAACGCCACCCCGTCGGTGTGGCCGAAGGGGGTCAGATCGGCGATCACGAAATAGGTTCCGGCGGAATCGAACACCTTCAGTCCCGCATCGGACAGCGCATTCGACAGCAGAGTCCGCTTGCGCTGCAGCTCGTTCCGCATCGACACGATCCAGTCCTGCTCGTGTTCGAGCGCATATGCCACGGCCGGCTGGAAGGGAGCACCGCCCACATAGGTCAGGAACTGCTTGGCGGCGCGCACCCCGTCGATCAGCTCGCGCGGCCCCAGGGCCCAGCCGATCTTCCAGCCGGTGACGTTGAAGGTCTTCGCGGCGCTCGAGACCGTGACCGTCCGCTCCGCCATACCCGGCAGCGAGGCCAGCGGGACATGGGTGCGCCCGTCGAACACCAGGTGCTCGTACACCTCGTCGGACAGCACCAGCAGGTCGCGCTCGCAGGCCAGCTCGGCCAGCGCGGTCAGCGACTCGCGGTCGTAGACGGTGCCGGTGGGATTGTGCGGGCTGTTCACGACCAGCATGCGGGTGCGGTCGGTGACGGCCGCGCGCAACGCATCGACGTCGAGCACGAAACCGTTCCCGGACCGCGCCAGCGGCACCGTGCGGCGGGTCGCGCCGGCCAGGGCGACCGACGCCGCGTAGGAGTCGTAGTACGGCTCGGTGAGCAGCACCTCCTCGCCGGGCTCGACCAGCCCGAGGATCGCCGCGCTGATGGCCTCGGTCGCGCCGACGGTGACGAGCACCTCGGTGTCCGGGTCGTACTCCAGCCCGTAGCGGGCGGCCCGGTCGGCGGCGACGGCCCGGCGCAGGTCCGGCATCCCGGAGCCGGGCGGATACTGGTTCACACCCTCAGCGATGGCCCGACGTGCGGTTTCGAGCATCGCCGGTGGCCCGTCCACATCCGGGAAGCCCTGCCCCAGATTGATCGCGCCGTGACGGACGGCGAGGTCGGTCATCTCGGCGAAGATCGTCGAGGCGAACGGCCGGAGTCGGGAGACCGTAGGCACCCGCCGCGGAGTCGTCGAATCAGCCATTCCTGCAGCGTAGCGCCCGCGCTGTCACACCCGGGCCACCTGCCTCGTCTCCACTGTGAAGGCACCCGCGGAACCGGTGAGGTGTTCCGCGGCTCACACGGAAGGAAAGCAGTCATGGCTCGACTCCGTCCCGTCACCCCCGAGCAGGCCGGCCCGATGACCCGTGCGACCTACGCGATGGCGCGTCGCCGGTTCGGATCGGTGCCCGAACCGTTCGCCGTCCTGGCCCACCACCCGGCGCTGATGCGCACGAGCGGAGTGCACGAACTGCTCGCCGAGCGGGCGTCGAACACCCTGCCCGCCGCGATCCGCGAGATCGCCGTCTACCGCGTGGCCTGGACGATCGGCTGTTCGTGGTGCATCGACTTCGGCACCATGCTGCAGCGGCTCGACGGTCTCGACACCGACCGGCTCGCCCACATCGCCGAGTACGAGACGTCGGATCTGTACAGCGACGACGAGAAGGCCGCGATCGCCTACGCCGACGCGATGACCGGCGACGTGGCCACGGCAGTGACCGACGAGCAGATCGCGGACCTCGAACGCCGCTTCGGGCCCGCCGGGGTGGTGGAGCTGACCTATCAGATCGCGCTCGAGAACATGCGTGCCCGGATGAACTCCGCGCTCGGGATCCACGATCAGGGGTTCAGCACGGACGCCTGCCGCGTGCCCTGGGCCGACGCCGACACCGACACCGATGCGAAAGGATCGTCCACGGCGTCCTAGGAGATCACCGGGTGGACTCCCGACCGGCCTCGAACAGTCCGGCCCCCAGCCGGGTCCCGCGGCGCAGCTTGGCGGGATTGGCCAGGTCGTAGGCGGCCCAGACCCGCCCCTCGCGCACCGTACACGCCAGCACGCGGGGCGGGAAGCCCGGCCGGTCGCCGTCACCCGGGGCGCCGCGGTTGAGCAGCCCGAGTTCGCCGTTGACGAGGATCGGCTCCACCGCCGCGAGCGAGTCGGTGCCGTAGCGGCGGGACAGACCGAGGAAGAAGCGCGCGAACCTGTCCGGGCCCACGACGACGTTGAGCGCGGTACGGGTCGTGCCACCGGCGTCGCCGACGGCGTGAGCGTCGGGATGCAGGGCGGCGATCACCGCGTCGAGGTCGGCGTCGGCGAAGGCGGCCAGCAACCGCTCGACGGCCTCCGCGTGTTCCTCGGAGGGGACGGGCGGAGGTGTGTGCGCCACCGCCCGCCGCCCGCGGGACGCCAGCTGGCGCGCGGTCGGGACGGTGCTGTCGAGGATGCGGGCGATCTCGTCGAAGGGCACGTCGAAGGCGTCGTGGAGGACGAACGCGACGCGTTGGGCGTGTGGGAGGGTGTCGAGCACGACGAGGGCGGCCAGCCGGTTGTCCTCGTCCTGCACGATCCGTTCCAGCGGGTCCGGGGGAGTGCAGCCGCCGAGTGGGGTGAGGACCGGTTCCGGCAGCCACTGCCCGACATAGGTCTCGCGGCGCACCGCGGCCGAGCGCAACCGGTCCAGACACAACCGTCCCACCACGGTGGTCAGCCAGGCCCGCAGGTCGACGATCCGGTCGGCGTCGACCCCGGCCAGACGCAACCACGCGTCCTGCACGGCGTCCTCGGCGTCGGCGACGCTCCCGGTCAGCCGGTACGCCACACCCAGCAGGTGGGTGCGGTGCTCCTCGAAGGACTCCACCGCGCTCGCGTCGAGCATGCCCCGATGCTACGTCCGTTCCCGCCTTCCCCGAGGCGCCGTGGGCATATCCTCGTCCTCGACGGAGGGTGATGTGGACAAGTACGACATCAAGCGCGAGTACCGCGGGCTGTACACCTGTTCCGCCGAGGACTTCACGGAAGTGCAGGTGCCGGAGTTCCGGTACGTCGCGATCGACGGCGTGGACGATCCGAACACCGCACCGGCCTACACCGAAGCCGTCGAGGCGCTCTACGCGGTGTCCTACGCCCTGAAGTTCGCCTCGAAGACCCTGCTGCAGCGAGACTTCGTCGTCGGGCCGCTCGAAGGACAGTGGTGGAGCGACGACATGTCGGCCTTCGTCCGGGGCGACAAGTCGTCGTGGGAGTGGCGGATGATGATCGCCCAGCCGCCGTGGGTCACCGACGAGATGGTGACCGAGGCGGTCGAGACCGCGGCGAAGAAGGCGGCCGCGAAGGGGAAACCGTTGCCGGCCCTGCCGAAGCTGCGGCCGTTCCGGCTCACCGAGGGACGGTGCCTGCAGATCCTGCACGTCGGGCCCTACGACGACGAGGCGCCCGTCCTCGAACGGCTGCACACGCAGGTGATGCCCGAACGCGGTCTGACCTTCGCGGGTGAACACCACGAGATCTACCTGAACGATCCGCGCCGCACCGAACCTGCGAAGCTGAGAACCGTCCTGCGGCAACCCGTCACGCCGGAATAGGAGCACCACGATGGCCGTCACGAGCGCGGGACTGCTCCTCTACCGCATCGACGACACCGGGCTGCTCGGCCTGTGGCTCGTCCACCCGGGTGGTCCGTTCTGGAAGGGCAAGGACGAAGCGGCCTGGTCGGTCCCCAAGGGGGAGTACGGGCCCGAGGAGGATCCCCGCGAGGTGGCGGTGCGCGAGTTCACCGAGGAGTGCGGGTTCGCTCCGCCGGACGTGCCGCTGTCGCTGCTGGGACGCTACCGGCAGGCCTCCGGCAAGATCGTCAGCGTCTACGCCGGGGAGACGACCGAGGACATGACCTTCGTGGAGAGCAACACCTGCGAGGTGGAGTGGCCACCGCGCTCCGGCCGGCGCATCACCGTCCCGGAGGTCGACGACGCGCGTTGGGTCGCGGCCGCCGATGCGGAGTGGATGCTGGTCAAGGGGCAGCGCCCGGTGGTCGAGGCCCTGCGGGCACGACTCGACGAGGTGGGCCGCTACTACCGCGTGGAGTGATCCGGCAGCACCATCGGAACGAGGAACTGCCGTGCGACGGCGGCCAATTCGTCGTCGTCGTCGATGTCCACCACCCGGCTCGGGGTGGCGAGGAAGGACGCCGAGATACGCACGAGTATCTCGGCCACCAGGTCGACGTCCAGATCCGCGGAGATCGTGCCCGCGAGCTGTTCCCGGCGCAACTGGCCCGCGACGAACCGCCGGACGGTGGCGAGCATCGTGCCGTCATCACCCCCGATGGCGCCGGCGAACAGCACCGGTTCGGTCTCGAGCAGCGTGGCGATGAGCCGGTTGGTGCGGATGGCCCGCAGGGCACTCACGAAGCCGAGGACCACCCGGTCGGCGACCGTGTCGGCGGTGCGGATGTCCTCGAGGAACTGCACGAAGTAGCGCCGGAACTCGCGCAGGATGACCTGTTCGACCAGTGCGTCCTTCGTCTCGAACCTGCGGTACAGGGTGATCCGGGACAGGTCCGCGCGGCGTGCGATCTCCTCCATGGACGATCGCTGGATGCCGGTGCGGCAGAACTGTTCGTACGCCGCGTCGAGCAGGCGGGTGCGGGTCTCGTCCGTCTCGCAGGGATCCGCGGCGGCGCCGGGAGGGACCAGCGCGTCGCGGAACGCCCGGTCGAGCAGTGAGTCCGATTCCCGGTTCCGGTCCTGGTCGGGCACACCGCCGGACGTCGGTGGCGGGGCCGACGATGCAGGGTCCACGGGTCCTCCTGGGGCCGGAGTCTACGGGTCCGGATCTCCACCTTAAGGGGACGGGAGGCCGATTCGGCGGAAGTGGTTGTGACCGGCACCACAGTGTGTTTCCCTGATACAGGGAAACAGTCACTGTTTCAGTGCTCCACCCGCTGCGTCGTATGGGAGCGACCGCATGGAAAATCCGACCAGACGCGACATTCTGAAAGCCGGGGGGTTACTGGGGGCGTTGGGGGCTTTCGCTGCGGCGGCCCCCGCCCGGGCGAGACCGTGGAGATGGTCACCGTCCGGGTCGGTACCCGGCACGGGCAGCGGTGCGGACCCCCGCACCGTGTGGGACGACGAGGCCGATCCGCTCGTGGCCTCACTGCTCGATCGCGGGGACGTGCCCCGCGTCAACGAACTGCTCCGCAGCTGGACGAAGAACGGGCAGCCGCTGCCGGACGGGCTGCCGGACGATCTGCGGGACTTCCTCGAACACGCACGGCGACTGCCGCCCTGGGCCGATCCGGGACTCCTCGAGACGGCGGTGCGGTTCAACGAGAAACGGGGCCTGTACCTCGGGGTCCTCTACGGCTTCGTGAGCGGGATGATGAGCACCGTCATCCCCGAGGAGGCCCTCGCCGTCTACTACTCCAAGGGCGGCGCGAACATGAAACGCCGCATCTCCCGGACCGCGAAACTGGGCTACGACATCGGTTCCCGCAATGCCTACCGGCCCGACGGCGAGATGATCGTCACCTCGGTCAAGACCAGGCTCGCGCACGCCGGGGTACGGAACCTGCTGCCACGGTCGTCGCACTGGGCGAACCTCGCGCCCGAGGACGTGCCCATCAGTCAGCACGACATGATGGTCACCTGGCACAGTCTGCCCACCAGCGTGATGCGCACGCTGCGGCAGTGGCAGGTGCCGATCCCCGAGGACGAGTCCCGCGCCTTCCTGCATTCCTGGCAGGTGAGCGCGCACATGCTCGGCATCCGGGACGAGTACATCCCCGCCACCTGGGACGACGCCGAGTCCCAGGCCCGGGAGGTGCTCGACCCGATCCTGGCGCCCACCCCCGAGGGGCAGAAGCTCGCCGACATGCTGCTCGACCTCGGCCGCGGCCTCGACTTCACCCTGCTGACCCGCCCGATCCTCGGCGCACTGACCCGGTTCGCCCTCGGCGACGAGATCGCCGACTGGCTGCACATCCCCCGGGAACCGGTGTGGGGCACGCTGCTCGACGTCGCATGGGGGCCGTTCATCGCGGTTCGCGAAGGGCTGCTGCCACTTCCGCCGGCACCCGAGGCGTACTGGACGTTCGACGAGTTCCTGCGCCAGTTCGTCCTGCTCTACATGTCGGAACTGCGCCCGATCAGCATCGAGATCCCCGAACACAACAACCCGAACCATCCCTGAGTCACCGTCACCGAGCGGTGACCATCCGCGCCGTTCCGTGGAGAGGCCGGCGCAGCCGATGCGCCGGCCCTTCGGCGTGTCCGAGGTCCGTGCGCTCCGAACGACCTCCGAGCCCGGCCGACTTCCGATCAGGATGCGCCCAATCGTTGTCGCACGGGCGCCCCGGCCGGGATGCTGTCACGGTCACAGAACGTCGAAGGGGGATCGATCGTGGCCGAGTGTCGGAGCTGTCGTCTCTGAACGATCGTCGCCGCACCGAAACGGTGCGTGATACGACTTCACAACCATCCGGCCCGCCGTGCTCACATCCGCTCGGGACGGATCCACCGCGCCGCACTTGCGGGCCGATACGAGGACTTACGAAGCCGATGTCGAAGTCGACTCTGCGCGGCGGACTCCTGCGTGCATTCGCAGCCGCCGCAACACTGCTCACACTCGCATCCGCCGCGACCGCCTGCGCGGGATCCGAGGCCACCACCACCGCGGACGGACGCACCGTGCTGCGCTACGAAGGCGCCGCCGGTCAGGTCCTGTTCCCCGAACTCGCCGAAGCCCTCGGTTATTACGAGGACATCGAACTCGAATGGATCGGCGACAACGGCAACGGGCCGCAGTCGCTGCAGAACACCGCCACCAAACAGATCGAGTTCGGCAGTGCCTTCAACGGTGCCGTGATCAAGGCCCAGGCCGGGAACTCGCCGCTGACCTCGGTGCTCGCCTCCTACGGTTCGGACACCGAGAGCTTCAGCGGCTACTCCGTGCTCGAGGGCAGCCCGATCCGCACCGCACGCGACCTGATCGGCAAGAAGGTCGGCATGAACACCCTCGGTGCGCACCACGAGTTCCTCGTCCGGGAAT
>Ga0182741_1004762_pt1 | contig 13081 bp, 7 predicted proteins | sample eDN5th37CBELigOP_FD_128874 | JGI IMG/M metagenome (GOLD analysis project Ga0182741, IMG submission 128874) | Enriched Organic Plus compost microbial communities from Emeryville, California, USA - eDNA 5th pass 37_C BE-Lig OP (version 2) (version 2) ...
GGCCGTGCAGGGCCACGAGCCCCGGGCCGCCGTCGAAGGTCCTGAGCGCGTTCGAGTGGGCCGTGAGGGGGATCGCCCAGGGGCCGATAAACCCGTTGGGGTCCCTCTGCCTCACCCTGTCGTAGAGCGCGAACAACCCGATCGGGGTCGGCGTCCCCGGAGCGCCGACCACGACCCTCCACCGGCCGACCCTGCGCCCGCGGCGGAATACCGTAAGCGTCCTCTGGGAGCGGTCGATCAGGATGTAGGCGTCGGATCGGCCCAGGGCCACCCGGTCGCGAGGAATCCAGCCGGATGAGCCGTTCGGCCGAACCGGCAGGCGCACCCTCAGCCAGACTTCCCCGCCGACCACGCGCGACCCGAGCACCATCAACTTCTGGCCGGAGCCGGACCACTTCACCCAGGTCCTCGCGAGCCACCGGACCCGCTTCCCTCCCGGCCGCATCCTGACGGCGGTGGCAACCAGGATGCGGGCGGTGAAGGTCCCGCCGGCCAGGGAGGGCGGCGGGACCTTCTGGGAGGGAAGATTCGAAACACTGATGCCCGGCCCCTCATCCGGGGCCGCGCCGGCCGGCGAGGCCGCCGTCGCCGGCCCGGCCACGAGGAAGAGGCCGACCGCGGCTTTCGCGAGGAGCTGCCTCATTCGAACGCCGTCCCACGTCGTTCACCCGGTGACCGGCGTCACCCTGCTCGCCGGGCTCACCACGGGCTGCTTGACGACGACGGTCCTGGTCGCCCGGAGCCGGCCGAGCGTGACGACGTTCCTCAGCCTCGTCCCGGCCTCCACGTTGTCGTCGACGCGCGCGGCGTAGCTGAACACCTTCCACTTCCGGGAGTACGAGAGCTTCTCGATCCTCCAGCAGAGCTTGCCGTTCTCGAAGAAGGAGCCCTCTCCCCTGGCGGCGACGGTCATCCGGGCCGGCAGGCGATCGCAGAGCTTGAGGTTTCGTGCCACGGAACCCCTCTGGACGTTCCGGACCTTGATCCGGTACCGGACCACGTCTCCCGGGAACACCCGGCGCTTGTTGGCGAACTTCCGCAGCTGCAGCTTCGGATCCGGCTTGCGGCAGCCGACCGTGGCGGTCGCGGTGAGCGGAGGCGCGTTCCCGGCCGATGCTTCCGCGACGTTCTCGTAGCGCCGGCACCTGACGTCCGAGGTCGGGGCGGCGACCTGCACGGAGACCGACTCGCCGCCCGCCAGGTCGCCGATCTCGCAGTTCAACACACGGTCCGTGATGGAGCAGTCGCCCTTGGAGGGCTTGGCCTCGATCTTCCAGCTGCCGGCGGTGCCGTTGGGCAGCGGATCCTCGATCTCGAGGCCCTTGGCCGCCCCGGGCCCGTCGTTCGCCACGGTCACGGTGAACCTGACCTTCTTCCCGGCGTCGACCGGGCCGTTGCCCCGCTTGAGCAGCCTGATGTTTGGCTTCAAGCACTCGACCGAGGCGTCGTCCGTCCCGGGCGGGGCGTTCGAGGCCGTGAACGACGCCGAGTTCTCGTAGGTCCCGCACCGTTCCGTGTCCGTCGGCGCCGAGACGTCCACCGACGCCGCCCCGCCGGCCGCTAGGTCGCCGAACTGGCAGGTCAGGACCCCGCCCGCGATGGAGCAGCTTCCCTGGGATGCGGAGACCACGGCCCAGGGAGCGGCGGTGCCCGAAGGCAGGGTGTCAGTCAACACCACTGCCTTCGCGACACCCGGGCCCGCGTTCGACACCTCCACCCTGAAGCGGATGTCTTCTCCGGCATCGACCGGCCCATTGCCGTTCTTGGAAATCGTGAGGTTCGGCCGGCGGCACTCGATCGTCGCCTCCCCGGTCTCGGCCGGCGCGTTGCCGGCCTCGACCGTCGCCAGGTTCTCCAACGGGCCGCAGGTCTCGTACCGCGTCGCCGCCGCGACCACGACCTCGACCTTGGCCCCCGGGACCAGGTCCCCGAAGTCACAGCTGAGTACCGCGGCCTGGATCGAGCACGGGTTGCCCTGCGGCTGGGAGACGATCGACCAGGCGCCACCCGCGGCGGGCAGCGGATCGTCGAGCGTCACGCTCTTGGCGATCCCCTCGCCGTCGTTCGCGACCTCGATCGTGAACACCGCCTGGTCCCCTGCCTGGATGGTCCCGTTGCCCTTCTTCTGCACCACCAGCTCGGGCCGGTGGCACTCGATCGTCGCGTGGTCGGTCGCGTCCGGGGCGTTCTCCGCGCTCGCGGTCGCGACGTTGTAGAGCTGCTCGCACTGCTCGAAGTCCGTCGCCGCCTCGACCTCCACCGTGTGCGATGCGGTGGACGGCATGTCGCCGAAGTCGCACTCCAGGACGCCGGCCGTGATCGAGCACGGATCGCCGTCGGGCTGCGAGACGATTACCCATGGTCCGGCGACGGCGGTCGGCAGCGGGTCCGAGAGGGTCACGTCCTTCGCGGTACCGGGGCCGGTGTTGGTCACGGTCACCTCGAAACGGGCCTTGTCGCCGGCGGAGATGCTCGCCTCGACGGCGGTCTTCAGCGCGCCGAGGTTCGGCTTGAGGCACTCGATGGACGCCTCGGCGGCGACCGAGGGCAGGCCCGCTCCCGTGGCGGTCGCCTCGTTGTCGAACATCTTGCACGCGTCGTGGGACGTCGGCGCCTTGACCTTCACCTGCGCCGATCCGCTGGCGTCCATGTCACCGAAGTCGCACTCGAGGACCTCTGCCACGATCATGCACGGATTCCCTGCCGGCTGCGAGACGATCGTCCAGGAGCCGGCCGCGCCCGTCGGCAGCGGATCGTTCAGGGTGACCGCCTTCGCCTGGCCGGGCCCGTCGTTGGTCACGGTGATCGAGAACTCGATGTCGTCTCCCGCGTCGACCGGCCCGTTGCCGGTCTTCGCGATCTTCAGGTCCGGCTTCAGGCACTGGACCGAGGCCTGGGCGTTCACCGGCGCGTGGTTCTCGGCGGTCTCCGTGGCCGCGTTGTCGTACTTCGCGCAATGCTCGAAGTCGGTGGCCGCGCTGATCGTCACGGATCGCGTTGCTCCGGCAGGCAGATCGCCGAAGTCGCAGTCGAGCTGACCCGCGACGATCGCGCAGGGGTTGCCCGCCGGCTGGTTCGTGATCGACCAGGTCCCGACCACCCCGGCAGGGAGGGGATCACTCAGCTTGACGGACTTGGCCACCCCGGGGCCACCGTTCTCGATGGTCAGGTCGAACACGACGTTCTCGCCGGCGTCGACGGTCCCGTTGCCAGACTTGGCGAGGGACAGGTCGGGCTTCCGGCACTGGACCGAGGCACCGTCCGCGACCTGCGGAGCGTTGCCCGCGGCCGCGGTGCCGGTGTTGTCGTACTCGGCGCAGTCGTCTGCGTCGGTCGGTGCGGAGACCTTCACGACCACGGACCCGCCCGCGGGGATGTCCCCGAAGGCGCAGCTGAGGAGCCCGGCGACGATTGCACACGGATTGCCGGCCGGCTGGGTGACGATCGCCCAGCTTCCGGCGGTCCCGCCCGGGAGCGGGTCGCTCAGCGTCACCGCGGCGGCGTTGCCCGGGCCGGTGTTGCCGACCGTGATCGTGAACTCGACGTCGTCTCCGGCGTCGATCGTGCCGTTGCCGACCTTTTCGATGGTCAGGGCCGGCTTGCGGCAGAGGACGCTCGCCTGGTCGGTGTCCTGGGGTGCGTTCGACGAGGTGGTCGTGGCCGCGTTGTCGTACTGCGTGCAGTGCGCGGCGTCCGTGGGTGCCTCGATTTCGATCACCCGCGACTGGCTCGCGGCCAGGTCCCCGAACTCGCAGCTCAGCGTCCCGGCCGAGATCGAGCATGGGTCGCCGGCGGGCTGGGACGCGATCGTCCAGGGCGCCGCCGTGCCTCCCGGGAGGGGGTCGTCCAGCTTCACCGCCCGAGCGATCCCGGGCCCGGCGTTCGAGACCGTGATCTCGAAGGCGACCTTCTGTCCCGCGTCGACCGGGCCGTTGCCCTGCTTGGCGACGGTCAGGTTCGGCCGGTCACACCGGATCGTGGCGTCATCCGAGGAACTGGGGGAGTTGCCCGCGGTGGCGGTCGCCTGGTTGACGAGCTCCGTGCAGTCCTCGAAGTCTGTCGGGGCCTGGACCTTCACCGTCTTCGAGGTCGACGCCGGCATGTCGCCGAAGTCGCAAGTCAGGGTCCCGGCCACGATCGAGCAGGGATTGCCGACCGGCTGGGAGACGATCGTCCAGGGCCCCGCGACACCCGCCGGCAGGGGGTCGGAGAGCGTCACGTTCGTCGCGGTCCCGGGGCCCGCATTGCTGACGGTGATCTCGAACTGGGCGTCGTCCCCGGCCGAGATGGTCGCCTGGACGGCCGTCTTCAGTGTCCCGAGGGCCGGCTTCTGGCAGGCGATCCGCGCGCCGTCCTCGACCGACTGGGCATTGCTCCCCGCGGCGGTCGCGAGGTTGTCGTAGGTGGTGCAGTCGATGGCGTTGGTGGGCGCCTTGACCGTCACCAAGACCTGCTGCCCGGCGGCGATGTCCCCAAAGGCGCAGCTCAGAGAGCCGCCCGCTATGGAGCACGGGTTCCCGGCGGGTTGGGAGCCGATTACCCAGGGACCCGCGGTGCCGCCGGGCAGAGGATCGGAAAGTGTCACGGCCTTGGCCTTGCCGGGGCCGGAGTTGCCCACGGCGATGGTGAAGCTCGCGTCCTGCCCGGCCGTGATCGGGCCGTTGCCCGTCTTGTCGACGGTCAGGTTGGGCTTGCGGCAGGTGACCTTGCCGCCGTCGGTGACCGCCGGGGCGTTGGTGGCGCTGGCCTGGGCCGCGGCGTTGTCGTAGGTGCCGCAGAGGGCGAACGAGGTGCCGGTCTTGACCTTGACGGTGACCGTCTGGCCCGGGGCGAGGTTCCCGAAAGAGCAGTTCAGGGTGCCGGCGGTGATCACGCAAGGGGATCCCCCAGGCTGCTGGGAGATCGACCAGCCGCCGACACCCGGTGCCGGGAGGACATCCGTCAATGTCACCCCGCTTGCCGAGTTCGTCCCCGTGTTCGTCACGGCGATCGTGAACTCGACGTCGTCCCCCGCGTCGACCAGTTGGTCGTTCGGCGTCTTCGCGACGCTCAGGGTCGTCTTGGGGCCATTGGTGTAGGTGCAGTAGATCGCGTCGCCGCGGTTGACCGGGAGGCTGAACTTGAGACCGTCCTTCACCCCACCCGGGACGGTGCTGCCGCCGTAGCCGTCGTAGCGGCAGTCGACCGAGGTCAGCTCGAAGTTGGAGATCGGCTGGCCCGCGGCGTCCTCGTCGACGTTCACCGCGGTCGGGGTCGAGGGAAGCTGGGTGAAGAAGGCCCCGGTCTCGACCACCGGAGGATTGCCGCTGCCGTGGGTCGCCCGATTGCCGTCGAGGTAGGTGGGCGTGTGCCCCGGCCGGGGGTCATTCGCCGTGTAGAGCCAGCCGGCCTGGTTGCCGTTCTGCCCGATGACCAGCTTCCGGACGTAGACCCTGGCCCCGCACTGGGAGGCGGCGAGCTCGCTGAGGAAGGCGCTGAGCTGGGGGATCGTCGGCGCCGCGTAGTCCCCGTCGACCCCTTCGTCCGGCCCGGACACGACCTTGAGATTGTCGATCGTCACGCCGTTGCCGACCCCGATCGCGAGCAGCTTCAGCCTGGTGCCCGGACGCGCCGCCTGGTTCTTGACGAGGTTGGCGGAGGCGACGCCGGAGGTCAGGTTGATGAGGTTCGCGTTGCCGGTGGTGGTGCTCGCCTCGCTCGTGGTCGGGTTGCCGTCCGTGATGAACACCACCATGTCGGGATTCGTGGTCTGTCCCGTGGCCGGGTCCGCCGCGAAGGACTTGGCCTGGGCGGCCGCTTGGAGGACGCCGTCCCAGTTGGTCAGGCTCTGCGGGTTGTCGTAGATGTCCTCGATCACGCCGTTGAGCGTGGCGGCGCTCCCGCCGTTGGCCAGGCTGAGCGGGGACTGGTAGAAGGACGCGTTGCCCTGCGCCGGCGAGTAAGAGTTGACCGCGTTGTTGAAGCTGATGACCCCGATCTGGGTCGGGGTCCCGTTCAGGCTCGAGACGAACTGCTTGGCCGCCGCCTCGTACTGGTCCTTGAACGGTTCGATCGAGCCGGAACGGTCGAGGACGAGCAGGATGTTCGTGCCGCAGCCCTCGGGCAGCACGCCGTTGTCGCGCACGTTCACGAACGGCGAACCGTTGTTCGAGGCGCTGGCCACGTTGGTCGGCGTCCAGTTGGCGGGATCGCCGCTGGTGTTGGTGTGGGGGAAGGCGTAGGTGGTTTGGTTGTTCGACACCGTCACCCTCGCCACGTACGGTTGCGCGCCGTTGTAGGAGAGGCCCGTGACGGGCCCGTAGTTCGTGAAGCCCGGCGCCGTGCCCTTCTCCCGCACGTAATAGGTGCCCGCCGGCACCAGCACCGAAGCGGTCCCCGCCGCGCTCGTGAGCGCCGGGAAGTCGGTCCAGGGGCCGGCCGCGTTGCCCGCGTACTCGAACTGGGCCCCCGCCAGCGGCGAGGCGTAGTTGGTCGCCCCCGCCACGTTGTCGGAGGCGGACCGGTCCCCGCCCTTCATCGCCACGATCGTGCCGTCCGCCGAGGCGGAGGCCGCACCGATGGCGCCCGCCGCCACCGCCAGCAGGAGGATCGCCAGCAGCCGGCGCCCCCGTTCCGCGAACCCGACCCCACCGCTCTTCAGACCACAACTCTCGGACATCTTCCCCTCCTGTGTCCGCACCGTCCGGTGCGTGTTATCCGTTCGGGGCGGACCACCCCGCCGGAACTAAGCCGAGACTTGTCAGCGGTCCCTAAAGCGTCAAGACAGTTCACCCCGCGGTCATAGGCAAGGCTCCCGCGCCTATATCCAGCGGGCTAATGCGGAACGCCTAGGGCGAGGGCGAGATGCACCCGAGACGTGATGCCCAGCTTCCCGTACACGTTGTGCATGTGACACTTCACCGTGCCGGGGGCGATGTTGAGGCGGTTCGCGATCTCGGCGTTCCTCGCGCCGCGGGCCGCGAGTTCCGCGATCTCGAGCTCACGCGGCGTTAGCTCCGCCGCCAGGGTGCCCGGAAGCGGGGCGGCCATCCCGCCCATCCCGATCGCGCAGTGGTACGACTGCGCGAGCAGGGGAGCCGCGTGGCGGAGGAACCCCTTCTCGCGCTCCGAGAACTCGGTCTCCCCGCTGGACCTGGCGAGCAGCAGGACGCAGTGCTGGGCCGAACTCGCCTCCCACATCGCGAGGATCAGGACCGGTCCGAGCTCGAACTCGTCGATGAACCCGACTTCCAGGGGTCCGTCCTCGAAGGAATCGACCACCCGGAGCTGGCTGGTGCCGAAGAGGACCGTGCGCGTGTGCCCACGGACCAGGTCGAGCACCGGATCGTCCCCCTTGGTGCCCTCCAGGTACCGGCGTCCGATCTCGTCCTGGCCGACGCCCAGTATCGGGTCCGACTTGACGGTGATCAGGGCGTAGTTGTCCTCGTCCCCGCTCACGAGGAACATCCCGAGCGGTGCCGGGACCATCCGCGCCACGAAGTCGAGCGCGAGCCCTCCGAGCTGGGCCAGCGGGTCGGATCCGTGGATCGCATCGACGTGTCCGAGGAGGTTCACCACGAGGCGTTCCCCTTCGGTACCTCCCCCGGAAAAGCCGCTGAGCGGGCTACGGCAGCAACGCCGGACGCTTGAATCCCGGGAATGAGTCGCCGCTCTGCCGTACCGCTATTGGGCTGAGCAGAGGCGACATCGGTACACATGGCAAGTCGCCCGCTCTCCGTAGATTCGACTCACACCTTAACACCGATCGGTCGATTCGATTCGGTTTTCCCACCGCGGGCGGCTCGGCCCGCGGTGACTCAGAGGCCGGCGGCCTCGCTGAGCTGCTCGGCGCGGTCGGTGCGCTCCCAGGTGAAGTTCTCGTTCGAGCGGCCGAAGTGCCCGTACGCGGCGGTGTCCTTGTAGATCGGACGGTGCAGGTCGAGGTACTGGCGGAAGGCGCCGGGCCGGAGGTCGAAATTGTCGGCGACCAGCTGGGAGATCTCCCAGTCGCTCTTCTTGCCCGTCCCGAAGGTCTGGGCCATGATCGAGACCGGCCGGGCGACGCCGATCGCGTAGGCGACCTGCACCTCGCAGCGGTCGGCCAGACCGGCGGCGACGACGTTCTTCGCCGCGTAGCGGGCGGCGTACGCGGCCGAGCGGTCCACCTTCGACGGATCCTTGCCCGAGAACGCCCCGCCGCCGTGGCGGGCCGCGCCGCCGTAGGTGTCGACGATGATCTTGCGTCCGGTCAGCCCGGCGTCACCCACCGGCCCGCCGATCACGAAGATCCCGGTCGGGTTGACGAGCAGCGACTCGTAGAGCGCGTTCTCGTCGAGCAGGTCGGCGTACTCCTCGGCCAGGACCGGACGGATCACGTTCTCCCAGAGGTCGGGTCGGATCGTCTTCTCGTTGTCCACGTCCGGCGCGTGCTGGGTCGAGATCAACACCCGTTCCACGGCGACGGGCCTGCCGTCGGCGTAGCGAACCGTGACCTGCGTCTTGCCGTCCGGGCGCAGGTAGTCGAGCGTGCCGTCCTTGCGGACCAGCGAGAGCCGCTCGGACAGCCGGTGCGCGATCTGGATGGGCATCGGCATCAGGGCCTCGGTCTCGCTGGTCGCGTAGCCGAACATCATGCCCTGGTCTCCGGCCCCGTCGAGGTCGAACTGATCCGACGAGCTGCCGGTCCTGGTCTCGATCCCGGTGTCCACGCCCTGCGCGATGTCGGGGGACTGCTTGTCCATGGAGACGAGCACCGAGATGTTGTTGCCGTCGTAGCCGTACTCGCCCTTGTCGTAGCCGATCGAGCAGACCGTCTCCCGCACCAGGTCGGTGATGTCGACCTGCGCGGAGGTCGAGAGCTCGCCGGAGATGACCGCCATGCCCGTGTTGACCAGCGTCTCGCAGGCGACCCGTGAGTTGGGATCCTGGCTGAGGCAGGCGTCGAGCACGGAGTCCGAGATCTGGTCGGCGATCTTGTCGGGGTGACCTTCGGTGACGGACTCGGAGGTGAAGAGGTGCTCTCCCTCTGCAAGCTTCAGCTGGATCATTCGGACTGTTTCTCCTTGGGTTCGGCGGCTCGCGGACAAAAGTGCGAACTGTGGCGGGAAGCCTAGATGAATGGGCGGCTCATTTCCTTCGCCCCGGTCCGAGGCCGAGACTCCCGATGGCTGACTTGACAACTCCAGACTTAGATTTTATGCTCGCACTGTGTCAAGAATCCGAGTCCCAACCGAAGAAAGGAGAAGCGAAATGGCACTCGTCAGACTGGACCCGACACGCGAGCTCGAAGCGTTCCAGACCGACATGAACCGCTTGTTCGACACCTTCTTCCGGTCGGATGGTGGGTCGCCGGTCAGGCGCTGGGTGCCGCCGACCGACCTGACGGAGGACGGCGAAGACATGGTCATGAGGCTCGATCTGCCGGGCATCTCGGAGGAAGACGTGGCCGTCGAGGTCGAGGGCAACGTCCTCACCGTGTCGGGCGAGCGGCGCGACGAGCGCGAGAAGCAGGACGGCGAGGTGTTCCGCCTCGAGCGTTCTTTCGGCAAGTTCAGCCGCTCGTTCACGATTCCCGAGGCGACCGATCCCGATGCGATTCGAGGTTCCTTCGACCGCGGCGTGCTGGAACTCAGGATCCCGAAGCCGGCCGAGCAGAAGCCTCGCCGGATCGAGATCGGTGCCGGCAAGGACGAATCGAAGGCGATCGAGGGGACGGCTCAGGCCGCCTGAGGCCAGTCTCCACCGAGCCACCGGAGGGGCCGCGACGCGGCCCCTTTCTCATTCCTCGCGGCCCTTGCGCGGGATGTAGTCGATCACGAGGGGAACCCCGTCCAGCCCCCACTGCTCGCGCAGGCGGTTCTCCAGGTGATAGGCCCAGTCCCGGAAGATGAGCCGGCGATCGTTCACCTGGATCGCGAACCGCGGCGGCGAGACATCGGTCTGGGCGCCGTACAGGAGCTTCAGCCGGCGCCCCCGGCGCGAGGGCGGCGGCGTGGTCGTCACCACCTCCGAGAGGAAGCGGTTGAGCTGCGGGGTCGGGATCCGGGTCGCGGCACGGTCGGCGAGCGCGACCGCCCGGCTGATCAAACCGGCCACGTTGCGGCCCGAGAGGGCCGAGCAGGTCACGACCTCGGGTCGGAGCCTCAACTTGCGCGCGACACGGGCCCTCGTGTCGTCGATGTCGGTCTCCGTGATGTCCCACTTGTTCATGACGATCATCGTGGCGCAGCCCGCCCTCATCGCGACCTCCCCCACCTTCAGGTCCTCGGACCTGACGCCCTCGTGGGCGTCGCAGACGATGATCGCCACGTCGGCGCGCTCGATCGCGCGCTCCGAGCGGAGCTGTGCGTAATGATCGACCGAGCCCGCGACCTTGGAGCGGCGCCTCAGCCCCGCGGTGTCGACCAGCGTGACGGCGCGCCCATCGACCTCTATCTCGGTGTCGATCGTGTCCCGGGTCGTGCCCGCAACCGGTGAGACGATGACCCGATCGTCGCCCAGGATCCGGTTGACGAGGGAGGACTTGCCGACGTTTGGACGGCCGATCATGGCGATCCGCACCGAATCGATCTCGTCCACCCGGGCGGGCTCGTCGCCGAGCGCGTCGGTCACCCGGTCCAGCAGGTCTCCGGTGCCCAAGCCGTGGGTCGCGGACACCGCCACCGGGTCCCCGAGCCCCAGCGCGTGGAACTCCGCCGCCGAGAGCTCGTCCTCCGGGCGGTCCGACTTGTTGACCGCCACGATCACGGGGACGGGCGAGGCGCGGAGCTCGCGGGCAAGATCGGTGTCGCCGGTGCGCAGTCCCGCCTGGCCGTTGACCACCAGCACGACGACGTCGGCCTCGGCCATGCCGAGCCGGGCCTGGCGCTGGATGTCCGCCGCCATCTCCGACTCGTCGTCGAGATCGATGCCGCCCGTGTCGAGCAGGTCGAACTCGCGCCCGTTCCAGTCGCAGCGCACGCGCTTGCGGTCCCGGGTCACCCCGGCCTCGCTGTGGACGACCGCCTCGCGGCCCCCCGCCAGGCGGTTGACGAGGGTGGACTTGCCGACGTTCGGAAAGCCGACGACCGCGACTGTGGGGACCGACGCCATCAGGCGAGGCCCCGCTCGCGGGCGAGCGCGGCGATCTCGGCGACGACCTGGTCGGAGGTGAGGTCGGTGCTGTCGATCGTGACGGCGTCGTCGGCGGCGACGAGGGCGCCGAGCTCCCGCTCAGAGTCCCGCCGGTCCCGTTCCTCCTGTGCCGCGAGCACGTCGGCCACGGCCTCGCCGGTCTGGGCCGCCCGGCGTTCGGCGCGGGCCTCGGGCGAGGCGGTGAGGAAGACCTTGAGCGGCGAATCGGGCGCGACGACGGTGCCGATGTCGCGGCCCTCCGTGACGTAGGGGCCCGCCGCGATCAGGCGGCGCTGCTCGGCCACCATGGCGGAGCGAACCCCGGGATGGACCGCGACCTGCGACGCGGCTTCCGTGACCTCCGGAGTGCGGATCTCGTCGGTCACCGGGACCCCGTCGATCAGGACGTCCTCCCCATCGAACCCGATCTCGATCGATTCGGCGGTCGAGGTCGCCTCGCCGGAGGCGGCCGGGTCGGCGCCCCACTCGAGGCAGGTCAGGGCCACGCAGCGATACATCGCCCCGGAGTCCAGATAGGTGAACCCGAGCTCCGCCGCGAGCTCTCTGGCCACGGTCGATTTCCCGGCGCCGGCCGGCCCGTCGATCGCGATCACCATTTGGAAGCTCCGTTCATCGGGTCATCATCCTACGGGCCGGACGGCGGCGGGCATCCCGAGCCCCGCGCCGCCGACTACGATCACCCGATGCGCGTCCAGACCCCCGGCCGGGGCCCACTCTTCCCCGACCAGGGGTCCCTCGCGTCCCGCGTCAGGCGCAGGCTTATCGGCGCGACGGCCGAGATCGGGGGCTTCGTGCTTCTCACGGTCCTCTCCCCCCTGATCATGGTGCTCGCCTTCCTGGCCGACGTGGTGCTCTGGTTCCGCAGCCGCCGCCCGTTCGTCACCGTCCGGATGGTCCCCGCCCTGTGGTGGTTCCTGTTCGGCGAGATGAAGGCCTACCTGAAGCTGATCCTCATCTACGTGTTCACCGGCGGGCCCTGGGGCCGTGGGTCGATCCGAAGGAGGCGCTGGGTCTACGCGCTCCGGATCGCTTGGGCCCGCAACCACCTGATCGCGATTCGCATCCTGTTCGGCCTGCGGTTCGTCGTCGAGGGCGAGGAGAACACCGCCCCCGGCCCATACATCCTGATGCCCCGCCACGTCAGCATCCTCGACAACCTGATCGGTGACTTCTTCATCGGGCACCCACGCGGCATCGGCGTCCGGTACGTGATCAAGGAGGAGATCCGGGCGCTCACCCCGATCGACATCGGTGGCCGCTGGATCCCGACCGTGTTCGTGAAGCGCGGCTCGCTCGACCCCGTGACGGAGATCGAGGCGGTCCGCGACCTGACGCACGACATGAGCCCCGGCGAGATCATGGCGATCTACCCGGAGGGCACCCGCCCCACCCCGAGGAAGATCGCCCGAGCCCAGGAGGTGATCGCGGAGAAGCAGCCCGAGATCGCCCCCCTCGCCTCGCGCCTCCGGCACCTCCTTCCCCCGCGGCTCGGCGGCCCGCTCGCGGTCCTGGACGAGGCCCGGGCCGGGACGGACGTCGTGTTCTGCGGACACGTCGGCTTCGAGGGGATCCGCACGGTCGGCGACGTCCTGGCCGGGGTCCTCGTGGGCCGGGAGATAAAGATCCGCTTCTGGCGCTACGACGGAACGTCGATCCCGCAAGGGGATGCGGCCCGGACCGAGTGGCTCTACGAGAAGTGGCAGGTGATCGACGACTGGGTGGGCGAGGAGCTCGCCGCCCGCGGCGGGGCCGGGTAGCGGCGCTCAGCCGAGCAGGCGGCCCAGGTCCTGCGAGAACGTCGGGTAGCTGACCGCGGCGGCGTCCATGCCGTCGACGACGACCCCCTCCTGGCTGGCGATGCCGGCCACCGCCCCGAGCATGGCGATCCGGTGGTCGCCGTGCGAGTCGACCCGGCCGCCCCGCAACCCGCCCGTGCCGACGATCCGCATACCGTCCTCGCGCGCCTCGA
>Ga0182741_1004763_pt1 | contig 13073 bp, 11 predicted proteins | sample eDN5th37CBELigOP_FD_128874 | JGI IMG/M metagenome (GOLD analysis project Ga0182741, IMG submission 128874) | Enriched Organic Plus compost microbial communities from Emeryville, California, USA - eDNA 5th pass 37_C BE-Lig OP (version 2) (version 2) ...
ACAACGATCCTGCGACTCTCGGAACGATCATGACGAGGATTCTGGGAAAGCCTGTTCCCTTCCCGCCTAAATCGGACGAGCTGACCGGTTACTAGAGCATCGGACCCAAAAGTGGACTTGCACTTTTGGGATCCATCCGATGCTTTCCCTTTGGATAAGAGCATCGTTCGGCGCGGAAAACCGGATCCACTTTTCGCTCGCGCGGCCCGCTGGGTCCGCACGATGCTCTAGTAACCGGTCAGCTCGTCCGATTTCGGCGGGAAGGGAACGGGTTTTCCCAGAATCCTCGTCATGATCGTTCCGAGAGTCGCAGGATCGTTGTCGAAGCCGCCATGAGAGCTTGACGCGGTCCTTCCGCCTTTGCGCGAGTAGTCGATCTCCAGCTTCGCATGCGAGGGCATCTCTCCCGCAAAAATCTGCATTCCTGCAAGCGGCGTGTTCGGCGCCTGCTCGTAGGCGCGCGACACCAGATAGAGCAGGGAGCGGCTGTAGGACGGCAGCAGCGGGAAGTTGGCGGAGACGGTGTCGTCCTGCTCCACCTGATCGGTGAGGTTGTAGAGGTATATCTTGTCCTGCAGCTTCATCGAGCCCTTGCCGGTCAGATACGGCTCATAATGCTCCTTGAAGAACGCGACCGTGCAGGCCGGCGCCATGAGGTGGATCGTTCCCAGCTCGAGGTTATTCAGGTTGAAACGCCCCAGGGCAGACAGGAGATGCCCGAGCACGATTGCCCCTGCGCTATGCGCAACCAGATGGAGCTTCGGGCGCCGGGGAGCCTTGTCGAGGCCCGACAGGAGGGGCGACAATCCCCTGAACCCGCCGTCGTATTCGGGGCTGCGGCTGAAGGACATCAGCGCATCCTGCTTCATGTTCCGCCACGCATAGGAACCGGTCTGCTTCCCGATCCCCGCCTCGAAAAACCAGTCGGACAGCCACCCGCCGGCGCGGCCGACGGCCGGCGACTGGGACAGCTGGCCGAAGACCTCGTCGATGAATCCCGAGCCCCACATCAGGTGGAAATTGTAGAGGCGGTTTCGGCCGTAGATGTTGTTCCGCTTCCAGGTCGCGATGCGCTGCGCCTCGGCCGCGAGCGAGTTCAATCCTCCGTGCGAATAGATGACAAGGTGCTCATATCCCTGGCCCCCGTTGGCATCGGCCTTGGTCAGGCGCTCGACCGTCTCCTTCATCTCCGTCTCAGTCGGCGAGCCGTATTTGCCCGCGGTGACGAGCATTCCGTCATCGATGTTGACGTAGTGGCCGACGATGTCGCCGCGCGCGGGCTCGTTGAACCCGAAAAGTCCTGTCGTGCTCGACGGCGTCACGCCGGGAGCGGCTCCGAAGGCCGCGGGCGCCCGGACCCCGACCTGCAGGACCCACGCATCCATGATCGTGTTGGCCCAATCCGCGTAGGTCCATTTGGCAACCCCGTTGACGCCCCAGTCCGAGCCCCATGAGTTGAGAACCCAGAAGCCCGTGTCGTCGTAGCCCACGATCGCGAAAGCATGTCCTCCGGCCGGATCGCCTCCGGGCTCGATGACGCCGTCTTTCGGCGTCTCCCAATGCGAGTGGATCTGGGCGGACGCGTAGATCACGCCGATATCGGTGAGCGCCGCATGGTAATCGCTGATATCCGGCTGAACGCGAAAATAGGCGCCGAGCCGTGTCTCCCGCGCTTCCTTCGCCATGGCATAGGTCAGTGCCCAGTCTTTGATCCCGGGCTTGTCCGGCGCCGTGGCCTCGCTGCAGACCCCGTTGCGGTAAAAGCCCTTGATCGCGCCGCGCAGGCTCGATCCCTCATAGGCCGATCCTTCCCATTCGTCATTGCGCTTCGCCATTTCATAGAGCATGCGCGAACTGACGGGCTCCGGCTTGTCGGGACCGATGACCTGGGAGCGGAGAAAGTCGATGACATGGGCCAGCGCGAAGCCGGTGCAGCTCGCGTCCTTGCCCTGGTCCCGTACGGGAAACGCGATCCTTGGATAGATTCCGGGGTAAGGAGGCCTCAGATGGGGGAGGTACAGGCGGTCCCGGATATCGGGCATGTCGGGAAGGATATCGAGGACACGCCGTCCCAGTTTTCGTTTGGCGCCGACAAATTCGCGGTTTCCGACCCGGATGCACGGCGGAGCCGAAGACATGGTGGCGCTGGCGTCCGTAGGGACGTCGTCGATCTCCGGCTCCGCCTCTGGAGATGGGGCGTTGCGGATAACCCGCCGTGTGGTGGAGGTCTCGGATCGATCGGTCCTGCGGGATCCCTTGCCGGAGACCGAGCGGGTTCTTGCTCGCGCCATGATGTCACCACCGAAGTCGAACGCCCTGGCCGCATCATCTCACGCACCAGCGCAGCCGTCGACTCGAAACGCCGTGGGCGCCCGCGGGGGGAAGCCCGCGCGACCTAATCCTCGAAGCGGCTCGTCGGATCGCGATCACGTTCGTATCGCCTCTTAAGGGGAAACGGCGGCAGCCAGGACTCACGGCGGATCGTCCAGAGCTCGTAGGTCGGCCTCAATTGGTCAGGGGCATCGAGTGCTCCCAGGTTTACTTCGACCTCGTCGCCGCTGCGCCCAAAAACCGACGAGCCGCAGCGGGGGCAGAAAAAACGCCCGGCGTAGTCGCGTGTTTCACCCTCGATCGTGACCGCATCCTGTGGGAACACTGCGGAAGCGTGAAAAAGGGCCCCGTGGTGTTTGCGGCAGTCGAGACAGTGACACAGGCCGACCCTGTAGGGACGCCCCGACGCCGCAATTCTGACATTGCCGCACAGGCAGCCGCCGGTGAATTGGTCCATGGCGCATCTCCTCCACCATCGAGGGGCAATGATAACAATAAACAGCGCCTTGCGTGCAATGGCGCCGGGCGCGGCGGTGCGGCGGGGTGCCGAGGGTCTGCATCCGTGGGATGGCTCTAACCTGCCTTGTCCGATGCATCATGCTGGACGTCTGCTCCCCGCCGACCGTGTCGAGCAGGGGGAGATGTCGCGGCTTATGGACTTGGGTTCTGCCGGTCTGCGCTCCATATCCCCTTCACTCGACCAGGAGGAAGAGGGATGCCCGCATGACGAAACTCGCGCTCTATGTGCCTCTGGAAGCTCAGACGGACAAGGAGGAAGAAGCTGCCGATTTTCTTCGCTCGCTCTCCCCCCTTGTCGGGGAGGAACCCGGTGCGACAGCGTGGTACGCGGTACGGTTCGACCGGAATTCGTTTTGCGATCTTCGGCTCTTTCCCGGATGAGGCTGCGCGGGATGCCCACCTGGCCGGCCAAGCGGTCGTGGCTTTGATCCAGCGGGCCGCCGATCTCTTCGTCTATCCTCCGGAGATCAAGCGCTTGGAAATCCTGGCATCCAAGCCGCCCCCGTCAGCCTAGGATGGTCGCTTGGGCTTGGAAATGGAGCCATACCCCCTTTGCGTGCTACAAACCGGTGCTGTCATTGCTTAAGCAAGGCGCAAGGCGTGTTGAAACGACAACTCATAACAACGCCAGCCTTGAGGGTTCACCATGACAGCTGCGCATCAATCGGATCTCGACCGATCGGACACTTGCGATTGCGCCTATAATCTCTTCAGAAGCAAAGGCCTGCCGGAGATTCTCTGTGCCGTGCCGGAGGATCGCCCGGTTCCTGGTTTCATCGATGCCACGCAATGGGAGTTCCACCGGCCTCTGCGCTGTCCGGATCACCGCCCGCTCGGGTTCCTCGAGAGCGCAGCGCGCACGGGGGTCAGACTCAACGGCTTTTACCTGTTCTATGCCGTTGCCGCGCCTACGGCTGTCCAACCCGCGTCGGAATTCGTGATGAGACGCGCTTAGGAAGGCGTTCCACGGCGTGGTTGTGACGTGTAGCCCCTGTCGAGCAGGGAATTGAAGGCTGCAGTCGCTGGGCTGGGTTGGCGGTCGGGGAGGAACAATCGGGTCAGGGAGCGGCGGATGATCAGTCCCTTGATCGAAAGAGTTGTGAGCCTGCCCATTGCGATGTGATCGTCTGCCACGACCGACGAAACGATGCCGACGCCCAGGCCCGCCGCGACAACCCTTGCGATCGCCTCGTTGCTGCTGACTTCGAGAATCCGTCGCGGTGTCCATCCGGCCGAGCGAAGAGCGTCCCATGCCACATCGCGTGTGCCGGACCCGCGCTCGCGCATGACAATGGTCTCCTCTTCGAGGTCGCTCATTCCGAGAGGCTGCTTCCGGCCTGCGAGACGGTGGCCCGTCGCGGCGATGAACACCAGTTCGTCCTCGTGCCAGGGCGTGACGATCATGCCGGCCGTCTCGAGCGGCCCTTCGACAAGCGCCACATCCAGTTCCCGCTGTATCAGCAGGTCCGCGATCGTCGACGTATTCGCGCTGGTCAGGCGGAGTTCGATGGTCGGGTGCATCCGGTAGAAAACCCCCAGGAGAGGGGGGAGGAAATAGGTCGCTATCGTCGTCGAGGCCCCGACGCGCAGGGTGCCCTGCTGGAGGCCCCGCAATGCATCGAGGCTCTCACGGGCCGATTGCTCGGCGGCAAACAGGTCGCGGGCGTGTTTGACGAGGATTCGTCCGGCTTCGGTCAGGTGAACGCCCCTGGGGCCGCGCTCAAGCAAGGGAATCCCCAGCTGGGCCTCGAATTCCCGAACGCCCTTCGACACTGCCGGTTGGCTGATATGGAGTGCTTCGGCGGCCCTGGAGAAGCTCTGATGCTGGGCGACGGTGCTGAAGATCCTCAACAGGTGAAGATTCATCGCTTATAACTATTGGTTATGCTTATATGGAATAAATATATTTGAGTTATAAGCCGCACTCCGTCAAGGCGTCTACGGCGGCCTTTACGGCCGGTCGTGAGGATGAGTGACGTGACCGCCAAGGACTGGACCCGGAGAATCCCTGGAATCGGACTCTGCGCGGCGATTTCGCTGATCGCCGTCGGGCTCCAGGGGCTCGAGGAACAATGGGCCGGGCGTCCGTATCTCGAGGCGCTGGTCATCGCCATCCTGCTCGGCACGGCCGTGAGAACTCTCTGGACCCCAGGCCCTCTCTGGGGACCGGGTATCGGATTTTCCGCCAAGACCCTGCTTGAGGTCGCCGTGATGCTCCTCGGCGCATCCATCAGCTTCCAGGCCGTGCTGCAAGCGGGACCTGGGCTGGTCCTCGGAATTGCCGTCGTGGTGGCGCTCGCCATCGGCACAAGCTATGGCGTCTGTCGGTTGCTGGGTTTGCCCGTGCATATGGCGGTGCTGGTCGCCTGCGGCAATTCGATCTGCGGTAACTCGGCCATCGCAGCGGTCGCTCCCGTGATCGGGGCGAAGTCGGACGACGTGGCCTCGTCCATCGCCTTCACGGCTGTTCTGGGAGTGGTTGTCGTTCTCGGCTTGCCGCTGCTGATGCCTCTGCTCGGCCTTTCACTCACGCAGTATGGCGTGCTTGCGGGGCTCACCGTCTATGCGGTCCCGCAAGTCCTGGCCGCCACGGTGCCGGTCAGCGTCGTCAGCGCGCAGCTCGGGACCCTGGTCAAGCTCGTGCGTGTCCTGATGCTCGGCCCCGTGGTCGTCCTGCTGTCGATTTTGGCGAGACGCGGCTCACCCGAAGGCAGGGCCGTCTTGCCGCTCGGCCGGCTCGTCCCATGGTTCATCATCGGTTTCCTGGGTTTGGCTGTACTGCGCTCTCTGGATGCCATTCCTGATGTGGTCCTGCAGCCGGTGCTGCCAGTGACCAAGTTCCTTACGATCATTTCCATGGCGGCACTGGGCTTAGGCGTCGATCTGAGGGTGCTTGGCCGCGTCGGCGGCCGGGTCACGGCAGCCGTCACTCTCTCCCTGGCCGTCCTGATCGCCATCAGCCTTGGCCTGATCGGTCTGCTCGGCATCGCGTAAGCGGGAGGACGGGCTGGCGTGAGATGCCAGCCCGCTTCCAGGCGTTGCGGTCCGGTGCAGCGGTTATTCCCCGGCCTGTCTCAGAGGCAGGAAGCCGATGGACTGGCGTTGCGGCCCCTCCTGCTTCAGCGTGCGGAGCATGTCCTCGTATTCCCGTTCCATTTCCGGCGTGACCGAGGGACGCGTTTCCCGCAAGGCCTGCTCGAAATGGGCCATGGTGACCGACTGAGCCTCCAGGGATTCGCGCAGGGCGAGCAGGCCCGCTCTCCGGGTGAGATCCTCCAGGTCGGCGCCGGTGAAGCGGCTGGTTCTTTCCGCCACCAGATCGAGGTCCACATCCGGGCCCAGCGGCATGGATTTGGTATGGATGCCGAGGATATGACGGCGTCCCTGGGCATCGGGCACGGGGACATAGATCAGTTCGTCGAATCGGCCGGGCCGCAGAAGGGCGGGGTCGATGAGATTGGGCCGGTTGGTGGCGGCCAGCACGACAACGCCCTGCAGCTCCTCGAGCCCATCCATCTCGGCCAGGATCGTATTCACCACGCGCTCCGTGACGGCGGGCTCTCCAAGCCCGCCCCCGCGGACCGGCGCCAGGGAGTCGATCTCGTCGATGAAGATGACCGTCGGGGCAACCTGCCGGGCGCGGGCAAACAGGCGGGAAACCTGCTGCTCCGACTCGCCATACCATTTCGACAGGAGGTCCGATGATTTCGTGGCGACGAAATTGGCCTGAGCCTCCCGCGCCACGGCCTTCGCGAGAAGAGTCTTGCCGGTGCCGGGAGGCCCGAAAAGCAGGAAGCCCTTGGCGGGACGGATGCCGAGGCGACGGAAGGATTCGGGGCTCTTGAGCGGAAGCTCGACGCCTTCGCGCAGACGGGTTCGCGCTTCCTCGACGCCCCCGATATCGTCCCAGGTCACGTTGGGCACCTGGATCATGATCTCGCGCAGGGCCGAAGGCTGGATCCGCTTCAGGGCGTTCTGAAAATCCTGCCGGGTGACGCGCAGATTCTCCAATACCTCCGTGGGAATGCCGTCCCTGAGATTGATGTCCGGAAGGATGCGGCGCAGGCAATCCATCGCAGCCTCGCGGGCAAGGGCCGAGAGGTCCGCGCCGACGAAGCCATAGGTCGTGCGGGCAATGTCGTCCAGGTTCACATCCTCGGCGAGGGGCATTCCGCGGGTGTGGATGGTCAGGACCTCCCGGCGGCCGGGCTCGTCCGGGACGCCGATGACGATTTCCCGATCGAAGCGGCCGGGTCTGCGAAGGGCCTCGTCGATGGCCTCACGGCGGTTCGTCGCGCCGATCACGATGATGTTCTGGCGAGGCTCCAGCCCGTCCATGAGGGTCAGCAATTGCGCGACGATGCGCCTTTCCACCTCGCCCGTCACCTCTTCCCGTTTCGGGGCGATGCTGTCGATCTCGTCGATGAAGATGATGGCCGGCGCGTTCTGCTGCGCCTCCTGAAAGACCTGTCTCAGGCGCTGCTCCGACTCGCCGTAATGGCTGCCCATGATCTCCGGTCCGGCAATATGAAAGAACTGAGCCTCCGTCTCGTTGGCGACGGCGCGCGCGAGCAGCGTCTTGCCGGTACCGGGAGGGCCATAGAGAAGGACGCCTTTCGGTGGATCGATGCCGAGCCTCTGGAAGAGTTCGGGATGGCGAAGCGGGAGCTCCACCATTTCCCGCACCTGGTCGACGGTATCGCCAAGGCCGCCGATGTCGTCATAGGTGACATCCGCGCGGCGCGCCTCCTTGGGTTCTTCGAATTGCGGGCGGAGCTCGATCTCCGTTTCGGCCGTGACCTGAACAATGCCCCGTGGTTGTGTCGAGACCACGACGAGGCGGATCTCCTGCAAGCCGTAAGCGGGAATGTTCAACATCCCGCGCAGTTCTTCCGGGTATCGGGAATCCGCCGTATTGGGCGAGTAGACCGAGGTCGAAATCACATCCCCGGCCGTCAGGGGGCGCTGGTAAAAGGTGCGTCGCAGCGCCTCGCCTGAGCCTTGAAGGCGCAGGCCCTTCTGGGCCGGCGCGAGCACGACCCGCGTGGCCGGGCGGGATTCCGCCCGCTTGATCTCGACGAAGTCGCCGCGGCTGACGCCCGCATTGACGCGCTGCAGGCCGTCCAGGCGCACGATGTTCAGGCCTTCGTCCTCCGCATAGGGCGTGACGGCAATCGCCGTCGTATGCCTCTTGCCGATGATCTCGATAGCTTGACCTTCCTGCAGGCCCAGCTCCGCGAGGGCCTGCCGGCTCATGCGGGCGATACCACGGCCCGCATCGTTGGTCCGTGCATTCGCGACCTGAAGACGAATGATCTTTTCATCTGCCATTGCGGCGTCCCCATCGTGCCGGCGGCCGTCATGCCGATTGCGGTATTCGCGTGAAAGCGATGGTCAAACGCGACATTGCGGGATTTGTTGCAGGCACCGGGGCGGGGACATAAGAACCTTGGCGGCAGGGCTGATTTGATCCTCCGCTCGAGGTCAGGAGCCTCTCAGAGCTGCGAGCGCCCTCTGCTGCGCGGTATCTTGATGCGGGATCATGCCCCCCGGCCTTTTTGCCGGCTGTCCGACGATTTCACCGGTGCCGTTGTCGTCCGGGCATTGCCAGGCGAGACTTCACGACCCGCTTTTTTCTCCGGACCCGGGCTCGGCCATTTTCCGGTGCTGCTCCGCCAGCATGCCGGCGGGCGTTACCGAGGCGATGGCGGTCGTGAGCTTGTTCTTCCAGCCGGTCACCACATCGCCTTCCCCCTTCATCATGGCCTCGAACCCGGTCTTGGCCACATCCGCCGGGTCGTCCTTCTTGGATTGTCCGACCTGAGTGTCCATCATGTCGGCGCGCTCGAAAAACTCGGTCTCCGTCGCGCCCGGCATGAGGCAGGTGACGGTGATGTTGGTGTCCTTGAGCTCATTGCGCAGGGCGAAAGAGAACGAATCCAGAAATGCCTTGCTGCCGTTATAGGCTGCCTGGAAGCTGCCCGGCATGAAGCCTGCTATCGAGCCGGTGATCAGAATGCGCCCGGAATTGCGGGAGCGCATGTCTCGACCGACTTTCTGGATCAGATACAAGGTGCCCGTGACATTCGTCTCGATCACGTCACGCACCTCGTTGAAATCCTGGTCGAGGAACGCTTTACCCAATCCCCGACCAGCGTTGGCCAGAAGGGCCTCTACGGGCCTGTTCAGGGCCATGACGGCTTGGTACAGCTTGTCGACTCCCTCCATTGTCGCCAGATCGGCTTCTACCGCTTCCACCTTGGCGCCGAGCCTGCGGAAATCGGCGGCAGCTTCGTTGATCCTCGGCTCATCGGCGGCCACAACAAGGTCGAAACCATTCTCGGCGCAGCACTTCGCCAGCTCGTAGCCGATGCCGGTGGAAGCGCCTGTGACGATGGCCAGGGAGCGATCTTCAGCCATGGGAACCTCTTGCCCAGTGACGGGCGATGTCGAAGGGAGGGAGACATGTCGCCTTCCGAAACAGTCATGTGACAGGAATTGTTCCGGCCAGCCCGAGATATGGCCTTGACGGTTCTCGAACGCTGATGACAAGGCCCGTCGGAAAGAGGAAGTATGCGGACACGGCTGGGTACGACGGGATGCTTGCCCGGCTTGGCATTGCAACCAATGGGAGGGCGGCATGGAACCGGTTCGTTGGGGAATCCTGAGCACGGCGAAAATCGGCAGGACAAAGGTCGTGCCGGGGCTGATGAAGAGCCCCTTATGCAACGTGATGGCTGTCGCTTCCCGAGATGCGGCGTCGGCTCGGGAGATGGCCGGAGAACTCGGGATCCAGAAAGCTTACGGCTCCTATGAGGCCCTGCTGGCCGATCCCGAGATCGAGGCGATATACAATCCGCTGCCCAACCACTTGCATGTGCCGATGACCTTGGCCGCGGCTGCGGCGGGAAAGCATGTTCTGTGCGAGAAGCCGATCGCCATCGAGTCGGTGGAGGCGGAGCGGCTGAGAGAGGCGCCGCCCGACGTTCTGATCACCGAGGCTTTCATGGTGCGCCATCATCCGCAATGGCAGCACGCTCGGGCATTGATCAGGGAAGGCGCGGTCGGCGAGCTGCGCGCCGTCCAAGTGAACTTCTTCTATTTCAACGATGATCCGCACAATATCCGCAACAAGGCGGATATCGGAGGAGGGGGGCTCCTGGACATCGGATGCTATGCGGTGGTGGCGGGGCGGTACCTCTTTGAAGTCGAGCCTGTTCGGGTCGTTTCCCTGATTGAACGGGATCCGACATTCAGGACTGACCGGACCACGAGCGCCTTGATGGATTTTGGCGCCGGGCGGCAACTGGCCTTTACGGTTTCAACCCAACTGGCACCGTCGCAGCGCATTCGGGCCTACGGCACGAAAGGGAGCGTCGAAATCGAGATACCCTTCAATGCCCCGGCGGACAAGCCGGTCCGGATCTTCCTGGACGATGGCAGCCTTCCGGGAGGAGGATCGGCCCAGGTCGTGGAGTTTCCCCCAATCGATCAGTACCAGCTTCAGGGTGAAGCCTTCAGCCGGGCCATCCGTGGAGTGGAGCCCTTGGCCTATGGTCTCGATGATGCCCTTCAGAACATCCGTATCCTTGATGCGATCCGGCGCTCGGAAACCTCTGCATCCTGGGAAAAGGTTGGGAGTGAATGAGGCGGAGGGCTCTAAAGAGGAAGCGCCGATTGTGGAAATCCGCCCAGATGGCGGCATGTTCGCGCCGCCACATCGCGCCCGGCTTCCAGGCAGGACTGGAGGTCGCATCCCTCTGAGAAGCCATGGATGAAACCGGCGATGAAACTGTCGCCGGCTCCTGTCGTGTCCACGACATTGACGGGCTGGGTGCCCACGGCTCTCGTCTGGGTGCCGTCGGAGGCCATGCTCCCGCGGGCGCCGCATGTGACGACCGCGAGCCTGGCACCTCCTGCGAGAAGGGAATGCAGAAGACGTTCGGCCTCTGCCGGATCATCACCCGCCGACGCAAACGCGATATCGAGGCAGTCGATGCCGAGGTCGCAGGGAGCCGCATTGACGGAAAGGTCCTGCGAGACGCTGACGCCGGCGGCTTTCAACGTCCGGCGCAGGGCTCCTCCGTCGTCGAGCCACCCGATATGCACATGGCGCATCCTCGTCAGAGCCTGCAGGTCGAGATCGTTCGGACGATAGCCCTTGCAGGCGCCGAATTCCTCGAAGGCGAGAGTTCTCTCGCCGAGTTCGTCCACTTCGATATCCGTGTAGGCCGTCACGGCATCCAGGACCTGCACATGATCGATGCAGAGGCCGTTATCCCTGAGACATGTCAGAATGCGGCGGCCATTGTCGTCCGCGCCGACGGCACCGAAATAGGCAGTCCTCAGGCCGAGCCCGCTGAGCTGCACCGCTACATTCACGGCATTGCCTCCGATGAGCGAAAGGCCCACCGGAGGCATGAAGCGATCGATGCAGTTGTCGCCAACTGCCGCGAACTCAAAGGAGTCCATCCCGTTCCCTCCAGCTGCGGCGTTGTTCGTCCGGCTCTCAATAAGCCACGCGTTTATAGTAACGCCGCGTTGTCAGCGGATGATTGCGCTTAACTTCCAGATGGGCGCTGATCCGCTCGAAGAGCGTTGCAAGGATCACGGGCGAGATCAAGGGACGAACCTGCGCGGAAATGCCCGGAAGACTGAACTCCGCCGTATCGAAGACGCGCACCTTTTCCGTGTACTCGGGCAGGAAGCGCTCGACACGCTCGACGAGGGGGCGGGCGGGATCCTCACCTTTCAACAGGAGAACGCTGACTCCCTTTTCGACGAGTTCCAGCGTGCCATGGAAGAAATCCGACGCGTGAACCGGACGGGTCCGGATCCATTGCATCTCCTCCAGAATGCACATGCCGTAGTAAAACGCCTCGGGCCAGCTCGATCCGGCGCCCGTAATGATGTGATAGGGCTCGTCCTTGATCTCTTCCGCGATCTGCTCGGCCCTTTCCTCGTAGGCCTTCTTCACGTTGAGCAATGCGTGCGGCAGGCGCACCAGTTCCTGTGCGGTTTCGTCGAAGTCGGCGTACTCGCCACGCAGGTGCATGACTGCGAGGGAGATGAAGAGAGATTGAAGATAGAATGATTCGCAGGAGGTATCGTCCTCGGCAAAATTCACGAACGGATAGTCGGCCCCCTTGGCGAGGGGCGTATCGGCGTTGCCGATGAGAGTGATGATCTTCGCTCCCTTTTCCTTGCAGAACTCCATTGCCGCGACGCTCTCCTTCGTGGTGCCGGAGAGGGAGGGGATCACGACGATCGAATCCGACCCGAGAGCCCCGTGCCCGGTCAGCACGAGTTCCGCCGACATCTCCAGGAATGTCGGGAAGGAGGATTGGCGCTGGAGCATCTGCGCGGCTGGCATCATCAGGATCGCGGCGCCGCCCGTGCCCAGGAAAAACAGGTTCCGGGCACCTTGCTCGAGGCACTCCTGAACGGCGCGGTAAATGCCGCCGGCATGGGAGGCGGCGCCGGACTGAATGCGAAGGAAGCGCTTTTCGTCAAAGTTCAGCATGTGAATTCTCGAGCGAGGACAGGGGAGGGAAGACAGTTGTCTGACAACTTGATTGCCGATGGCACGCTTGTCAAGCCGGATCGCGTTGGTCGATCGCTGCCTCTGACCGGCGAAAATGCACCTTCGAGAGTGCAATGCAAGGCGGTGGGCCGGGAGTTTAAGAGCTTGCGATTATGGCCAGGATGTTGACACTAGTGGCCTGACAACTGATCACAGGAGCGAACTGACCCTGCCATGTCTCCGATTACACCGCTCCGCGACGAACGAACCCTTGTTTTGCAATTGCGCGACGCGATCAGCACATTGATTGAAGAGCAGGGCTTGAGGCCGGGCGACCAATTGCCGACAGAGGCGGAGCTGACCCGACGATTCCAGATTTCCCGGCCCGCCCTGCGCGAGGCCCTGAAACTTCTGGAGCAGGATGGCGCGATCTATGTCAAGCATGGCAAGGGCCGCTTCGTGTCGGCCGCGGCAGCTCTTCAAGTCGAGCGGCCGATCACCTGCTTCGAGAGCGTCTCCGAAATGATGCATAAGTTCGGATACCGCCCGACCAACAAGGTGCTGTCGGTCTCCGAAGAGGCGGCTTCGGAGGAAGTGCGGGCGGCCTTGCAGCTTGAGTCCGGGGCTCGGGTCATTCGCTTGGAACGCCTGCGCATTCAAGGAGATGAAGTTCTGGTCTATTGCCTGGACTACATCCCTC
>Ga0182741_1004766_pt1 | contig 13063 bp, 10 predicted proteins | sample eDN5th37CBELigOP_FD_128874 | JGI IMG/M metagenome (GOLD analysis project Ga0182741, IMG submission 128874) | Enriched Organic Plus compost microbial communities from Emeryville, California, USA - eDNA 5th pass 37_C BE-Lig OP (version 2) (version 2) ...
CACGCAGCCGCAGTCCGGTTTCGGCACCGGCCCGAACCTCTACCTGTCGATGGGGACTCCCCAGGATCCCGCAACGTCCCTGGGACGTCTGCTCCGCCGCGACGGCCGTGACATCCACGGCGTCTTCGCGGCCCGCGTGGAAGAAGGCGAGCGCATTCCCACGGCAAAACTCTTCGACGTCCCCCGCCGCTCCCGCACGGGCCGACTGCAACTGAAGCGAACGGGAGAAGAAATCCAGTACGCCTTCGCGGCGGATGAATACACTCCGTTTGAACCCCTGGCGACGCTTCCGGTGAGCACTGCGGATGTGACGCTGCTCCGCATCGGCCTCCAGCAAAGCGACGCCGCCTCCGCGGCAACGATCCTGATCCACGACCTCCGCATCGAAGCGACCGCCCTCCCCCACCTCCCCGGCGAGCAATCCCGCACGGCTCAACTCTACCGTCCCCGCTACCAACCCCCACCCGTCCCGCCATCCACCACCTGGCGCTGGCAAGCCCTCGCCGCGGCGGTAATCGCAATCGGCTTCGCAGGCTGGTGGAGGTGGCGGAGGTAGGAGGATAAAGAATTGCGGAAAGCGTGCGATTCTTCCAGCTCTTCCTGAATAATGCCCCGTCAGAATTGCGAATGCGAACCGTGATAACTATCCCGCATTCTCCCGCGCCATCGCGCGGAACAGCCGCGCTGGAACCGGGTGATTCAGTTTCCACACAATACTGATCGGGCGGCTTCCTGAATGCGAGACGTAGTCGCAGGGACCGAGAAAGTAATACGGTGCCGATAACCCCGAAGGCAATCGTTTCGTCTCTCGCACAAACAACAGCGGCGTGTAGCCCTTCGCGCGATGATGGATGTAACGCTGCCCCGTGGGGGACTCCACCGACGTACTGCTCTGCGACTGCCAGTGAAACAGTTCGTTGGAGATGAGATAGTCTTCGTACATTGTGGTCGGCGAGTACTCGTCTTCCGACTTCTGCAATGTGACGAAGAAGGCATCGACTTTCGCTGCGGGCAGATGCAGCACTCCTTCGCGATGATCCGGGCGGCGTTCGAGCGACCAGTGCCCCAATCCGACGAGGATCTCGTCCCGCGTATATGCAGCATGAATTGTCAGCGGCCCCGCCAATTCCGGAAGTCTTCCCGCGTGATGTGTGGGAGCATGCTGGAGCCGGTACTCCAGCACGGCTCGAATGTCAGCCAGTGCCGCGGGATTCTGTTGAAGTCGCTTGTATGCATCCGGCAATGACCATCCCCGGCTTTCGTCTCCCCAGAGAGTCACGTGCAGCATCTCCGCGAGTCGATTGTCTCCGTTGATCGCATGAACTCCCGCACTCAGAAAATCCAGCCACTGCCGAATCTGAAAGGCACAGTCGACATGACAGAGCCGCAGAATCCCTTTTGCCAATCGCTGCTCGTCTGGATCGTGGAACGCTTCAATGAGGCCCGCATCGGCTAACAGCCTTGACCACAAGCCGCGTTTGAGAAGCTCTTCCAGTGAGCAATCCAGATAATGCAGTGTCTCTTCAATCGAAGGGCCCCGGCCGAGGTACCGGCTCAGGTCGCGGAGACTGCTCACGATTCGGGGACGCAGTAACCTCACCGATTCGCGCACATTCTCGAGGACGCGCTGCTGGGCGACGCGTTCCAGGCGGACCACGCAACCGCTCGGCAAATGCGGAAATCCCTGCTCGATCTCGGTGTCGAGGCGACCGGAGGGCCGGGTGCTCAACGCGCGGAAGCGTGCTGCGAAACGAAACTCCCGTCGCTGCGCACCAATGAAGTCGAGAACCGTGAGGCACTCTTTCTCCGGATGCAGCCGCAGCCCGCGGCCGAGTTGCTGCAGGAAGATCGTCAAGCTCTCGGTGGGCCGGAGAAAGAGCACCGTATCAACTTCCGGGATGTCGACCCCTTCGTTGTAGAGGTCGACCACAAAGATGAAGTTAATCTCCCGCGATCGCAACTGCTCCTGAACCGAGCGGCGAAGCTCATCGGGAGAGTTCGCGGTCAGTGCGGCCGCTGGTAATTCATGTTCATTGAAGAAACGCGCCATGAACTCGGCGTGAGCCTGACTCACGCAGAACCCGAGACCGCGAGCATGACGAGGATTCAGCAGGATCTCGTGGACTTTTTTGAGGATCAACTGGGCCCGAACGTCGTTGCCGGTATAGACTCGATCGAGTTCATCAAGCCGATAGCCGCCCCGCTGCCAGGTGAGACCATCGAGATCGACTGAGTCGGAGACGCCAAAGTATTGAAACGGACAAAGCAGGCGACGGTTGATCGCATCGGGCAGGCGAATCTCGGCACTGGTCCGGTCGCCAAACCACTTCAGCACGTCCAGTTGATCCGACCGCTCCGGAGTGGCCGTCAGGCCGATCAAGATCTGCGGCTGAATGTGGTCCAGCAGCCGTCGATAACTCGGCGCCGCCGCATGGTGGAACTCGTCGACCACGACGTATTGGAAAGCATCGGCCGGGCGATCAGCAAGGTTCCGCGAGTTGTAGCTTTGAATTGAGCAGAAGAGATGCTGTTGCTGTTCCGGCGTTGTGCCTCCGACGAGAAGATCACCAAAGTTCTGATCGCGGAGAACGCCTCGAAAAGTGCCCAGGGCTTGCCGCAAAATCTCTTCGCGATGCGCGACGAACAGCAGGGACGGCCGGGTTCCCTGTTCCCGGCATACACGGGCGTAATCGAAAGCGGCGATCATCGTCTTGCCGGTACCGGTCGCTGCAACAACCAGGTGCCGATACTTGTTCTGGATCTCCCGCTCGGCAGCCAATATGTCGAGAATCTCTTCCTGGAACGGGTACGGCCTCAGATCGAATGTGACTGCGGCTTCCGGCTCCGTGACGAACTCCCGTTCGCGACGAATCGCCTGCCGCAGGCGCGCCGGTGCATCCCCCACGTACGGCTGGAACTCTCCATCCTCCCAATAGGACTCGAATGTTCCGGCAATTCTCTCCCAGAGATAAGGCAACTCGTAATGGCTGATCTTGGTGGTCCACTCCAAGCCTTCGGAGAGGGCCGCGTTCGACAGATTCGCCGATCCGACGTAGGCACTTCCAAACCCGGTCTCACGGTGAAACAGGTATGCCTTCGCGTGCAACCGGGTTCGCTTGGTATCGTAACTGACGCGAATTTCCGTGTTCGGCAACCTGGCAAGTTCATCGATGGCCCGCGGATCGGTCGCTCCCATATAACTGGTGGTGATCACCCGCAATCGTGGACCATCAGAGCTCTCTCGCTCGGCGAGTTGCCGCAGGTCATCGAGCAACACGCGCAGGCCGCTCCAGCGAATGAATGAGCAGAGGATATCGACGCGATCCGCGGTGGCGATTTCTTTTCGCAACTGACTCCCGAGACTGGGATCGCGTCGCGTGCCGGTCAGCAAAGCCGAACGTGAAAGGGGCGTATCGGGTCGTTCAATATCTGCTTTCGCGCGATCGGCATGAATTGCCAGCAACCGACGAAGTGGTGTGGTGATCCGCAGCCGCTCTGCCCAGTCCGCACCTAACTCCTCGGCCAGCATCCCCACCAGTCGGTCGACGACTCTCCGCAGCTGTTCCGCCTTCTCCGTTCCGCGAAACGACTGCAGCCCATCCACCAACACATGTTCGAGGAACTGGGCAACAACCGTATGTCCTTCCTCAGCATCGACGGGCGCAACCGAATAGAGTCGCGGATCTCCCAACTGTTCCAAATCGCGTTGCAGTGCCAGCGTCAGCAGTTGTTCGTAGAGACCGGGGCGCATCAACGATGACTACCACTCGACAGAGAAAACTTTAGTTCGGGTATCACCAGGGAATAGAGTGGATTCTACACGGACGAGGGATGTCGACCTGATTTGCGACCAGTCCGCCGGGATAAACCTGGCGGCTCAGGAGGTCGGTTGCATCGCCCGATAGGTGCGGCCTAACACTTCGACTTTGTCCCATTGCTGGGAGATGCCGCTCCAGTGGAAGGCCATGATGCCGGTGGCGGGGGGGCGGGTGCCGTAGTCGAGGACCTGGGCGACCTGATCGGTCTCGACCGTCGGGCCCCAGTCGGAGAGTTGCACGATCGGCCAGATCTTCTGCTTCTCGTCGGGGGTCCCCTTGAGGTTCAGCAACTGGCCCAGGCGCTGCGTCTGCCGGGCGACCCAGGCGGGGTCGTCGCGGTGGCCGAAGCGGGCGTGGTAGGGCATGATGCTGAAGATGTCAATGTGCTTCGCCTGGGCCGGCAGGTCGATCGCCAGCTTGTGCCGGATCGCACCGTCGTAATCCTCCGGCGACCACGGGCAGTGGAACGTCCCGAGGAGTGCCTGGGGGCGGACGGCGTCGCGGATCTCGCGGTACTCGCGCACCCAGTCGGTGAACACATCGCAACGGAACTGCGTCCATTCATCGCGGTACTGGCCGAGCAGCAGTTTTGCGGCCGCGGGAACATCCGCGGGGAGCTTGATGCCGGTCTGTTTCGTGAACTGCGCGAGTGCGGCGGGGCAGAAGTCGGTGTCGGGCATCGCCGGTTCGTCGCGTTCCCAACTGGCGTGGGAGTGATGATAGTCGAGCCAGATGCCGTCGATCTCGAAGGTCTCCAGCACGCGGCGGAACTCGTCCATGCGGTTCTTGCGATAACCGGCATGGAAGGGGCTGACTCCCTGCCAACCGTGCGGCGGCGGCGAGGGGCGGCCGTCAGAGCCGATCGGAGCGGCGTCGGGGTGATCCTTCAGGAAACCGGCGACGTGCATCGAGTTGAACTCGGCGAAGACCTTCAGCCCCTGCTCGTGAAGCCGGTCGATCTCCTCCCGCTTGAGTCCCCCTGACCCATTCCAGATGGCGTTGATCCCGTAGTCGGCGGGAGTCTTTCCGCGTTCGTAAATCGCACGGGGGAATCCACCGTACAGGCCGCGAATCGTTACCCAGGGACGGGGGCCGATGTTCGGTTCAGGAGCTTCCGCCGCGGTGAGAGGTGCATTCATGGAGATCATCCCCTGGGCGGCAACGAGTCCCGCCGCACACTGCTTGAGAGCCGTCCGCCGGGTGCATTCGAACGAAGCCGATCCGGAATCATGCCGTGTCACGAGCGTGTCCCTCCTTATCTCAGGAAACTGGTTCGACGCATCTTACCAGAAGGAGGCCCCCCCGGTCATCCGCTGGCCGCTCCGCGCGAGTGTTCGCGCACGTGCCTTGAGAGTTGAGGAGACGCTGTGACGTGTTCGTGATTGATTCGCCGCAGCGAGCAGCAGAGAGTTCCGGAAGTGCCGCGAGCAGAATTTCCCTTCTGCTCCGGGCAAGACGCAGCGGCGAGTACGATCGCGAAGGAGAAAGCGGAGCGCAGCGCAAGCACTCAGGCCGAGTGCCCCTGCGGGATCAGGGCGCAATTCGACGGCGCTTCCGCATCTCCGCACCGACCTCTTGCAGCTCCTCGGCGGAGAGCGCCTGTGCGGCCATGACGAACACCCGCTCTTCTTCCATGCGGATGTGCGCGGCATAGATCGCGGCGAGTTCGTCGAGCCACGCTTGAAACCGGGTCATCTCCTCTTCGGTGAGTCGCCCGGCCCGCAGCCAGTGCCGCCCGAGTGCATCGACTTTTTCGTGCAGCTCTTCGGCGGTGCGATGATCGGCTTCCAGAGAGTCCAGCTCGGCGAGCGCGGCCTGAACGACGGGGTCGGCACTGGTTCGCATCCGCGGGAAGAGGGATTGCTCCTCGTCCGCGGTGTGCCGCGGCGCGGCCTGCGAGAAGTAGGTGAGCGAGGCTTCCAGCGCCCGTCGGCCCTCCTCATTCAGTTCGCTGTCGCTGAACTGCTGCGCCACGCGTTTGAACACATCCAGAAAGTGTTCGATGCGGCGGTGGCAATCGTGCAGCATTTCCAGGGGCTGATTGAAGTCGGCGAGAGGCGGCCCGCCCAGACGAATCGGCAGCATGACGTTTCCTTTCTCCTGCGCTGTGTACTCCTGCATTCTACGCGTCCCTCCTGCCGGGGACAGCGGCAACGACCGCCGCGAAACGACGCTTCATTCCCGCCTTCCGTAAAATCGGACACGAATGTCTTGAATTATCCGGGCGGGAGCGATAGACTTCAGACAGGACAGGTCGCAATGGTTTTCAGACCTTCCTTGATACAGTTACTTTCATTCGGTTGAGCACGCTGGAACCGGGTCAGACGGACATGATCAGCAAGACCGGGATTTATGGAATTCGCGCGATGCTGGCTTTGGCCAAGCTTCCGGAAGGGGAGCATGCCGGGGTGCCGCGGATCGCGGAGCTCGTTGACGTCCCGCCGAGCTATCTGAGCAAGCTGCTGCAGATTCTCGCCCGGTCGGGGCTGGTGAAATCGCAGCGCGGACTGGGAGGAGGCTTCCGGCTGGCGCGCGATCCCCAATCGATCTCACTGTACGACATCGTCGAACCGCTCGAACAGATCGAGCGCTGGACGGGCTGCTTTCTCGGGAATCCGGTCTGTTCGGATGCCCATCCGTGCGCCCTGCATTCGCGTTGGAAAGAAGTGCAGCAGTCCTACCTGAGCATGATGCGTCGCAGCACGTTGAGCGAACTCGCCGGACAGGATCCGCTGACGCAGGAGCAACTGGAAGCGGTGCTGCGCTGACGAAAAAATTTTGAACATAATTCGGATACATTTGTCCGATTTTAGCAGGAACTCGCCATGAGATCCACCGCCGCCTGGCCCGATGAAGAGACGCTGATTCCCGACCTGATCCGGACCGCACCACAAGCGCGGGAGGTTCTGGACCGCTATGGCCTGCGGGGTTGCGGCGGGCGGCTGGGACCGATGGAGACGCTGGGATACTTCGCCCGGGCGCATGAGGTTCCGCTTGCCCCGCTGCTCGCGGAGCTTCGCACCGCCATCTCACAGCAGCCCGCGACGCTGAAACTCCCCTTGGTGGAAACCGCCCCGCCGCAAGCGGCTGATGTGATTTACCGACCGTTCTTCAAGGCCGGGATCGCCGTGGTGCTCACGCTGGGCGCGCTGTGGGGAGCGTACCTGCTGCTGCAGATCGCGTTCAAAGGTGAATTCACGGCGGCGGGTGTACATGACATCAATGCCCACGGACACGCGCAGATTTTCGGTTGGGTCGGACTGTTTGTGATGGGGTTCGCCTATCAGGCGTTTCCGCGTTTCAAGCATACCAGCCTCGCCTGGCCGCGACTGGCGTTCGCCACGTGGGGAATGATGCTGGCCGGGCTGGTGATCCGGTCGATCGCACAGCCGCTTGCAGTGACCGCGGCGTGGGCCTGGTGGCCGGCCATCGCCGCCTCGGTGCTGGAAGTCGCCGCGGTCGCGCTGTTCGCCACCATCATCGGCGAAACGTGGCGTCGCAGCAGGAAAGGACTGACGTTCTACGACGGATATATTCTCGCGGCCCTGTTCTGGTTCGTCGTTCAGGCCGTGTATGAAAGCATCTATCTGGCCGCGACTCTCTCCGCGCAGGGCGACCAGCTGCTGGCGCTCGTTGCGACCTGGCAACCGGCCTTGCGGGACATTCAGATTCACGGTTTCGCGCTGCTGATGATTCTGGGGGTGAGCCAGCGGATTTTTCACCACTTCTACGGGCTGCGTGAACCGAACGCGACACTCAGCCGCGTCATGCTCGTGGTGCTGAACGCGGCGGTTGCCGGCGAGGTTGCCGGGTCGATTCTGAGACGGACGTCCGGAGAGGCATGGGCCTGGCTCTGGTACGGGTCGGCGGTGACGCTTGCCGCCGCGACAGTGACGCTCGTCGCCAACTGGAGAATTTTCGCACCGACCGCGGAAGCGGATCGCAGCCTGAAGTTTCTGCGGGCGGCCTATGTCTGGTTGTTCCTCTCGCTGGGGATGCTCGTGATGCAGCCCTTCTACCAGCACGGACTGCTCGCGCTGTTCGCTCCGGACAGTGCGGCAGCCCGGCTGGGTTTCTCTCACGCGTACTACGGCGCGATTCGCCATGCAATCACCGTCGGCTTTGTCAGCCTGATGATTGTCGGCGTGGCGGCCAAGGTGGTACCGACGCTCAACGGCATTCACGCCCGGCAATTGTCGCCGCTGTGGGGACCGTTCGTGCTGATCAACCTGGGCTGCGGGCTGCGGGTGATTGGTCAGACGGCGACCGACTTCACGACGCTGGCTTTTCCGGTGGCCGGCGTGAGCGGCCTGCTGGAAGTGACCGGACTGGCCTTGTGGGGTGTCCACCTATGGCTGGTGATGTCAGGACGGGCAAAGCTGAGAACCGGGCGAACCTCAGCCGAACCGGAGATCCCCTTCGAAGCGGGAGCCCCCATTCAAGGCGGACATACGGTGGGCGCAGTGCTCGAAAAGGAACCGGAATTGCTTGGGGTCTTTCTGAATTTCGGATTCACCATGCTGACCAGCCCACAGCTCCGCCGGTCGATCGCGCGAGTTGTCACCATCGAGAAGGCGTGCCAACGTACGGGAGTCGATCTCGAAGCGTTTCTGCATGCCCTCAATCGGCACCGCCATGTCAGCGGCGGTTGTGGCGAATGCAAGCCGGTTCACCAGACGGGGGAATCGGAGCATTCCAAGCTGACAGCGAACAGGGCGAACAATCTGCCGATCGTGGATCGTGCTGTTCTCCCGATCTTCAACACCTGGGAGGAGCCTGCCATGCAGAACGAATTGACTAAACTCATCGTCGTCGAGGGGCACTGCGACTGTTGCGGAAGCCCGGGATACCGTGTGCATCATGCGAACTTTCCCGAGTTGCGCGTGACGGCCGCGACCGTCGAAGAAGCGGCGGAGCGTCTCGCGAAGCAGCTGGAAGGCTCTCTCGACACTGTCTCCGAGCCCTCTCATCGCGATCCTGTGCTGCAGGCGATCAGTGAGGTTCGGGAGTTTCTGAGCAAGGCAACGTCGTCTGCCGCGCAGGACCGTTAACTGGCAAGTTCGTTCTCATCCGTCGACCAACGAAAGGAGTTTGTGATGGCGATTCCTCATGCTGCTCCCGGAAAGCCGGTGGACCTGTGTCCTGAAGGGGAAACGTTCTCCGACGCCAGGACGATTGCCCTGGTCAAGAACGATGAGTTTGAGGCGATCCGGATGGTCATTCGGAAAGGTGAGGAGATCTGCAAGAATCACCAGGTGCCGGGAAGCATCACCCTGCACTGCCTGAAGGGATGCATCGCCTTCACGATGGATGGCGAGCGGCGCCCGGTCCGTGCCGGACAGTGGCTGTTTCTGCCCGGCGGGGTTCCGCACACGATCGAGGGAGAAGAGGATTCGCTGGTGCTGCTGACGGTCATGTTCCGCTGATCACCGGGCCGCGGAACTGTCCGTGGTACACCCCCACCGAGTCATTCCTGCGAGCTTGAAGTGCAGAAAAGAAAGGACGGAGCGTCATGACCGAGCAGGAGCAGGTTTACCCGACCGTGACCCGAGAGATTGCCGCGCAACGAAGAGAGCTGGCCCCCGGGCCCGCCGAGGCCTTCCGGCAGTTCAGCCAGAGTGTTTTCGCGGAGGGAGCGCTCTCCGCGAAGACAAAACAGCTCATTGCAGTCGCCGTCGCCCATGTGACGCAGTGCCCTTATTGCATTCGCGGACATACGAAGGCGGCACTCCAGCACGGGGCGACGGACGCGGAGATCATGGAGGCGATCTGGGTTGCCGCCGAGATGCGTGCCGGCGGCGCGTACGCCCACTCGGCCCTGGCCCTGGACACCATCGCACGCACAGCGAACGAGCAGGATGCAACGTCATAGCACCTGGTGCGGACATCGCGACGGCCTTAGCCGGGCCGGTTGTCACGCCAGGCTGCACAGGAGATGCGACATGAGCAAGTCGAACACAGCCATTTACGAATACGAATGCAACGATTGTCATCATCGCTGTGAAGTCCTGATGACGTTCAACAAGAGTGAACCATTCGACCGCGATGAACAGGGACGGGAGCGCCCGGCAGGCTATCCCGAACAGCATCCGGAATGTCCAACCTGTCACAGCCATGATGTCGTGCGCGTGAACATCCGCGCGGTCAAATGAACCGATGCCGTCATTACCTCCCAATACACCGGGTAACGGCTCCTGGAGAGCTCCCGGTGATGACCAGCGCTTTCGCCTGGTCTCACGAACAATTTCTGACACGATCTCAGCAAGAGCAGGATCATGACGAAAAGCCCCACCATTGAAACGACTGTCGGCCAGTTGGTTGCCGAGCGGCCGAGCCGGTCCCGAGTCTTCGAGAAGCTGGGCATCGACTTCTGTTGCGGCGGCAATCAGACTTTGTCCCAGGCGTGTACCGCCAGGGGACTCGATGCCGAGACGGTCCTGACGATCCTGCTTGCCGCCGAGGAGGGAGCAAGCTCGAACGAGCAGAACTGGACAACCGCGAGCCTGACAGCTCTCGCCGATCACATCGAGCAGACGCATCATGCCTATCTGAAGCGGGAGCTTCCGCGGTTGCGCGGGATGGTCCGCAAGGTGGCTGCCGTCCACGGGGAGCATCATCCCTGGATGCGCGAGTTCGATCGGGTGTACGACCGTTTCGCCACCGATCTCGAAGCGCATCTGGAGGAGGAAGAGCAGGTGATCTTCCCGTTGATCCGCTCCCTTGAGCGTGGCGATTCCGACCCGATCAGCAACTGGGGCGACGGGGAGAAGGATCCGATTCGCGCCCTGGAATCCGAGCATGACGATGCCGGCGACTGTCTCAGGCAGCTGCAGGAACTCTCGAACGGGTTCACCCCGCCCCCCGATGCCTGCAACACATTCAGCGCCATGCTCGACGGGGTGCGTGAGCTGGAGCTCGACCTTCACCAACACATTCACAAGGAGAACAATATCCTGTTTCCCCGGACACTTGAGCTGAAGCGACAGCATACGCATTCAGCGGCGGGCTGATACGTCGGCAGCCAGAAGCGTATCGAGATGGTTTGTCCTGCAGCATTTTATCGGGAGAATTTGACTGACCTCTGTCAGCACGAGGATAAATTCGTCGTGACACACTGCTGACGCGTGATTGGGACGGGGCGATGAGAACGACGACCAGGAGGTAGCCGATGTTGCCCGACGAGAGTACCAAACCGCTCCGCAACTGCGGCACGTCCGATGCGATGCCCTATACGATGACGGGGACGATGCTCCGGCACGCGTCGGCCATTGCAGCTGAGCATCGTGCGCAGGCACTCTTGATCTGCGGTGCCGATCTTTCCGAACGCGACCTTCTCTCGCTCAGCACGGGAATCAGGACGATCGTCCTGCTGGCCGGTGATGCAGGGCTGTCGACCGGGAACGAAACGCAAACCGTCATTCGCGTTCCGTATCCGCCCCCCACGCGGATGAGTCAGATCCGGATGGCTGTCCTGCTGGCCCTGTCACACGGTCTGCTCCAGCCAAATGACACGGTGGTCTGTGTTTCCGGATCAACTGATGTGGGAGTCCTCGATTCGATCGTGGCGATGCGGGTCGGCGAGGAATTCGCGATGTTTCTCGGTCCCAATCGTGCCCAGTGGGAGTCCACGGATGTCCGCCCGGACGTCCTGCAGCGGGTGATCGAGCTGGCCACCGAGTTGTCGATCGAAGGCCGCGAGGGGAACTCTGTGGGGGCGCTGTTTGTCGTGGGAGATATTCCCAGCGTCATCTCCAGAACGCATCAGATGGTGCTCAACCCCTTCCTCGGCTATGGGCCCGAGCAGCGGAACATTCTCAACCCGGGGCAGCTTGGCGAGACGGTGAAGGAGTTCTCTACCATTGATGGAGCCTTCCTGGTCAGCGGTGACGGCGCGATTGTCGCCGCGGGCGCGCACATCGATTCCGCCCTGCTGGCGGGCACGCACCTGCCGTCGGGGCTGGGAGCACGGCATCGGGCGGCGGCGGCGATCACCCAGGTCACGAACTCCATCGCGATCACCTTGAGCCAGTCGACCGGGAATGTCACGATCTTCCGCAGAGGCCGCGTGGCCGCCGAGTTCCCCCGCCCGACCGATCTGCCGCGCGACCGGGCTTTGGGATTGGCCCCGTCTTCCGAAGCCGGCGGCCGCATACTCATCATCGGCGGTGGAATTGCCGGCATGTCCATCGCCCGCAGCCTGACGGATATCGGGCTCCCCGTGACCATCCTCGAAGCGGGGGAGATCGGTTCGGGCACCACAACCCGGAATCAGGGTTGGCTCTGGAGCGGCGGACTGATTGCCCGCGAGCAGCCCGAACTGGCGCGCCTGTTCCATGAGTCGCTCCAGGAAACCCTCGCGTTCAGTCCGGGGTGCGTCGAGCCGCAGACCGGTCGCATGCTGTACCTGTTCACCAATCCGCGGACGCCGATCGATGAATGGACCGACGGGTGGCGGGCAGTGGGGATCCCCTTTGAACCGGTTGCGCTGGACGAGATTGCCCGGGAGTTGCCGCAGATTCGGCTGCGCAGTCTCCGGGCGGGCTTCCGCCTCCCGGATCGGTCAATTCGCAGCAATGTGCTGCTGAACCAGCTTGCCGTCACCGCACGGCAGGCGGGAGCGGAAATTCGAACCGGTACTCCCGTGGTGGAACTGATGCTGGAAGAAGGCCGGGCAAGTGGTGTGCTCACTTCTCAGGGGGAAATGATCCCGGCTGCCGCGGTGATCGTTGCGACAGGCAGCACCGAACACCGCCTGCTCACGTCGCTGTCGCACACGCAGGTTCCCACCCGGGACAAAAGTCGGTTCATCACGCTCAAGTCACACCTGCTGGCGATTCGACCGGGAATCGGCAGCACTCCGTTCTGCGTGGCCGATCAGGGGGGATTCAACCACCTGCCGCACACCGGGCTTTCCCTCTTTGGCAGTAATCGCTGGATCAGCAGCCGCGGACCGTCGGAAGCAGTCATCCCGGAAGAGATCGACCGTCTGTGGACGATGATCGAGACGCTCTTCCCGAGCATCCGGCGGACAGACGCCGTGGCACTCGAATGGGCCGGCACGACGGTGCAACAGCGACGCAATCGCGCGGAGCCGGCGTTCGAGATCCTGGGCCCGACGGTGATCGAGCATCCGCCGCTTCAGAACGTCCTGAGCGCACTCGCCGGCCGGGCATCTCTCTGGTGCCCGCTCGCGGAGCAGGTTCGGCAGGCGGTTGTCGCCCGGATCAATACCGTGCCCGTTGCCG
>Ga0182741_1004769_pt1 | contig 13058 bp, 7 predicted proteins | sample eDN5th37CBELigOP_FD_128874 | JGI IMG/M metagenome (GOLD analysis project Ga0182741, IMG submission 128874) | Enriched Organic Plus compost microbial communities from Emeryville, California, USA - eDNA 5th pass 37_C BE-Lig OP (version 2) (version 2) ...
ACCGGCTGCGGTCCCGGTTGGGGCCCCGGCAGCGGCCGCACTAGCTCACGCGCCGGCTCTTGATCGGGCGGAGGTACCGGACGGGCAGGCGTCGGCTGCGGCGCCTGGTTCTGAGCGCCACGCGGGCCGAAGGCGGGGCCGAATTGCGGCGTGCCTTTGAGCGGCACCGACGGCGGCGGTTGGAACCGCGGATCGGCTGGCGTTGGAGCGGGCGCCGGCGCTGGCGTCGGACCGAGCGGCTGGGCCGGGACGTACAACGGATCGACGTCACTTGCCGGCGGATTCGGATTCGAAGCCGGCGACAGCGGGTTGTCCATCGGGATGTTGATCGGCGGATTCGGCTCCAGACGCTCAGCCGGCGGCCAGGCCGACGGCGATTCCGGATACATCGTCGGTCCGACGAAGTCGAACTTGCCGCTGCTGTCGAGCGGAGTTTCGCCGTGGACGTTGACGACGTCGGCCAGGCACCAGTTCATCCGTTCCGATTCACGCTGGTTCATCCAGGCGATCTGCTCTTCGGTGGTCATGATGTAGGGCGTGAGGATGATCAGCAGCTCGCGTCGCTCGGAGGTGACCGAGTCGAAGCGGAACAGACGACCGAGCACCGGAATGTCGCCCAGGTAGGGAACACGACGGGTCAGTTCGTTCTGGTTCTTCGTGATCAAACCGCCGAGGATGACCGTCTGGCCGCTGCGAGCGCTGACCGTCGTCTGAGCGCGGGTGATTTCGATTTGCGGCGAGCGGATGACGTCGCCGTTCTGGTTGATCGAGATCGGAATACCTTGTTCGATCGGGCCGAGCTGCGACTTGGTGGCGTCGACTTCCATCACGATCATGCCGTCGGGGCTGGTTCGCGGCGTTACGCCGAGAATCACACCGACGTTCTGGAATTCGGTGCTGTTCACCGTACCGAACGTGGTGAGCTGCGACGACGTGATGAACGGCACCTGGGCGCCCACTTGCACGTAGGCCGGCTGATTGTCGAGCGTTTGCACCTGCGGCCGGCTGAGAATCTGCAGCCGCTGCGACTGTTGCAGAGCCCGAATCAGGATGCTGACCGACTCGCTGCTGGCCGACAGCACGAGGCCGCCGAAGCCCAGGTTCGTGTCCGTTCGGCCGACGCCGAAGTTCGACAGGGCCTGACCAGCGACGTTTTCACGCGTCGCGAGCGAAGCCGGAGTGTTGTTATTTCCGATGCCCGGTTGGTTGAACGGGAAGCCGATGGCGCCGATACCGCGGTCGAACAGGAGCGAATCCTGCAGACCGAGCTCGATACCGAATTGATCGATGTCGCTCAGGGCCACTTCCGCCAGGAGCACCTGGATGACGACCATCGGCGGCCGGCGGTCGAGCTCCTCGACCACCTTCCGGATGTCTTCGAAGAACCGCGGCGTCGCCGAAACGATCAGGCTGTTGCTGACGACTTCGGGCACGATAATCACTTCGCGTTCGATCTGCTCGAACGGGCTCGTGAGGTTCGGCGCGAGTTGGTTCACCTGCCGCTGGCTGGTGAGCAACTGGTTCAGGGCGTTGGCGACGTCGATCGCCGGAGCGTTTCGCAGGCGATACACCGTCGTCAGCCGGTTGCGGATGTCCCCTTCGTCGAGGCGGACGAGAATCCGGTACACGACGTCGAGGTCGCCCGACGAACCGGACGCGATGATCGTGTTCGTACGCTGATCCACGGTGAAGCGGAGCGGAACGAGCGAGTTCTCGCCACTGGCGCTACCGAATCCCGGCAACTGGGCCTGGTTCCCTTGGGTCGGCTGACCGAAGAGCTGCCGCAGCATGTCGGCGAGCGAGGTGGCGTCGCCGTTGATGATCTGGAACACTTTGATCTGCGCTTCCATCGCCGGCAGATCATCGAGCTGGCGAATCAAGGCTTCGAGCAGCGCCATGCCGTGGGCCGGACCGCTGATGATCAGGGCGTTGCCGCGGGGATCGGGCGTCACTTTCATGTCGGACAGGATGCCCGACTCGATCGCCTTCGAATCGTTACCGTCGACCTGCAGCAACTGCACGCTGGCCGAGCGGGGGCTGGTTTGATTGGTTCCCGTGCCGGCGGCGCCGGCGCCTTGCGGCTGCTGGCCGGGGAGCGTAGTCCCCTGCCCCGTCCGCTGACCCGAGATGGCGTTCTGCACCACCGGAGCGAGTTCTTCGGCCAGCGTGTTACGCAGCCGAATGACGCGGACCTGGTCGGTCGAAGCGGCGGCGGGCACGTCGAGCGTCTTGAGCAGGCTGGCGACTTCGAGCAAGTCGCGCGGAGCGGCCTGGACGATCAGCGAGTTGGTACGGAACTCGGCGAGCGCCATCACCCGAGTGCCGAGCCCCTGTCGCAGGTCGGTGTTCACGCCCGGGCGATCGACGAAGAAGTTTCGCACGGTCGCTTCCGCGTCGGCGGCAGCCATGTACTTCAGGTGAAACACCTTGATCTGCGAATCGGGAGGAACCGGCCGGTCGAGCTGCTTGATCAGTTCAATGACCGGCGCCAGGTTCTCTTCGCGGCCAATCAACAGCAAGGCGTTCGGCTTGATGAGGGGCGTGATCGAGACGTTGCCCTGCCGAACGGCGAAAACCTGCGAGTAGATCTGGTTGATGAGATCGGTCAGAGCCCGGCCATCGACATGACGCAGGTAGTAGATCTCCACCGCGGGACGGGTCTCGAGGCTCTGTTGCTCGATCTGTTCGATGATTTGCAGCACGCGTTCGACGTCGCGGCGGCGACCGCTGACGACGATTTGATCCAAGCCTTCGATAAACTCGATGCGGACATCGCCGATCGCGCCAAATTCCTCAGCTCCGGCCTGGTTACCGTTGGCTGGCGCTTCGCCCGGGGCCGGCTGATTTCCTTCCGCGTCTTGCGCCTCCTCTTCGGCTTGCTGCGCTTCGGGCTGGAACACCATCGTGACGAACTGGCCGATGTGCTGCCGCGAGTTGGCGACGGAGGGGCGCGGCGCTCCCGCCAGCATCATGGCCCGGGTGATCGAAGCCGGCTCGGCGTGTTGCAGGGTGACCACGTCGGCGACGTTGCTGGCCGAGCGAGCCACATCGAGCGATTGCACGAGCTTACGCAAAACCGGAATGGCGGCGTCCGGAGCGTCGAGCTGAACGACCTTGGCGGCTTCGTCAATCGTCAGCAGCCCTTGATTTCCCTCGGGCAGCGGAACCACGAACGAGCGGTTGTCGGCGCTTTTCTTATAGGCCCCCGACAGCGTCCGCTGCATGTCGGCCGGAGTGATCTTTCGCAGCGGCACTCGCGCCGTCGATCGCTCCACCGAAGTCTCCCGCGGCAGTGCTGCGGCAGGAGCCGGGGCAGCCGGAGCTTGCGAAAGCTGCTGGGCGATTTCGGCCTGCACGTCGGCCGGAGCAACCACCAACACTTGCCCGCCGCGAGCGTCGGCTGCAACCCGGACGTCGGAGCGGTTCAAGTACTTGCGTTGCAACTGACCGGCAACGGCCTGGACCGATTCCTTGGGAACCGGGTACGCACGCAGCGCTTCGGCGGACGTGTTTCCAGCCGGCGTTTGAGCGGTTGCCATGCCCGTTAGCAACGACGCTAGCAGAACGGCAGCGACCAACGGACGAAAGCTGGTGCGGAACGATGGTGTGTACATGTGAATCGCCACTGGCTGTCTCACAATTCAAGTGGTGGCTGATTCCGGGCGCAGCAGCGCCGGATTTCCCACGTAACCGGAATAATCGGCAAAGCTTGCCCCGGTTATGAAGCGAATTCGGGGGAGAAAAAGAAGATTCCCGGCTGCGAAACCTGCGGCGTAGTTTGGGGTTAGGAGGAGTTACGCGCAGCCGAGGGCCTGCCGAGGCCGATTTTCAGTTCACGTCTTCGGGCAGGCTGGGGGATTCAGTAGAGATGGAGGATTCGACAGCGGCTTCCTCCAAAATTCCCCCCTTGTCGAGACGTCGCAGTTTGCCGTCGGCGATGAACGAGAACGAATTGAGATCGATCGATGCGACTTCCCCCTGCACCGATCCGATTTCGAACTTGTCGCCGGTCTGCAGACGGAGCGTTTGACCCTTGGGACGCACGAACAGCCAAACCTCACTTTCGCCGCCGACCGAGACGATGCCCGTAAGCACCGTAAACTTCGCGTCGTCGAACGCCAGCCGCATGGGTGGCGGCGGCGGTGGCGCAGGGGGCGGCGGCGGATCGCTAACGACAACCCGAACGGTTTGCTGGCTTTTCTTCGACGGGATGCCGTCGTCGATCGCTTCGACAACAAACTCATAGGTCCCCGCCTTGCGCGGTGTCCAGCGGAATCGCCCCGTCGCGGGATCGACGCTGGCGGTGCTATCGGCCGACTCGACCAGGCGATAGGTCACCTTGTCCAGTTTGTCGGGGTCGGTGGCCTTCACCGAGAAGTCGGCTGAGCGGTTGGTTTGCAGCGTCGGACGGATCGAAGCGAATTGCGGAGCCTGGTTCTGCGGGCCGAACAGGTTGCGCTCCTCGATCGGTTTCAAAAAGTCTTCCAGCTTACGGTCCGCCAATTTGGGCGAAACGTCGGTCGGCAGTTTGCCATCGGGGGGCGCGGAGCTGAGCGCCAGCGCCTCCACCGTCATCTGCAGATCGAGATCTTTCGAGTCCTTCACCGGCCGAATTGCCAGGCGAGAAATGCGGTGCAGCGTGTTGGCGCTGTGAATCTCGTACAGCAGTTTCACGACCGAGTCGAGCCGGGCCCGACCGCTGATGTTGAACTGATGGCGAGTCAGCGTCTTGCCTTCTTCGCGGCTGGAGACGGCGCTGACGAGCGGCTTATCGATGTTGGCCTGTTGCACCTTCTCCAGCAGCCAACGCTGATACAGTGAGCGCGCAAGGGGCGCCTCCGACGGCAGCGACCGGGCTTCGTACTCGCTTTTGCGCTTCGCGGCTGCGGCGCTCTGCATGGCGGCGAGACGTTGCGTCGAAATTTTCGATTCGAGGTCGGCAATTTGATTTTTGCGAGTCTGGAAACTCTTCGAGATGCCCTGCTGCACGAACCAACCGACGAGCAGGACGGCCATTGCGCCGACGATAATTGCCAGATTTCTTTCGCGTGGGGTCATTTTCCGGCTCCCTTCTGCGGGGCCGCGGTCTTCGGGGCGATTTTCGCAGCGGCTTGCGGCTGGGCGGCGACGGTTTCAATCTCGGGAGAGATGCGAATCTCTTCCTTGAACCGCCATCGCATTTCCGTTGCCCGCTCGTCTTCGCGGCCGCCGGAGCCAGTGATGCTGTGGCGCGCGTCGCGGAGAGAGTTTTCGATTTGTCCGATTACGTTCGCTTCGCTGGCGCCGCCTTGCAGCGTCACCGAAGCCGGGTCGTCCGTGCCCTTGGAAAAGGCGTAAAACTCGTCGACCCGGGCCTTGTCGGCCGGCGGAAACTCCTCGCTTAGCTCCCGCAGCTCGTCGAGCCAGAAGACGTTCGCAGTCTCGAACTGGTCGAGCTTGGCGACCTCGTCGCGCACCGGTTTGCCTTGATCGGCGAGCTTCTTTTGCTGCGCCAGTTCGCGTTGCAGCTCGGAGATGCGACCGTCGAGCCTGCTGAGTTGTAGCCAGACGAGCCCAAAGATGACGAGCGCGACGGCGGCTGCCGCGCCGCCAATCCAGCTGTACAGCCGGCGGCGATTCGGCGGCTCGGGGCGACGGCGGGGGTTCAAAAAGTCGATCGCCGGCGCTTGCTCGGTCGCTTCGTCGATGAGCATGCCCATGAGCGGAGCGAAAGCGCCGGTCGATTCCGGTTGATTCGCGCGGGCTTCGTCCGTCAGTTCGACGAAACTGAGCGGATCGAGCACTTCGACGTCGATCTGCAATTCCTGCTGCAGGAGCGACCGCAAGGCAACCTGGTGACGGCCATCCCCCAGGACGATGACTTGTTCGACGCGTCGGCCGCCAAGCTGGTTTTGGGCGGCGATGATGGTTCGCCGCACTTCCCCCACCAGGGCCCGCGAGACGAATTCATCGTCGCCGCTCGGCAACTTCGCGGTACGGGGGAACATCACCTGCGGACCGATGAGCACGGTCAGGTCGGCGTCGGACGAAAGGACGTCGATCAGCATGCGGCAGCGACCATCGGCGGCCCGCTGCTTGACGAGCGAGGCCGCGGCGAACGGTCGCAGCAAGAGTCGTTTGCATTCCAGGTTCGCAGCCGCACAGATCGCCTTCATTTGGGCGACGAGATCGGTCGAGATGGCGGCGGCGAGCACGTTCAGGCCGCCATCGGCCTGCGTGCCGAGCGTGACATAGTCGAGCGGCCACTCGTCGCCGAGCGTCGTGAACTGGCGCATTGCCTGGAATCGCACCAGGTCGGGCTGTTCCTCCGGCGGCGCGGGGGGCGTCGTCAGAAAACGCATTTCGATCGCGGAGCGGCCGACCGCGACCAGCGCTTCCCCTTTGCTCCAGCCTCGCTTGGCGAGTTCTTCGGCGAATTGCTTGCCGACCGCCTTGGCGTCGATTTTGACGCCGGGTTCGCGCTGCGCCAGCGGGATGCTGAAGGCGTGCTCGAGCTGCACGGTGGCGCCGCGCGTGCGCGCAAGGGCCACGCGAGCTTCATTTCCATCCCATTCGAGCGCGAGCAGACGAGCCATGACTTAGTACGTGGGGTTCAGGGGGACTGCGGTATCAGAATAGTTGACGCCCAGGGTCTCGAGGGCGTATCCGCGGCCCAAGTGACTGATATCTCTCCAGAATACTACCCGGACCGGCGACCGAGTAGCGTCGAAAATCACTTCCGCCCGAGAAGACGCCTGCCCTGACTGGTAGTAGCCGACGACTTGGGCCCGGTAGACGTCCCCTCCTCCCGTTATAAACGGCATGAGCAGACGCATTTCGTCGAGCGTCACCACGCCCTCGGCCAGCAGCCAGGTTTCGTGCCGGCGGGCCGGATCGGTCGATTCGTACTCGCGGCGCGAGAGGATCTGCTCGACGACCTCCTCGCTGATCCCCGGGATGCCCGCCAGGATTTCCCGCGGGGCCTGGTTCACGTTGATGCGGCCGGGAATCGTCGGCGACGGATTGATCGTGACGTTCTCCATTAGCTGCGGCAGGTACGCGTTCATTGCGCCAATGTCGTCGGAGAACGGGCTCTCGAGCACCGTCGGCTGATTGGAGCCTTGGAAAGTAACGCGCGTTTTGGCCCCGATCAGGTCGAGGATTTGGGTGAGGGGCGTGTTGCCCGGCTTGGTCAGATCGAGCTCTCCAGTGGCCTCCCGACTTTGTTCATTGCCGCTGTACGGACCGTTCTGGCGATAGGCGACGATGAACGTGGCCCAATCTTCGGGGAACACGGCGGTCAGTTGCTCGTAGAGCGTCGCCATGTCGTTCTGGTTGAGATAGATGCGCGGCTGCCCGTCGGGACGGACATTGTTTTCGAGGCTGTGGAGCGTGAGAAACGCCGACCAGCCGCGCTCGGCCCCGGGGGCCACTTCGAGTTGCTCATCGCGGTCGAGCTGCTCGTGCGGATCGATCATGCCGTTGCGATTCACGTCCATGCCGAACAGCAGCCGCGGGGTGACGCCGCGCACCAGTAGCAGCTCCTCGACCGTTTCGAGCGGTCCGTTCTTGCAGGCGTAGCCGGGCTGCAGCGTGGCGTAGTAATCGACCTCAGCGCCAAGCGGACGGGGTTCGTCGTCCGGGTCGAGCCAATCGAGAATTGCGTCGGCGATCTCTTCGGTCATGCCGGGCAATGACATCAAGAGCTGAGTCGCCGCGCCTTCTTGCTGCGCCTCGGCCATCAGCAGCGTGTTGAGGTTGAGCCGCGTCGATTCGTCTTCCAGGCCAAAGCGCACTCCGCCCAGGCTGCCATCGTCGGTAAGGCTGGGCGAGACGATCGTGAAGCTGGCCTGCTCCTGCGGATTGTCGTCGAGCACCACCGTCACGCCGCGGAAGCGATCGGGATTGTCGAAGACGCCCCCTGCGTTGATCCGGTCTTCTTCGGTTTGTGCGAGAAACAATCGCACCATCTCAACGCCCGAATCAACCAGCAGCCGGGTCTGCGTCTGCCGTCCGGAGAGCAGCGTCGATTCCTGATGGGTGAGCATCAGGTCGGTGAACGAGTAAGCGCCGAGCGCCAGGATCATGACGACGACGAGCACCAGAATGAGCACCACGCCGCGGCGGCGCGTCATCCGTGGGCAACGCGATTGGGCTTGGGCTTGCGGGGTCATGGCATCGCCTCCATCGTCGAGGCATCGGCGCTCGGGCCAAGCGAAGGCATGCCGGTCAATGGATCAAGGACCGGAAAGGCGGTTGTTGGCAGACGCACGACGAGGCGATAGGTGCGCTCCGTGGGAATGCGTCCTTCGGACGTGACGTCGGCCTCCAGCGGCGAATCGGTCGCGTCGGGATCGGCGTCGCTCATCGTCAGCAGAATTTCGACGGCGACCGGCAATCCGCCGTATTGGTCGGAATCCCAATCGGCTAGCCACTGGATGCCGTCGAAGTATTGGAACGAGAGGCCGACCACTTCCTCAGCCAGCAGGCGAGCCTGGTCGGTGGCGATACCCGTGTTGGTCATCGCGAGCATGCCCTCTTCTGCCCAAGCCGACGTGGCGCGATCGACTTCGCGCCGCATCAGCCCTCGGCCACGGCCGGTGAGGGAGCTTTGAATCGGGGGCGCGGCGCCTAGCGGCGCGTCGGCTGTGGCGGCCGACTCCTCGCTTCGGAGGAAATAGGTGACGGTTTTGATGTCGCTGGGGATGACCACGGCGCCGGTTGCATAGTCGGCGAGCATCACTTCGTACTGATCGACGCGCGGCAGCCGGCTGATGTCCATCCGGAGTTCGGTCGGGCTGCCGTAAAGGCGGACGGTCGACATCCCGGTGGACGTTTGCGTAGAAGTTCCGCCACTCACGCCTCCGGCCAAACCGCCGAGTTCTTGGTCCAAACTCCCCTGCCCTGAACCGCCCGAGGGGAAATCGCCGCCAAGTTCGTCACCGCCTTCGCCGCTCTCTAAGTCGACGCCGAGCGCGTCGGCTGCAGCGCCGACCGCGCCGTTCTGCGCGACCGCTTCGAGCCCCGAGAGGTCGATCGGCGTGTACTGCATCGCCGAGCGCAGATCGTCGGCAATGTGTCGCAACAGCGCGCGGGCAAGCTGAGCCTCTTCGACGTTCGTGCGGCGAACGTTGAACTGCTTCCAATAGACGTTGATCGCCATCGTGATGCTGAGCACCACGATCACCGTCAACGACAGCGCAAGAATGAGTTCGAGCAGCGTGAACGCGGCTCGCCTGCGGCGTATTTGGACGCGACTAGCGTCCGCGAGATGGGCCACCACGACCTCCTCCTCCGCGTCCGCCGCCGAATCCACCGCCACCGCCGGGGCCGCCACCTCCAAATCCGCCTCCACCAGGGCCGCCACCACCCGGGCCACCGCCGCCGCCACGGCCCCCGCGACCACCGCGCGGGCCGCCACCTTGGCCAGGGCCGTCCGGCCCTTGGCCACCGGCGCCGGGCGGAGCGCCGCCGGGAATTTGCGGAGTATTCGGATCGGTCGGCGCTTGACCGCCGCCATCGGGGGCTCCACCAGGCGGGCCGTCGCCAGTGGGATCGTCGCCGCTTTGGCTGCTGTCATTGCCGGAGTTTTGGGCGTTGCTGGCGGCGGCGCGGTCCGCTTCGGCAGCCGCGCGGGCGGCTTCGTCGCGGGCAGCCTGTTCTTCGGCGGCGAGCTGGTCAACCGCCGGATCGACCATCCAACGCGAGAGCTGGTACGAAACGGGACGGGCGGCGAAGTTCGGGTCTTGTTCGACGAGCACCGTCACGCCGAGCAGGCCCAGCTCGTCGACCGGCTGCACATCGACCGACACCAGCCATTCGCCCGTTTCCTCTGCCATTTCTCCCGCGATCGGCTCGGGCGGCACAACGCCGGCTGCAATTTCGGCCAACTTGTTTTCGCAGAGCAATTGGGCCTGGGTGAGATCGCGCACCGCCGCGGAGCTGCGGGCTCCGATGCGCACGAGTTCTCCGAGCACGGCGAGAGCGCCGCCGAGAATGGCAATGGCCAGCATCACCTCCAATAGCGAAATGCCGCGCCGCCACCGCGGAGCATACGCCGATCGAAATGAAACCTGCTTGCGCATGGTTAGTAACCCGGGTTCTCGGAGACCAGTTGGTCGATCGACGAAATCTCGCTCACCTTGGCCGTGCCGGTCAGGCCGCGCAGGTCGATACGGATGCCTCGCTGCTGCGGGCTGCCGACGACGACGAACGCGTCGGACGTGCTGCCGTCGGGATAGAAGAGAATCGGCCGCGACCATTCAAGCCTGCGCTCGGCTTCGAGGATCGCTTCCTCAATCTTCATCGCGCGACTCTCGGTGCGCGCGTCGCCGGCGACAAACGTGATGTCGTCGGGCAGCCGGTAGCGGTCCGACTCCGGATTGCCGTATTCGTCGATGCGCACATTCGGCGGCAGCTCGTTCTGCGGACTTGCTGCCGTGCCGAAACCGGGCGCATAGGGATTCATGGCGTTCGGATCGACCGACATGTTCGTTTCGAGCATGTCGTCCCCAGCCGCCCACGGCTCGACGCGAAACCCCTGTCCGCCGACCTGATAGCGGAACATCTGGATTTGGCCGGTTTTCATCGCCTTCACATGGGCCCGGGCCCATTCGATGCGAACGATGTCGCCGGCGCGCGTGAGCTGCTGATTGCGCAGCGTGCTTCGCAGCGTGGGGACCGAGACCGCCGCCAACAACACGACGATCGCCAACACGAGCAGCAGCTCCACGAGCGTGAAGCCGCTTCGTGCCTGGCGAATTCGTCGAGTTTGAATGGCGGACGCGATCACGGTGCTACTCTCTGCGAAGCGAATCGTCCGTCAGGCGAAGCGCGTCAGACGCGCTGGCCTGAAACTAGGTCCCCGAGACGATGTCGTCTTCGGTGCCGCTCGCGCCGTCGGGACCAGCCGACCAAATGCGGAACTGATCGGCCGAGATCTGCTCGTACTGGTACGGGTTGCCCCACGGATCAGCCGGGATTTCCTTCTCCATGTACGGGCCGGTCCACTTGGCCGGGTTGCGCAGATCGGCGGGCGGATTGCGCAGCGCGTCGAGACCCTGCTGCGTCGTCGGCGGAGTGCCGACCGACAACTGATAGGCTTGCACAGCCGTCTCCAGCGTTCGCACCTGAGTACGGGCGCCGTCAACCTGGGCGCCGCGCTGCAGACGAATGACCGAGACGGTCACGATCGAACCGAGGATGACCAGAATGGCCATGGCCAAGAGGATTTCGATCAGCGTAAAGCCCTTCCGCCGTCGAGGACGTCGATTCTTCATGGATTCGTTCCTTCTTTGATTGGGGTGTGATTGTCGATCGGCGTCGCCGTGTGTGGCGAGGCCGGGATTATTCATTTCCGTTTTCGTTCTTTTCGCTATAGCGTCTGGCTCATCTTGATCACCGGGACGAGCAGCGCCACCACGACCATCAGCACGATCACGGCCAGCAGCAGCAGCATGATCGGCTCGAGCATGCGCACGAGCAGGTCAAGCTGTCGCGTGGTTCGCCGCTCCAAACCGTCGGCGATTTCGACCAGCACGCGATCGAGCGTGTTCGATTCCTCCGCCACGGCGATCATTTCGACCACCATCTTGGGAAAGTGTCCGCTCGCCGAGAGTGGGCCGGCGAGCGATTGACCGGCTGAAATGTTCGTCGACGCTTCGGCAATCGCCTCGGACAGGATGCGGTTGCTGGTTGCCTCGCGGCTGATTTCGAGCGCCTTAAGAATTGAAACACCGTTGTGGAGCAAAGTTCCGAGCACGCGGCAAAAACGGGCCACCGCAAACGACTGGAAGATGGTTCCGAACATCGGAATCTTCAGCTTGATTGCGTCGGCCCGGCGTCTCCCCTGCTCCGATTGCAGCGACCGGCGGGCCAGATAGAAGGCTGCCACAATCGCGGCGAGCGCAAACAAGCCATAGCTCCGCAGGCTGTCGCTGATCGCCAGCAGCACGTCGGTGGCCCACGGCAATTCGCCGCGCTGCCGAAGCTGATCGAACATCGTCGCAAACTTCGGCACGAAGAAGACGATCAGCACCGTCACCACCGCCGTGCCGACGATGCCGATCACAATCGGATAGATCACCGCCCCGAGCGTCCGCCCTTTGAGTTCTTCCTGCGTTTCTGTGAACGACGCGACGCGTTCGAGCGCCTCTTCAAGGAAGCCGCCCTCGGCGCCGGCGCGGACCATGTTGATGGCCATTTCGCTGAAAGCTCGCGGCGAGCGCGCCATGGCGTCACCCAGCGACGAACCGTCTTCGACGCGCCGCTGCAGGTCCTCGAGCACGGCTTTCAGGTTCTTGTGCGAGGTTTGATCGCGCATCACCGTGAGCGCTCGCAGCAGCGGCACGCCGCTGCGAAGCAGCGCGGCGAGCTGGGCATAGGCGGTGGCCATCACCTGGCCTTTGACGTACAGATTCGACCCGGCGGCAACCTTGCGGTCGGCGGTTACCTGCACCGGAAAGAGCGACCGGCCCGCGAGAATCGAAATCGCTTCTCGCTCGGTGGCGGCCGACAACGATCCGGTGACCTTCTGGCCGGACATGTCGCGGGCTATGTACGCAAAGTCGGGCATGGATCAGCGTGCGGGAAACTTCGGGACGGGTTGGCTTTACTTATTCAACATCATGGCGTGGTCGGCTTTGGCGGCCCGCACCACTTCTTCCACGCTGGTCGAACCGGAGATCACTTTGCGCCAGCCGTCCTGGCGAAGCGAGATCATGCCTTGCTCGGCTGCCGCCTGGGCGATCTTCCAACTGCTGACGCGGTCGTTGGCGAGCTGGCGGATTTCGTTGGTCGTTACGAGCAGCTCGTAGATACCCATTCGGCCGCGGTAGCCGAGGTTGCGGCACTCGCGACAGCCGACGGGGCCGTAGATCGGCTTGCCGTTGAGCAAGTGGCGCGGAAAGTCGCGCGGCAGATCGTCCGGACCGGGATTGATTTGCGTCTTGCAGTGAGGGCAAAGCCGGCGCACCAGACGCTGAGCCATCACGCCTTCGACCGTGCTGGCGACGAGGAACGGCTCGATCCCCATATCGGTCAAACGCGTGTAAGCGCTAGCGGCGTCGTTGGTGTGCAAC
>Ga0182741_1004771_pt1 | contig 13055 bp, 7 predicted proteins | sample eDN5th37CBELigOP_FD_128874 | JGI IMG/M metagenome (GOLD analysis project Ga0182741, IMG submission 128874) | Enriched Organic Plus compost microbial communities from Emeryville, California, USA - eDNA 5th pass 37_C BE-Lig OP (version 2) (version 2) ...
CTACCTGCCGCTGCTGCTGCCGTTCGGCCTGCTGATGGTGGTCGGCGGCATCAACGTGTCCGAGAGCGCGCGCGCGGCCGGCGACGACTACCGCACCCGCGACATCCTGCTGGTCGAGGCGGTGGCCACGCTGGTGGCCGGGCTCTGCGGCGGCGTCGCCCAGACCACGCCCTACATCGGCCAGCCGGCCTACAAGCACATGGGCGCGCGCAGCGGCTACACGCTGCTGACCGGCCTGTTCGTCGGCATCGGCGGCATGCTCGGGGTGATCTCCGGGCTGGTGCAGTGGCTGCCGCTGGCGGTGCTGGCGCCGATCATCGTGTACGTGGCCATCGACATCACCACCCAGGCGTTCGAGGCCACGCCCCGGCGCCACGCCGCGGCGATGGTGCTCGGCTTCCTGCCGTCGGTGGCCTACCTGCTGGCGATCAAGGCGCCGGGCTGGATCGCCCCGCAGCGGCTGGCCGAACTGACCACCGCCCTGGACGGCCACGGCCTGCCGGAACTGGCGGTGATCTTCGCCCTCGGCAACGGCTTCATCATCACCGCGATGCTGTGGATCGCCACGGTGGTGGCGATGATCGAGCAGCAGCTGCGCCGCGCCTCGGTGCTGCTGCTGGTCGCCGCCGTGCTGACCCTGTTCGGCCTGATCCATTCGGTCGACCCGCGCGGCGGCGTATACCTGCCGTGGGTGCTGGAAGGGCTGCAGCGCAGCATCAGCTGGCAGCTCGCCGGCGCCTACGTGGCGCTGGCGGCGGTGCTCGGCCTGCTGTCGCTGCAGCGGCCGCGGCCGGCCGGCTGAGCCGTCGCGGGGAACCCCTGGCGATCTCCCGGGTCACATCCGGGGTGATCGCAACGACAGAGGTGGTTCCCGATGCAGGACAGGAAAGCGGTATGGCCATGGGCCGTGGTGGGCGTGCTGGTGCTGGGCGGCGCGGGATGGTGGCTGTTCCGCGATGAGCTGCGGACGGTCACGCCGGCGGCCTTGCCGCCTGCGGCGCAGGCGCCGGCCGACGGCAGCCGCATCGTTCCCGCCGCCAGGCCGGAAGCGCCGGGCGCGCCGGCGCCGGCCCGGCATCCTCTGCCGCGCGACGCCGCCATCGACGCGGCGCTGCCTTCGCTCGAGGACAGTGATGCGCGCGTGCGCGAAGACCTCGGCACGTTCTTCCCCGAGCCGGTACGGGCGCTGCTGCTGCCCGACCACCTGATCCAGCGCCTGGTCACGCACATCGACAACCTCACCCAGCCCAGCGCGCCGGCCACCGCGCTGGCGCTGCGGCCGCTGCCCGGCAGCCTGCAGGTCGAGGGCGACGCCGCGTCGGGCATCACCTTCGCCAGCGCCAATGCCGCGCGTTATGCGCCGTACGTGGCGGCCTTCAGCGCCGCCGACGCCGACGCGCTGGCGGCGGCCTACATGCGCCTGTACCCGCTGGTGCAGCAGGCCTACCGCGAGCTGGGCCATCCCGGCGGCCACTTCAACGACCGCCTGGTCACGGTGATCGACCACCTGCTGCAGACTCCCGAACTCGCGCAGCCGCCGGCGCTGGAGCGCGATGCGCGCGGCCGCTACCGCTTCGTCGATCCCGACCTGCAGGCGCGCTCGATCGGGCAGAAGGCCCTGCTGCGGCTGGACGCGGAGCAGGCGCAGGCGGTGAAGCGGCAGCTGCGCGCGATCCGGCAGGCGGTCACGCGCGGCGGATCGGCCTGATTGCGCCGGATCAAGGCAGCGCGGCCGCGCCCGCCGATACTGGAAGAGCGGGGCGGCCGCGGCTGAACGGGCTCCGGGCCCGGGCTTGAATCACACCGCCGCAACCGCATCTGAACGAGTATCGCCGGCAGCGCCGGCCTCCAGATTCGGGATGACCACCATGCGGATGGACAAGCTCACCTCCAACTTCCAGAAGGCCCTGGCCGACGCGCAGTCGCTGGCCGTGGGCCGCGACCACAACATCATCGAGCCGGTGCACGTGCTGGCCGCGCTGCTCGACCAGGCCGGCGGCAGCAGCCGGCCGCTGCTGGCCCAGGCCGGCGTCAACGTGCCGCTGCTGCGCGAGCGCCTGGGCGAGGCGCTGGACGCGCTGCCCAGGGTCTCCGGCCAGGCCGGCAACCTGTCGATGGGCAACGACCTCAGCCGCCTGCTCAACGCCACCGACAAGTTGGCGCAGCAGCACAACGACCAGTTCATCGCCAGCGAGTGGTTCCTGCTGGCCGCCACCGACGACAGCGGCGCGGCCGGCGTGGCGCTGCGCGCGGCCGGCGCCGACAGGAACAGGCTGGAGGCCGCCATCGACAAGCTGCGCGGCGGCGAGACCGTGCAGAGCGAGAACGCCGAGGAGCAGCGCCAGGCGCTGGAGAAGTACACCATCGACCTGACCGCGCGCGCCGAGAGCGGCAAGCTCGACCCGGTGATCGGCCGCGACGAGGAAATCCGCCGCACCATCCAGGTCCTGCAGCGCCGCACCAAGAACAACCCGGTGCTGATCGGCGAGCCCGGCGTGGGCAAGACCGCGATCGTCGAGGGCCTGGCCCAGCGCATCGTCAACGACGAGGTGCCCGAGGGCCTGCGCGGCAAGCGCGTGCTGTCGCTGGACATGGGCGCGCTGATCGCCGGCGCCAAGTTCCGCGGCGAGTTCGAGGAGCGGCTGAAGGGCGTGCTCAACGACCTGGCCAAGAACGAAGGCCAGATCATCCTGTTCATCGACGAGCTGCACACCATGGTCGGCGCCGGCAAGGCCGACGGCGCCATGGACGCGGGCAACATGCTCAAGCCGGCGCTGGCGCGCGGCGAGCTGCACTGCATCGGCGCGACCACGCTGGACGAATACCGCCAGTACATCGAGAAGGACGCCGCGCTGGAGCGCCGCTTCCAGAAGGTGTTCGTCGGCGAGCCGAGCGTGGAGGACACCATCGCCATCCTGCGCGGGTTGAAGGAGAAGTACGCCGTGCACCACGGCGTGGAGATCACCGACCCGGCCATCGTCGCCGCGGCCACGCTGTCCAACCGCTACATCACCGACCGCCAGCTGCCGGACAAGGCCATCGACCTGATGGACGAGGCCGCCTCGCGCATCCGCATGGAGATCGACTCCAAGCCGGAGGAGCTGGACCGCCTCGAGCGCCGCCTGATCCAGCTCAAGATCCAGCGCGAGATGCTGAAGAAGGAAAAGGACGAGGCCTCGCGCAAGCGCCTGGCCGACCTGGAAGCCGACATCGACGGGCTGGAGCGCGAGTTCTCCGACCTCAACGAAATCTGGAAGTCGGAAAAGGCCGCGCTGCAGGGCACGACCAAGGTCAAGGAGCAGATCGAACAGGCCCGCCTCGAACTGGAGGCCGCGCAGCGCCGCCAGGACTTCGCCCGCATGAGCGAGATCCAGTACGGCCTGCTGCCCAACCTGGAAAAGCAGCTGGCCGCCGCGCAGGAAGTCGAGCGCAAGGACTTCCGGCTGGTGCAGGACCGCGTGACCGACGAGGAGATCGCCGAGGTCGTTTCGCGCTGGACCGGCATTCCGGTCAGCAAGATGCTCGAGGGCGAGCGCGACAAGCTGCTGCGCATGGAAGAGGTGCTGCATGCCCGCGTGGTCGGCCAGGAAGAGGCGATCCGCGTGGTGTCCGACGCGGTGCGCCGTTCGCGCGCGGGCCTGTCCGACCCGAACCGCCCGAGCGGCTCGTTCCTGTTCCTCGGCCCGACCGGCGTGGGCAAGACCGAACTGACCAAGGCGCTGGCCGACTTCCTGTTCGACAGCCCCGACGCGATGGTGCGCATCGACATGAGCGAGTTCATGGAGAAGCACAGCGTCGCGCGGCTGATCGGCGCGCCCCCGGGCTACGTCGGCTACGAGGAAGGCGGCTACCTCACCGAGGCGGTGCGCCGCCGCCCGTACAGCGTGATCCTGCTGGACGAGGTGGAGAAGGCGCATCCGGACGTGTTCAACATCCTGCTGCAGGTGCTGGACGACGGCCGCCTTACCGACGGCCAGGGCCGCACCGTGGACTTCCGCAACACCGTCATCGTGATGACCTCCAACCTGGGCTCGCACCAGATCCAGGAACTGAGCGCGGACGATTCGCCGGAGGCCTACCTGCAGATGAAGGCGGCGGTGATGGGCGTGGTGCAGGCGCACTTCCGCCCAGAGTTCATCAACCGCCTGGACGACATCGTCGTGTTCCACCCGCTGGACAAGCAGCAGATCCGGCAGATCGCGCGCATCCAGATGCGCGGGCTGGAGAAGCGGCTGGGCGAGCGCGGGCTGAAGCTGGACGTGGCCGATTCGGCCTTCGACCTGCTGGGCAATGTCGGCTTCGACCCGGTGTACGGCGCGCGCCCGCTCAAGCGCGCGATCCAGCAGCAGCTGGAAAACCCGCTGGCGCAGAAGATCCTCGCCGGCGAGTTCGCCAGCGGCGACACCATCCACGTCGAGGCCGGCGGCGGCCAGCTGCGCTTCGCCAGGGGCTGATGCCGCAGGCGGGCACCCCGCGCCGGGGTGCCCGCTCATGCGCACGGGTTATCGGCTCATCGCCATCGGGCAGCAGTAACCGCTGCAACCAGCGGCCATGAGCGCTGCGGGCTCGGCTATGGTCTGGAGCCACTCCCCGCATCGAGCCCGCGATGTCCCCGCCGAACTGGAAGCCCGAAACCATCGCCGTGCATGGCGGCTATCGTCCCGACCCGACCACCCGCGCGGTGGCGGTGCCGATCTACCAGACGGTGGCCTATGCCTTCGACGACACCCAGCACGGCGCCGACCTGTTCGACCTGAAGGTGCAGGGCAACATCTACACCCGCATCATGAACCCGACCACCGACGTGCTGGAACAGCGCATCGCCGCGCTGGAAGGCGGCGTCGGCGCGCTGGCGCTGGCGTCGGGGCAGGCGGCCATCACCTATGCGATCCAGACCATCGCCGAGGCCGGCGACAACATCCTGGCCTCCAGCGCGCTGTACGGCGGCACCTACAACCTGTTCGCGCACACCCTGCCGCAGTTCGGCATCCAGACCCGCTTCGCCGACTACCGCGACCCGCAGGCGTTCGCGGCGCTGATCGACGAACGCACCAAGGCGGTGTTCGTCGAGTCCATCGGCAACCCGCGCGGCAACATCACCGACATCGAGGCCATCGCCGCGATCGCGCACGCGCACGGCGTGCCGCTGATCGTCGACAACACCGTGGCCACGCCGTACCTGCTGCGGCCGTTCGATTTCGGCGCCGACATCGTGGTGCATTCGCTGACCAAGTACCTGGGCGGGCATGGCACCAGCCTGGGCGGGGCGATCGTCGATTCCGGGCGTTTCCCGTGGGCCGAGCACAGCCGGCGCTTCCCGCGCCTCAACACGCCGGACGTGAGCTACCACGGCGTGGTCTATACCGAGGCGCTGGGCCCGGCGGCGTACATCGGCCGCGCGCGGGTGGTGCCATTGCGCAATACCGGCGCGGCGATCTCGCCGTTCAACGCCTTCCAGATCCTGCAGGGCATCGAGACCCTGGCGCTGCGCATGGACCGGATCAACCGCAACACGCTGGCGGTGGCGAGCTACCTGCAGCAGCACGCCAAGGTGGCGTGGGTGAACTACGCGGCGCTGCCGGACCATCCCGAGCACGCGCTGGTGCGCAGATACCTGCGCGGGCAGGGCTCGGGCGTGCTGACCTTCGGCCTGCCCGGCGGCCGCGAGGCCGGCGCGCGCTTCCTCGACGCGCTGCAGCTGTTCACGCGGCTGGTGAACCTGGGCGACGCCAAGTCGCTGGCCACGCACCCGGCCTCGACCACCCACCGCCAGCTGGACGAAGCCGAGCTGGAGAAGGCGGGGGTGACACTGGACACGGTGCGGCTGTCGGTCGGCATCGAGCACATCGACGACCTGCTGGCCGACCTGGAGCAGGCGCTGGCGCAGGCCTGAGAACGGCACGGCCCGCTCCGGCGGGAAGAAGCCGGCGTGCTGCCGGCCGTCGCGATCCGAGCCCCTCTCCCTTCGGGAGAGGGGCGGGGAGAGGGGCGCCGCGCCGGCCCGCTTCACCACGCGATGGTGAAGCGCTGGCGCAGGTGCCGCGGCTGTTCCAGTTCGTCGACCAGGGCCACCGCCAGGTCCTCCGGACTGATGGTGCCGGGGCCGTCGGCGGCCATCAGCGGCGTGTCGGTGCCGGTGCGGTAGCGGCCGGTGCGGCCGCTCGGGCCGCCGGCATGGAAGGCGACCGGCGGGCTGAGGAAGGTCCAGTCCAGCGTCGACTCGCCCTTCAGGTCTTCCAGCGCGTCGCGCGCGGCGCGGGCGCCGTCGTGGAAGGCCGGCGGGAAGTCGGGGGTGTCCACCAGCTGCACGCCGTCGGCGGTGTACAGGCTGCCGGCGCCGCCGACCACCAGGTAGCGCTTCACCCCGGCGGCGCGGGTGCCGGCCACGATCGCGCGCGAGCCGTGCATGAAATCGCGGTAGATGTCCGGGTTGCCCCAGCCGGCGTTGTAGGCGCTGAGCACCGCGTCATGGCCGGCCACCGCGGCCTGCACCTGCGCGGCGTCCTGCACGTCGGCGCGGACCACGCGCAGGCCGTCGCGTGCGGCCAGCTTTTCGGGGTGGCGGACCAGGGCGGTGACGGCGTGGCCACGGGCCAGCAGTTCTTCGAGCAGGGCGCGGCCGACGAAGCCGGTGGCGCCGATCAGGGCGACGTTCATGGCGATTCCTCGCGGGGTTGGGAGGCCGCCAGTGTCCTCCCGCGCCGCTGGCGGCGGCAGTCCCCGGGGGCCACAATCACCTTGAAGCCAGGCTTCACGGTGGCCGGACGACAGGAGGGGCGGTGGAGAATCTCAGGCGCATGGCGCTGTTCGCGCAGGTGGTCCAGCACGGCTCGATGAGCGCGGCGGCGCGCGCGCTGGGCATGAGCACCTCGGCGGTCAGCCAGCAGCTGCGCGCGCTGGAGCGCGAGGCTGGCGTCGCCCTGCTGCACCGTTCGACCCGGCAGCTGTCGCTGACCGACGTGGGCAGCCGCTACTACGCGGCCTGCGCGCGCCTGCTGGACGCGGCCGGCGAGGCCGAGGCCGAACTGTCGGCCGCGCGCCACGCGCCCAGCGGCGAGCTGCGCCTGTCCGCGCCGCTGGGCATGGCCGACCACATCGGCCCGGCGCTGGGGCCGTGGCTGCGCGAGCACCCGCAGCTGCGCCTGCACCTGCATTTCGAGGACGGCTGGACCGACCTGGTGCAGGCGCGCATCGACCTGGCGCTGCGCTTCGGCCGGCTGCCGGACAGCGACTGGATGGCGCAGCGCCTGGGCACCCTGCAGCGCTGGCCCTGCGCCGCGCCCGGCTGGCTGCAGCGGCATGGCGAACCGGCCGATCCGCTGCAGGTGCCGGCCGGCGAATGGCTGGGCCTGGCGCAGGTGCCGGGGCTGGCGTGGCGGCACCGGGTGTCCGGGCAGGAGCGCCTGGTGCCGGCGCATCCACGCCTGGTCAGCCACAACCAGCCGGCGGTGCGCCAGCTGTGCGAGTCGGGGCTGGGCGTGGCGGTGCTGACCAGCCTGGACGTGACGCCGCTGCTGGCCGACGGCCGGCTGCTGCGGCTGCTGCCCGAATGGGACGTGCCGGCGCTGCCGGTATGGGCGGTGACCCCGCACCGGCAGACCCAGCCGGCCAAGGTCCGCCAGGCCATCGAGCGGCTGGGCGATTACCTGGCGCGCCTGCCCGGCGCCGTCGCTGCCGGGGCCTGAGCGGCCCGGCAGCGCGTTTCCCTCAGGGCGCGGCGCCGGCGCGCATCGCGCGGTACGGCGGCGTGGCCATGACCATTTCCGCCAGCGAGTGCGCCAGCTCGCGCTCGGCCATCACCGTGCCGTCGGCGCCGTGCTCGAGCAGGTGCTTGACCTCGGCATCGCTGTGCGCGCGCGCCAGCAGGGTCAGGCCGGGGTTGATGGCGCGCAGCTTGGCCAGCGCCTCGCCGGCTTCCAGCGGCTGCGGGATGGCGAGGATGGCGATCTTGGCGCGCTCGGGGTGCGCTTCGGCCAGCACCTTGTCGGCGGCGGCGCTGCCGCGGATGCCGGGGATGCCGGCCGCGTGCGCGCGCTCGACGTGGTCGCGGTTGTCGTCGATCACCAGCACCGGCACGCCGCGGTCGCGCAGCACCTGGGCCAGGGTGCTGCCGACGCGGCCGTAGCCGATGACGATGGCGTGGTCGTGCAGGTCCAGCGACGGGCCGGGCGGGATGTCCGGCGTCTCCGGCACCGGCAGCGCGTCCTTGTGCCGCGCCTGCCAGCGGTCGAGCAGGCCGAACACCAGCGGGTTGAGCATGATCGACACCAGCGCGCCGGCCAGCACCAGCGACTGCCCGGTGGCGGGCAGGATCTTCAGCGCCACGCCGAGCCCGGCGATGATGAAGGCGAACTCGCCGATCTGCGCCAGCGACGCGGAAATGGTCAGCGCCGTGGCCTTGGAGTGGCCGAAGGCGCGCACGATGAAGAACGCCGCCGCCGACTTGCCGAACATGATGATCGCCACCGTCGCCAGCACCTGCCACGGGTGCTCGACCACGATCATCGGGTCGAACAGCATGCCCACCGAGACGAAGAACAGCACCGCGAACGCGTCGCGCAGCGGCAGCGAATCATGCGCGGCCTTGTGGCTCAGCTCCGACTCGTTGAGCATCATGCCGGCGAAGAACGCGCCCAGCGCGAACGACACGCCGAACAGCGCGGCCGCGCCGAACGCCACGCCCAGGGCGATGGCCAGCACCGACAGGGTGAACAGCTCGCGCGAACCGGTACCGGCGATGCGCTCCAGGATCCACGGGATCACCCGGCGCCCGACCACCAGCATCACCGCCACGAACAGGCCCAACTGCACGAAGGTCCAGCCGATGGAGGCCAGCACGCTGCCCACGCTGTGGTTCTGGCCCTGCGCCTCGGGCCCGAACACGCCGGCGATCACCGGCATCATCACCAGCGCCAGCACGCAGGCCAGGTCCTCCACGATCAGCCAGCCCACCGCGATCTTGCCGCGCGTGGTCTCCAGCAGGCGCCGTTCCTCCATCGCGCGCAGCAGCACCACGGTGGAGGCGGTGGCCAGCGAGAAGCCGAAGATCACCCCGTGCAGCGGCGGCCAGCCCATCAGCGTGGCCACGCCCCAGCCGAGCACGGTGGCCACGGCGATCTGGCCGATGGCGCCGGGAATGGCGATGGCCTTCACCGCCATCAGGTCCTTGAGCGAGAAATGCAGGCCGACGCCGAACATCAGCAGCATCACGCCGATCTCGGCCAGCTGGTTGGCCAGCGCCTGGTCGGCGACGAAGCCGGGCGTGAACGGCCCCACCACCACCCCCGCGACCAGGTAGCCCACCAGCGGCGACAGCCGCAGCCGGTTGGCCAGGGCGCCAAGCACGAAGGCCAGGCCCAGGCCGATGGCGATCATGTTGATCAGGGCGGTGTCATGGTGCATCGGAACTCGCAGGGGTGGGGGATGGAGCGATTCTACGGGGGCGAAGCGTGCAGACAAGAAAACGCAGCACGCAATGCCGCGGCGACGGGCGCAAAAACAATGCCCCGGTTTCCCGGGGCATTGCGCGGCGCGTCCGGCGGCTCAGGCGCGGCTTACCACTTGTAGCCGATGCGGCCGTAGACGTAGGCGCCGTTGAAGCCGGCCGGGGAGTAGTTGCTGTACGGCATCTGGCCCCAGGCGTTGACCCCGGTGAAGGCCGGGTTGACCTTGTCCGGGTGCGAATCGAGCACGTTGTCCGCGCCCACGGTCAGCGTCCACTGCGCGCTCGGCCTGAAGCTGGCCGACACGTCCAGCACCCACTGCGGGTCGTAGCTCTGGTCCTGCGCGGCGTTGGTCTGGCGCACGGTGAAGCGGCCGTAGCGGGTGGCGTTCAGGCCCAGCGTCCACTGGTCCGAGGTCCAGGTGCCGCCGAGGATGGCCTTGTCGCGCGGGAAGGCGTCTTCCAGGCGGCCGATCTCGTCGCGCGCCACCAGCGGCGTGGTCAGGCCCAGGCTGGTCAGCACGCCCGGCGAGGGCGCCAGCCGCTGCACCTCGGTCTTGTTGTAGCTGTAGCTGGCGGTCAGGTCCAGCGCGCTGGCGGCCAGCGGGATGTTGTAGCTGCCCACCACGTCCACGCCGCGGGTGCGGGTGTCGGCGGCGTTGTTGAAGTAGCGGAAGGCGGTGACGTTGTTGATGCCCAGCGAGGTCAGCAGGGCGTTGGTGGCCGCGTTGGTGGTGATGGTGGAGGACAGCAGGATGCGGTCGTCGATGTCGATCTGGAACGCATCGATGGTCAGGTACAGGCGCTCGGCCGGCTGCAGCACCAGGCCCAGGCTGTAGGAGGTCGAGGTCTCGGCCTGCAGCGGCCTGGAGCCCAGCGCCTGCGCCACGACGCTGGTCGCCGGGAAGGTGCCCGACTCGACGAACTGGCCGTTGGTGTAGTTGCTGGTGATGACCTGGTAGCTCTGCTGGGCCAGCGACGGCGCGCGGAAGCCGTTGGAGACGGTGGCGCGCAGCGCCACCTTGTCGGTGAACGCATAGCGGGCCGAGAGCTTGCCCGAGGTCTTGTCGCCGAAGTCGGAATAGTCTTCGTAGCGCACCGTGGCGCCGGCGGACAGCCGGTCGCTGAGGTCGGCTTCAAGGCCGGCGTAGAGCGCGTAGTTGTGGCGGTCGGCGTGCACCGCGTTGATCGGGGTGAAGCCGCCGAAGCCCTGCGCGCCGCTGCCGAGGTAGGAGTTGGGCTCGCCCGGCGACTGGTTCCATTTCTCCTGGCGGTATTCGCCGCCGAAGGACAGCGTGACCGGGTAGGCCAGGCCCCAGTCCAGCGCCTGCGAGAAATCGGCGTTGACGATGTTGTGGGTGTACTCCAGCGCGCCGTCGTGGAAGCTGGTCGGGCTGCTGGCGCCCAACGCGTAGTTCATCGTATTGCGGGTGGCGAAGTCGATGCGGCTGTAGCCGTAGTTGTAGCTCAGGTCCCAGTTGAAGCCGCCCTCGGTGCTGCCCTTCAGGCCGGCGACCAGCGAGCGGTCCTTCAGGTACTGGTTGATCTGCGGCACGAAGCCATCGGGATACAGCAGCGAGGTGGCCGCGTTGTGGTTCTTCGAGCGGTAGAACGCGAACGAAGTGATGTCGCGGTTGCTGGCGATGGCGGTGGCATAGCCGTGCAGGTTGTCGCTGAAATCGAAACCGGCGTTGCCCGACACCGCGCGGGTATCCACTTCGGGGTCGCCGACCACGAAGGTCTTCTCGCCCACGCCCGGGTAGTTGCCGGTGTTCGGCGTCGGGTTGCCCGGCAGGCCGTAGGCGTTGAACGGACCGGCGCGGTTGGTGCGGTCCTGGTGGGTGAGCTGGCCGGCGAAATGCACCGTGCCGCGGCCGTCGGCGAAGCTGACGCCGGTGTCGCCGGAGAGCTGGTACTGCCTGCCGTCGCCGGCCGAGTACTGGCCCAGGTCCAGCGCCAGGCTGCCGCCGCTGCCGGCGCCCTTGAGCACGATGTTGACCACGCCGGCGATGGCGTCGGAGCCGTACTGGGCCGAGGCGCCGTCGCGCAGCACTTCCACGCGCTCGATCGCCGACACCGGGATGGTGTTCAGGTCCACCGCCGACGAGCCGCGGCCCATGCTGCCGTTGACGTTGAGCTGGCCGGACAGGTGCCGGCGCTTGCCGTTGACCAGGATCAGCACCTGGTCCGGCGACAGGCCGCGCAGCTGCGCCGGGCGCACGCCGCTGGTGCCGTCGGTCAGCGCCGGGCGCGGGAAGTTGAGCGAGGGCAGGGCGCGCGACAGCGCGGTGGCCAGTTCGGTGGAGCCGGTGGCCTGCAGGGCCTCCGGGGTGATGATGTCGATGGGCGACTGCGACTCGGCCACGGTGCGGTCGGACACGCGGGTACCGGTGACGATCACGGTGTCGAGGGTCTGCGCGCCGGACTGGGCGAAGGCGGGGGCAACCGGGAGGCCGAGGGCGATGGCGACGGCAGCGGCGAGCGTACTGGACTTGCGGTTCATCAGATTGCAGCTCCGGTATGAATGGGCGGCACCGGCGGACGGGGCAGGCCCGTCACGGAGGGGTGGTGCGGTGCGCCATCATGGATTAATGGAATTTTTACGTTGTGTCAAATGCCCATCGGCCTGCCTATATCGTTGCTTTTGAAAGCATTTCGACCGGTATGCTCGGTGTGGGCGTGGTCTGGGGGAGGGCGTCCCGGGACGGAGTCCGTGCGCGGGAAGCGTCAGTCAAGTATTCGTTAACGCTAGAATCGCGTCGCAGGAATGTTGCTTGTGTGCACATTCCGTTTCGTTATAACGGACCCCCTCATGATTTCCCTTCGTAATTTCGCCCTGCGCCGGGGCGAGCGCCTGCTGTTGTCCAACGTCGACCTCACCCTGCATGCCGGCTACCGCGTGGGCGTGGTGGGACGCAACGGCGCCGGCAAGTCCAGCCTGTTCGCCGCCGTGCGTGGCGAGCTGGAAGCGGACAAGGGGGACGTGTCGCTGCCGGGCAAGATCCGCATCGCCGACGTGGCCCAGGAAACCCCCGCGCTGCCCGACCGCGCCATCGACTTCGTGCTCGGCGGCGATGACGTGGTGGCCGCGGTGCTGGCCGAGGAAGCCGCCGCGACCGCGCGCGAGGACTGGGAGGCGGTCGCCGACGCGCACCAGAAGATGGCCGAACTGGGCGCCTACGACGCCGAGGCGCGCGCCGGCAAACTGCTGCACGGCCTGGGCTTTCCGGCCGAGACCCATGGCCGCCCGGTGGCGGCGTTCTCCGGCGGCTGGCGCGCGCGCCTGAACCTGGCGCGTGCGCTGATGATGCCCAGCGACCTGCTGCTGCTCGACGAACCGACCAACCACCTGGACCTGGACGCGGTGTACTGGCTGGAACAGTGGCTGCTCAAGTACCCGGGCACCCTGCTGCTGATCTCGCACGACCGCGAGTTCCTCGACAACGTCGCCACCCACACCCTGCACCTGCACGGCGGCAGCGCCAGGCTCTATACCGGCGGCTACACCGACTTCGAGCGCCAGCGCGCCGAGCACCTGCGCCAGCAGCAGATCGCGCACGAGAAGGAACAGGCCGAGCGCGCCCACCTGCAGAGCTTCATCGACCGCTTCAAG
>Ga0182741_1004776_pt1 | contig 13047 bp, 5 predicted proteins | sample eDN5th37CBELigOP_FD_128874 | JGI IMG/M metagenome (GOLD analysis project Ga0182741, IMG submission 128874) | Enriched Organic Plus compost microbial communities from Emeryville, California, USA - eDNA 5th pass 37_C BE-Lig OP (version 2) (version 2) ...
ACCCTCTTCTGTTCACGAATTTCCTCCTTGAGTTTCTTCTGAGTGAAGGCGTTGCTGAATCGGGCAGCTGCAGCCGCGGCCGCTTGAGAAGTTGAAGTGGTAACAACGGGAACTAGGCCTTGCTGAAGATCTTGAGCGAGCTCACGTCGTCGTTGGGCGGTCGACTTGGCCGGAGAAGCAAATGCTTCATCCTTGGTTGTGGGAACCGTGTTAGTCGGTTGAGTTGCTGTGGTTGATGGAAAACGTGGAAGCGTCCGCGCCTTTGTCGTCCCGGTGGCGCGTGGTCCCTGAGGAGCCACCTCGGCTCGTCGAGTGGGTAGAGACTCGGTGTGCTGAGCTGTGGAGGACTGAGCCATAGCCGAAGCCGCTCGCAAGAGAGACCTAGGGGTTGCGCCATTCTTGCCGGCCTTCAGCGCAAGTGGCGTCGGCCGCTTACCAAGGTTCACCATGCTTCCAGGCTCCACCTTCGAAGCGGTGGGGCCATTACTCGATGATGAAACTGCAGCAGCTTGAACAACAGCGGCAGCAACGCTGCATGCCGCTGCTGTTTCTTTATCCTGAAGGAGATCCTGTGCTGCAGCCGCGATCGCAGACGAGGAAGCAGTCAGGTACTCACTAGTTGCTGACGGGTTACCACTGAGCGGATAAGGCTTACTGTGTGAGAAGTTGGGAGGGTTATGAACGCCGCGCTCTGAGGCCTTGAAGGCTGAGTTAAGTGAGCGTGTTACAGCAGGCTTGGCATTGGGTGTTTGGACAATCGAGCCTGCATGGTTGCCATTGTTAGCGTTGCCAGCAGTTTGGGAGGGGGACATTAGCAAGGAGACACGGCTTCGAACAAGGCTGCCTGGAGCACGAGTAGCACCATCAGCATTGTTCTCGGCACCAGGGTGCTCACTAGTGTGGTGCTGATGCTTCCCCGAGGGAGACGCAATCTGCTGATGCGATGTCTTCATCGGGGTCTGCTGGCTCTTGTTGAACTGCGCAATACGGTCACGAACTGAAATGCGTGCAGGGGTAAGGCAGGTATTGGATGCATCTCCTGCTGCATTCGATCCGTTAGGGACCGTGGCCATAGCCGAGTGCGAATGGGCATTACCTAGGTCCCTGTGCCTCTCCGCAAGTGGACGAACGGCGCTCATGTCTGGATGGAGGGGATGGCAGGATGTTTGATGCAGGAGAAGATGTGAGAGATTGCATAAAGCGAGTAAGATGCTGGAGATAACTTTAGGTATGGCGCCTCGTCGTGCACGTCTTGGTGTGGGCCTCGAATGCGTCACATGCCGCTTCTAAGAGCACACGAACAAAAATCTCGCAGGTTTCGCATTAACATCGTGATCTTTCGGGGTTTAAAAATTAGATAACAATGCTTCATAGCCTGCAGAATATAACAGCACTGGTGATCAACCTAAGCACACCCTCACACCTGTCCAAATCAGGCTGTAAATGCTTGTCAAAGGAATCTGAAACGCTGCGCCGGTTTGAATCTCATCCACCCGGGCCAGGACTCCCACCCCAACGGTCACTGGCGAGGTGTTACCATGGTCACATCAGAGAACTTCGTAGACTCCATCCACCCGAATTTGGCTCGTGAGTTTCCCGCTGAAAAGCAGCTGCATACCCAGGTCGCCGTAGTAGCCTGCACAAGATCGATGAGGAACGCGGCAGTTCCGGCCCCATATAGCTTGCACGTAGTGTTTGAAACAAGCTCTGCCGCGGAATACCCTCTCAAACACGTCGGAAAGTGAGCCTCGCGGAAAAGCTGACTGTGATTAACGGGTATAGGTGTTGCTTTCAAGTTCTTCCTGAAGGTAAGTGTGTTTTATAATACTGTATTCAGGTGTCTCCTTATATAAAGTTACTAACACGTCTGGTCTCCGTATGTTCCCCACACGTGTAGTCTGCGGAATCCGCACGCGAACGAGTTATCGGAGATATCTCGCAGATACAATGCTTGCCACGGGTGCAAGCTTTGACGCAGACTGCAATAACGGACTTGAAAACGGCGTGTCACATGCCGCAATGCTGGCCTATGCACCAGCATCCGGCATGGTATCCGCCACACCGCCGGCTCAGGCGTCTGTCAGCAACAGGTACGCATGACTTCTCAAATGATGAGAGACATCCAGCGGCATAGCATGTGCTGTCATGTGTACACATGGCCATCTTTGATGGGACATGCTGTGGTGTTGGAAATTTGCTTCGCTTATGACACTATCGCCTATGACTCTCACACCTTGACCATGTTGGCTTTCTAGAGTTTACATCGGACGCCGGTCTCCAAATCAGAATCCGAAACCGACACCCATGTCCGAAGGTCAGAACGAGAACGTTGATCAAAATATCACTGACAGTGATACAGCAGCAGTCCCGCAGCCAAAGATCAGTATGACAACTAAGCTTCAAGCACCTGGAAGTGCGCCTCCCATCCAGCACACCAGCATTGACCTCTCGAGCGATCAGCAGCCCAGTAAGATTAATGACTTCGATTTCTGGTTCAAGTCGCCTGTTCGGACCCAGAATGAGAATGAACCGGTCTCACCATTAAAGCCTCTCCACAGCCGAGGACCCCAGCTCGCTGCAGATGTTCAAAAGCGAGACGCAAGGAGGAAGTCCCCGATCAGCTTAAGATCCACTTCGGCAACTACCGAAAGCGAGGAATCACCCCCTCCGCTTCAGCCTCGTAAGACGGTGGCAGCAGGCAAGAGCGACTCACCGGCAAGCCTGCTACATGTACTCCCGAAGTCGCTGGCACAGCGATCACTGCAGATCAAGCCGTCTGCTGACGCCAGTTTGCAGAACGACGGAGACACAAAGGCTGAGAAACCGAGCACGTCGACCAAGGAACCGAAGAAAAGTGACAATGGTACACACATGTCACGGGGTGCAAAAACAGATCACGTACTGAACTCTATGTACAAGAAAGATGTGCTAAACGTGGAACACACAGAACAGAGAAGGCTTCGTACTCCGACAGTGACGACTTCCCGGAAATCAACCTCGAGTACGTACTCGAAAGCACCCAATCCGAGAAAACATCCTCGGAGCGAGAGCGGACCGATTTTGGTGGAGAGCGCATCGGTTTACAAACGCGTCTGCAGGCAGGATACGCCACTGAATCCGAACGACATTTATCAGTACAGCAATCCAATCGGGTCCGCGATGGCCGTGGTTGACTTCGATGAAAACGATGACCAGGTCTCAAAGCCATTTGCAAACAAGTACGCTGAGTCGGTGATTTCTGAATTATCGGACGAAATCAGGCAGGCGGAAGAAGAAGAAGTCACTGCAATTCGTGAGCTGGAGCAGACGATTCGGCTTGCCAAGACGAAGAAGATGCTGGCACAAAATCGTGCTAAAACTGTCGCAGAAATCACACGAAATCGAACTGAGCTCGAGCTCAAAGCCATTGCGGAAGAGATCCGAGCACAAGAACGCGAAAGGCTCCGAATCGAACGGGAGAATGCCATGCGAGAGCTGGAACAGCAGCGTCGGGCTCTGATGGCTGAAGAAGAAAATCGAATCCGACACACGCTCACACTGCTACGTGAGAGGCTTGAGATGGAGATGAAGACACGTGAGAACGAACTGCTTCTATCCAAGGAACGAGTCCGTTCGGAGGTCTTGGAAGAAGTCGAAGTACTACTGCGCAGAGAAAAGGCAAAGGAACAAATGTGGGAACAAGAGCTCGCCCGCGAGCGCGAAGCTGCCAAGCGCGACCGTGAGCGACTTGAATGGCTAGAAATGAAGCTTCGACTTGTAGAGAGCATTGAGCTAGAACGTGATGCCAAACTCCGCGTACAGAGCCATGCGCTCATTGACGACGAAGAGCGGAAGAAAATCAAGGAAGCTGCCTTATCAAAGGTCTTGGCAACACTCGACCCAAAGACTGACAGTACTGAGAATGCTTCTAGTAGTTCGTCAACCAGTCGCATTTCTAAATTCCTGTTCGATGCGCTTCCCACTGATCAAAATGATGATGGAAATATCATCATCTCTGCTGCAACCGTCTCCAGCCCATCACTTCCCGATGAGGCAACACCTGTGGCAACACATCTTATGGCCAGCGACGATTACCGAAATGGGCATGATGCTCATGGCAGCCCACATTCCACAACGCAGAGTCAAAGCAGTTCTCAGGATGCGAGAACTTCAGGGACTCGAACGAGCCGGGGTTCATCCCGTCGTCCTTCACTGATCCTTCCAGCAAGCGCTATCCGCACAGTCTCCGTGTACTCCACCGTTGATGGAGTTCCAACCTGCCTGACACCAGCAGCGATAAACTCCCGTTTGGGAGGCACTCCGCCTGCATCTTCGAAATCTAGTGCGAAAAAGTCGTCAAAGAACGAGATGAGTGTGTGTGACGAGGAGTCTCCGTCGCCCGCGAATCTAAGACCACAACCACATTCGGAGAACGTGATCGACCTTGAGAGCGATGACGCAAATCAGCCCGATGAATCCCATCCAGCGCAGCTTCCGGAGGAAGCTGTTTCCGCAGGAGATCAGAGAGCGCCCCAAGATGGCATCTCCGTGACGAATGAAGACCCTGATGTTATACCTCTAAGCCATGAGGAGCAAATGGATGCGATTCTAAGCCACCTTATACGGCTTAGGTCAAATGCCTATGGTTCAGAGTTGAGGGAGTCGAATCCCGGTGTGGACCGCTCTGCACAGACCAGAGTCCTATTCCCACAACTAGGCTTACCTCCATACCAGCTCCACCATCCCACCTCCCTGCATAATAAGGAGAAGAGGATTGACCCAAGTCTTCCTTTATGGCTTCAAACGCTAAGTTCTCTGGCAGAGAATGTTGAATCACAAGCAGCCAGGAATCTCCCTATCTCAGATCATTGAAATGTATCATTGAATCAGCCAAATAGCTTGAAAGGCTTCGAATAAATGCTTGATAGATGCCCTTACCCTCCATACGCCCGAACTGCCTTGACAATTGCAGAGAAGACCTGCTCACCGATTTTGGCGTCAATATCTTGTGGGTTGGACTCCAGAGTGGCCTTCGACTCTTCTAGCCTCTTCTGAGCAGCATCAACATCTAGGTCTTCCAATGGAATCGCCTCCATGACTGAAACTCCAATGGAAGAGTCAACCTCCACCAAGGCAATGCCTCCAGTAACAAAATACGTCTTGGGTTTCTCCACCTGTTTGGTTTCATAAATACTCACTACGCCTGGCACGAGCTCGCATAGGTGCGGTCCATGCTCTGCCATCACAGCTAGCTCACCATCTGTTGTAGGAAGTGTCACCATGTGAACGGGTTGAGCCGAAATGAGTACTTCCTCCTGGGTTCCGAGAGAGCAGATGAGGGCTTGGGGTCTGGCTGAGTTATCGCTGAAGGTGCGCAGCAGTGTCGTTGTGGCAGCATTGAGCGCACCATGCCCCTTGCCCCATCGCAACGCTGCTCCCGTCGTCGTCGCCGTCGCCGTCGTCGTGATCGTGTGCGTGCGGGCACCAGAGCTTAGGCAGTGCAAAGTTCGAAAGACTCTGGTAAGCATGGTATTCAGCGTGAAAATACACTGTGTGTGAGCACGCTGCGCTGGATTTGAAGCGAGCTGCAGGTTTCTGGAGAAGCTACAAGAGTAGATATCCAGATGGCTCGTTGCTGCCTTGACCAGATCACGAGATCCGGAGATGCAGGAGAAGTGTGCGAGTGGACTTGATTCCAGACTCGGTCTGGTCTTGATCAGTGTTCCAGTCTGGACATGGGCACTGGTAAAGCCACCTTGAACGAGGCGGCACAAACAGCAAGAGAGACGGCTTTTGATGTACTCTGCACTGGCTTTGCATTGTATTGTGTCGTATCGTATCATATCATATCGGATCACATCACCAATTGAAGTTGTTATTGCTGTATTGTTAGTAGATCTTGTACAAAGATATAGTGATTAAACCAAGCAGTGCTATTACAAGAGCTTAAGATGAGTAAAAACTGAGTGGGAGACCCGGTGACGAGCTTGTGGTACAAACCTCACTGGGGTTCACGAGAAACACTCGTCTCTGGGCGTAGTTTACATGTCAATGCGGGCACTCAGCTCGGCAAGTCATCCCGCGCAATACCACATGCGACAATATTGACAATATTTAATCATCATCGTCCGAGATGACGGCGGCGGCAGCGGCAGCTGCACCGGACTGAGGAGCAGCGCCAGCGCCAGCTCCTCCTGCAGGAGCAGGGCCACCGACTCCCATCTCATCTGCTTCGTCACCAGCCTCGTCATTTGCCGAGGCAACATACTGTGCAACATCATCATCAACTAGCACTGTGAACTTGGTATTCTTTCCAACGAAGCCAATAGACACGTTGCTGGAGGTCAGTTTCGTCTGGGCTGCACCCTTGAGTGCTCGAACTGCGTGTACAATGAGGTCGTTGAGGCCCATATCCGCAAAGCTATCGACGTTGTTTTCAAGGTAGGTCTTGGAGGACTGAGAACGAGCGCCAATAGCCTGAGCACGGTATTCGTAGAAGGTGCCTGCAGGGGATGTCTCGTAGAGGTGAGGACCAGTGGCATCATAGCCGATGATCAAGAGACCAACACCAGTGGGTCGGCCAGACGATCCTTGTGTACGTGCCTGGTTCTCATCGGAGATCATCGCAGCGAGTCGGCCGACGGGAATGGGAGATTCGTATCGCCACTTGTGATCGAGGCACTCCTGTCGCAGTGTCTGTACAGCAGCGCGTCCATCTGGAATAAGACCAGAGATAGCGAGCCCAATGTGGTCATCGACTCTGAAAATCTTCTGGATGTAGGAGGCTAGCTCGGACTCTGATCGTCGGATGGAGGCGAGGACAGCAAAGTCCTTGGAGACAATACCGACCGATGCACCGCCATGCTTTACAGCCTCGCAGGCGTACTCGACCTAAAGGAAATTCGGCGGAAATGCGCGATCCATGAGAGGAAGGATGAGGACTATGGGTACTTTGTCACAGAGTTTCTGTACGATTCGCCGTATGACTGACATGATATGTGGTTATATGACAAGGACACACTGAGGCAAACGCGATCATCTGTAGATCCTTCCACGGGTACTAAGGATCCACGGCAATCGAGTGCCCAGGCGATGCTCCAATCCACAGGTTGTGAATCAGAGACTTCATCAGGAGTGTTATGAGCGGAAGGAGACGATGCATGGACCTGAAATCAACTTACCTGGAACAATCTACCCGCGGGACTGAATGTAGTGACATCAGTATCGTACTGATTGCGATACATCGCGCGTTATTTGTATATATACGTTTTGCGACTCTGAGGTCAGATCCTCTCAAACTTTACGCACACGGAAAAATCTCTGCTAACCAGCCAGCCCTCTCAGCGAACAAAGGCTGGCCTGAAGAAAATCTGGAATTCAGAATGAGTGTGCGCATGAGGGTTGAAGCGTTTGGTAAAATGCAAGCGGCGTTATTTAAAAAACAGAGCAAGCTATATTGTTCACACACTCAACTGATATCGATGAGATTTGAGTGAACATGTCTGTTGGGACGAAGAAGAATGAAGGGAGAACAAAAGCTATGCACGCGGGTCTAGTAAGACAGGCCACAATGATCGACAAATCGAATATCTACTTAGCCCTTGCATGTAAGTACCTGCTATCGCGGGTGTTTCAATCGCGACAGATCTCGTACTTTGGGCTAAGCAGGGTATTCGTAGGCCGAGCATGGGCAATCTGGTCGTCAAACAAGTGCACGCTTGCCATCTTTGGCTGTCAGGCCGTTTTAGGTGGGTAGTAATTTGGGAGTAGATCCAAGTTGTTCATAAACAACACATACGAGAAGGGTAACGTAGTAGCACAAGCTGGATACGCGGAAGGGGGTTGAAATTGGCGCGGAGTGGAAAATGGATTCGTGGAAGTGGAAATCGAGTTTGGGTTGAGATGCGTATTAAGATGTAGCAGACAACATACAGGACTCACATGCAACACCGTTGGAGTTGCAATGGGATAGAACTAATGAGCAGAAGCTATGAAGAGGCATTATAAGAAGTGATGACAAAGGCGGATGAATGAGTGGGATTATGTGTAGACACATCTGAGGTATGGTGCACTAGAATGTGGAGCTAGGAATAGAGGGTATGAGGTTACAACTTCTGTTATCGGAGGGTAAACATAGCGCATCGGACCTATGTTGCGATGATGCAGGTATTGCTATCGGGAAGGTTGAAAACCTTCGCTGCATCGTCACTCAACAAGCAATGCTAAGAAGCTATGCTGCGTGACGAGGCCGAAGCTGAAATGGCCGGGCGAGGAATATTAGGGTAATCACTATGAGTAATTACATATACGACAACAATGACGAGAACTTAGGTAATTACGCGGAGGACTAAGCCTAAGTACGACGCAATTGACTGACAAACGCACGTTTCAAGGGGCTAGCAGGGATCGAAGGTGGAACAATATGGGCCCAGGTAGCAATCAACGATAGGCACAACGTGGTGAAGGTACAGAGATCGAAGGATAAGAGATTGCATATAAAGGTGTTTTTCGACGGGAGTAGGAGGAGATGGATCGGAGGCTGGTGACTAAGATTGTCGTCTGGAACAGTATGTTGTGATGTGATGTCGCCATGATATATGGATCTAGGCGGCTTTGTTGCAATGCGAGCTCTCTCTATCTATCAATATCCCGAGTACGGGTAAGGCTAGAAATAGAATATGCACAGGAAAAATCAAGTGAAATGGAACGACTCAACCCAAAAGAAACATGGAATACGAAAATAATTGTAAGGCTTTTAATAATAAATCGACAAATGTGGACTCAGGTACGCCACCCTGTGATGATGGGTGTACTAGTATAAACAGGGTCAATATGACGCAGAAGCAGGCAAAAGTTAGTAGGACTAACGACCAACAAGAATGATAATGATTCAAGTAGCGAGGGTTGCTCCGAACATCGATGCTTGTTGGTAATTAAGTCTACTGGGTAATATTGGCTGTTTAGTCCGAGCAGAAATGTGGTGATTCGTAGAATGGGACGCCCAGCGAATTGGAAGATACGCGGTATAGTAAAAAGCGGTTGTTTGGTCGATTTGATTGCGGTGAGTATGAACCTAAGGTTGGGGTTAGAATGGTTAACACTGGGCTTGGTATCTCAGGTATAAGATGAAACTTGAGGAGCATTCACGGGAAGCTACATAGTCGATCGTTAACTAGCAGGGTCCAAGTCACAGCTGGCTTACTGCTTTGCTGGCTTCGACCTTGCGTGGCGGGTTGGCAATGGCGCCATTTCCGCTAGTGCTTCAAGATCAGCTGTGGTTAGCTCCATCGTGGCTGGGTCATCGTCGAACTCGTTAGGGCTGTCTGACTGGTTGTGACTGTCACCAGACGTCCTTTCTGACTCCTGAGGTGTCCTCGGGCGCGAAGAACCTTGGGTCTGAATTTGCGACGCCGGAGGTAACGGGCCAGCGCTTGTGTCAACTTCATCAAAGATGGTAGGCATCACTCCATGCTGCACCGAACTAAATACTTGGGTAGAATTGGCAAACACTGAAGACCGAACCTCATCATTGGCCGGTAATGAGATCGGCGCGGAATGTTGCGGTGCTCGCAATGTAAGTTCGAGTTCGCGACGCTTTCCTTCAGAAAGCCACGGTGGCAGCTCAAGCGGAGCACCCCCCTCAGCAGAATACTCACAACGGATGGCTGGAAGGGTCTCTGTTAGTTGATCTTCTGGGCGGTCGATCATGCCGTGCACAGGTTCACTCTGCATGTGGTCTGGCAGAGTTCTAGTATTTTCACTATTAAGTGAATAAGGATGTGTGAATTCAGTTTGACACGATGGCCTCTGATAGTGAGCATCTAACGGGGCTGAGTAGACATTGGGCTGGTGCTCACCACCGAAGGTCGAATGAAGAGGAAGGTTGTCACCAGCCTGAATTGACGAAACCGGGTCCGTTTGGCCTTGGAACAGTTGGCCGGAATACGTCGGCTGGTTGTTATGAAGCTGATAGAATTGCGGGGAATGTGGGAGTGAATATGGTTGGGAAAACGAAGCATGAGATTCCTGTAATGGTGCTTGGGGTCTTACGCCTTGAGATGCTGTGCACTCTGATATAATCTGGTGATTCACAGCGGCCATCGAGTGCGGTTCCGGTTGCATCCCCCGTCCCACAGATGCGGAAACCATTGTAGCATCTGTGTCAATGGTGTGCGAGGTGAGAGTGGAGAATGCTGCCAGTTGCTGCGGGTCAAATGTAGAACTAATCGACGGGATGCATGTTTGTTGTGCCTGTAAATGCAATGGCGTAGCTGATGACTGTGCACTAGGCGGCACAGACTGTGACGCTTGAAGTGGGGGTAAGTGCAAAGACAAATGTGCAAATGAGGCAGATGATGCGGGATCTTGTGGTGCAACAAACGGTCCTTCGAGGCTGACGCCTGGAGTTTGGGAGAATGATCCCATTGATGCATCATAAAGATGTGCGGGAACGTTTGTCGGGCACGGTACGTTGCCATACGCCGACGCAGGATTCGGCGATGTTGTGAAATTGGAGAAGGCTGTAATCGGTGACGGCTGCTGATACAATGGTCTTTGCGCGAGTGCAGACTGAGCAGTCGCTGCTTGGGCCATGCCGTCCAGTAGCGTCGAAGATGAGGAACCCCGGCGGCTAGCATCGGCCACGGAGGCTTCGATGGGTACTGATACCTGGCTCATTGTCATTAGGGGCGAACCGATGGGTTCTTGGTGGACGGTCGGTTCATATGTAGGTTGAGCCGTTAGCGCTGGTGACGCTAGGGTCTCGAGTTGGGATGGAGGGGCATACCCGTTGAAAATTGCGGATGATGGCGCACGAAGGTGTGCGGTTTGGATAACGAGCTGTTCCAAGTGCGCCATTTGCTGTGCCACTTGTCCTAGCACATTACCGAGCTTGTTCTCCAGTTTGTGCTCTAATTTGTTCTGGAGCTTGTGCTCTAGCTTGCTCTCAAGCTTGTGCTCCAACTTGTGCTCACTGCGCTCAAACATAGATAAAACCCTCGATACCTGCGAGTTGAACTCGTCTTGACCAGGCGCACCCTCCATCTGTTCTGTTGTGGGCCGCTTAAGTGCCGATGGCTCAAGGTCAGTAGCCAACGGAGAGATGACTGGGCTTGCGGCCGTATTTTGACCAGTCGTAATTGACAGCGACATTGATGGTGGACGTGGCTGCACTCCGGTAGCTGACTCTGGTGCTGCGCCGGTCTGACCAACCCCGATGCTCGTACTGCGCGGGGGGATTGGGGGTGACGAATTTACCAAGACGATCGGACGGTTTGCGCGAGGAGGAACTTGAGGCGCGGTACGAGGTGTAGACCCAGCGCTTCCTGACGCTTGAGAAGCGAATGATAAGCTGGGACGATGCTGAGATTGCGACTGGCTTGAAGATCGAGAACTGCGGAGAACTAGTCCAGCTTGATGGCCTGAAGAATCGCCACCCTTGGATGTCTCAGTGTGATCAGGTGTTTCTTTACCATCTTTGAATTGCAGCACACGGCTTGCTCGGCTCAGTGTCGCGCCAGACGAGGGATTGAGTAGATTCTCCGCTGATGTGGCACCAGACATGATCGATGATGTATCTGAGGGCGGAAGCGGGGCGCGCTTGAGGGGGGAGCCTGGAGCTGCTGGCGAGCGGGACGGTACTGGAGGTGGTACACTTGAAGTATGCTGGGGCGATTGCGTAGGCGCACAACGTGCACTCCCAGTACTTCGAGTTGAGGATTCAGCCGCCGAACCCTCAAGACTGAAGTGGGTTGGACGTGCGGGGATGGGAGGCGCGATAGATGATTGGGCGGGTGACAGCCCATGCGCCATGGAACCTGGACTCTGCTGAATCTTGGTGCTTATGTGCGAGAACTGGTCATGCAGTTGGGTCACAGCTTGGAATACTTCTGGCAATCGCTCTGAGAGCGCATCAGCAAGATAAGGGACATAGGATTGAGGCAGACTGCACTCCTGGACGACGTTGGCAGCAAAGAGCTGTGGCTGCTGCTGCAAGAAGAAATATCTCGCAGTAACGGTGGTGCGAGTTGCCGCTGAATGCACAGGAGTAAGTTCAATAGAAATATCAACGAATGTTTGACTCACACCCAGGATCCCAACAGAGATCGAAACGGGATTATTATCGATACTACTCTGCGCCGCCTGCGTTACGGGACCGTGCTGATCTGATTCGCCTGCCTCATCGAATCCTTGAAGAGGTTTACCATAGAGGGAGTTGCAGCGGCGGTGATTCGCTGCCAAGGAGGAGAACTGGTAGTATGGCGATGTAGGCGCTATATCGCTCCCTGCTACGCTGCCCCCCGTTACAGGCCCATCCTTGGCACTATTATCAGCGCATTCATTTGTACTGGAGACGTTAGAGAACACCGAATGATTCGATAGCTTCCACAGATCTTCTGGCCGCGCATTAGAGATTGCGCGAGTCTGTCTGATCTGTGGGCTAAGGCCCTGCATACGAGTGGTAAAGCTTTGAATGCTGCTGCCATACACCTCACTGGGCCATGCTCGCGCTGAGCTAGGTTGGATCTTTTGAGCAGAGTCTGCGTGAGAGGGATGAGGATCGACCTCCAAAGTGAGCTTTTGTTTCGAGGCAAACGTCGGAGGGACCTGATGAGTGACAAGTGCTGAGACAGATGACGATGAAACGGATTCGAATGGCACTGGAGCTAATCCGGGCGATGTATAAAACGACTGGGTGATGGAGGAATACGAAGTTGGCTCGTAACCACCTGGAGGTCGGGCCTCGCCTTCATACTGTCGAATAAAACCCGATTCGTTACCAGCATACGACGCCGTAAGTGGTGGAGAGGCTGCCACTGACGGAATCATATCCTTTGCCTCAACTTGCGGACTTGCGTTACTACTGGTACTGGAGCTCACGGGTAAGGGCGCACGATTGAACGTAACCGCAACGCGCTGGGCCGTCATGGTTGAAACCGTCGAAACGGGGTTTGGTATTCGAGGCGGCTTCGGCGATGGATTCTCACCCGTTGAGGTTCGCCGAGGACGGCGGTCTGCTGGGAACTCAGACGGAGTGTGCGGCACTGAACTGGGGAAGATCGTAGGTGG
>Ga0182741_1004777_pt1 | contig 13044 bp, 3 predicted proteins | sample eDN5th37CBELigOP_FD_128874 | JGI IMG/M metagenome (GOLD analysis project Ga0182741, IMG submission 128874) | Enriched Organic Plus compost microbial communities from Emeryville, California, USA - eDNA 5th pass 37_C BE-Lig OP (version 2) (version 2) ...
GAGAGCATTCAGTATTACGAGTCTTGTCAAAGCGTCACCGAGATGGTTCGGATGAGGAGGGTGCAACCAATCAAAGTGCGCCAAGTCTGTAACTCCAAACGCCCTCAATACTAGTGGAACTCTGGTAATGTCGGAACGGTGAATTTCTGGGATTGCCAATTGTGTAAGGGACTGCATGGTATCTTCGTCAAAGACGCGAATGACTAGCCGTCCACATGACCTCAGCCCCACGACTCTGCCAGGCGCTGTCCATTCTAAGCCGAGCAGCGCGCGCTGTGCTAGTTGAAACTTGGACGCTGGCACCTGACTGATCGTGGTAAAGCGCTGTGCAAAAAATGAGCTGAAGACTGAGCCCTTGCCAAGGTATGAAAATGATTCAGTTTGTTTTGTGAACCCAGAGTCAACAATTACGCTAAGATTTGACAAGATGCCAGCAGCTTCGTGGCTCAATGAGGCTGCTTCGGCGGTCCCAACAAACACATTTCGAGCGCGAGTACCAGCTAATCCTGAACGCTCATAGATTGGAAGCATGATCATATTGAGTGGAGTCTGATTATACGTAGTGCGATGTAACTGTGCCAACGATTCCTGCACCAGATCTGCGAGTACTTGGCTCTCTTCTGCGCCAGGCAGAAGCACAAGCACGTCTCCAGGTTGCTGCTCTTCACGATTAGAGCCAGCATGTTCTGCTGACGGAGGCGTCTCTTTGACCGCGGACAACCCTCGTCGCCTTGCCAACGAATCCGAAGCCTCGCGAGGCTCCTTGATTTCTCCTGCTTGGATCCTCATTAATATATCCAAAATTGTTCTGAGATAGTGCTCGGCAGGCTGCGTGTAGATGACCTGTACCTTGTTGCCGTCAAAGTATTGAGGCCGTGGGAAGGCGATAAAGCCAACTCTCTGCTGTTCCCGCTCAGACGCCTTTTGTTCCGACACCCGCTGCAGGGCCTTCATAGCTGATGCCGGGTCAAAGTCGAAGTAGCTTTTCATATACTCGGCCCCCACACCGCTTCTCATGGGAATGAAGAGCTTCATAGGGCCAGGCTCAGCCTCTGTCCCTGATCGGCGTGTTTCACGCATCCTAGCAAAGCACAGCTTCTTGCACAGAGGTATGAGAATTTCTGCGACCAGACTGGGCTCATCACAGTGGTCAAATACGATACATGCAACTGTTGGCAGTCTTGGGTCTCTGAGCAGTTCTCTCAGCAGAGCTGTTTCACTTAAGATGCAGACCTTGTACTGGGGACTCAGCTGGGCAAGATTCACCTTCCGGCCAGTCTGCTCGTCCCAGAGAAACACCTCCTCGGGACTCAGAGCCTCGCTCGCGCTCGTACCACTGGCAAGCAGGCTTCGATGCAGAGTCCGCCCTAGCACGCCTCTCGGCTGGGTGCAGACAATGCGTCCCGAGGGCACGCGTGGTGTCTGAGCGACCGGAAGGCCCCATCCGGCCGCGATGAGAGTGCGAACCAGTGTCGGGGTGAGCCCCGGGTCGCTCTCCGCGTGCACAACCGTCACCGGTCGCGTTTCCGCGCTGAAGAGGATCAGTTTGGAAATCGGATCCATGGGATCGCGTCACTGGATGTGGGATGAAAAATATAGCATATGGTGCGCAGTAATGCCAAACCCCGGAATATTTAATTTAAATTCAACTCACACTCACCGATTCGATACTATTGTTAATGTATCCAATTCAAGTTATAACTTTTCCAACATCTGTGTAACTCGCCGCACAGCGAGTGACTCATCAGAAACGTTGGGTATACGATAGAACACCGCAGTAATAACCGGTTTACTCTGGTTGAGTCGTGACCAATCCTATACATCGCGCGGAATCCACTCGGAAAGGAATCCTACCTACGATGAAGCCCTTCAACTCCTCACGACTAGTTGGGACGGGGGGTGAGCCGGGGTCTGGAACCACGCGCACCCTGCCAGGACTGGGGTCTCCGGCACAAAGATCCTCGCAAAAGGATCCGAGTCAGGTTCCACCGCTCGTTAGCACGCCGAGTCTGAATCAGGCGAATGATGAGATTCGCTCAGCCATGGAAAAGCTGAGCGAAGGCATCTTGAAGAACATTAGATTCGTCAGGCTAAGTCTTTATTCCATAGAGTGCGTTGGAAGAATGCTTGTGGACCACGCAGCAGTCGACGCGCTTGTGGATACGGGCTGTTTGAAGACCCTGATAAAGGTCCTCGAGTCCCATCCAGAGAATTCTGAGCTGCGGCACCTTCTCAACTGCACGCTGCTCAAGGCGGCCTCGATTGGGCCAGACGCGGCGCGCAAGGTTGCTGAGGCACTTGGCGACGACGCTAAATTGCTGTTTGGATACGAATTTAAGTCGAATTCGGCGAGCGATACCTTGGCAGATGCATCTGCCAATGCTCTTTTCGCTGCGCTGATGATCGCATCGGCGCCAGCAACTGGTGCGGAAGCTACGCCTCCATCAAGCACTTCCCGAATTGCCGTAACTGCCAACGAATTCGCCCGGGGAAGCGCCCGAACAGGCACTTGGGAGGCACTGGTCAGACGTCTGGAGGCGAAACTGGAGACGGTTAATGCAGCGTTCCACAGTACAGCAGATAAGGCTGCAGAGGGAGTTGGCATCCAACTCGATCCGGCTTTCTACTCAGTGCTTGGCGCATTTCATGCAGGTATTTCTGACCTCACACTCGCAGAGGTCGTGGTTCAGGACCAACACGAGAGAAATGCTCGAACCAAGCAAGAACACGCGCCTGGGTTGCTTGATCAAGTTGTGCATTTTGCATCCGTGGTTGCCCAGCGCGAAGACCAACGCTTTGCCTCGCTTTCCCCGGCCGCTGTAGCCGAAGTTTCAACAACAGCTGCAAATAGCGCGTCGGCGTATCGTATCGTCCAGCGTATGCGAGGCGATGGAAAGTTCCAGGAGGGCATGTTCACCTTTACGAACCCCTTGCTTAACGATAGCCAAGTCTTGGAGTCGTCGACTTCAAGTGTATATGCCACTGTGCTGGCATCCGTTTCCAACACCGCGGCACGCCTGCTCGCGCAGTCCGGTTTCAAGCAAGAATCTTTCCTGGCAACTACACTGCCACTCTGCGACTATCTCGCCAAAGTCATCAATCCAACCTCGGCGCAGACCATTGCGGATATCTTGGCACACAAGTCTCTGCCTCCTATTGTTAATGAGCCACGATTGCTTTTGCAAACCGCTACGACGGGCGCCCAGTTGTTCTCATTGCTCGTCCAGGAAGCCGAAAGAGTTCACTCCCCCTCGCAGGTTCAACGCGTCATTGACACCATCCGACTGATGTGCACGCCGAACGATTTGAATGCTTTAGTGCTGTACAGTCTGGATCCCGTAAACGCACCACCTCCGCCATCTCATCTCGTTCCTTTCAGCTGTGTGACTGTCTCCGTCCTCTCCGGGAAAGAAGAATTCTCGCGCGCGGAGTGCATCGCATTGTTGCGTCAGTTTGCTGCCCTCACGCTGGTGGATAAGCTGCAGAGCGCGTTCATTCAGGCAAATGGTTTTGAGGCTGTTTACCAACTTGCACGGAAGATGAGTTCATTTAATGCCTTTCAATCCGAGCTTGCACGTACGGCCGTTGCAAACTACGTCTCGCCAGCTGTCAAGGTGGCCTACGCCACACCTCTGATTAGCGCTGAGTACGCGTCTATTCTACTGACCTCAGCACAAGTGTACGGTTTTACTGCGGCAGCTCTGGCGATTCTACGATGTTCTGGTATGTTACACGGGTCAACTGTGAATCGTTCACATCCCGCGTTTCTACTGGTGGACCATTCTCAAGGAAACGAAATCATCGATCTGCATGCTTCCTTGCTACATGGTGACCTTCGGTCTCTTTCCCAAGGAGTGAGACAGAACCGCACCAGCCTGATGATTGAGTCAGCGAGCATGACCACAATGCGCGCCTTGTCTTTGCTGCTCTATGATGTTATTATCCTTGTGGATGCCTTGTATGCTGGTTGCAGTCGAGTTGAGCGCAAGGTTCGAGCTTATGCACAGAGTGTTTCTTCCCACGAGCAGCAGACCACTAGCGTTACCCTAAACGATGTCGCCCTGGCAATGCGGGATGTGCTGCCCCTTCTCGGGCTGCTGAGCGAGCGTATCGAATCAGCAACAGCTTCAGTTTTGGCAGCGCAGTCGCTCTGCACGAGTATTCCTCACATTATCAAGCTCTACGAAACAGATGTTCTTCTGTATCTCCAACAAATGGCAGAATTTGTGGCGGCTGCGCAGGCAGAAGCATTGCATGCACTGAATGTTGTCAACACGGTGTGCCCCCCAGACTTCGTCTACTCCATCCTCTTCGGATTGAATAGCGACTCATCGTTCACCTCTGACGAAGGAGCTCCGGCTAACAAACCTTCCTGCGCAGGTGTTGATGTAGACGCATTCTTCATCGCATGCACTGCGTTCGCCAGGGGTGCGGCTCAGTTTGTGTCAACGTGCAGCGCCTTTATCTATCCAGGCTCGATATGCAGTCAGGCGATTAACATTGGTGTGAATCCTGCCACGAGTGCGCCTGATGAAGCCGCTCGCCGTGACACCGAAGCAATTTCTGAGTTCGGTGGCAACATTTTGCCTATTCTCGACGCATTGGCACCCATAGCTATCAGAGCGACGGAGATGGATATCCTGGATGTGCACTTGGAGTCCGTCGGCGTGTTGTGTTCCAAGGGAGGTAACAAAGCTGACCGCGTGTCAGAACTCACCCCACTAGACGAGAAGCAACCCTTGCAGTCGCCAGCCTTCACTCCAGTCTCACGCGTTGTATGCGCCCTGAGGAGAATGAATGCAAGCGCCCTAACGAATGCAGGGATCTATACTGCGGCTGATGATCTAACGACAACGCACATAGTCTCCACAGTTCTTTCATTCTCATTACCGCTCATTGCACGTATCCTAACCAGCTCACCAGGTACTCTAAAATCCCTAGGAGCTGCCAAGCAGCGACTGCGTGAAAAGGCCGGCACAGCGCTCCAGCTCCCACGAGAACTTCAGCAGACATTGGAAGAGCTCCTGGTACGGTCAGCGGCATCGCGATGCGTAGATACTCTCCCAGGCATGTCCTCAGCTGAGGAATACATCCAGAGCCAATATGCTACTCAGCTTATGCAAGAAGCACACGCTCGGGTGAACCAGCCAGCAACGGCACTCATTGCCGCCCTTACAACGTTCTTGGAATGTGCTGCAGTGCTGCCGGTGCGATATCTCCCCGATGATATCAGCCTCGCGACGCGAACACTTCAAGCTCTCCTCGTTGCGCGCCAAGATGCATCAATTAACACTTTCCTTGGACCATCCTCGAGCATCGGAGTTGACCCGACAACTCGACTACAGCACTTGGAGCAAATGCTTGCCAACATCCCGAGCGATGGAGCGTCAGCTTCGCTCGAACCCATCTCACAACCCACGCTTGGTCAAGTCGCTCGTCTCAAGGCTGTTTTTGAGGCATTTGCAAAAGAAGTCGCTGAGCGAGCCTATCGGGCAGATCCCAAAAACAGGGCTGCACTTGAGGCTGAGTTGAGTTCGGAGCGCAGGCTGCGAGCAAACACCTCCGGAAGCGAAGTTCCGACCATAGACGCAGTCTTGCAACAGCTCAGGTCTGTCTCGCAGGATGCACTGGCTACGGTCAACTCATTATTCGCGCATGTCGAAACTGCTCTCGCCCAGCTGCGTCTCGTTCCGATCAACTCGAGCGAGTTCATTCCGGGTGTGCGTGCGCAAGACATTCAACAGCCTGAGTGGGTCGCCCCGGTATCTAGCGGCGGTGAAAGCGGTGCTGGTCTTGCCAATGCGCTACGTCGCGCGACCATGACAAAGTCCGCCCTACGCCAACAGCAATTGCAGGCCAGCGAGATCTCACAGGACGGGCTAGCACAGGACATTTCCGCACTCATGCCGTTCCTACCAGCGATTCGTGCAACGTCCCTGCACATGGCGCAGCAAACTCCACAACAGAGCTCTCAATCTGCCTCACAGGGCATGACAGCAGGTGTCCCCAAACCGAAGATGCTTGTCGGGCAAGTCGCATCCGCTCACATTGTTCAGGAACCTGCCGACGATGACGAAGTTCGAATAGAGGGCGCACCCCCACCACAGAACAAGGCCGGGGTTGCAGTCCCACTCCAGCTTGAGGACGCAGCGCTGGAAGGAACGGCGCTTCTTGCCGCGAGATTCGCAAATTCGCTTCCGAACCTAACCTTCCCACCGCCTAGTAGTCAACATTCATTCAAATCGGCCTCGTCTCAGCATAATCCTGCCAATTCTGCCAATTCATTGGTGGGCTTGTTGACGACCCTCAATGATTTGGTAGGGGAATTGTGTCAAGAGGTCGTTCAGATTGACGCACGACAAAGCACGACATATCTCACGTTTGATAAGTTGCGTCATGGGTTTACGCGCCTGATCGGTTTGTTCGATACGTTTACCTCGAGAAAACCGTCACTTGATCGGGCCAAAGGCCTGGCAGCCGTGTGTGCCGCCATTGAATCCGTTGTCGATGCGGCAACTCGATCAAGTTCCAAATATGCTGTAGGAGCCCCTCTCGAAGGAGAGGTCTCAGCATTGAGCATCCTCAAGGGTGAGATGCATAACGCTTTGTTCACGTTTGACATGTTACGGCGGCTAGCATGCGCAGTTCAAGCTGAGTCGACGGCACTTTCGCAGATTCCTGACCCGTCGCTCTTTGCATCCCCCAGTGAATTTAAGGAGCCTGTGGCCAAGTTTGCTTCGCGCACGTTCTTGATGCTGGTTTTCCCGGCATTACAAGACATGGCCTCACCACCGCCACTCTCCTCTGCTTCACGATCCTCCACACTGGATGAAGGCCGAGCCGAAAGCGAACGCGATGCCTCCCTTGCCCGGTTTGTTGCAAGGCTACTCGTGACAGTTCCGCTTCCAGAGCTCTTCCCTCCAAATTGTCCTCCAGTAGTCTTTTTTCCTCGCAAGCTTGGGCGTAACCCAGTGTCGGCACAGACCGTCACGCCAGCACAATGGCAACACTTCGTGATGTTCGTCAAAGAGACGGATCGTCGTATTGCATTCGCGTCGACATCGGCTTCAGCACCCAAACGAAGCAAGGCGGTTGAGCCCCCACCTATGCCTCAAGGTTTACAATTCGAGTTTGCTGGAATTTTGGCTGCCGCGGGTTTCCTTAACAATGGTGAAGAAAAGAAATCTGAAGGAGAAAAGTCCGACGCCGCTGTTCAATATGAGGCTGAGTTGCTCGCAGCTTACGGCGCCAAGAGCTTCGATCAGCTCCCCTCTGACGAGGCCCGCGAGCAGTTCAAGAAAGAGACGCAGCGTAGGGAGATTCACATTGCTTATCTACTGCAGAAGCTTTGGAATATAACTGATGTGTCGATGGACGGACTAGACCTGGCGAAGGCACTGTTGGACCGTGTTGTCGCCTACAAGACACAAATGCAGGCTGAAGCTGACAAGGCAGCTGCTGAACGAGCTGCGCACATGCAAGCTTCAGTCGATGCTGCCCGTGCGGTTGAAAAACTGACCTTGGAGGCACAACAAGTACAGTTCGCAGAAGAACAACGGGCACAACTTGAAGCAGCTGCACGCAAGGCAGCCGAGCTCAAGGCGGCTCGTGAGGCTGAGATGCGTAAGGCTCAGGAGGACATGGAGGCGGAGCTCGCCCGTATCAGGGAGGTCTTCAGGCAGCAAAGTGTGCAAGTCGTCCAAAAGCAGCGAGCCTTTGTGGAGCGCCTTGACGGTACGAATGCAATTGGTAAGGTCGAGGATTACTTGCCTCCTGACACACTTGAGTTCTTGACGACGGGAGGGTTGGTTACCAAGCACGGACGCAAGGGGCGTGCGAGCCGACGACTACTCTACTTATCACTCGCAAACCCCCAAAGCATTGTTTGGCGCGAACCACACTTATCCCAGCCAAAGTCAAGTCAAGTCATGAAGCTAGGAAGGTTCGTCAACGTGGAGCCCGGCCTAGCATGCCCTGATTTGCGGCTCCCTGGCATTAACGGCTACGGCACGGATTTCGACAAGATCGCCGACGATGCGCCAGAGACTGCAACAACTGTCTCACCTCTGCAGGAGATTCGTCGGATCCCCCCTTCAGGCTCCAGTCCCGCTCCACTTCTCCGGCTGCCAACGAAGGTCCGCGTCAATGCGATGCCACTTCCATCGGCACCTACACAAACACCTGAAAAGGGAGCCGCATGCTTTGCCATTTTTGGCACTGACCTTGAGGGAGAATACCGCGAATTGGGTTTCGAAGCACCAAATCCAGCCACCGCCCGGCTCTGGGTTTATCACCTGCGAATCCTCTTAGAGTATTGCAAGCTGGCCCAACGTCCATTTGAAGAGCGCACGGGTGTTCATCAAGCAAACATTCTGTACGAAGAAGGGGGTGACACTCAAAAGAGGACCATTCCTCCACCATTCCTACGACAGGGATCACGCCGCAAGGTTCAGGATGATGCGGATGAAATCAAGTTCGTCCGTGTCCCAACGTACAAGCAGCTGCCAGGCACTGGCACATCAGTTCAAAGCCAGGGGACCTCGCAGGCAGAATCCGCAAATCTCTCCGAACCGGCTGTTAGTACGAATATGACCGAGAGCAAGAGCACATTTATCCCGAACACTGCAGCTTCTGCAAATCCTGAGTCCGCTCAAGACACAAAGGATGAAGATCAGGAGGACGGCGCAATCCCACCTCCTCCACCCTTAATGACACACGAGCCTTTGTATCCTGCTCATGAGCACATTCCTCCACCGCCTGTGGATGTATCTGAAGAGGATCATCAAGAAGTCGAGCCTGAAGTGCCACCACCGCCTCCTCCGCCAATGGATCAAACAAGCATCCCGCATGACCCTCCGATTGACTATCACACCTTCACCACTGTTCGTGACCCCGAAGTGCCACCACACTCTCCGGCTGCATTGCGTCCTCTGCTCCCCCAAGCTCAAGCGCAAGTCCAACACCCACCCCAACCACTACCCCAACCTCAGCCGCAATCAACTCCTGGGTCTCCGCCTATGGAGGTGAATCAAACCATATCTCCAGCGTCAACTACCCGGAGCCTGCCCTCGCTGCCTCCGCGCCCACCGGTACTTCCAGCTTCGACAAGTACCCCGACGCTTCCTTCTTCGCCTCCGACGCTTCCCACCCAGGTTCCCCCCTCGCGATCGGTATCGGTACAAGAGCTACCACAACAGGCTCAACCAAGCCTAGCATCACATACCCAGCAGCAATCCCCGGCGGTTTCCTGCTCCATTGCTGCAGCAGCTCAGGCAACTCCATCCCAACCTGCTCCTTCACTGCCAGCGAAACCTGCGGCTGCGTCTGGCGTCAAGGCAGCCAAATTTGTCCTGCGCAAACCACTGCCTGGTAGTGCTCCTGCTCCACACGCGGCTCCTGGCGCACCTGGTTCCGCAAGCGTTCCACCACCTGCAGGCGTCTCTTCACCCGTTGGCGCCGCCTTTTCTGCAGCTGCGCCAGCACAACCTCTAGTCGCGGAACTTCCACCTGCTCCCTCGGTATCGCCGATAATGCCTCCGGCGCCAGCAGTGCGAACACCCAGCGCCGCAAGTCTATCTAGCCTGCGCGAGAAATTCTTCGCGGCGAGCCTAGGCCAGACAAGCTCGGTGTCTCTCGTCTCATCGTCTTCGGCCCAAGACGACGACGATTTGCCTCCGCCTCCTCCGCCTGCATTTGGTGATGGCCAGTGAGAACACGGATTTGCAACGACGCTTTACTGAAAGCGATACTGTAAGCCATAAAGCCTCGAATGTGTGTATCGTGCGTCCATTACGTTGAGAAGATACAGCGAGCACATCCGTTAGCCACCTCTATCCGTCCTTGCCCGGATTTTCGAAATTCCGCTCGAAACATACAATGTTGAGGAACCAAAATCGGGACATCACTCCAATGCATTGCATATGAACTGCCAGATAATGATGTATGTTTGATTTATAAATTGTAACCCGCATTATCTCCCCGAATAGAGCTGTAGGTTGCGAGAAAACCGCGATCATTCGAAACCCACTTGGGAAGAGTCTCGAAAAAGGAGCGGATATTCAGGGTTTAGCACGATTTCGCAACCACCTGCGTTGCTCTAGCACGTATCATCATGTTTTTTAAGGTAGGTCAAGGTGGGATGTATGGATGTAACGTCGTATGACCCTCGATGAATCACGAAAGTGCTTCCCAAAGGCTTCACAATGGTATGAGGTTCGAGCTTCCATTGACTCATTCGCACGCGCTTGACCGCGCATCGCACCCTCTTCTACAGATGACACTTGTGGACCACGTGAAGATTGAGCCGCGCTTGCTCAATCGACACCTACGCAGGCATGTACAGCAGGCGCTCATCCGAAAAGTCGAGGGACAGTGGCGCCCAGACACCGGATACATTATTTCTGTGATTGGCTTTCCGGACCTTGACCAATCTATTGAGGTAGACAAGGGTGTGATTGACAACACAGACGGTTCAGTGCGTTTCAGCGTACCATATGAAGCTATTGTCTTGCGTCCTTTCTACAATGAAGTCCTCTCATGCGTTGTACGAAGCGTCGGCCCAATGATGGTGACAGTCTTCGTTGGACCCATGGAGATCAACATCGACCGCTCGAAGATGCCCGAAGACTTTGTATACGACGACAGCGATCCGTCCAATCCACAATGGAAGGGCTCAGAATACTCTATTGGCGTTGGCAGCCTGGTTAAGGTCCGCGTCGTAAAGGTCACTTCGGCGCTCCAGGGTGTGGTCGTAACAGGCACTATGCGTGGTGATTACCTTGGTTAACAGACAACAGTTGTATGGAAATCTAGACTCGCAGATCGGAGATATGTATCGAACGATTACAGGTGCATGTATGAGGCAGGTCTGACTCTCGGTCTGGCCTCCTATGTGTGCTAATTTGGAACAATACACACTTAAGAGTTAGTGACTGGCCAGGGCGAACCCCCAGTCATTTGCCACTGTATAACACCGTAAATGCAATATGCAACGGAATCCCCGCTGAGTACACGTTAACCTATTTGAAATGTTATTAGACGACTTATGTATTCTATACGAGTGTGTAAACTAAACTAATGGTATGTGGGGGTTTTTTTTTTCCTTGGGTCGGCAGGGCAATGATAAACGAACGAGATGCATCCCGATCTATACTGCAGGTGAAGCAGACCTACTACAGCAATGAAGCATAATAATCTTTGCCTCCTGCATTGCTGGCCGTAGCGTAGGGTGACTAGCACGTGCCGTGGTCGTCCCTTCAGCCTCGTTCATGAATTGTGCTGCAGCCCCCTTTCTCGGACATTCCTTAAATCTGACGCCCGAGAAGCCGACGTCTGCACTCATGCGCCCCTACCGTCGCGTGAGTGGGCATCGTAATGACTTGTTCTAGTGTGTACCTTTCCAACTTTACACGCAGGCAAGGATCTCCTGTTGCACTTATCGAAGCACCCTTGCTGCTGCTCCGAGCTTGTGATACGACGTGTTGCTCGTTGGCGGATCTATCCACCCCGAGAGCAAAGATCGGTGCCGGCCGGTGGCAAGAGGGAGACCCATTGAGCTCAGATGCAGCTGAGCTTCCGTGTTTGTGATCATTCCTCATTCCTCATACCTCAATCCGGGCTCCAACCTATGACTCGCATCGGCGGGCTAGATGCGCTCAAACGAATCCAACACGTAGTGGGAGTTGCCAACGCAACTGATTTACTCGTCCGAAGACTCCTCCTCGTCGACATCGCAGTTCGGGGGGATCTTGGGGAAGTCGCGCAGGACGTCTGCGTACAACTTGCCCTGGTTGTTCCATACCCAGATCTTGTCCCACATGGTCTGGTATGCGTAATCCATGACAATAGCACCAACAACGACTGTGGTGGCGTATGTGGAAGTCTTCTTCATGAACGTCTCGTAGAACCATGCACTGAAGCCTGGCTTGGGCTTGAACTGCTTTGAGACGTAGGGAGTAGTGAACTCCTTGCCAGCGCGCAGCACTGAGCTCGCCTTGAAGAGCTGTTTCGCGAGTCGGCCCGACATGGGTGGGATCTGTAACAGAAGAGAGCGTATGTCAACGCACTGGTGAGTCATAGGACCCGCTTTCATAGGCATATGATATCCCCACGTCGAGTATACCCTGCAGGAGGCAACCCACGCTGATGGAAAAAGCTTACACCGCGCCAGAAAACGCAAGGGAAAGTCACAAAGCATGGTTTATATCGTCTCCTCACTCAAGCGGTTGGATGCACCACGAGTGTATGCATCGTCCTGCATCCCCAGCAGAAGCCAGCACGCGCACGTCGCCGTCCAATTCCACCCCAAAACTCACCCTTTCTTCGTCGTTTTTCGTGCTGCCCAACGGAGAGAAGGGGTATTCCACCACCCCCTGTCCCGGAGCCTACCTTTTGTCCTGAGCTCGGTCGGCTGGCCAGGAGCTCGCCGACTTCTCGACGGCCTAGCGCCGCGTGCAGGATGCCATAAAGTCTGAGCGCACTGGTCCGCACTAGTCCAGGGCCACGCATTAAGCCCTGCTTTTCCCAGCTGTGTCACCCCTCGAGCGCGCGCAGTGTACGGGCTGAGGTAGGGGCGGCTCGGCTAAGTGAGCCATGCATTTTAGCCGGATCAGGCCAAAACCCGCCCAGATCGTCTTGATAACACGAGTGGATAGTAAGGTTAATCAGGTTAGAATTGAAGGGTTGGTCCCGAGATCGACCTGAAAAGACGTAAGAGATCGTCTTAATCTCGGTTTAAGAACCTACCAAGACTCGATCCGGTGGTACAATACCACACAATCTGTCGACTGAGACACCTCATCAAGTCTCAGACAGCACTTGAAGATTCGAAACCTAGGGCGCGGATCCGTGGCCCGTTCTCGCCAGGGGGTACTGCGACGCACAAGCTGGCACGCGAGACCGATAGATTATCTTGCGCCACATCACTCAGCCCTCTAACGACCCCGACATAAGTGCGCGACGAATATCTCGAAGCGATCAGGTATTCAACATCCGATCCGGTGAAAGTGGCGAGAGGGCCTTGGGTGGCTTGGGAGTGGGTCCCAC
>Ga0182741_1004778_pt1 | contig 13044 bp, 6 predicted proteins | sample eDN5th37CBELigOP_FD_128874 | JGI IMG/M metagenome (GOLD analysis project Ga0182741, IMG submission 128874) | Enriched Organic Plus compost microbial communities from Emeryville, California, USA - eDNA 5th pass 37_C BE-Lig OP (version 2) (version 2) ...
CCGGGCGGCTCGGCGCTGACGTCGGGGCTCGGCGGACGCCCCTCCGGGTTCGACGGCTCCACGTCAGCTCACATATGGGCAGCTCACATATGGGCATATGGGCCCTTATACGCATTATCCGCCGGAGGGACTCGCTGCCGACGGCGCGAACGAGATGGAGCAATTTATCCGCCACGGTGTACCGCGTACGGAAAAGGAAGTCCAACTTTGGCTAGCAGACCCCCTAACGACGCTGCTGCCAGGTGAGGCGTAGCTACCGCGTCAATGCCAGCCGAAACCCGGGATAGGCGAACGCCCTGGCGATGCGCTCGCAGTCCTGCTCGCTCACTCCCTCGCAACGAGCCACGGCGTACCAGCGCGTCCTCACGTTCTCTTCGAGGTCGTCGATGATCCGAGTGGCTTCCTCCCTCGTCAGAAGGAAGCGGGCGCACTGCGAGAGTGCGTTGGTCGCGTTCGCGTGGTGCCCGTAATCGCCGATCGTAAGCGCGAGGTCGCGACGCTCGTCACCCACCGCAGGGAAGGGCGTCAGGTCATAGGCCGGGGACAGCCGCCACTCATGCTCCGGGGCGATCACTGCATGGTTGCGGGGCTGGTCGTCGGTGTTGGTGATGAGCGCGTTGAAGACCATGCGCTTGAAGAGCTCGCGGGCGTCTTCTTCGGGCCTTGCGCTGATGCGACGGAGTTCCTCCGCAAGGAGCACATACGACCAGCGATCGCGTTCCTGCTGGGTATCCTCTGCGCGAAGCAGTGTCAGGGCGCTCAGCATGCGTGCGCGCGCATAGCCATCCTCGTGTGGGATGCGGTCGAAGCGTTTCACGAGCAGGGCATCACGATCGCCCACCTGCACAACGCGTGACTGAGCGACATGCAGTCCGCACTCCTGCGCGAGGACCAGCATGGCGTGCTCGACACGCGCCTGGTTCCACCTGTCGTCGGTCCGGTTGAACTTGGCGATCCAGAGTGCTCCGGCATCCTCGACGACCGCCTTGGGTCGCGCGCCGCCCATGGAGGTGCGAAGGAGCATGAGGTCTTCGACCTGAGTGCGGTCCGTACTGGACTCACTTGCCGACCGCTCCTTATCCGCAATGATCAAATCGGCGAGCTGCTGCAGGCGCTCGAGATCCATTGTGCGATTGAACGTCTGCAGCGGCGCCGGCGGCTCGACGTTGAGCCCGAACCCGAGCGCACCGGCGCGATCATCCGGTGACTGCAGCAGGTAATCGATCTCACCGAGCACGGCGAGACCTGCGTGCTTCTCGATGACGCGCCGGCCCCAGTAATCGGGGCTTGCATCCCGGATCGCACCGAAGACACCCTTCAGCCGATTGGTCTCGTAAGTCCGCTCGGATAGCGGCAGCTCGATCGGATCGATCGGTACCGCATCCGGCCGAGCGAGGTATCGACGCCCGTAGACGAAGCGCCCGACCGGCAGGCCGCGGCGGTCCTCTTCCAGCACGAAGCGCCCGGCGGTCACGAACTGAGTCATCCCGGGCAGCATCGCGTAGACGAAGCACTCAGAAGTCATTGTCGAGTGCTCCCTTGCGGGTCGGGTAGGCGTGTGCACGCGCGCGTGCGGCGCGCATCACCGCTTCATCGCGCGCGGGATCGGCCAGGTCCTCGGCTTGGGAGATAAGGCCGTACACCCACATGAGCCCCAGGTAGACGCCGATGGCGGTGCCGGGCTTGCCGGTTTCCGCGTTCCGAACCGCCCGAGGGCTTACACCCAGTTTCGCCGCAACGTCGGCGATGGAGAGGTTGCGGGCGAGGCGCGCCGTGCGGAGGTTGGCGCCGAGCTGGCGGATGGCGGTCTCGACCTCGAAGGGTGGGGCTTTGGTGATGGAGTTGGCCTTCGACATATGCTTTAAAACAACCAAATTATTTGTTTTTATGCCGTTTAAAGCATAGTCCACCTCAGTTACTTTGACCAGCCGCAGCTTAAAAGACACAGAAGTGTCCAATCCGATCTATGTAAGGCATGTATTCGTGGAGACAAGGCTCTTGGGCTTTGGCAGTGCCGCCCGGTTGTAGACGCATACACTCGAGTCGCGCGTGCTCGTCTCGGCTCGGAGATTTTCGCAACTAAAGGTCACCGATCAGGAAATTGAATCCAGCAAGCCTGTCGAAGTCCTTCCGCGACTATTGCAGGCTCCCGAATTGCTTGAGCGAGACATCGCTGTGACGCGGTAGTCCGGGTACCGTCGGAAGTGATGGGATCGCTTTCGACGCGAGGCCAATTCAGTAGTTGAACGAGTTTTCGTGACTCCGGTGGGCGCGCGTGGCGCTGACACGCCCGCAAGATCCGTAACCGTACGCCGTGCACTCGATCACGCTCGAGGACGTCGAGCGACTCATCTTTGGCAACTCGATGTGATGATCGACTTGGTGTAATGTCTGGTCTATGATCTGCCAATAAAATCATGTACATAGCCTTGGGATCTCACCTGGGCATTCTCATGCCTGGTTCAGCTGTTCGTTAGGGTCCCAGGCGTCTGTTGGAATTGGATTGGGGAATGGATAACAAGTTTTTCGAAAAGCCCATCCTGAACTCGCCTTATGCGTACCCAGATCGCCACTGGGAGTTAGATAAGGACGGCCAACCAACGCAGGCCATCATCAATAAGCGGCGGCCTGCCGAATTTATTACGCCGATTCCGAAGCCGAAGAAGAGAAGTGCCAAGCAAGGTGAGCTCGTACTAACCAACGACGACGGTCTCTCGTCAGAACAGCAGCAGTACCATTCAGCGATCATTAACGAGCTACGCACGCACGTTGATCAATGGAGGAAGCTTCCGCAAAGCGCATGGCAGGTGACGCCAGAAACAGCGCGCTTGCTTCAGCATTGGCGGCACCACGAGTTTCAGAGCGTACGGCCGTTCTTCTGCCAAGTCGAAGCCGTTGAAACCGCAATTTGGCTGACGGAGGTGGCTCCGCACTCCAAAGCGGGGAAGCGGTTCCTCGATCACCTTGATCGAGCGAACAAGGAAGCAAACCCGGAGCTCTCCAGATTGGCGCTCAAGTTGGCAACTGGCGCCGGCAAGACCACAGTCATGGCGATGCTCATCGCATGGCAGACGGTCAATGCGGTACGGAGGCCCGGTAGTAAACACTTCACGCGCGGTTTTCTCATCGTGGCGCCGGGCCTCACGATTCGCGATCGTCTTCGCGTCCTGCAACCGAACGATCCCGATAACTACTACTCGAACCGCGAGCTAGTTCCGACGGACATGCTCGAGGATATCCAGAGAGCAAAGCTCGTCATTACGAACTATCACGCCTTCAAGCTTCGCGAGCGTATGGAAATCTCTGCAGGTGGTCGCGCGCTGCTGAAGGGTCGAACGGGCGATGATCTGCAGACCACCGAGACTGAGGGTCAGATGATTCAACGTGTCATGCCCGATCTCATGGGCATGAAGAACATCATGGTCCTAAACGATGAGGCGCATCACTGCTACCGCGAGAAGCTCTCGGATAAGGATGATGAGCAGCTAAGGGGGGATGATCGAAAGGAAGCCGAAAAGAACAATGAAGCTGCTCGGCTGTGGATCTCCGGACTTGAAGCAGTCAATCGGAAGTTAGGCATTTCACGTGTTATCGATTTGTCTGCGACACCCTTCTTTCTACGCGGATCCGGTTACGCCGAAGGTACGCTCTTTCACTGGACGATGAGCGACTTCTCGCTGATGGATGCAATCGAATGCGGCATCGTGAAGCTGCCTCGCGTACCCATCGCAGACAACATTCCCGGTGGCGAGATGCCGATGTTCCGCAATCTTTGGGAACACATCCGAGACAAGATGCCGAAGAAGGGGCGTGGCAAAGCGGGCGGACTCAATCCGCTCGAATTGCCACCGCAATTGCAGACGGCGCTTGATGCGCTGTACGGACACTACGAAAAGACATTCGAACTGTGGCAGCAGCGCAAGATATCTGTGCCACCATGCTTCATCGTGGTTTGCAACAACACTTCCACCTCGAAGCTCGTCTACGACTACATCTCGGGATTCCAGCGCGAGAACGAAGATGGCAGTACGCAGCTGGAGTTCGGGAGGCTTCCGCTCTTTCGCAATCATGACGAGCACGGGAATCCGCTACCTAGACCGCGTACCCTGCTCATCGATAGCGAGCAACTCGAGTCTGGAGAGGCGCTCGACGACAACTTTCGCAGCATGGCGGCAGATGAAATCGAGCGCTTTCGCAAAGAGATCATCGAGCGCACGGGCGACGTTCAGCAGGCACAGAACCTAACAGACCAGGATTTGCTGCGAGAGGTAATGAACACGGTCGGAAAACCCGGACGCCTCGGTGCAGATATTCGCTGCGTAGTTTCAGTGTCGATGCTTACCGAAGGGTGGGATGCGAATACGGTGACGCACGTTCTTGGTGTGCGCGCATTCGGCACGCAGCTGCTGTGTGAGCAGGTGATCGGGCGCGCGCTTCGACGGCAGTCGTACGATCTGAATGAAGAAGGGCTATTCAACGTCGAATACGCGGATGTGCTAGGCATCCCGTTTGACTTCACAGCGAAGCCGGTCGTCGCGCCCCCGCAGCCTCCTCGTGAAACGATTCAAGTCAAGGCGGTCCGACCCGAGCGCGATGCGCTGGAAATCCGCTTCCCTAGAGTCGTGGGGTATCGAACCGAGCTGCCTGAGGATCGGCTGACCGCGCGTTTCAATTCTGACTCCACGCTGGAGCTGACGCCCGAGCTCGTGGGTGCTACCCAGACCAGGAATTCGGGAATCATCGGAGAGGCGGTTGACCTGAATCTTGTGCACACGGGAGATGTGCGCCCATCGCAGGTCGCCTACGAGCTTACTTCGCATCTGTTGATGACGAAGCTTCGTGATGGGGACGGTCAACCGATGCTTCATCTATTCGGCCAACTGAAGCGGATTGTGCGCCAGTGGCTCGACGGCTATCTCGTGTGCAAGGGCGGCACGTATCCGGCGCAGTTGAAATACAAGATGCTTGCGGATCATGCCGCCGAACGAATCATGGCTGCGATCACGAACGAGTCTATCGGCAAGCGGCCGATCAAAGCGGTGCTGGATTCATACAACCCTGTGGGCTCGACCTGCCACGTGCGGTTCAACACGTCACGAGAGTCGCGTTGGGAAACCGACGCGAGGCGGTGTCATGTGAACTGGGTGATCTTGGATAGCGATTGGGAAGCGGAGTTCTGTCGCGTGGCTGAATCGCATCCGCGCGTGCGAGCCTACGTCAAGAATCACAACCTTGGTTTGGAAGTGCCGTATCGGTACGGCTCAGAAACTCGCAAATACCTGCCAGACTTCATCGTGCTCGTCGAAGATGGTCATGGAGAGACGGATCTGCTCCACCTTGTCGTGGAGATCAAGGGATATCGACGCGAGGACGCGAAGCACAAGAAGCTGACGATGGAGACCTACTGGATTCCCGGCGTCAACAACCTGGGTGGATACGGTCGCTGGGCGTTTGCCGAATTCTGCGACGTATACGAAATGGAGTCAGACTTCAAAGAGAAAGTGGAAGGCGAGTTCAACAAGATGATCGAGAGCACGATTGCCCGGTCGGCGAAGCAGGGTAACTGAAATGGCGAGAAAGACTGGTGCAAAGAAGAAGGCGAGCAACTCGAGCAAGTCGGTTGAAACGCTGACACACACGGAAGCGAAGCGAAAGAATATTCCGACCGCCGAACATAGCTCGGTTGTGGACAAAGAAACTGCTCCACGAAAGATCAAGTACCCCCGCAACACGGATCTTGATCCTCAGCTCGTGTGGCGCGGTAAGGACGAGCAGGACTGGAGCGATCTCGTTGTCCACGCACCGCCGCTCTACATCCAAGAAAAGATCCATCCCAAGGCGATCATTGATGATTTGCTGCGCACGACGAGAGAGTCGCAGCACGAACAGGGTCAGCTCACAGCAGACTTGTTTTCTGACTTTAACGGAATTCCGAAGGGGGTAGACAAGACAGAGTTCTATCAGCACGACCAGAACTGGACGAATCGGATGATTCTCGGCGATTCGTTGCAGGTCATGGCGAGTCTTGCGGAGCGCGAGGGATTGCGCGGAAAGGTTCAATGCATCTACTTCGATCCGCCGTATGGAATCAGATTCAATAGCAACTTCCAGTGGTCAACTACGAGCCGAGACGTGAAGGATGGGAATGCAGCGCACATTACGCGCGAGCCGGAACAGGTGAAGGCTTTCCGGGATACTTGGCGTGATGGTATTCATAGCTTCTTAACTTATCTTCGCGACCGCCTAACTGTGGCGCGCGACCTGCTCAGTGATTCCGGCTCCATATTCATTCAGATCGGTGACGAGAATGTTCATCGCGTTCGCGCATTGATGGACGAAGTTTTTGGTGACGAGAACTTCGTGAGCCTAATCACGTTTAAGAAGACGCATCATCAAGAAAGCGAGTACACGGCGAACATTACCGATTACCTACTGTTCTACGCGAAGCGGAAGTCTGAACTTAAGTTCCGCAAGGCATGGAAAGCGGCCAGCCTGCTCGACGTTGACTATTCCAAGTACACAAAGGCGTGGAATCCAGAGGGCGAGATTGAGAGTTTGCCTAAGGAGTGGCGTGCTTTTCCGGAAAAGATCCCTCAGGGCTATCGGCCATTTCGTGATGACATCACGCTAACTCAGGATGGTGGAAGCGAGGCGGATAACAAAGCGTGGTGTGTCTTCGGCAGGGAGTTCTTTCCAGGGCTCGGACGTCATTGGCGCACACACCATCCTGTGGGGCTCCAACGACTCTACTTTGCTGGCCGCGTGAAGCCAGGAGACAAACGACCCTTCTACATTGAAGGCTACAACGACTCCCCGACAGTGAATACACATAATCTTTGGACTGAGGGTTTGGCTGGTGCTCAGAACAAAGTCTATGTGGTGCAAACGAATGTGAGAGTCGTTCAGGCGTGCCTCCTGATGGCAACTGATCCTGGCGACTTAGTACTGGATCCAACATGCGGTTCTGGGACGACAGCCACGGTCGCCGAGCAATGGGGGCGCCGCTGGATCACGATTGATACCTCTCGCGTGGCTCTTGCCCTTGCTCGCGCCCGCATTATGGGTGCCCGTTATCCCTATTACCTACTCGCCGACTCGCGCGAGGGCCAGCTGAAGGAGGCCGAGATCACTCGAACCGCGCCAAGCTCTCAGCCCACCTACGGCAACATTCGCCATGGTTTCGTTTATGAGCGCGTCCCACACATCACGCTGAAGTCCATCGCCAACAACGCTGAAATCGATGTCATCTGGGAGAAATGGCAGGAGAAGCTTGAGCCGTTACGCGAACAGTTGAATGCGTCCTTGAAGACGAACTGGCAGGAGTGGGAGATTCCTCGCGAAGCGGAGTCCAAATGGCCGGAAGCAGCGAAGAAGCTGCATGCCGATTGGTGGTCTGCACGCATCTCGCGACAGAAGGAAATCGACGCATCTATCGCTGCGAAGGCGGAGTTCGAGTATCTCCACGACAAGCCGTACGAAAACAAGAAGTGCGTGCGCGTCGCCGGTCCTTTCACCGTCGAGAGTCTCTCACCTCACCGAATGCTTGGCGTCGATGAAAACGACGAGCTGATAGATCCGCTGAAGGTCAACGAGACGGCGGGTGAATACACCCCGAAGCCGACATTCGAACAGATGATCCTGGACAATCTAAAGTTGGCCGGTGTTCAGCAGGCGCACAAGCAGGACAAGATCTCGTTCACGTCGCTCACGCCCTGGCCCGGAGACTTGGTGTGCGCCGAAGGACGCTACATGGAAGGTGAGAAGGAAAAGCGCGCAGGCATCTTCATCGGTCCAGAGTTTGGCACCGTGACCCGACCCGATCTCGTAGCCGCCGCGCGCGAGGCGGGCGATTGTGGATTCGACGTTCTCATCGCCTGCGCATTCAGCTACGAAGCTCACGCGAGCGAATTCGAGAGGCTCGGCCGCATTCCGGTGCTGAAGGCGCGCATGAATGCCGATCTTCACATGGCGGAGGACTTGAAGACGACAGGAAAAGGCAACCTGTTCGTCATCTTTGGCGAGCCAGACATAAAGATTCTCAACGAGAGGGACGGAAGGATTCGTGTGACAGTCCGCGGCGTCGATGTATTCGATCCCTCAACAGGAAAAGTCCGCAGCGACTCGGTCGACGGCATCGCTTGCTGGTTCATCGACACCGACTACAACGAAGAAAGCTTCTTCGTTCGCCATGCGTACTTCCTTGGTCAAAATGATCCATACGGTGCGCTGAGAACGACCCTGAAGGCTGAGATCAACGAAGAGGCGTGGGAGAGTCTTCACAGCGACACGTCTCGACCGTTCGATAAACCGAAATCAGGACGCATCGCAGTAAAGGTGATCAATCATCTCGGTGACGAAGTGATGAAGGTCTTTAGGGTGGCGTGATGCACCTCCATCCGAGAATTGCCTTCGATGCGTTTGACCAGCATCTAAGCAAGTTCACGGTCAAGACAGATGCGGAGATCGAGGGGCAGTACCTCGACCGCAAAGAGGTCCCGGTGCCGCAGAACGGCAACGTGCCGCAGTCGGCGATAAGGGATATCAAGGAGGCTATCCAAGAAACTGTTTCTGCATTTGCCAATTCCAACGCAGACGGCGGGCTATTGGTGATCGGAATATCCAAGACAGGCGAAATACGCGGATTGAATCATCTGACGGATACTCAGAAGGCAGATATCTCCAACATCGGCCATCTGCTGCGTCACTCGAGTGCATTGGTCCGTTGGTACGACTGCGTCGATGTCACTGGCAAGCCCAACACATTGATGTTGATTTACGTTCCTTTCACATCTGACGCAATATGCGAGACGCTTGAGGCAGCCCCAAGGGCATGGAAGCGAGCAGGACCGCAGAATCTATTGCTGACCGAACGCGATCGAGATCAATTACGCCGCGATAAGAAGATCGAATCGTTTGAACGTCGGTTTGCTGGCCGTTACGACCCCAGCTACCTGGATAAGGACCTGCTCCTGGAGGTTCGGAGGACATGGGATGAGCTTGCAAACGTTGAGATGTCAGATGAACGGTTGCTGCGCCAGATCGGCGCGCTGGAACAGGCGCCGAACGGCGACCTCATGTTTACTAATGCAGGGCTGCTATTTTTCGCATCGAATCCTCAACGAGTATTGCCACAGGCACGAATTCGAATTCTGAGATTCGAATGTAAGCGGGACGACAGCAATCGGGGGAATCCGACGCTGGATCGCACCTTCTCTGGCTCGCTAATTCACCAGTTACTTGCGGTTCGCCAGTTCCTCCGGGAATCGGGTTTGCTGCGCGTCTATTACACAAGAAACGAAGACGGCGCTCTGGTGGAGATCCCCGAATTGCCCTACGTGGCCGTCGATGAGGCGATCGTCAACGCCGTCGCGCACAGGGACTATGCATTGGAGTGGCAAATTGAGTGCATGTACTTCAGCGACGCACTAGTTGTTCGCAACGCCGGCCGAGTAATCCAACGTCACGGAGAGGTACCTGGCTCCTTTCGTCTGGACGAACGCGAATTGGAATCTACGCCAAGAAATCCTCTGCTGTTGAGTTGGCTCAAGCAGTCGAAGGATCAAAAGGGCCAGCATTTCGTGAGAATGCTAAGTGAGGGTACCCGGGCGATGTTGCGCGCGATGACGGATGCGCGGCTTCCGGCTCCTGAATATCGGATCACAGATACTGAGACTGCGGTTACCCTTCGGATAGATGTCGAGCGTTACACGCAAGCCAGCGGGCGTAGCAGCGAATTCTCGAACCTCTATCCGATCATCGCGAAGGGACCGCTGCCTACCGATTGGCGCCGTGCAGCTTTGGGCACTCTTCGAGACAGCCTGAGAGCGAAGGGATGGTTCATCGATCGTTTTGCTCATGGTCGTATCAAGGCGCACAGAGTTAACACGCCCTATCCGACGCCAGCGGATGTTCGCAATGTGGTTCGCCTGTTCCCCGCGTTTGAGTTCACATTCAGAGAGTTTCATGGGCGACCGTATCTCGTGATCGATTTCTTCGTGGAGGTCAAGAACGTACTGAAACTTCAAGACTTGGTACAACGAGGTCGGGGCGCGCGCAGCTTTGAGAATCGCTGGGCTACTGTGCGCTCAAGAGACGGGTGGCGTGAAGGAAAGATCGACTCCTGTGGCGAAGGTGTAGCGCACGTGATCCTTCCAGAACTGAACCGTAGCGAAGTGATAGGTTTTGACGAGATCATTCCACAACTCTCGATGTCCGAACTCGTTCAAGAGTTGTCGTCGAGCTCCTTCGATCTGTGGTCAGAAGTGAAGCGTCGAAGTCTTGCTACTTTTCAGGGGGCGGCTCGACGACGCGCCGAGACGACCCAAGACGCTGCTGGTGTTATTGCTGAGCAAGTGTTCCCGCTGCGCGTCGGTGGCACTGAGCTTGCTCTATCAATGGAGCCAGCGCGGTTGGATTCTAGTACGCGGCTTGAACCTAGAGTGCTCGCGGAGCCACTGGTGGAGTTTGCACGACGCAAAGAGACCAGCAACATTCGTGAAGGCATTACAGAGTTTGGTGCTTACGGCCACGAAACAAACGAAATCGAGCTTGTGCCGATAGTTGAAGATGCATATCGAACGCGCATGCAAGCGCTAATCGAGCGTCTGAAAGCAGGAAAGTTCCGGTACAAGGGCTCGGAGCGTACATTCGGAACACGATTTACATACTCCTCGCTCGTCACCGTTCATCCCGGAGATTCAATTGCAGCGACGTGCGAGCGTGTTCTTCACGAGCATCCAACTTGGTCTGGTGACGTGACCTTGCATCGTTTGTTTCTTGTTCACACTCCAGAAGGAATCAGAGCCCTTGACGACGAGCAATCAGATTACTATCTCGCAAAAAGACTGCTTCTCGAGTCGGGAGTGCCGTGCCAAATGGTGGATTCGCCAACGCTTGAGAGCCCAGACTTCAAGGACCTAAACCTTGCGCTTAACGTGGCGGCGAAGTGTGGGGTCGTACCCTGGGTTCTGCCGGAAGGCATTCCCGACGCAGATTTCTTTGTTGGTCTCTCATACACGCAGCACCGGGGAGATTCAGGCACTCGTCTGATGGGATACGCCAATGTATTCAATAGATATGGCCGGTGGCTCTTCTATTCCGGAAACGTGGAGACGTTCGCCTACGCCGACCGATCGCATCGGCTGGCGGAGTTGGTAGAGGCCACGCTTAGCCGTCTCGAGGACTTGTCGGAGACGCCGCATGTCTACTTCCATTACTCGGCGCGCTTCTCTCGAGACGATAGGGAGTCCCTGGTTACCGCAGCTCGCCGTGTACGCCCGCAAGGTACGTACTCGTTCGTTTCGATCAACTCGCATCATCCTGTTCGTTTATACGATGAGCGTCCAGAGGGCGACGGAAGTCTGGCACGTGGGAGCTATGTCGTGACTGGTGAGAACCAGATCTACCTAAGTACGACGGGGTACAATCCGTACCGGAAAGCTTTAGGTACGCCTCTACCGTTAGAGCTGACGGTTTGGACATTTCCTCCTATTGGTCAAACACGAACCCCGGCGGATCTGCATGCGCTTGCTCGGCAGATTCTGGCGTTGACCAAGCTCAATTGGGCGTCTTCGGACGCGCTGACTGGTGAGCCAATAACGACCAAGTACGCGGGAGACATCGCTTATTTGACTGCGGCATTTCTTCGCCAAAGTGGTCGTCCCTTCAATCTGCATCCGGTGCTGGAAAGGACTCCGTGGTTCTTATAACCCGGCGCGGTTGGGTAGTTCTGTGGAATTTCGAATCGCCGATACCTTCACCGATAGCCTTGCTCGCCTGACAGGGGAGGAGCAGAAGGCCGTCAAGACGACTGCCTTCGACTTGCAGATGAACCCTGCGAACCCAGGGATGCAGTTCCACAAGCTTGATATGGCGAAGGACAAGAGGTTTTGGTCGGTTCGAGTGAATCGGGACATTCGTCTGATCGTGCATAGGACTGATTCGAGTCTTCTCCTTTGCTACGTCGGCCACCACGACGATGCATACCGATGGGCAGAGCGTCGGAAGCTCGAGGTGCATCCCAAAACCGGCGCTGCACAATTCGTGATCGTTCGCGAAACAGTCGTGGAGATTGCTGTTCGAAAAGCTGTGGAGGCGATTACGAAAAAGCCGCTGCTGTTTCAGGGTCTCTCCGACGAGCAGCTTCTAGGCTATGGGGTGCCCGTTGAGTGGATTCCGGATGTAAAAGCGGCGGACGAGGACACGCTGCTAGATGTGGCCGCGTACTTACCCGGAGAGGCGGCCGAGCGGCTACTTCAGATTGCCACAGCCGGAACCAGCAGGCCTGCGTTCAGTCGGCGAGAGGTTGTCGATATCTCTCCGACCGTTTCTGACGACTCCTTTTCCGTGGGCTTCATGCTCACAGACGACAGTGAACTTGAGCTTGATAGGTCTGCGCAGAGCGATTCTCCAGGTAGTGAGTCGTCTGCATTCAATCACCCAGATGCACAACGCCGCTTTCGTCTCATTGAAAATCGCGAAGAACTCGAGCGTGCTCTCGACTTCCCCTGGGAAAAATGGACAACGTTCTTACATCCAGCGCAACGTGATGTCGTGGAGCGAGACTTCGCAGGTCCTGCGCGAGTGTCCGGTTCAGCAGGAACGGGCAAAACGATCGTGGCACTCCACCGAGCGGTCCATCTGGTACGAGAGAACCCAGAAGCTCGAGTACTCCTCGCGACTTTCTCTGACACGCTTGCTCACGCTCTGAGCACGAAACTAAGGCGGCTAATAGGACATGAGCCTCGACTCGGGGAACGTATCGATGTTCATTCACTGGATGCAGTCGGGCTCCGTTTGTACAAATCGCTGATCGGTCGCGTCAAGATCGTTGAAGCGAGTGAGCTTTCGGAGTTGCTTCGAATAGCAAGCGATGAAGCAGGACCACACAAGTTCAATCAGCGATTTCTTGTCTCAGAATGGTGAACCGCCCCGGCTTTTCCGGAGGCTCCATTTCCTGAGAGGATGGAGCTATGAAGAAGTCTACGAGATATTCGCCCGAAGTCCGCGAACGCGCGGTGCGCATGGTGTTCGAGCACGAGAGCG
>Ga0182741_1004780_pt1 | contig 13041 bp, 12 predicted proteins | sample eDN5th37CBELigOP_FD_128874 | JGI IMG/M metagenome (GOLD analysis project Ga0182741, IMG submission 128874) | Enriched Organic Plus compost microbial communities from Emeryville, California, USA - eDNA 5th pass 37_C BE-Lig OP (version 2) (version 2) ...
AGTCACCATCTCTCCACCTTGAACAGGGGCCGCGAGGTATCACCAGTGTCGACAGGGCGCAGCCCCTCGGACGGTGGATCGGACCGGATTGAATCTTTCAGCGTACCTCGTCTTTCGCGGGATCGCCGTTCAGCCTTGGTCAGCAGTCGGCTTTCATCCGCGATCTGGCGTTGCTGATGGATCAACTGGGCAAGCACCGTCTCATTGGACCCTTTCTTGCCCAAAGCACGACCCTTCTGCATGGCTTCGCGATATTCCCAAAGCGATACCGGCGGGATTTCCAGGTTGCGGTACCGCGCTTCGACACAACGTCCGCCTTCCAGTTCGACCCATATCGCAGAGAGGTCGCGGGGATCGTACCGTACGACCACTTTTCGATCCTTACGGCTGACATGCCCCGCTAGGGCATCCGCCCAATAGCGGATACCGAACAGATGGATGCCGTCACGCCTAACCTGCCGCTGTTCACTTGGGAGGAAGCTCACTCGAAACGCATCCATGTCGACGGGAATGTCGCCCGACATTTCGCCAGACAGCGCCTCCCATTTGGCAACGGGAGTGCACCCAAGGCTCAAGTGAATGCTGTTGTTGTAACGGCAGATTTCCAAGGCGAACCAGCGATCGAACTCACTCAGGGTCATCGTGGCTATGGCTTCGGCATTGTAGCTGCCTTTGGCGGCGACAGACGATTGCGTGGTCCCAGGTAAGAGATGAACGGCTCCCATCATTGTTCCGATCAGACGCTCGATGTGACCGCCGAAATGCGGGCTTCCCGGCGGCCTGTACACGAGACCGATCCCCCATTCCGCGCAGGCCGTCTGAAACGCCCGTGATCGGAAGTCACAACCGTTGTCAACATGGATGCTGCGTGGTCTGCCTTGTCCTGGGACGGGATCAAATTGGAGAGATGGACGGCTTCAGTTCGGAAGGGTGGACGGGATCAAATCGGAACCGTGGACGACTTCAAGTCGGTACACATGGACGGATTGCGTCGGAATCCGCAAACGGCAGATGGGCTCACTCGCGCCAGCCCGTCTGGGGCGCCCGCCCGGAGGCGGCAAGCTGGTGGCTTATGAGAGCTTCCTGATCGAGGCGGTCGAAGCCAGGCCTGCCATCACCATGCCCGAGCTCGCCGCGACGCTGCTGGACGAGCACGGGATCGTGGCTGCTCCCGCAATGCTCTCGCGCTTCCTGTGCCGGCGTGGCTTCTCATATAAAAATCTATGGACCGGCCGTGCGTTGCAAGAGGGCTGCTTCGGGTTGGATGAGAGACGGTTCGCATCAATCTATCCGGCCTCCGTGTGGAGCTCTTGCTCCGGGCTATCATGGGAATCCGCGCGCACCGGGCCTGCTTAAAGCCGAGACCTCAGCGGGCCAAAGCCGAGACCTCAGCGGGCCATTTTTATACCCAGGCTTCCAGTGCGCCGGGCAACCGTTCATCCATCCTGTCACATCCTTCTCGCGAACTCCGGGAGGAACTCAGTCATCGGAAATACCGGAGATCGCCGCCCGCTCAAGCCGCGCGGATCGCAAGCTCCGCCTCATACCCGCATCCACGAAACAACACGCTTCAAGCCATGCGGGCGAGCTTGTTGGCGAGAGCTGCCGCAAGCACATTCCGGTGCAGCCGAGCAATGGCCGTTATCATCCAGCGGCCGACTTGCGCAAAGCCGAGGCCCGAACGTTCGACGCACTCTGGCGGGCGCTCGGTGACATCTGCGATGTGTTCGAGCCGCACGAGTGCTGGAACTTCCTCAAGGCCGCCGGCTATGCGTCCGTGTAATCGTCCGATGCTCTAGTGATATTCCAGCGGTCTACCTGAAGCGCGGTCTTTCCTGGAGGTAGTGGGAGCGCATCTGCGGTCGAAATCGCTCCATCAATGCGGTGTGGATGTCCAGACGTGGAGCTTTGTTGAGAGGAATAAGCGGCGCGTAGTCGACCCCCCCGATCTCCTCACGAAAGCTCTCTTGGGCGCGGGCGACGATCGACGTGTCGCAGAGACATTCCGCGACGGCGCCGGACAAGACCTTGGCACCGGCGGAAATACCCTTGTGGGTGATGCTGGTCGTCAGCATCGCAGCCCCGCTCCAATGGTGGAACCGGACGTTCGGCACGCTGCCCGGCCACCAGACTCGACCCATCGGAACCTTCCACGAAATGTCGCCGCAATCGTTAGAAGACATTTCAGGCGCATCCGGACCAACCATCGAAGCGGGCACACTGTCCAGGCCGGAGACCTCGACTCCGGCCGCCTCTTGAAGTCGGCGGGCGAAAGCCTGTTCCTCGTCGCTCCAGGATGGCATGCCCACTTGGCGGATATTGGCATCCAGCAGGTCCGCGAGCACGCGGTTGCACCGGGTCGGCCATACAGCGCTCTTTACGTCTACGGAGACGGACGTACGCGTCATCAGGGCCGCGCCTTCCGCAATCCGACGCGCCTGTTCGAACAGACGGTTTGCGTCCGCGGCAGAGAAACCGCGGAAGTACCACCACACGGCCGCGCGTGCGGGGATGACGTTCGGCTGCTCGCCCCCTTGCGTAATGACCCGATGCGCCCGCATGCTCGGATGCATGTGCTCGCGATGCTGAGCCATGCCTTGATCCATAAGGACGACCGCGTCGAGGGCGTCCCGCCCGTCCCAAGGGTTCAATCCTGCATGCGCGGACTCCCCATCGAAGGTGAACTCGGCCGAAATGCTTGAGATCTGCGTCTGGCCGACCTCGGTGTAGAACGACCCGCGAATGTGATTGTGAAATGCGATGTCAACCTCTTCGAAATGGCCGTCCCGCACGAAATAGGGGCGGCTAATGGCTATTTCCTCGCCAGGCGCTCCGAAGACTTTCAGGGTTCCCGGGAGGCCGAAATGCTGCATCGCCTTCTGGACGGCCAACGCAGCAGTCACCATCACAGTGGCGTTGCCCTGATGCCCTTCCGCATGACCTGGTGCGCCCTCTACAATCGGTCGTGGCTCCGTTACGCCCGGCACCTGGGAGTTGTTTGGATTGCCGTCGTACTCTGCGTGCAGCGCAATCACCGGCTCGCCTTGGCCGAAGGTCGCCAGGAACGCAGTTGGGAAGCCGGAGATCCCGGTCTGCACCTGAAAGCCCGCCTCCGCCAGGACTGACGTGAGAAGACCGGCGGACTCGTATTCTTCGAGAGACGGCTCGCCGAAATAGTACAATGCATCGTTCAAGGTTGCTGTTGCGTCCCGGTTGGCATCGATCCACTGGAAGCAAAAATCCTTGACAACCGTCTGTCGATTTCCAGTCATAGCCCTCGTCCAGATAGAGGCACAAAAAAAGTGATGCCGGGCGAAATCGCGGCATCTTGCGAAATCTATTGCGCGGAGCGGCTCGGGTATTCCAGTGCGCGGCTGGATACCGGGTAGCGCTCCCGGCTTCGATCGTATGTCGAAGGGTACCAGTCTACGACGTCCGGCACCAGGGAGCTGAGGGATCCAGCCAGAGTTCTATGCCCCCCAAATTTCCCGACAAACGCGGAGCCAGTTTCCGCCGAGGATCTTTTTCGTTTCCTCGACCGAGAAGCCGCGACGCAGGAGCGTTGCCGTCAAGCCCGCCATCTCTGCCGGCGTATGGAGTCCCTCGGGATAGTAATGCGGAGGCTTTGGGTAGTTTGCTTCCTCCCAGATGCCTGCATCAATCATCGACTGCCAGTTTGCTTCCGCCTCCGCGTCCGAGACGAAGGGCTGCTGACCCCACCAGAAATCGAGTCCGATGCCGACATGGTCGATACCTGCGACCTCCGCGAAATGCGCGATATGATCCACGAAGTCGTCCAGTGTCGGCCGACGGCCGCGGACCACAAAGTAAGGGACAAGTGTGCAGCCGACCAACCCGCCTGTTGCTGCGACCGCGCGGGCCTGCTCGTCCGTAATGTTGCGCTGCAGGTCCAGCAATGCCCTTGCATTCGAATGAGAAAACACGACCGGTTGGGAAGAAATCTCCATGGCTTCCATCGTGGTGCGGAAACCGGTGTGGGTCACGTCGACGATGATGCGGTTTTCATTCAGCCTTTGGACGAGGCGACGCCCAAACCGGCTCAGTCCCGAATTCGACATTTCCTCGCAGCCGTCGCCGACGAAATCCCGCACGTTGTAGCACAGCATGGCCATGCGAAGTCCTAGTGCATGGTATGCTTCGACGAGGTCGAGATCCTGCTCGAATGAGACGGAGCCTTGGAAGTGAAAGAGGAGTCCGAGCTTCCCTTCGGACTTCGCTTTTTCGATATCGGCTGCAGATTTGACGTGGATGAGCTTGTCCGGACGCGTCGCGATGTAGCGGAGCCAGCTACCCATGTGCTGCACCGTCTGAGCAACCGATTGCTTGCCGCCCACCGTCGGCGCAACGCACGTGACCCCGCCTTCCGCATAGGCGCTGACATAGTGACGGCGCTGCAGGAGCGGAGACGTCCCATCGATGATAATGGAGTCGCGATGAACTTGCTGTGCGTCTGTCACTTAACCCTCCTGCAGTTTGTCTCTGTCGGTCCATCTGGCCAACCAGGTTTCGATCGCGGTTGGGCCGGCTGCTGAGACCGTCGCTCGCGCGTCCTTTCGCCGACCAGCTTCGCTTGCCCCCGCGTCGACGTGGCTATGGACTTCTCACTCAGCGCAGGCCGCGTCGGTTGATCGTCCAGCAATCGAGTCATGCGCGGCCGCCCGCCGTCGGCCTCCGCTGAGTAGCGCGTCGTTGACGAGATCCAAAGGACCAGACCGTTGCCATTAGGCGCCACCAGCGCATGTCCCATCGTGCTGTCGAAATAGACGCTGTCGCCAGCATGGAGCACAGCCGGAGCATAGAACTCCGTGTGCAGCTCGACCGGGCCCTGCATCACGTAGATGAACTCTTCGCCCTCGTGCTTCACCATCGCGCCGAAGTCGTCGATGTTTCGTTTCTTGATGTGCGTAAGTAGCGGCAGGAACTTCTTGCGCGCGAGATCCGCGCAGAGCATGTCGTAGACGTAGTGATCGGTTACGTAGCTCTCGGCGCCGCCGCACCTCGTGATAGATCGTCGGCCGTTTGGTGCTCGATCGTCACCGCGGGAGAGCAACCGGCCCGCATCGGTCCCGAGCGCTTCTGCGATCACCACCAGTTTCTCGAAACTCGCTTCGAGGTGTCCGTTTTCGAGCTTGGACAACGTGGAGACTGAAAGGTTGGACTTCTCCGCCACATCCCGCAACTTGAGGCCCTGCTGGATTCGCAAGTTCTTGATCTGACGCCCAAGCCAAGACCGAACATTACCGCTAGGCTCTGCCTCATCAGACGCCATTGTCCTCATCCCTTGCATAGAATTCCTGCGCGTCACGGAAACTCTCTCAGGAACAAGCATACATTTGAGAAAGGGGCATGCAACGGAAAAATTTTTCCCGCCTGGATATAAATTTTCACTTCAGGATATATTGACCCGGTTCGCGAGACGTGTCAGCTTTTTTTCCAAACAAGAAAAAGCCGGATCCGGCCAGTGGGTTCGCCCAGTTGGGCACTTCGACCTTGGAAGCCCGCGAGTGATGTGGGTGTGACCTGAGGCGCTAACTAAGAGGGAGATATCATGTCGTTTCTTGGTGAAACACGCGGCCTCGCCGCCGCGATCTGTATAGCCGCAGCCATTGGGGCAGGGCCGGCATTGGCGCAGAAATCGGCGGACACGCTGCGTGTCGCGACATCGGAGCCCACGTCGTCTCTCGACTATTATATGGGCGCCGAGCGCATGAACATCATCATGTCGCATCATCTCTACGACACCCTGATCTATAAAAACATCAAAACGGGCGAATTCGAGCCTGCGCTCGCAGAAAAATTCTCCTATGTCGATGATAAGACGCTCGAGTTCGTCATCCGCAAAGGCGTGAAGTTTCACAATGGCGAGCTGTTGACGGCGGATGACGTCGTGTACACGCTCAACACTGTGTCTGACCCGAGTTTCGGAGCGCTCTACAAGATCGCGGTTCAATGGATCGACAGGGCGGAGAAGGTGAGCGATAACACCGTCCGCCTTCACATGAAGGAAGCGAGCCCGGTCGCGCTCGAGTGGCTCGCCGGCTTTGTGCCGATCTATTCCAAAGCCTACTACGAGAAAGTAGGTCCCAAAGGGATGGCCACGGCACCGATCGGGACTGGCCCATACCGTCTGGCATCAATCGACCCCGGCACACGCTGGGTGCTGAAACGTTTCGACGAGTACTTTGAGGGAAGCCCAAAGGGCAACAAGATCGGAACGATCGACATCCGTGTGATGCCGGAGATCAACACGCAGCTCACGGAGTTGCTGACCCATCGAGTCGACTTCATGTGGGGCTTCACGCCGGATGTCGCGGAGCGGATGAAGAACCGCCCACGCGTTTCGGTCGAGAACGTTCCGATTTTGCGCATCAATTACATGCTCGTGAACACGCAGATGGACTCGCCCCTGAAGGATATCAGGGTCAGGAAGGCGATCGTGCATGCGCTGAATCGCAAGGAAATCAAGGACACCTTCGTCGGCCCGGGCGCTCAGGTCATCGATTCTGCGTGTAATCCGGTTCAGTTCGGCTGTGAAGCTGATGTTGCGCGCTATCCTTACGACCCAGCGGAGGCGCGCCGGCTGCTCGCAGAGGCCGGCTATCCGAATGGATTCAAACTGCCTCTGCTTCTCTCGATCAACACTACCCTTCCGCGGCCGGTGCAGGAAGCGCTGCTGGCGAATCTCTCGGCCGTCGGCATTGAGCTGGAACTGACGTCGTTGAACTGGGCCGCCGCGCGCGAAGCCTGGGTCGGGGGCAAGTATCCGCTTCTGCTGATGAGCTGGGGATCCTGGGGCATCTCGGACGTCGCGATGATGACCAGCGAGTTCTTCAACGGACGCGAGGTCGACCTCGTGAAGGACAAGGAGGTCGTCGAGGCGATCAACGCTGCGGACCGCCAGAGCGACCGCGAGCGTCGCCGGAAGCTGTACTCGGATGCGATCAAGAGGGTCGCCGAGAACGCCTACTTCGTTCCGCTCTGGACGTTCAATGTGAACTACGCCCAATCGAGCGACCTAAACTTCTCGGTTGATCCTGACGAGATCGTTCGCTTCTTCAACGCGACGTGGAAATAACGACCTCAGGCCGGAGAGACAACGCGGGAGCTCACAATGTTGATGTATGTCGTACGCCGCATTTGCGTTTCAATCCTCGTAGCGCTGTTCGTCTCTGGCCTCAGCTTCTTCCTCCTCTATGCGGCCGGCGATCCAGCGACCGCCATTCTTGGAGCGAGCGCCACTGAAACCGATATTGCCGCAGTCCGTGAGCGCTATGGTTTCGACCGTCCGCTCATCGTCCAATACGCCAGCTGGTTGTGGAGGGCGCTCCAGGGTGACTTTGGCGACAGTTTCTTCCTCCGGGTGCCGGTGGAGATCCTCATTGCACAGCGCTTGCCGGTGACGATGCTTCTCGGGAGCTGCGCGATTGTCTTTGCGCTGGTCCTTGCGATTCCTCTCGGCGTCGTTGCGGCATTGCGACCGAACAGCATCGTCGATCGCCTGGCTCTGTTCATTTCAGTCATAGGACAGGCGATGCCAAGCTTCTGGTTCGCGCTGCTCCTAATCACCTGGTTCAGCGTCGCCTGGCCGCTATTGCCGTCATCCGGTTCCGACAGTTGGCAGCATTTCGTATTGCCGACCGTCGCCCTCGGATACTACGCGATGCCTGCGATCATGCGACTGACGCGCTCCGGCATGATCGAGGTGATGAACTCCGACTACATCCGCACCGCTCGCTCGAAAGGGCTGAGCAGCTGGCAGATCACCGTCAAGCACGCGCTGCGTAATGCGATCGTACCGGTCGTCAGCCTGGCCGCTGCCCAGTTCGGCTTCATGCTTGCGGGCTCTGTCGTGATCGAGTCTGTTTTTGCGATACAGGGGGCTGGCCGCCTCGCTTATGAGAGCATCGTGAGAGGCGACATTCCGACCATGCAGGCCGTCATTCTCATCTTTTCTCTGACCTATGTCGTCTTGACCTTTGCTGCCGACCTTCTGGTCGCGTGGCTCTCCCCAAGGGTGCGACTGGTATGACCAATCTCGCAGTACCAACGATTGTCGATCCGCGTGTCATCGAAGAGGTGGTCGGACCGTCACCGCTTCGTATTCTGATCCGCCGTTCGGTCGGGCATGTCGGGTTGATCGTGGGCGCGACCATCATCTTGATCGCGGTGGCGATGGCTCTTTTCTCGCCTTGGCTGGCGCCTGCAGACCCCTACGTGCAAAACCTTTCTGCGCGCTTCATTCCTCCTGTCTACATGGAGGCAGGTTCCTGGACGCACCCTCTTGGTACCGACCATTTGGGTCGGGACTATCTTTCGCGCATCATTTACGGTGCGCGCATCTCGCTCGTCGTAGGCCTTTGCGCGGCAATGATTTCCGCGGTGATTGGCGTCACGCTTGGTGTCGTTGCCGGCTACTTCGGCGGTTGGGTGGATTCGGTTGTCACCTTCCTGATTACGGCCCGTCTTGCGACACCGGTGATCCTCGTAGCGCTTGCCGTCGCAGCTGTGATCGGTTCGTCGGCCGAGATGCTAATCCTGATACTAGGCCTACTCCTATGGGATCGCTTCGCAATCGTGATGCGGTCCAGCACGCAACAGATCCGCACCATCGACTTTGTCGAAGCTGCGCGGGTCCAAGGGTGTTCTGTTCCGTGGATCCTCATATCGGAGATTATGCCAAACCTTCTCAACGCGTTCATCGTCATTCTTACGCTCGAGATCGCTCACGCGATCATTCTTGAGGCTGCACTGTCCTTCCTCGGCTTGGGAGTCCGGCCGCCGTTGCCCTCATGGGGCCTCATGGTCTCAGAGGGTCGCGAGAGCATCCTGTTTGACTCTTGGCTCATCACCATCCCCGGTGTGTTCCTTTTCCTGCTCGTGCTCGCAATCAACCTGCTTGGCGACGGTCTAAGGGACGTACTCGCTCCTGATCAGCGGAGCTAACGGCTGCGATCATGACACTGCTTAGACTCGAAGGGCTCTCCGTCGATATTCCCGTAGCCGCGGGTGTACTTCACGCCGTGCGCGATGTCGATCTATCCCTGGAAGCAGGCGAGATCACATGTATTGTCGGCGAGTCGGGCTGCGGAAAGTCTCTGACCTCGCTTGCTCTCATGGGACTGCTTCCGAGTAAGGCGAGTGTATCCGCCCGCCGGCTCGAATTCGACGGGCGGGATCTCCTGACACTCCCGGCCAAAGAGCGGGCAGCTATCCGTGGTAAGCGGATGGCGATGATCTTCCAGGAGCCCATGACCTCGCTGAATCCGTCAATTTCCATCGGGGAGCAACTCATGGAGATGCACCGACGGCATCTTGGCAAGGGCAAGGCCAAAGCGCGCGAGCGAGCGCTTTTTCTTCTCCAGCGCGTCGGCATCGCTGGCGCTGAGGCTCGGATGAAACAGTATCCCCACGAGCTCTCCGGCGGTTTGAGGCAACGGGTCATGATCGCGATGGCACTAATGTGCAACCCGTCGCTTTTGATTGCGGACGAACCCACCACGGCTCTCGACGTGACGATCCAGGCGCAGATTCTGCGACTGTTGGCGGATCTTCGAGACGAATTCGGCCTCACCATCGCATTTATTACGCATGATCTGGGGATTGTCGCCCGGATTGCCGATCGCGTCGTTGTAATGTACGGCGGAGAGGTCGTTGAAATGGGGACAGCACGGCAGGTTCTCACAAACCCCACCCACCCTTACACTGCTGGTCTGATCAGCTGCATTCCTCGTCCTGGTTCGTTCAAGCCGAGCCATCGTCTCGGAACGATCCCCGGCCGTGTGCCTGCTTTTGTTGGCAATGTAAGAGGTTGCGGGTTCAGGAACCGCTGTCCCTATGTGGTAGACGCATGTGCTGAGGAGACCATTGCGTTGACTGAGGCGGACAGGGGTCATCTCTATCGCTGTCTGCGTGAACCTGGGCTCGTCGAGGGATGACCATGAACCAGGCCAACTCCTTCACCTATCACGAGATCGGAATCGGCAAGCCCACCGCCGCGCCACCCGTTCTCGAGTTGCGTGGCGTCACCAAGACGTTTCCAGGCCGCCGCACGCTCTTTGGCCGTCGCCCGGGCATCACGGCTGTGAATGACGTCTCCCTGTCTCTGATACGCGGTGAGGTTCTTGGTCTCGTTGGGGAGTCCGGATGCGGCAAGAGCACCTTGGCGCGGCTTCTTCTCGGCTTGTTGCAGCCTACCACTGGTGCCGTTTTCATCAACGGCAAGCCGTTGGTGGACACATCACCTCGCGCCGTCTCGCGTCACATTCAGCCGGTCTTTCAGGACCCATATTCGTCACTGAACCCGCGCAAGCGCGTGATCGACATCGTCAACCTCCCGCTCAAAGTGCATGGTGTCGGAACGCGGGCTGAACAGCGCGAGATGGCAAGCGACATGCTGGAGCGATGCGGACTGCCCCGACGCGCGCTGAACAGCTACCCGAGCCAACTCTCCGGCGGACAGCGTCAGCGCGTCGCGCTCGCCCGGGCGCTCGTCATCAGGCCGCAAGTTCTCATTCTCGACGAGCCGACCAGCGCGCTCGACGTGTCGGTTCAGTCCCAGATCCTGAACCTGTTGATGGACCTGCGCGAGGAATACGACCTGTCATACCTCATGATCAGTCATAATCTAGGCATCGTTGAAATCCTTGCGAGCCGAGTTGCCGTTATGTACTTCGGCCGCCTCGTCGAGGAGGCGCCGGTCAATGAGGTCTTCGCTCGCCCGAAGCACCCTTATACCGAAGCGCTTCTTCAATCGGTCCTGACACCGGACGTCGATCTGTCGATCCCTGACAATCGCCTTGGTCTGGAGTTTCCGGATCCGAGCAATCCACCCTCCGGGTGTAGCCTCCACCCGCGATGTCCCAAGGCGATGTCGGTCTGCTCGGTCCATGCACCACCGCGATTGCAGCGCGGGGAAGCGCTCGTCGAATGTCACCTTTACGACAGTGATCCGCCCGCACGCAATCGTTCTTTCAATCTGACAAAGGAGCCGCTATGAGCATTGACCCTGTCCAACTCCACCGCGAATCCATCGTCATTGATGCAGTCTGTCCGCTGCTGATGAAACAGGAGTTCATTGCATGGTATCAGCAGGGTGGAGCAACCGCGATAGCGCCGACGGTCGGCAGCGAGGCGCCGTCGGGGGTCACGCTGCGAACTGTTGCAGGTTGGCTGCGCCTAGTTGATGAGCGCGACGATCTGATCATCGTCAAGCGAGCGGCGGACATCGAGGCCGCAAAGGCTTCGAACAAGACGGGGGTCATCTTGCACTTCCAGGGGACCGAGCCGATCGACGATGCGCTGGACCTGGTCTGGGCGTGGAAGACGATGGGTGTAGGAATTATGCAACTTTCCTACAACGTGAAGAATCGGATCGGCGATGGAGCGCAGGAGCGCACGGACTCCGGACTCAGCTATTTCGGCCTCGAGTTCGTCAAAGCCTGCAATGCTGCACGTGTCATTGTCGATTGCTCTCACACTGGATATCGAACCACGATGGACGCGCTGGCCGCGACGGAAAGGCCCGCGGTTTTTTCGCATGCGAATGCCCGAAGCATTCACGACAATCCGCGTAACATCCGGGACGACCAAATCAAGGCTGCGGCGGCGACAGGCGGACTTGTCGGTACCGTCGGCTTTCCGTCATTCGTGGCCGATACGGCAAGGCCAACGCTCGATCAGTTCATCGATCACATCGCCTATATCGCGGATCTTGTTGGAATCGATCATACAGCCTTGGGGATCGACTATTACGCGTCGATGGCTAGCGCGTCCGAACTTAAGGATGCTGAGGCCTACTATGACCGCTCAATCAGGCTTGGCCGCTGGAGGGCTGATGCCTATCCGCCTCCGCCGCACCACTATCCGGAGGGTATCGAAAGCCCAAAGACTTTGCCGGCTCTTACCGCTCGCCTCTTGGAGCGAAGCTTCTCCCCAGAGGACGTGAAGAAGGTTCTTGGCGGTAATTGGATGCGCGTCTACCGCAGCGTCTGGGGAGAGTAGAAGGTATCTCTCCGATCAACACGCATATGTTCGCACCAGGTAGCTCCTTCGGGAGCGGCCTGGGCCGATAGCGACTGCAGGACGTCTTCGCTGCTACGCAGCAAGGAGAGCAGGCCCAGTTTAGACGATGTTGCTTGAGAACTAATTGTCTGGATGCGAGACCTCCTTGGCGGCAGCGACGACCTGGAGGGCTGGCGGCAAAGCGTCTGAATCGGGCGGCTTGAAGCGGCGGGTGGCCAGCTTTGGCTCGGTGACCAGGCGGCTTCGCACCACCTCATCCGGTGCTCGCCCCTTCAGCACGCGCTGGCGCCTCCTGTTGCAGGCCTGATTGAAGCCCTTGAGGAGCGTCTCCAGATCCCGATGGCTATAGATCGTGATCCCCAGCACCTCGCGCTGCACCCGGCCGTTGAAGCGCTCGGCCAGACCATTGGTTTGTGGCGTGTAGGGCTTGGTCGTGCGATGCTGCACCTTCAGCTGGCGGCAGGCGTTCTCAAAGGCTTTGTTGCGCGGATCGGATTAGGCACGCATTGAATGTATCCATAGCCTGACCTCACGCGAGGCGGACGAGCTTCGGGCGGCCAAGCTCAAGCATCCGGTTCAAGGCGTGAACGGCAATGGCGACCTCCGTCCTGCGACGCTGATCTGTTCGCGAGCGTAAGCTCGTGCCGATCACCTGTTTGAAGCGGCTTATGGCGGTCTCTACCAAGGCTCGCCGATTATACCCAGATCGCTTCTGCCAACCCATCCGTCCATGTTCTTCGATGCGTTGAAGATGTCGATCACGCTGGGTCGGTGTCGCTGAGCACCTCGGCGTGAGATTCCCGAATTTGGCGCAGCTGTTGGCATTTTGACTTGAGACTCTGGGAGCGCGGAGTCTCATATGTGGACGCTCCCCTTTGACAAGGGATTTGTTGACGTATCTGCAAGGTGGTCGGGTGCACTCATATGTTCGGCCTACTGGTGCGGCTCGATTGACCGCTGGCCTTGATGAAATCCGCAGATCGGTTCCCAATCACGTTA
>Ga0182741_1004782_pt1 | contig 13031 bp, 6 predicted proteins | sample eDN5th37CBELigOP_FD_128874 | JGI IMG/M metagenome (GOLD analysis project Ga0182741, IMG submission 128874) | Enriched Organic Plus compost microbial communities from Emeryville, California, USA - eDNA 5th pass 37_C BE-Lig OP (version 2) (version 2) ...
GGACGCATGCCCGCCACATGCGGAGATATTACCAACTTTTTTCGATTCTGACTGGCCGGTAGCCTTGCAACCCCAAGAGGAGCTCCCATGTGGCTCTAGTCCACACGAAACCGAGGATAGATCCCTGACACAAGTTGAAGAAACCAAGTCCATAGCGGCATGTCCAATTTGCCCCCTGATACCATCGTCTGAACCTCACAAAATCCACTCCATCGAGGACTTCTCGCTGGAACTTTGGCAGAGGACTTTCAAGTTCCTGAGCTGGCACGAGGTGATTGGCACGCTGCCCCGTGTCAGCCGTACGCTGGCGCGGCTAGTGTACTTGGGCCCGGCCGTGACCAGCCACAGACCTCGCCTTGCGTTTCACCCACTCATGCTCGAGACACAACCCATGAGCCTGCTCTGGATGGAACATCTGGAGGTGACAGTGAGGCTCGGCTCGCGTGGAGGTATTGAGGGTTTCGAGAGGATAACTGCGGATGACCGGACGGTCACGCACGTGCGGCGACTCAAAGAGGGCCTTGCGAATGCCTTATGTACTTTCCCTACCTTATCGCGCGTCGCGAAACTGACTTTTCGCGTCGAACACATATCGCATCACTCGTTCCCTGATGGCCATTCGGTAAATGCACTGGTTTCTGAGCTTGCACAACTCGTGTGGCTTGCAGCCGCCGCAAGAATCAGGACGGGGCCACCTGGAGACATGCCGTCCGTTGCTGGGCATGGTCTGCTTCGGGTGTGTTTTGTTCCTTCACATCTTCGATCAGACTTTACGTACGCAGGTGGGGAACGAACCGTTGATGTTCTCAGCGATGTCGACGCAGAAGCTTGTCTATGCTCGAGTTTGCAGCACAACATTCGAGCCCATATTCACGATCGGATTGTCCAGTTGAAGAAGAAGGTCACTTTGGGACGAGTACTCGGCATGGATCAAGGGAACGATACAAAGATTTTGGAAACGGCCTCAAAGGGTCCAATCTATCTGGATGCTGAAGTATCCGTGCGCGCGCAAGACAATATGCTTTTCTTCTCTCAACATGAATGGAGGGTAAAAGGGCTGCATCCAACGTTAGGCGGAATGACTCGTGTCGCAATAATCAGGCACATGCATCATGCGTTGATTCCCAACGATTTGGTGGTATCTGGTGGTCGTAGTACAGCGACGGAGACAGACCTCTCGTCGGTAAGCTTCTCCCTGACGCATCTGCTCTGGCAGTGTGGACAGTTTGGATTTTCTCCCTTTCACAGGAACTCACAACTCTCGGAGGTACGCTATGCTACGATTGTTGGAGCTGACTTCCCTGAAACAACTGAAGAACATACTCGCAGTGTGCGGTCTGCGCCTTTTCTCCTGACTCATCATGAGGGAGCATCAGTCGATACCCTAGCCAACGTACGACTATCTCTTCGGCAAATGAGACACCTGTCATTGCACAAGGTTAGGGTAGAGGTTGAACCCATAAGCTGCTGTCAACGTCTGTATGTCAGATTAGGTTTTCAGCGCGTGGATCCCATACTTCACGAAGGTCTGATGGAAGTAGCTCGCCAGCTGTGGCAGGAGAGACTTGAGCGTATGCGAGGATCTCGAGTTGATCCCGAGGAGAACAACTCGCGATATCCGTGGAGACCCAGGACCACAACACTAACGCCCTTTGCCGTGCGTGCTGTACTCGACGTACTGTATGAAACCTATGTGAATAGCCTTAGTCGGCTTGGTAGACCAGATTGCGAAGCGTGCTCGGGTTTCGGCAATTGCCGCCTGGTCTCATTTGATACAGTGATGCTTAGGTTTGTAAATGTTGACGATTGTGAAGTGGCATCAGCCCACTGGCTGAGTGCCATGGCACAGGGGGCCAGTGAACTGCGGTTGAGGGGGTTGTTAGTACAAGATACAGCAACAGCCGAAGCCCACAACCTCACGGATGAGATATTTGTCAATTCAGTGCTGTGGTCTCCACGAATTCAGCGCTTAGATATCAGCAGTAACACACAGCTGACGATCGTGTCGGCATTTGCTTTGTTTCAGCGGTGTCTTCTGGCAGAACTCATGCAGAAGCAGCCTACCATGCATTCTGCCGGTCCCCTTCCATTGGCATCACTCGGGCTACCTTCGACAGTCACTGCAATTGACGACTTCCATAGGTGGTTTATCACATTGGGTGTTTCTTCATTCTACCGGTGACCGTCGACCCTGTGTACAGTAGTAAAAACAGTCATACATTATCTCAACGATTTATTCTACATGTCATGCGTAGGCAAAGATGACCACTATACACTTCGCTATCCAGTGGCCCGCGACCGTTCCATGCACAAGGTATCTCTCATACCATGTTCACATGACGCTATTAGCCGACGAGCAAGAAGACAAGAATGCAAGCGGAAGGTCAAATAGCGAACTCATTTACTCGAAGGCGGCGTCAGCTTCGGTTGTCATATCAGCCGAGGCCGTCGCTCCAGCCGCCGCTGCCGCAGCCACTACTTCAGCGGCCGTTGAATCCGAAGTCGATGTGGGACTTTGAGTAGATTGACTGCGACCCGGCGTGGAGCCGGAGTCATCATCTTCGCCGGATAGAACCGAGCGCCTCGCTTTCGAGACTGTAAAGTAGGGGAATTGAACCTTACCTTGATACATACTTGCCAGTGCCTTCGCGACACTGCTGACGTTGAGTTGCATTGCGAAAGGCATGTCATACGCAAACAGGGCCTGGAAGGCAACGCGTGTTTGACGAGCATTTGCCTGAATACTAGCTGGCCCTTGCTGATCACAGAGCTGACTGTGAGGCACGAAGTTCTTTACGCGGATGGAACGGGGTTCATCTTCGAGTTCAAACTCGGGATCAAAGATAGAAACGACAGCTTCTTCTGCCTTGCGGGTAACAACCTGGAACTCTAAGAGTACTGAATCAAGCTGAGGAAGGGCGTCACACAAGAAATCAAAAGTAGGACGACTTAGACTCGATATACTGCTTGGAGCGGGCGTTGTGGTCTGAGGGCCTGCGACTGCGCTAAGAGCCTTGCCAACGTCCCCAGGCGTCATCGTCTTCGTAATTTCCTTATTTAGCAGACGTCGTATACCTGGATGAGTAGCAATGTCGATGGTGCCTTCAGATACCACCCGTCGGTAGTAGAGTTTACCTCTTTTAAATGCCTCCTTGAGGAAGCGAAGTGTGGGGGCGCTTTCATCAAGGGCTGCGCGAGCTTCTGCATTGAGTTTGTTCTTGTCCTGTTCGTATGCCACACGGAAGCCGTCACAGAATGCAGACTCATACTCATTCAACCTTCGAAGGCGGTACGTGGTGGCACAGCGTAACGATCGACGCTGGGAGAAATTGGGGTTTTCCAAGCGTAGCAAGAAGGGGCAGTTGGGTATGCTACCGCAGCGATATTCGATAAATTGGTAATTGTTGGTCGTCACATCGAGGATTTTCTTGGCAGGTCCACTGATTGCAGCCATCTGGATGGTGGTTTTGGCATCATCATGGGTCTTAAATGTATCTCCGATCGAGGGATAGTTGACTGTGAGACAGTCCAGCACCGTCCATGTCTGGGACTGCCCTTCTGCCTCCGAGCTCATTTCTGATGAAGAGGCGGCGCTGGACGAAGACGACGAAGAGGTCGAAGTCTGCATATTGGTGGAGTCCTGGTAAACCCAGAAGGTCTGGAGCAGCGCGTTGGTGGCACAGATCTGCCAGAGATCCAATGCATGGTTGTCACAGATGCGTCGAATGTCAGACTTCAGTTCGTTAAGTTTTGCCGCTGTGGGTGCGGCGCTAGCCTCGCGTAACGTTCGACTGCCGACATCGGGCAAAGCCAAGGTAAGACGTGCCTTCAGTAGATTGGCCTGCCACATTTCCATTCCAGTGTTGCAGATGCGGGACAGCGCCGCGGTCAAGTCTTCAACTGATACTTTGGTGCTGTCAACCTCGGGCACGGAGACCTGGGCGATCGCATCCATAGCAATAGCATAACTTGTCTCAAGATCCAAGCTTTGATGCTCCGATTCAACGATGTCCAGAGGAGGAATTTGTGTGTCATCAGAAGTAGGCTTTATCTCAGCCTCACTTCGCGAGGGACGCAGAGCAGCCTTCCTGTGCATGCTCTCCCTAAGGTACGCAAGGTGAGATTCCATCAGGCCGACCATATATTGAGCGAGCACGCGTGATGAAATCTCTCGTGGCTGGAATGAAGGTTTGAGAGTGGGAAGAGTCTGTTCACCTATCCTCATAGTCCGTTCGGCCGCCTGCTGTTCTTCATCGGCATCTACAGCAGCTGCATCTTGGCGAACTCTCTTCGTTCGTCCTGTAGAAGATGTACCCTCATTCGCCTGTCCTGGATTCTTACGACGGACCCTACGCGTCTTCGCGTCGGCCTCGCCCAGTGACTCTCCTTTCGCACTCAATGTTTCGTTTGCTGCGGCAGCAGCTGCTGCAGCGGCTGTCTCTGCAGTGATCTCAGGGCCTAAACCCAGCATATCAATCGCAGCAGCGTCAGCGGTTGTAGACGTAGCGCCTGTAGGATCCGGGACCGTACTAGTTGGTGTTGTGGCTCCAGCCGCAGCTGCAGCTCGACCTCTGCTTTTCATTTCGGGTTGGGTTTCATCGCTTGCATTTGCCAACTTGGAATCATTCGCAGCACTGTCTGTTCCTACAGAACCCGAGGCAGCCGCTTTTCTCCCTCTTGCTGGCTTGTCACCCGTTCCCGATGCACTATTTGTCATGGTCGTTCCCGAGTTCTCACTAACCATGCTCATATCCTTGGCGCCTCGAGTGCTTCTTCCAGCTCCCACTCGAGATGACGCTTGGGCCGGCACTGAGGTCGGAGTCGGCACTGGACTTGGAAGTAGTAGCGCTGAGGGCATGGCCTTGGAGATCAACTCTGCCGCTGCATTGGCCGCCGCGATGGTACTCTTGAGCTTTCGTGTCTGCTCATCAGGCTCAGCTGCTCCGACTGCGCTGGCTGCGGACACAGCAGCGACACTCTCAGCAACACCGCTTGGCATACCTGCCGCGGCGGGTTCCCTCAGTTTGTCAGACAGATCGACCCCAGCGACATTCAGGCCCATGGCGGGATGCGCTACCGATGCGTGCGGGTCGTCTAGGAGCAGTCCTAGCGCGGGAATTGCACGGGTATCAAAGTCGGAACGCTGATTGGTTTGTGATGCCACCGTGGAGGGGTGGGCAGACGTGCCCTCCACCGCAGGTGTGGCACCTGAAGCGAGCGTTCTCTGATTCGAACGCGCGCTCATACGGAAAAGTACAGATTTAACTGGGTCTCGGGCAAGGATCTAGACCGTGACCTGTGTAGATCGCAACGCACGTTTACGATCTCGGCAAATGTATAATCGGTTCCGTATCCTAGAGCGTGTACGACTGAGATTTTCGCGTATACACAGTGTGAAATTTGAAATTTCTCCACTAGACAGGTTCGTGGAGATCTCACGACGCCGAGCGAGGCACGTCAGGATCTGATTGTCAGCGCCATGTCCAAGCTCTGGCACTGCAAGATCTGTGGCGTGGACGTGCCCAACCAGTCCCACAACATCGCAAAGCACGCCCAGAGCGACGCTCACGCTGCGGCTCTTAAGCGCTGGAGCGAGGCACGGGAGGCGGAGCGACGGCGACAAGAGGAGGAGCGCCAGGAGCTTGCCCGTATCGAGAGCGCAGTGCAACGACACGCGCGCGATGGCCAAACAGGTACGTTCTAAGCGGAATCGGCGGGAATAAGATTTCTTGGGGACAGGTGAACTGCAGGATGAACTGACAGAAAGCTCCTTTTAAGGGCTTGTGTGGACCTAGGCAAGTGTGGTTTGGTCGACTGGTATGTCATGCGCCTTTACGCTAACTGTAAGGCTGTGTGATCGAATGGCTATTCGGCTGCTTCAGATCAAGCGACGCGAAAAGCATGTCCTCACCTGTGTGATCGAGTAGGCCGACGGTCTTAGCATGTGTAAGTGAGTTCTGTTGGGAGACTCGGTGATGAACCGACACCCTACCTGCCGCGGGACTGTCCGTGTGATCCCCAAACCGAACGACGCGTCATGAGTCTGCCATTGATGGTATGCGCAGAACAAAGGCCGTGTCGAAGATTTTTGTGCACAGCTCGTGCTACATTTCGACTCTATGTTGAATCAACGTTTTATGCGGTTGGAGCTCGGCGAGGCGTCACAGATGCCAATTTCCGGCTTCTCAGCGCGACTGTGACTTGCTACAACTATCGTCGCAACGATAACGCTCACATACCGCCGCGTGCTTATTCGTCTTGCACTTTCGACAGGCTATGAACCCGTGTTTCGGTCTTCATCAAGGGGTGACTGGGAGGATGCAGAGCCATCTCACAGTACGAAAGAGGCTGCTGCGGAGGTAAAGCAACCCAAACCTACTGTTACTACTCAAGTGAAGGCGCCGTCTCAGGATAGGGACAAAGAGAAGGAAAAACTCAAGACGAGCAAAGAATCGAAACCTACACCGCACAAGTCACCCAACCCGCTGCTGTTCAAACTGCCTGCCCAGCAGCCTACTGGTGGAGACTGGGCACCACCTCCTCCACCAGTTCCTGAGGCAATTGCAATCGCCTTGGGACATCGTCCACCGACTCAGGCGTCCACATCTGAAGCCACGGAAGGCGGGAGCAAGAGTAAACCACCGCCGGGAGTCGCCAAGAAAGCTGTGGCAGATGCTTCCACAGCGAGTGCGGCTACTAGCGCTGAGGCGCACCGCCCCAACAAGGAAGATAGTTTAACGGTAGACCATAGTTCCGCCGAATCAGCACCCAGTCAAGGAGAGGCTAGTGGTGGTGATGAACACACTGAGAAGACTGTTGATCTCAGAACTGGGTTCGGCGCATGGGAAATCGTCACGCCTGCAGAGACCTTGCCCACTGAATCGAACGAAGAAGCGTCGGAAGAGCAGTTGGGCACGAAGCGACCCAGCCGGACCTATGGCTACAGCTCAATTGTAAAGGTTGCATCAGAGCATGACGCACCCGCGGACGAGACCGAGGTATATGATGGAAACGACCTCGATGAGCTCATCGCACGACGTAGGATGAGAAGTGAGGATGTGACTCTGGTCAAGAGTGAAGCGACCGATTCGTCGGGAGCTGCCGCCGTCGCTGCAGGGTCAGACGACGAGGATGGTCAGGTAGCCACCGTTGTAACATTCAAGAAGAAGCGAAAGAAAGTGGCAACTCAGTAGTTCGCTCTTCCTGAACAGCTTCGGGGCCTTTCCTTGAATAGACATATTGTGTGTATATAAAGTTGTGATACACCGGGAGCACACCATTGGATACACCTGCGTGACATGTTCAGGACACTGCTCACACGCCTGTGGTCCCGTGTTCCCTATTGATTCGCTCTTCAGAAGCTGTCTGCAATACCATTACCTTCTGGACAATCACTTCGCATCGGGATTATTGGCCGTCTCTCCTACCTCTTTGCAAACTGGAGCAGAATATGCAGCGAGATGGCAGGACATCGAGGACATCGACGACCAGCAATATCCGTCCTGGCCCAAATACGCATCAGTCCTGGCCCGGTTCAGTGGGAGAATGCTCGTGTACAACCGCGAATTCGGACGCTTTTGTAGGTATTGCGAGGGTGCTATCTCAGCAGTGCCCGTAGATTCCTCTTCTGGCGCGCGAGAAAAGGCCCATTGCATTAACGATATACTCAAACACTCGTTTGCTCCCACGCAAATCGAGGCGAATCCAGTCTCCTGTGAGGTTTGCGACCGAACATTTGTATCTTTTGTGCACTTTGGAGGAACTCCCGGATAATAAGACACGTATAACTCAAGTAGTTCGTTTGTGCAAGTTGCACAGACCCAGACCAGTGCAGATATAGTCGCGTGGCGCTGCTCCATCTCCCCAAACCAGGGATCGACTTTGGGGTTTAGGACAAGTTCCTCAAGATGAGCTCAGATGTCGAGACGAAGCAGCAGGGCGGCGGGGCCAGCGCAGCCAACTCTGCTTCTTCGGGATCAGGCCCCTCAGCTGTCTCGGCCTCAGGTGTCCTAGCCACATCGACCTCCAATACTGCCCATAACCGACCTCATCTGAGAATCCTAAGGCTGTGCCTCCCTGACAGCCAATATGTAACGTTCTATTACCAACCGAGTTGGAGCGAAGAGGAGTTGATGGAGAGGGCCAGCACCAGGCTATCCAGGGTGATGCTGCCAAAGCCGTTGTCAGCATACCGACTACAGCCAAGAGGTGAGCACAATCCCGAGGCCTTCGCTCATGACTATGTGCTCGTGGATAAGGAGACTTTGCAGGTGCTTGGCGACCCCGAGTCAGCAACATCCATGCTTGCACTTACAGGCACTACCAACGCTGCTGCTATGGTTTCCAAAGCCTCAGCTTCACCGGCAGCGTCCTTTGCCGGAGTTGTATCGCCACACGTGCCTGCCTCAGACACCGTGGCTTGGTCAAGTGTGAGCATCAGCAGCAACGAGGCAGCAGGCAGTCCGTCACGCGGCGGCTTGGTAGCGCAGCGACTGAACTTCTGGCGGGGTCGAGCGTCGAATGCATCTACAACGTCAAGCGACACTAGTGTATCGGTCTCTTCGACAACTCCCCGAGGCTTGCCTGCCAACAAGGCTGGCACAGACCAGACCTCGAAAGCAGAGCCAGAAAGTGGACAGGACGAAACATGCGAATCGTCTGCTTCGTCGCAGCAGTCGGCGAAAGTACTAAGGCGCATCTCGGCGGTGGTTTTGTCCCAGGCTCCACTTGCGGACTCAACGGAGGTGGTCGCTTTCCGCCAGGCCTCTCCATCCATTTCACAGCATCAGGATGCTACCCCATCTCACCGCTTAGCCACTCGAGAAGAACTTGAGAGTGAGTCCCGTGCGGAGACCGCAAAGCGAGTTCAGCGTATGATCGCATCCATTCGAAGATGGTCTCCTGTTCTGCGCCTGCGGTTACTCAAGATAAACAAGATCGGACGAAAGCTGCCTCGCACGCTTGTACTTTCATCCAGCTCGTTTGAGAATGTAATTGAGCCCTCCAACGTTGTCACTGCGGTGAACGGCAAACTTACCAATCCTCGTGGTCTTGACAACCTTTGTGAGCCCAGTTTCTTAGAAAGTCAGGGTAGGGCATCATCAAAAGCCCTCAACTTGCCACCTTATCTTGCGCCGTCTCAGATGGAGCTTTTGCGGCGGTTGCTTCCTGCGGCGATGAATGATCCGCCAGCAGATTCTGCAGAGGAATCGGGGATGACGGAGCGCAAACTCCTGCGCATGCTGATTAATGGTTATTCATATCACGGGACCAACGACGTCCTTTCCTTGGTAGGACAGGAGGCAGCTTTGTCGTCAGGCGAGCGAACATTTGCTACGGACGTCGCAGATGTTCTCGGCGCGGTTCCTACAGGCAAGTCGTCGCTAGTGCTATACTTCCGATCCCGCTCCCCGCAGACATACCAAACCCTAAGTCGCGGTTCGGATGACAAGAATTCACAAAGTGGTGGAGCCGTTGAGGCTGCAGTCCTCATTAACATTTATCTCTTCCTTACGCGACAGAGGAAGAATCGTGAGGCAAGCTATGAGCTTGCCGTACCGCTCCCACCATGGCGCGTGCGACCGGAGGCCCCCACTACTCCATCTTCGGAAGCCCCAGGCAAGCAAGCAGAGTCGATCGATTCAGCTCGTTCTCAGCGCCGGCCCAGCGACCATCCGCCTGCTCCCGAGGGTGAAGGGGGGAAGCCAGCAGAGTCTTCTTCGCCAAGCCCTGGTACAACAACTGATCAGCCAGCGCCAACCGTACCGAGCAAGCCATCGGCTCCAAGCGTGCTAATAACTTCTGCAAACGATGACGACGATCATATGTACGGTGGTGAGGTCGATACATTTGATCATGCCCACGACAATGACGACGAAGACGATGAAGACGATGATGAGGATGCCGATGAATACTTAGAAGACGAGGCAGGAGAGTCTATTCCTGACGGGGAGTTTGAGAATCCAGAAACTACACCCGGGGATAAAGACACTGAGGGCAAAGCTAAGACAGATTGTGGCACCAACCCATGCGAACTGGGTCAGGCACATATGGCCTCTGAACTACCACCGAGTCAGCCCTCTGAGTCTACGTTGACTGCGGACGTCGTGAAAAAGGGTGGTGAGGCAGTAAGCCTAGAAGACCAAAGTGGAGCGCCGAAGAGAACATCTACCACACGAAAAGGCTCGTTTCCGAGTTCAGCCCCGTTCGATATTCCGCGTCGGTCTTCATCGTATGCACGGCCCTCCGCTCCACCTTCGATTCACGCACTCGCATCTGAATCCGGAGCGTCTCTTGAAGCACTGCCCACTCGTTCAAACTCACTCCCAGCATTTGAAGCAAGCTCTGACGTTGCCTCCGCTCCGACAACCAACTCGTCTAAGCCAGCAGAGCACCGTGTCTCAGTATTCGAACGTGTTCAACTGTTCAGTGCACAGTCCAGTGCTAGTGACTCGATTCCCGATCCCACAAGAGGTCGCGAGCTCCGGATTGTTCCTAATCCTCGAGATGCGCTTGCAAAGGCGATCAGTTCACTGCTTTCGAAATCTACAGAACTGACACCAGAACAGCGCGCCGATCCCTTCTTTACCTTACTGGAATCACCGGCTGAGATGGAGGAATATATCGATTCACTAATATGCGTGCTCTACGGTGCACCCATTCTTCCCGAAGATGTCACTCCACGACCTCATGCATCTCGCGCCAGCATTGCCGCAGCAGGTGAGACCGATGGAACTACTGGCTCGTACGGTCTCAATTCACAATACTTGCCATTTGCGCGCATGAGTCTTAGTCTAGATGCAGATAGCTCTCTCTATGGGGATACTCTTGGGGACGAAGCCTTGCAGAGCTTCATGGCGCAAGCACCACCTAGAGGGGTGCGGAGAGTCGATCATGCATTGGGCACAGGTACTGACATTCGATTGTTGATGCTATCCCTTTTCTGGTTGCTTTCGCCCCGAACAATCGAAGGGCAGGTTATTAAGAAGTTCATGAGTAAGCTACCATCCCTGGAAAAAAGCCCCTTGACCCTGTGTGACAGCATCAAGACCCTGCTTGAGCACTTGATGAATCATCTGTCGAACTCGAGGTTAGCCCAGCTTATGCAGGTCGATAAGAGCCTGTTAAATGAGAGCGCGATTGAGAAAAACGTGCGCATCACGACTGCTCTGGAGCGTGCAGCTGAGCTCGCTGTGGTAATGCCAATCCTACCCAGCCTGGATAAGGCCGCTCAAGTTCTCACCCAAGCCAAAGACTTGAAGATCATTCAGCAACGAGCAATTCTTCGAGAACAATCCCAAGAGTTCTTTGGTATTAAGCCTGCATTCCAGAGTCCAGATGGCTGGAAAGCCCCCATAGCGGAGCTATCTCGAATTGAGTCTCAGGCGACAGGTTTCGAGCGTTTGGCATGCTTGCTTGATACGGCGAAGGCTATCTACTCCTACCATGCATATGAAACCACTCTCGTCCAATGGCAGAAATACTTAGCTGATTTAGCGGCCGTCAAGGGTCGAACAGCGCTTCTTGGGGAATTTAAACCGGACGTAACCGCGCTTGCGGCTGATGAGTTCTTCCCTATCTTCGTCTATGTCGTCGTGCATGCGGAAATTTCAAAGCCTGAGGCCTTGAAAGTCTTCCTTTTGTCCTTCTGCTCACAATCCTCTTTGCAGGGCGAGGGAGGGTACTATCTTACGGTTTTCGAGGCCGCGCTCGAGTACATTGAGTCATTCGATATGGAGACCCACATCAAGCGTCAGCAAGAGGAGGCGGAAGAGGCACTTAGACGCAAGAACAAGAAAGCACTCGCGTCCCAGGCTAAAGTAGAGCCGCAGCAGTAGAGGCCCACCATCGACCCACGCTCGCTGAGTAGGGATCAAGACCATGGAATGTACAGTTTATTCGTTCTAGACATACCGAGGCGAAGCAACGGTGAACTAGGGCTTAATACAAATGTTATCGATTGTTAGTGTAGTGAACTTCCAACTGTGAGGTCCTATGGCTTACGCCTTGGAGGCATCACGAGCAAAGGCCTCCCTCGTCGAGGCAGCCAAGTAGTCATCTTCCTCAACCTCGTAGTCAAGATAGTTCATAAACATGCGGCTGACGAAGATGAAGTAAACAGCATTGAGAACAACGAGTCCAGCAAAGCCGAAGAAGAGGTAACGTCGTGCGATATCTCCTAGGCAGAGATACAACAGACCGGTAAGGAAATCGCCAACCGCTGAGGATGCCATTAGCAAAGCCATTGCAAGAGACTTCATCTGAGGCGGTGACATATCTACCGTGTACTTATTAAATGTCACACTGACGAGGACCTCGGCAAGCGTGATGAGGAAGTACTGCGGGATCTGCCAAAGAATTGAAACCGTTGGAACAGGGTCCTTAACACCGGGCGGCAGAGGATATTGCGCTCGAGCTTCTTCATGAATCTTAAAATCAACCGCCGCAGCGACACAGTAGGCTGCAGCTGCGACTAGCATGCCCACAACGACGCGTGTGAGTGGGTGCATGTGGATGAACCCTAACAATCGAGTCTTCCATGTCACCCGTTGGATGGGTCGATGAGGAGCTGTACCATCCATACTCGTCAACGCCCAGGCTTGACTCGTTTTTCGGAAAAACCAGTCGAACAGAGGGAGCAAGATAAACAAGAACGCGGGATTGAGAAGTTGCATTTGCTCAGGGTCAATTGTGTAATCGAGGAATTTGATCTCGCGCTTCATTTCATCGGCTTGCATCACCCACGTACTGCCTTGCTGAGCTGTGAGACACCAGAACGCAGGGAGCGCTGAGAACAACAGCACGAGCATAAGAATTCGCCTTGTGTGCTTGATCTCAAGGCGTCGTACTTCTCGAGCGTCGATGTACTTTCCAAATCTCTCAACTACCGCACGAGGCACCGGTTCTGGATCTCCTTTGGACTCGGATTCAGATTTCGAAGTCGAGAGTCCCCTAAGATAGCGGCCCACTAATGCAACGTCTTCGGCGTGCTTGCGATCGAGGTTAACGAGAGCATTATCAAGCCATTTCAA
>Ga0182741_1004783_pt1 | contig 13030 bp, 7 predicted proteins | sample eDN5th37CBELigOP_FD_128874 | JGI IMG/M metagenome (GOLD analysis project Ga0182741, IMG submission 128874) | Enriched Organic Plus compost microbial communities from Emeryville, California, USA - eDNA 5th pass 37_C BE-Lig OP (version 2) (version 2) ...
ACATGCGTCGGCGCCTCGGCATCGAGACGGCGCTGGAGGTTCCAGGGCAGGAGGCCTCGCAGGGCTTCGCTCAGGAGATCGGGGCCTATATCGCCCAGACTGCTCCTCCCGGCGAGATGCGGAGCAAGCCATTCCTGAGCCGTCGCAGCCAATGCCTCGTCGGAGAGGTCGGGCCATTCGTCGCCTTCGGCCTTGCGCAGAAACATCACGCGTTCCCGCCATTGCGCCAGCGCCTTCGACCAGGGCAGCGCATCGAGGCCCAGCGACACGAGACCGGCCGCAAGAATGCGCGCAGCCTCCTCCGTCGCCGGAATCTTCAACGGACGTTCGCTGAACACGAGCGCGCCGAGGCGGCGCACGCCGCGGGCGCGCAGGGCCCTGGCCTGACGGTCGAAGGCGACCTCGTCGCGCTGCTCGATCCTGTCCGCGAAGGCGGTCTCGATGTCCTCGACCGCAATCGGCGCCGCGGCGAGGATGCGCGCCGAAGCCGCGCCGCCCGCGATCTCGGCAATGGCAAGATAGGGCTCCTTCGCCAGCCGCTCGTGCGGTTCCAGCGAAGCGCCGCGTCCGTTGGCCATGAGATATTCGCCCGGTCTGCCGCGCGCCTTGGCGAGACGATCCGGATAGGCGAGCGTGAGCAGCGCTCCGAAGGAACGGGCCTCGCGCCTGGCGGAGGCCGTCTGGCTCCTCGCCCATCCTTCGGCCATGCGCCGCATGTCCTCGGCGCGCCGCGAGCGGTCGCGGCGGAAGCGCTCGACGCGCTCCGCCAGATCCACCATGTCGCCCCCGAGCCCACGCTCGACGAGGACTGCCGCGAGGTCCGCCGCATCGCGCGCCTGCCCGCTCTCGCCCGCCACGAGAACCATGCGGGCCAGGCGCGGCGGCAAGGGCAGGTCACGCAGACGCCGCCCCGTTTCCGTGATGCGCCCATCGCCGTCGAGGGCATCGAGCTGCTGCAGGAGCGCGCGCGCCTCCTTCACGGCCGGAGCCGGCGGCGGGTCGAGAAAGGCGAGTGTCGACGGGTCGGTCACGCCCCAGGCCGCGCAGTCGAGAAGCAGCGGCGCGAGGTCGGCGGCGAGAATCTCCGGCCGGACGAAAGGTTCGAGGGCGCCCGTCGCAGCCTCTTCCCACAGGCGATAGCAGACGCCCGGCTCCGTGCGTCCTGCACGGCCCCGGCGCTGGTCGGCGGCGGCACGGGAGACGCGCACGGTCTCGAGGCGCGTCAGACCGATATTCGGTTCATAGACCGGCACACGCGCAAGGCCGGAATCGACGACCACGCGCACACCCTCGATGGTGAGCGAGGTTTCGGCGATCGAGGTGGCGAGCACGACCTTGCGGCGTCCTGACCTGGCGGGGCTCACCGCCAGATCCTGCTCTCCACGGTCGAGGGCCCCATAGAGCGGCGCGATGTCGACGGCGGGATCGGCGATGCGGTCACGCAGCATGGTTTCGACACGGCGGATTTCGCCTTGGCCCGGCAGGAACACCAGGATCGAGCCGCCCTCCGCGCGCAGGGCGCGCGTGACGGCGTCCGCGACCTGGTCTTCGATGCGCCTGTTCGGGTCGCGCCCGAGATAGCGGGTCTCCACCGGATAGGCGCGGCCTTCGGATTCGATCACCGGCGCATCGTTCAGGAGCCGCGCGACCCGGGCGCCGTCGAGCGTCGCCGACATGACGAGCAGGCGCAGATCCTCCCGCAGGCCTCCCTGCGCATCAAGGGCGAGGGCGAGGCCGAGATCGGCGTCGAGCGAGCGCTCATGGAACTCGTCGAAGAGCACGGCGGCGATGCCGTCGAGCGCAGGATCGTCGAGGATCATGCGGGCGAACACGCCCTCGGTCACCACCTCGATCCGGGTCCTGCGGCCGATCTTGGAGCCGAGGCGCACGCGAAGACCGATTGTCTCTCCCACCGCCTCGCCAAGCGTCTGCGCCATGCGCTCGGCCGCGGCCCGGGCGGCCAGGCGGCGCGGCTCCAGCACGATGATCTTTCCGCCGCGCACCCAGGGTTCGTCGAGCAGGACGAGCGGCACGCGCGTGGTCTTGCCCGCGCCGGGCGGCGCGACCAGCACCGCATTGGTACGCATGCGCAGGCTTCCCGTGAGGCCGGGGAGCACCGCATCGATGGGCAGGGAGGTGTCGAAAACGCGCATGGCGCCTGATGGCTCAAGCCGGACCGAAGAGCAAGCCGGTCTCAGACGGGAAAGCCGTAGCGTCGCAGCTCGGCGGCCAGATCGACCTGCTCGTCGGGATAATGGATCGCATGCATGCCGATTGCGCGGGCGGTTTCGATATTGGCCCGCGAATCGTCGATGAACACGCAATCGGCCGCATCGAGCCCGTAGCGGTCGAGCAGGAGATGGTAGATGGCGGGGTCGGGCTTCAGCAGCCGCTCGTCGCCCGAGACGATCACCCCGTCGAAGCCGGCCAGGAACGGAAACAGCTCTTTCGCCTGGGCGAATTTCGGCCCCGAGAAATTGGTGATGGAGTAGTTGGGCACCCCGGCATCCCGCAATTGCAGGAGCAGGCGCACGTTCTGCTCGTAGGCCCCCGCCACGGTTTCGGGCCAGCGCTCGTGGAAGGCGCGGATCGCGCTCTCGTGGTTGGGATGCTCGGTCACGAGAAGGGCGACGGCCTCGTCCCAGTCGCGTCCCCGGTCCTGCTCCACGTTCCAGGCCGGGGTGCAGACATTCCCCAGGAACCACTCCATCTCTGCCTCGTCCGCGAAGATCGTCCGGTAGAGATGGCGCGGATCCCAGCGCAGGAGGACATTGCCGATGTCGAAGACCACTGTGGTGGGTTGCCGAATGCTCACGATTGCCCCTCTCGTTTGATGGCTAGGCCTTTATCCCTTCACGCGCCGCTTGGCCATTCATCCGTTGGGCGCGGCGATCGTGGAGGCGAGTGCGGACAGACGGGGAGAGCCCCTCCCCGCCCACGGCATGTCGCATGCGCCCTGAAAAGGATCAGCCGCCGATATTGTAGGCGGCCAGCGCCGCCATGTTGACGATGTCGTTGTCGGTGGCACCGAGCGAGACGATCTGCACCGGCTTGTCGAGGCCGACCACCAGAGGCCCCATCACCATCGCTCCGCCGAGCTCCTGCAGCATCTTCGTCGAGATCGACGCCGAGTGGAACGCGGGCATGACGAGCACGTTCGCCGGACCGGTCAGGCGGCTGAACGGATATTGCGCCATCAGATCGCGATTGAGCGCCACGTCGGCCGCCATCTCGCCATCGTATTCGAAGTCGACGCGCATGTCGTCGAGGATCTGAACCGCTTCCTGGATCTTCTCGGCGCGCTCCGCCTTCGGATGCCCGAAATTGGAGAACGACAGCAGGGCCACGCGCGGCTCGTAGCCCAGACGACGGGCGACGCCCGCGGATTCGAGGGCGATTTCCGCAAGTTCCTGCGCGCTCGGCATCTCGTGGATCGCGGTATCCGCCACGAGAACCGTATGACCGCGCGCAAGGCAGAGCGAGACGCCGATGACGCGGTGGCCAGGCTTGGCATCGATCACGTGCCGCACATCGGCGAGCGCCGTCGAGTAGTTGCGGGTCGCGCCCGTCACCATGGCGTCCGCATCGCCGAGCGCCACCATCGAGGCCGCGAAATGATTGCGGTCCTGGTTGATCAGGCGCTGGCAGTCGCGGAACAGGTAACCCTTGCGCTGCAGGCGCTCGTAGAGGAACTGCGCATAGGTGCTGTTGCGGTGGGAGAGGCGGGCGTTGTGGATCTCGATGCCCTCGCGGCCCTCGAGCTCGATGCCGGCCTGCGCCGCCGTCTCGAAAATCCGCTCCTCGCGCCCCACGAGGATCGCGCGGCCGAGCCCCTGGTTGACGAACGATAAGGCGGCACGAATGACCCTCTCTTCCTCGCCCTCGGCGAAAACAACGCGCTTGGGCATCTTGCGCACGCGTTCGAAGATGCGGTTGAGCGTGCCGGCGACCGGATCGCGCCGCGCGGAGAGCTGCGCCTTGTAGGCCTTCATGTCCACGATGGGGCGGCGGGCAACGCCGGTCTCCATCGCGGCCTTGGCCACCGCCATGGGAATCGTGTGGATCAGGCGCGGGTCGAAGGGGACGGGAATGATGTATTCGCGTCCGAAGCGCGGACGCGCGCCCTGATAGGCGGCCGCGACCTCGTCCGGCACGTCCTCGCGGGCGAGCTCGGCCAGCGCCTGAGCGGCCGCGATTTTCATCTCCATGTTGATGGTCGTGGCCTGCACATCGAGCGCGCCGCGGAAAATATAGGGGAATCCCAGGACATTGTTGACCTGATTGGGATAGTCCGAGCGACCGGTGGCGATGATCACGTCATTGCGGATGCGCCCCACTTCCTCCGGGGTGATTTCCGGATCGGGGTTGGCCATGGCGAAGATGATCGGATTGGGCGCCATGGACCGGATCATCTCGTCGGTGAAGGCTCCCTTCGCCGAGAGGCCGAACACCGCATCCGCCCCCTTCAGGGCATCGGCCAGCGTTCGCGCATCCGTCGCGGCGGCATGGGCGGACTTCCACTGGTTCATGCCCTCCGTGCGGCCTTTGTAGATGACGCCCTTCGTGTCGCAGAGGATCACGTTGTTGGGAGCAAAGCCCATGGCCTTCAGAAGCTCGGTGCAGGCGATGCCGGCCGCCCCCGCGCCGTTCACCACGAGCTTGGTCTCGGCCATGTCGCGGCCGGTGAGATGCAGGGCATTGATGAGACCCGCGGCGGCGATGATGGCCGTACCGTGCTGGTCGTCATGGAAGACGGGAATGTCCATGAGTTCCCGCAGGCGCTCTTCGATGATGAAGCATTCGGGCGCCTTGATGTCCTCGAGGTTGATGCCGCCGAAGGAGGGGCCGAGATAGCGCACGCTGTTGATGAAGGCATCCGCATCCTCCGTGTCGACCTCGAGATCGATGGAGTCCACATCCGCGAAACGCTTGAAGAGAACCGACTTTCCCTCCATCACGGGCTTCGAGGCGAGCGCGCCGAGATTGCCGAGCCCCAGGATCGCGGTGCCGTTCGAGATCACAGCCACCATGTTGGAGCGTGTGGTGTAGTCGAAGGCGAGCGCCGGGTTCTCCGCAATCGCCAGCACCGGGACCGCCACGCCCGGCGAATAAGCCAGGGACAGGTCGCGCTGGGTCGCCATGGGCTTCGTGGGCACGACCTCGAGCTTGCCGGGCCGGCCTTGGGCATGGAATTGCAACGCCTCCTGGTCCGTGAAGGTGGGGCGTTTGCGACGGTTCGAGGGCGTTTCTTCGGTCATGGAACTTTCGTTTTTTGCCACGGAGCGTGTCTTCGCGGGGGCTGCGACCATAAGGCCTAGAGCAGATCGCCTCAAGACTTGTGCACACCCGTCATCCAACGTCCAGGATACGGGTGAAAGGGCGGACAGGCTTTGCTACATAGAGCGGATGTCGTCTCAAGCCCTGTACCGCGCCTCCGAAAACACCGAACAGACCAATCCGGCCGGCCCCAAGCCCGCGCAGGACAGCCGCGTCACGCCCATGATGGCGCAATATATCGAGATCAAGGCCGCCAATCCGGACAGTCTGCTGTTCTACCGGATGGGGGATTTCTACGAGCTGTTCTTCGAGGATGCGGAAATCGCGAGCCAATCCCTCGGGATCGTGCTGACCAAGCGCGGCAAGCATCTGGGCCAGGACATTCCCATGTGCGGCGTGCCCGTGGATCGGGCGGACGATTACCTTCAGAGGCTCATCGGCCTGGGCCACCGGGTGGCGGTCTGCGAGCAGACCGAGGATCCGGCCGAGGCCAAGAAGCGCGGCTCCAAATCCGTGGTGCGCCGCGACGTCGTCCGCCTCGTCACCCCCGGAACCATTACCGAAGAGCGCCTGCTGGAACCCGGCCGCGCCAATTTCCTGCTGGGCCTCGCCCGCCGCCGCGCGTCCGATACGCAATGGTGCTACGGCCTCGCGGCGGTGGACATCTCCACGGGCCATTTCGTGGTGAGCGAGACGGACGCCATGGGCCTGCCGGCGGAAATCGCCCGCTTCGAGCCGCGCGAGATCCTGGTTCCCGACGTCATTCATGACGACCCGGAACTCTCGGGTTTCTGGCGCGAGACCAGGGCGTCGGTCACGCCGCTTTCCAGGGAAGGCCTCGACCCGGCCTCCGCCGAACGGCGGCTGAAGGAATATTTCGGCGTCGCGACGCTCGATGCCTTCGGCTCGTTCGGCCCTGCCGAGATCACGGCGGCCGGCAGCGTGCTGTTCTATATCGAGAAGACCCAGATCGACAGCCGCCCGGTGCTCAATCCGCCGTCCCGGGAAACCGCCGGCGCGGCGCTTGCCATCGATGCGGCGACCCGGGCCAATCTCGAACTCACCCGTACCCTCTCCGGCGAGCGTGCTGGCAGCCTGCTCGCCACCATCGACTGCACGGTGACCCCGGGCGGCGCACGCTGCCTGGCAGAGCGGCTGGCCGGCCCCTTGACGGACCCCGGGCAGATCCGCGAGCGGCAGGATGCGGTGGCCTTCCTGGTGGAGAACGTGGATCTGCGCGAGCGCCTGCGGCGGATCCTCAAGCGCTCGCCGGATCTGGCGCGGGCGCTGTCCCGCCTGAGCCTGGGGCGCGGCGGGCCGCGCGATCTGGCCTGCGTGCGCGACGGATTGTTCGCGGCGCGCGAACTGGGCCTCGAACTCGCCATCGCGCCCAATCTGCCCAAGGAGCTGCTGGCGAACGCCCAGCAGCTCCAGGCGCTGCGCACGGATGTGGCCGACAAGCTCGCGGCGGCGCTCGCAGACGAGCTGCCGCTGCTCAAGCGCGACGGCGGCTTCATTCGCGCCGGATACGATGCCAATCTCGACGAACTGCGCGAACTGCAGCAGGATTCCCGCCGCTTCATCGCAGCCCTCCAGTCGCGCTACGCCGGCGATACCGGCTGCAGGACCCTTCGCGTGAAGCACAACCACATGATCGGCTACTTCGTCGAAGTGCCGCAGAACGTGGGCGAGGACCTGCTCAAGGAGCCGTTCAAGGACACCTTCATCCACCGTCAGACCATGGCGGGCGCCATGCGCTTCTCCACGCAGGAACTGGGCGAGCTGGAATCGAAGATCGCATCCGCCGCGGACCGCGCCTTGAAGATCGAGCTCGGGCTCTTCGATGAGATGACGCAGGAACTGCTCGATCTTTCGGGCGAAGTCGCCTCCGCGGCCGAGGCGATCGCCGTCATCGACGTGACGGCGGCCCTTGCGGATCTCGCCGTGCGCCTCGACTGGACCCGCCCGGTCGTCGACACGGGCCTGGCCTTCACGGTCAAGGGCGGACGCCATCCGGTCGTGGAGGCCGCGCTCAAGCGCGAGGGCCAGGCCTTCATCGCCAACGATTCCGACCTGTCGGGCAAGGATGCGGGCCATATCCTGCTGATCACCGGCCCGAACATGGGCGGCAAATCGACATATCTGCGCCAGAACGCGCTGATCGTCGTGCTGGCGCAGATGGGGTCCTTCGTGCCCGCGAAGGAGGCCCATATCGGCGTCGTCGACCGCCTTTTCTCCCGCGTGGGCGCGGCCGACGATCTCGCCCGCGGCCGCTCGACCTTCATGGTCGAGATGGTGGAAACCGCCGCCATCCTCAATCAGGCGACGGCTCGCTCCCTCGTCATTCTCGACGAAATCGGGCGCGGCACCTCGACCTTCGACGGCCTGTCCATCGCGTGGGCCGCCATCGAGCATCTGCATGAGGTCAATCGCTGCCGTGCGCTGTTCGCCACCCATTTTCACGAGCTGACCGCGCTGGCCGAGCGGCTGCCGCGCATTGCCAATGCGACCCTGAAGGTCACGGAGTGGAACGGTGACGTGGTATTCCTGCACGAAGTGGTGCCAGGTGCGGCCGACCGATCCTACGGCCTCCAGGTGGCTCGCCTTGCAGGCCTTCCGTCCGCCGTGGTCGAGCGCGCGAAGACCATCCTGAGCGAACTGGAGAAGTCGGACAGGGAGCATCCGAAGCGGGCGCTCGTGGACGACTTACCGCTCTTCGCCGCTCAGGTGCGCGCAGATCCGGCCCAGTCTCCGCCCAAAGACATCTTGCGAGAGGTGCTCGATGGGCTCGATCCCGATCAGATGACGCCACGTGAAGCGCTGGACGCGCTCTACCGCCTGAAGGCTCAACGATGAGGAATGAGAGCGTCAGGACCGCTTGGAGCTGCTGTCTCCGCGGCCCTTCACGTCGAAAGGAATGAACGTCATCCGGTCAGGGCAGGCAACGTCATGCTTCTGCTCGGCGGTGACATAGGCCAAGGCCTCCTTCACACCGCGCTCGGTATAAGGCTTTGCGATCACGCCGCGCGCACCGGCGAAATCCTCTGGAATCCGTTTGGCATTGGCCGTCATGAACAGCACGGTCACATGCTGCTGGTCGGAGAGGTTGCGAGCCACCTCGACTCCCGTCAGACCATCGGCCAGGTGAATGTCCACGAAGGCGAGATCGGGCGTGAACTGGTGCCCCAGGGCGATGGCCTCTTCGGACGTCGCGGCAATCCCGACCACGTCGTAGCCGGCGTCCTGAAGCAGGCTTTCGAGTTCAAGCGCAATCAGAAACTCGTCTTCGACAATGAGGATGCGCAAAGGCTTTCGACTACTCAACCCGTGCCTCCCCGGCATCCTGTGGCATGAGGAACTCAGCTGTTTTACCTGGCCTTCCCGCATGCCAAGTCAACCGCATCTTTGGCGGTTGATTGTGCATATCGCCAAAGGCAGTTTGCATCGATTCCGTTCTATGGCTGTGCGGACAAGCGGTTTCGTGCCGCCGCCATGCTTCACCGAAGGCTGATCCACGGGGAAGCGGGGCCGAAAAGATCGTGGCATTCATGCTCGGGCGTCCGAGAGCCTTGCCTGTCCAGGGCGCAGAATGCCCCCGGCCGGATTGTCTGGCATGGTGTTGGTCTCCCTTGGGGGCATATCCCTTGAACGGGCTTGCCCGTTTTTGTCGACGCAATGGGACTCAACGCCGATGGGTCGAGGGGGTTCCGCAGCTCTCCGGAAGTTTTGGGCGAAGCCAATTCAGCCCATTGAAACACTATCCTGTTGCTCATCGCCGCGCTAGAATCGCCTGCTCTTGCAGAGGGGTGAACCGGATGGTCATGCGCGTTTCCACGGTTGCGTTCGAGGGAATCGAGGCGCGCGCCGTCGATGTACAGGTGCAGATTTCACCGGGAACGGTGGCCTTCACGATCGTTGGCCTGCCCGACAAGGCGGTCGCGGAGTCCCGCGAGCGGGTGCGCTCGGCCCTGATCGCTTCCGGTCTGGCCCTCCCGGCCAAGCGCATCACCGTCAATCTCGCGCCCGCCGACCTTCCCAAGGAAGGCAGCCATTACGATCTCCCCATCGCTCTTGGTGTCATGGCTGCCATCGGGGCCATCCCGGGAGATGCTCTCCATGGCTTTACGGTTCTGGGCGAACTGGCGCTTGACGGCTCCATCACGCCGGTGGCGGGCGTGCTGCCCGCCGCCATGGCGGCCGTTGAACGGCAGCACGGCCTGATCTGCCCGGGGGCCTGCGGCTCGGAGGCGGCCTGGGCCAGCAGCGAGATCGAGATCCTCGCGCCGAGCTCCCTGATCCAGCTTGCGAACCACATGAAGGGCGCCCAGGTGATGAGCCGGCCCGAGCCGGCCATCGTGCCAGCCTCCAGCACCCTGCCGGACCTACGGGACATCAAGGGGCAGGAAAGCGCCAAGCGAACCCTCGAAATCGCGGCGGCCGGCGGCCACAATCTCCTGATGAGCGGACCCCCCGGCGCCGGCAAGTCGATGCTGGCCCAGCGCCTGCCCTCGATACTGCCGCCTCTCTCCCCGCGCGAACTCCTGGAAGTCTCCATGATCCAGTCGGTGGCGGGCCTTCTGGCTGACGGCGCGCTCTCGAACCGGCGTCCCTTCAGGGCGCCCCATCATTCCGCCTCCATGGCCGCCCTCGTCGGCGGGGGCCTCAATGCCCGCCCCGGCGAGGCGTCTCTCGCCCATCACGGCGTGCTCTTCCTCGACGAATTGCCCGAGTTCCAGCCTCAGGTGCTCGATTCCCTCCGCCAGCCCCTTGAGACCGGAGAGATCCTGATCGCGCGGGCCAATCACCGGGTCACCTATCCGGCGCGGTTCCAGCTCGTGGCGGCCATGAATCCCTGCCGGTGCGGCCAGGGAACGGAGCCCGGCTATGTCTGCCGCCGGCAGCCGAACGAACGCTGCATCGCCCAGTACCAGGCGCGACTCTCGGGCCCGCTTCTCGACCGCGTCGATCTGGCGATCGAAGTGCCCGCCGTGACCGCAGCCGACCTCATTCTGCCGCCTCCGCAGGAGGGCTCGGCTCAGGTCGCGGCCCGGGTGGCGGCGGCGCGCAGGCTGCAGGCGAAGCGCTATCTCGGCCTGAGGGAGACAGGCGTCACGACCAACGCCGCCTGCCCGCCGGCTCTCCTGGAGGACGTGGCCCAGCCTGATTCGGACGGGCTCGCCCTGATCCGCGATGCCGCCAACGCCATGCGCCTCTCGGCGCGCGGTTTCCATAGGGTTCTGAAGGTGGCCCGGACGCTCGCCGATCTCGATGGGGAAGAGCGCGTACGGCGCATCCATGTGGCGGAGGCGCTCTCCTATCGGGCGCACTCGGACCGCCGCTCGGCGGCCTGATCCCGGGGGTCGACGATGCGTTCTTGTGAAATCACGACCCGGTTGTGGTATATTCTGTCACAAAATGGTTTGAAACGATGGCTATGTCACGGCGAGAGCCGCACAGCCTCCGCCCGGCCTACGAGATTCCGATGACTTCATCTTCACTGAATGGCATGGCCGCTCCCCGAGAATCTGCGCCGTCCCCCGCTTCGAGGGGCATCCGCGCCATGGTGAAGCGGATCGTCCGGGATTACGGCGGTCTCGACCCCGTGCTCGGCCGCATCGGCACCCTGGAAGTACGCCTCGCCACGACAGCCCAGGAGATCCGCCAGGCGCAGAAGCTGCGGTTCAAGGTCTTCTACGAGGAGATGTCGGCCGTCCCGAAGGGGGTCGCCCTGCTCTCGCGCCGCGACGTGGATGAATACGACTCCATCTGCGATCATCTTCTCGTTCTGGATCACGACGTGGCGGCCGGGGCCCTGCGGCGCGCCAAGCCGAGGGTCGTGGGCACCTACCGGCTGCTTCGCCAGGACGTGGCGGAGCGCCACCAGGGCTTCTACACCCGGGGCGAATATGACATCGCGCCCCTTCTGAAGGCGCATTCGTCCTTACGCTTTCTCGAACTCGGTCGCTCCTGCGTGCTCGCGCCCTATCGCAACAAGCGCACGGTCGAATTGCTGTGGCACGGCATCTGGACCTACGTTCTCCATTACAAGATCGACGTGATGATCGGCTGCGCGAGCCTGGAAGGCACGAACCCGCGAGAGCTCGACCTGCCCCTGAGCTTCCTTCATCATTACGCGTCCGCGCCTGCCGAATGGCAGGCACGGGCCAAGCCCGAGCGCTTCACGCAGATGGGCTCCCTGCCGAAGGAAGCGATCGACCCCAAGGCCGCGCTGCGCGCATTGCCGCCGTTGATCAAGGGCTATCTGCGGCTCGGCGCAACCTTCGGGATGGGCGCCGTGATCGACCCTCAATTCGGAACGACGGACGTGCTCGTCATCCTGCCTGTCTGCGCGATCAATCCACGCTATATCGATCACTTCGGCCCGGCTGCGGACCGTCACGCGGCGTGAACGCCCTCACCCTGGATCCAACCGGCCCATTCGATAAGCGGATAAAGGCTCACGCCGCCTGTTCCTGCGCCGCGAGCACGCGTCTCCATTCCTCGCGCACGTCCGGATCACTCTCATGCTCGAAGCGCCCTCTGCCGAGGGAGACGATGCTCTCGCGCGCGAGCAGGCGGCCCGCCGCCCAGACGGCCATGGCGCGCACGAGGGGCGAGGGATCGTCGAGAAGACGCACGGCCTCGTCGGCCAAGGCGGCATCGCCGGAATTGCCGATGGCGACGAGCACGTTCCGGACGAAGCGGTCGCGACCGGTGCGCTTGATCGGCGTCCCGGAAAAGCGCGTCCGGAAGGCCGGGTCATCGAGGCGCGCCAGTTCTGCGAGCGGGAGGGCCGCAAGGTCATCGCGCTGCATCAGCCTCGCCTCGCGGCTGGCCTGCGCGAACTTGTTCCAAGGGCAGACCGCGAGGCAATCGTCGCAGCCGAAGATCCGGTTGCCGATGCCGGGGCGCAGCTCCTCCGGGATATGGCCCTTGTGCTCGATCGTGAGATACGAGATGCAGCGCCGCGCATCGAGCTGGAACGGGGCGGGAAACGCCCTCGTCGGACATATGTCGAGGCAGCGGCGGCACGAGCCGCAATGGTTGCGCTCCGGCTCGTCGGCGGGCAGTTCCGCCGTGGTGAAGATCGCGCCGAGGAACAGCCAGTTGCCGAACTCGCGCGAGACGATGACCGTGTGCTTGCCCTGGAATCCGAGACCGGCTGCTTCCGCGAGCGGCTTTTCCATGACCGGCGCCGTGTCCACGAACACCTTCACGTCGGACGAGGCCCTGGAGGCGAGGAAGCCCGCGACCTCCTTGAGCTTGCCCTTGATCACGTCGTGGTAGTCGCGGTTGCGGGCATAGACCGAGATCGACCCGCGGTCCTTCTCGGAAAGCCCGGCCAGCGGATCGACGGTGGGGCCGTAATTGACGCCGAGCAGAATGATGCTGCGCACCTCCGGCCAGAGAACGCGCGGATCGGCGCGGCGCTCGGCGGTGTCCGCCATCCAGTCCATGGAGGCGTGATGCCCCGCCTCCAGCCAGGCTTTCAGTCGCTCCGGCGCGAGCGGGATGGAATCGGGGGCCGCGATGCGGATCGTGTCGAAGCCGACCTGCCTGGCGCGCTCCACGAAAAGGCGCTTCAGGGCTTCGCCGTTCAGAAGTCCAGGTTGTCGTAATGCTCCGCCGGAGCCATGCCGGGAACCCGGTCCGCCAGAAGCGCGCGGAACGACGGCCGGGATTTCACCCGGGCGTACCAGTCCTTCGCCGTTTCGTCCTCTTCCCATGGCACGTCGCCGAGATAATCCACCAC
>Ga0182741_1004784_pt1 | contig 13028 bp, 11 predicted proteins | sample eDN5th37CBELigOP_FD_128874 | JGI IMG/M metagenome (GOLD analysis project Ga0182741, IMG submission 128874) | Enriched Organic Plus compost microbial communities from Emeryville, California, USA - eDNA 5th pass 37_C BE-Lig OP (version 2) (version 2) ...
CCGTGGGAGTGCGTGGGCGACATCGACGAGTGCCGCACCGCCGCGGCCCTCGCCGCTGAGCGCCCCGACCGGGCCGGCAACGAGGTCCTCGCCGCCCTGCTCGCCGACCTCGGTCCGGACGCCGTAACCCGGGCCCGGGCCGACGTCGACCGCCTCCTCGCCCCGATGGGTCCGCACTGGGTGCCCGATGCCCTCCTCGACCCCCCGTCGCTGGGCTGACCTCGCCGGCCTGCGGGTCGGCGTGTGGGGCGTGGGCGTGGAGGGCCGGGCCACGCTCGCCGCGCTGGCCGCCCGGGGCATCGAGCCGGCGGCGGTGGTCGACGACCAGCCGAGCGGCGAGGGCGTGCTCGCCACGGCCGAGGGCGGCCTCGACGCGCTCGCCGCCTGCGACGTGGTCGTGAAGTCCCCCGGCATCTCCCGCCGCAAGCCGCCGGTCACCGACCTCGAGGCCGCCGGGGTGGCCGTGGTCGGCGGGCTCGGCCTGTGGCTCGAGGAGGTCGGCCCCGACCGGGTGATCGGCGTGACCGGCACGAAGGGCAAGAGCACCACCGTGTCGGTGGCCGCCCACCTGGCCCGGGGGCTCGGCGTGCGGGCCGAGGCCGGTGGCAACCTCGGCGTGGTGCCGTGGGCCCCCGACGCGCCGGCCGACGTGGACCTCTGGGTGATCGAGGTGTCGAGCTACCAGGCCACCGACCTCTGGAGCAGCCCGGCGGTGGCGGCGGTGACGAGCCTGCACCCCGACCACCTCGACTGGCACGGCGGCGTGGACGCCTACGTGGCCGACAAGCTCTCGCTCTGCGGCCGCCCCGGCGCCCGGATCACCGTGGCCAACGGCGACGACGAGCAGCTCCGCCTGCACGCCGACCTCCTCCGCCCCGGCCCCCGCTGGGTGACCCTGGCCGGCGCCGACGTGAGCTGGACCGCGCCGCTCGGCCTGCGGGGCCACCACAACGAGCGCAACGCGCTGATCGCTGCCGCCTGCCTGCAGGAGGCCGGTGTGGCCGGCGCCGACGATCCCGATCGGCTCGCCGCGGCGGCTGTCGGCTACCAGCCGCTCCCGCACCGCCTCCAGACCGTGGCCGTCGTCGACGGGGTGGAGTACGTCGACGACAGCCTCTCCACCAACGTGCTGCCCACGATCGTGGCCGCCGAGGTGTTCGAGGGCCGGCCCCTCACGCTCCTCGTCGGCGGCTACGACCGGGACATCGACTACACGCCGCTGGCCACCTTCGCCGCGGCCCGCAGCGCCCCCACCGTCGTGTGCACGCTCCCCCAGAACGGCGAGCGGATCGCCGCCGCGATGGCCGCGGCCGGCGTGGAGGTGGTGCGCTGCGCCGACCTGCCCGAGGCGGTGGCCGAGGCCCGGGCCCGCACCCCCGAGGGCGGCGTGGTCCTCCTGTCGCCGGCGGCCGCCAGCTACGGCCGCTACCGCAGCTACCGCGAGCGCGGCGAGGCGTTCGCCGCGGCCGTCCGGGCGCTCACCTGAGCCGCGCGGCGAGCGGCGCGGAGGCGGTGTGGGGCGGGTCGGGGCCAATAGGCTCGGGGCGGGTGGTTGGTTGGAGAGACGGGTTGGCTGATGACCACTGAGCCGGACGACTCGGACCTCGAGGTCCGGGTGCAGCGGCGCTTCGCGAAGCTGGAGGCCGGGACCACCGACCCGCTGGCGCGCCCGTCCACCGGCCCCGCCCCCGACCGGGCCGCGGCCGTCGATCCCGACGCCCTCGCCGCCACGGTGGCCCGGGCGCTCCGGTCAGAGCTGGCCGAGGCCGTCCACGGCGCCGTGGCCGACGCCGTGCGGGCCGAGGTGGCCGGCGCGCTGCGGCGCACGCTGGCGGAGACGGTGGACGCCGCGGTCAGCGCGGCGGTGAACGACGCGGTGGCGGCGGTCGTGCCGCAGGCCGTGGGCGAGGCGGTGCAGACCGCGGTCCAGTCCGCGGTGCGAACCGAGGTGAGCGCCGAGGCCGCGGCCCGGGTGGCGGCGCACGTCGACAACCAGCTCGACGTGCTGCGCCAGGAGCTCGAGGCCGCCTTCGAGGAGGTGGTGGGCCGGATCGCGGCCACCGACCGGGCCCTGCGGGTGGTGTACGAGCAGCTGCGGGCCCAGCAGGAGCAGGCCCGGTCGAGCGAGCCGGCCCCGGTGGACCTGACCCCGATCGTGTCGTCGCTCGTGTCGCTCGACGAGAAGCTGAGCGCCATCGGCCGCATGCTCGACGCCCAGGCCGCCGAGCTCGTGCGGGTCACCGAGGGTGCCGTCCGCGGCGGGGAGGCGCCCGGGCTGGCGGCCACGCTCGAGACGCTCCACCGGGAGCTCACGGCCCAGAGCGCCGACCTCAGCCGCATCGCCCACGCGGTGGTCAGCCCCCGCCCGGGTGAGGCGTCGCCGGCCGGATCGAACCAGCTCGAGGAGCTGGTGCGCCGGACCGCGCTGTCCCACGCGGCGGACCTGGCCAACCTGCGCACCGACCTCGATGTGCTGGCCACCTCGGTGCGGGAGCAGACGAACAGCCTCACCGAGCTCCGCAAGCACGTGGCCTGGATCCGCCAGCGGCTCCTGTCCTGACCCGCGGGCCTGCCCCGGCCGGACGACGCCGGCCCGAGGTGTCATGGCGGCACCTCGAGGGGCAGCGGCTGGGCCACGGCCGGGGCGGCAGGGCCCGAGCCCAGGGCCAGCCGCCGGGCGGTGATGGCCCGTTCCACGCGGTGGTCGAGCGCCGCGCGCACGTCAGGTGCAGGTGACGCCCGGCTGGCGTTGGCGGGGCGGTCGGGGTGGTCGGGCGGGACGAGGGGCCGCTTGCCGGTGCCCGCCACCAGCGCCCAGCCGTGGTGGGTGCGCAGCTGGTGGTGGGTGATGCAGAGGTGGTCGGCCTCGAGGACGGTGCGGGTGCAGCCCTCCACGGTGCAGAACGGGCTCGTCCAGAGCAGGGCGTAGCGCATTGCCTGGTTGGGGCCCCGGGTGAGGGAGGTGACGTGGGCGACCGCCTCGCCCTTGGTGAGGACGAGGCGCAGCACCGCGTCGCCCAGCAGCCGGCGGGCCACCTCGACCGGGATCGGCCCGAGCCCGGTGACCTCGCACAGCTCGTCGCCCTCGGTGTAGCCCCGCCACAGGGCCTCGACGTCCAAGCGCAGGAGGGCCAGGTGCTGCGGCGGGGGCTGGCGTCGCTTGCCGGTGCCGGTGCCGGTGCCCGGGGCCGGGTCGTCGGCCCGCTGCGAGCGGCGGGCGAGGTCCACCATGGCGTCGAAGCCGAGGGCCTCGTGCGGGTCGAGCGGCTGGCCGCGGCCGCGGGCTTGCACGAGCGCGGAGATGCGCCGGTCCAGCTCGGCCTCGATCGTGGCCACCGCGTCCACCGGGCCGCAGATGTCGAGGTGCCGGGCGCCCTCGGCGTCGGTGTAGCGGCGCACCCGGCGGGCCCGGCGGATCCGCTCGTGGCGCTCGGCGGCGGAGCGGTCGGCCGCGGCCTTGGCCCGCAGCGCCTCGTCGCGCAGCTCGTTCAGGTTCGAGCGGCGGGCGGTGCGGAGCAGCTGCGCCTCCGCGTCAGGGTCGGCGCGGGCCGCATCGGCGATCGTCTCGCCCTGCTCGGGGCTGAGCTCGCCTCGAGCCATCTGCTCGCGGGTGGCGGGCAGGTCCTTCAGCGCCTCGGACGTGTCCACGTTGCGGCGGGCGCCGGCCAGCGACGTGCCGCGCGCGGCGGCCAGGAACTCGGCCGCGGACCGGTAGCCGGCCCGGCGCCACTCCTCTCCGTCGGCCACCCGGCGGGCGAGGAGGGTGGAGCCGGTGGTGGCGGCCCGGGCCACCCGGTCGAACCGCTCGATGAGCTGGGCCGCCTCAGCGGGGGAGAGCGCATCGGGATCGAGCTGCGCCACCGTCTGGCGCAGCGCCTCCCCGGCCGCCTCCAGCCGCTGCTCGAGCTCCAACGGGACTATGGGGGACATTCTGGACAGGGGGTGTGACAGCGCCCCCGGGCCCGGGCCCCGCCGGGAGCGGGGGTCAGGTGGCGGCGAGGCGCTCGGCGACGGTGGTGGCGAGGGGGGCGACGAGGTCGAGGGTGGTCTCGCCCTGCAGCTTGAGGGCCACGACGAGCGTGCGGCCGTCGACCACGGCCGAGATGGTGCGGCCGCCCGTGGCGCCGAAGGTCTCCGACGACACCCCGCCGCTCGTGAACGCCCGCTCGCCGATGCCCTCCACCGGCTCGCCGTTGGCGCTCGCCATCACTTCGCGGTGCATCTCGTGGCGCTCGGTGCCCTCCACCACGGCGACGACGACGAGACTGCTGTCGGCCACGCTGCGCCACGCGCACTGGCGGTAGGCCACGCCGTCGACGGCGACGCCCTCCTCCGGATCCTCGGTGGCGAGCCCGATGAGCGCCTCGACCTCGGCGTCCTCGAGCAGCCCGCAGGCGTCGGGCAGCTCGCCGTCGGTCGCGCCGTCGTCGCCGCCGCTGCCGTCCGCGCTGGCGCCGTCGCCGTTCGCGTCCGGGCTGCCGTCGGCGCCGTCATCAGCGCTCTCGTCGTCGCCCTCGTCGGCGCCGTCGTCGGCGGGGGCGTCGGCGCTCACCGTCTCGCGCGCGGTGTCGAGGGCGTCGTCGCTGTCGTCGCCGCACGCGCTGAGCGCCAGCGCGACGACGGCGAGCGGGGCGACGGCAAGGGTCCGCAACGGTGCCATGGGACGACCTCCTGGGTGCGTGTCCAGCACGAGAACGCTCCAGCCCCCGGATCGGTTGACACCGGGCCCGCGTGACCGGTCCGCGGTCGTTCTCGGGCTCGTTGTCGGACGATCGCCGGCATTCGAGCCCGAGAACGGTCGGTCGAGCCGAGCCGGGCGGTGGAATCGAACCGAAGGCGGCGCCACGACGCGTGGTCCCGTGTCAACCGAACGCGGCCGTGGGCCGTTACCCCTCTGTCAGGCCGATCCGGCGTGGTGCGCCCGCAAGGGCGTGGACAGAGGAGGAGCCGATGCAGCAGGGCCTCGTGGCGGCAGCAGTGGCGGGCATCGTGGCGGTTGGCGGTGGCGTGGGGTACGCCATCGGGTCGAGCGAGGTGGTCGACATCGGCAGCGGCGGCACCGTCCACCTCCCGCACGCCGCGGCCACCTACCACGCCTGCCCCGACGCCGGCCCGCTGGGTCAGCTCCACCGAGGCGACCGGGTGCTGCTCACCGGCGTGGACGAGACCGGCGAGTGGTTCGAGCTGCGCTCCCCGATCGACCTGCTCGACCGGGTGTGGGTGCGGGCGTCGGTGGTCACCCCCGACGCCGGGGCGGTGACGGACCTGCCCGAGCGCACCTGCGGCGTCACCGACGAGGAGCTCACCCTCGCCGAGCTCCCGGCCGACGAGCCCGACGACGACGAGGAGGGCACCGAGGACGAGGCGGAGGGCGAGGAGGCCGACGAGACCACGACCACCGCAGTCGAGCCGGGCACCCCGACGACGACGCCGACGGCCGCGCAGCCGCCGGCGACGACCCCGCCCGGCCAGTCGTCGCCGACGCCGCCGCCCGCCGATCGGACGGGCCCGCGGATCGTGGCGTTCACCCGTGGCGCCCCGGGCCTGCGGGTGGCCGGCGGCGAGTTCTGCACCGAGCACTGGCGGCCCACGTCCACCGAGGTGTCGGTGCAGGTGGCCGACCCGTCGGGCGTCGCCTCTGTGGTCCTGGCGTGGGCGGTCCCGAACGTCGACGGCCACATCGAGGTGACCATGGTCCGCGACGGTGGCAGCACCTACCGGGCCACGCTCGGCCCGTTCCCCGGCGGGTTCCCCGGATGGGACGAGGAGATCGACCTCGAGTGGACGGTCACGGCGATCGACGGCCTGGGCAACCGCCGCACGGTGACGGCCCCGGCGAGCGCGGCCGTGACGCTCGTGGGCTGCTGAGCGGGAGGACGAGGAGGAGATGACGACGATGCGACGCTTCCACCTGGTCCTCGCCGGCGTGGCCGGGGCGATGGCCTTCGGGGCCGGACTGCTGCTCGGCGACGCCCGAGACGACCGCACCACCGTGGCGCTGGCCCCCGCCGGCGAGCCCGTCCCCTACGTGGCGGCCGGCGGCGCACCGCCCGAGCTGCTCGAGGCGAACGGCGCCACCACGGACCCCGACGGCGGCGGGGCCGGCGGCAGCGGCGAGCGCGCTGCTGCCGAGTCCGAGCCCGGCCTGAGCGCGGCCGACCTTGCCTGGGCTCGGGCCCACACCCCGACCTTCGCCCCGGTGCTGGCGGGCAGCTCGGGCGCCGGTCGCTCCGACGCCGACGGCGCTGACGATCTCGCCGACAGCGCTGACGAGGCCGCCGACGGCGACCCCGGCGACGGCGGCACCGTGCGCGGCGACGGCACCGCGGGCACGGCAGGCACCGCCGACGGCGACGACGAGCACCGGCGCTTCACCGACCCGTGCGCGGGCGCGGCGCCCGAGGATCCCGAGCGCGACGGCCTCGAGGAGCACTGCCCCTTCGGCGTGGGCGCCGTGGTGCTGATCGACGACGACGGGCTCCCCGTCCCGCCGCCGCTGACCATCGAGGACCCGTGGATGGGCCCGATGTTCGTCGCCGGCAGCGAGGACCGCTGCCCGGTGGGCGTCGACCCCGACGGCAAGGTCCACACGATCGTCCTCACGAACGTGCCGGCCACCGTGACCCTCACCCTCGAGGTGCGCGGGGAGCGCCACGTGCTCACCTCCGAGCCCACCGTGGCCGAGCGCAACCGGTTCATGAGCCGGCTCCTCGACGGCGAGCCGATCGCCGGCGACCAGGTGAACGGCGTGCAGACCTGCTTCACCTTCGAGTCGCTGCCCGAGAGCCTGAACGCGCAGGAGGCGGGCGGCGGCCGGGTGGTCCACTGGTACCAGCCGGCCGTCCACGCCGTGGACGACGCCGGCCACGAGGTGAGCCACGAGCCCGGCTTCCTGCAGATGCGGGTGGCCGACGACCACGGCGCCCTGCGCCCCTTCGCCGAGCCGGGCGAGCACCTCACCGACGGCCCGGGCGCGCCGGCTGAGCTGCGCATCGGGACGGCGTCGTTCACGGCGCTGCCCCAGGGGGTGCGGGCCCGCTGCCCGATGGGCGTCGAGGACGAGGCGCTGCGGGGCGTGGTCACGGCCAGCGTCCCGGCCACGATGCAGCTGACCGTGATCGACCGGGGCCGCTCGCTGCCGATGGGCACCGCCGAGGCCACCGCCGACGAGCGGCGCCTCCACGGCGAGCTGCTGGCCAGCGGCGAGGCGCCGGCCACGTCCGGGGCGGCGGCCGTCCAGCACTGCGTGCCGCTCGAGGGCGTGCACAAGCCCGGCACCTACTACCTGGACGTGGCCGCCCGCTCCGATGACGGCAGCACCGCCACGGCGCGCCTGCCGTTCACGATCACCGAGGCGATGGCCGACGGTCTGCCGTCGGTCACCTTCGGGCGCCCCCAGCCGTCGGTGGTGGCGGCCGACGGCGCGTTCACCGTGTACGTCCACTTCGACAGCGGCGAGGAGCACGTGCTCGCCCGGGCCCTCCACCGCACCGGTGAGCGGGCCACGGGCGACGACTGCACCTCGGTGGAGCCGGCCGCGCTGCGCGGCGGCAGCCCCGGCCCAGGGGTGGAGATGCTGCCCGCGCGGACCCGGGGCCAGTGGGTGATCCCGATGCCGTGGGAGCAGCCGGAGGACCGGTTCGACAAGACGGTCCCGATCCGGGTCTGGGCCGGAGAGGGCGACGTCATCGACCTGTGCACCTGGGTGGTCACGAAGCCGCGGGGTGCCTTCGATCCCACGGTGGAGGAGCGGCGCTCGTTCCGGCTGGAGGCGCCGCGGCGGATGCGGATCGCGATCGACCTGACCTCGATCCACGCGTCGACCAGACGCCTGATCGGCCGCAACCACATGCTGCCGATCGAGGCGCACCGCTACACGATCACGGCGCTGAACTGGCCCGGTCAGCCAAGCGCCACGTTCCCGCCCCGCAACAACCAGGGCTCTGAGCAGTGGGGCAGCCAGTACTGCGTCGAGGGCCAGCACTACTGCACCTCAGAGCGCCTCACCCTCCTCGACAGCGGCAGCCGGTTCATCCCGGAGGTGACCCGGCTGAGGATCACCGACGTGGACGGCCGCTCGGTGGAGACACAGGTGCCCACCCCGACCACCTGCCTGCGGGGTCGACGCACGATCGGCGACCCGAGCTGCTCGTACGGGTCGCCCGAGTCCCACTACCTCGACCTCCCCGACAACGAGGGACCGCTCTGCATCAACGACTGCAACGGCCGCCGCTTCTTCAGCCTGCGGGTGCACCCGTACGAGGGGATCGCCGGCCCGCCGGGCCCCACGCCGCTCCCCGAGGGACGCGAGTGGCGCTACCGCGACGACGGCCCGTTCGAGCGGGGCACGCTCGAGCTGCCGACGACGCCGCGGGTGGACCTCACGCTCGACACGCCCACGGTGATCCCGCCGGCGGCCCCGCCGGAGGAGGGCGGCCGACCCGGGGCCCGGCTCGAGCTCCCCTTCGACCGGCCCGTCGACGTGGAGGTGGTGCCCGAGCTGCGCGAGCCGATCCCCGAGTCGTGCGACCTGCCCACCGAGCAGCGCTCGGCGGAGCCCAAGGCCCGCCACGTGTTCGTGTTCGAGGACCTGTGCTACGGCGCCACCTACTGGTTCCACGTGCACGCCACGGACCCGGTGGGCGGCGGCCGCCTGGACCTGCCCGGCATGATCTTCTGGCGGACGATGCCGGGCGTGCCGGTGGTCGCCGTGGCGGTCAGCCTGGACGTGGCCGGCCAGGTGCCGATGCGCTCGGGCACGCTGCACGGCACGGTGACCCTCGGGAACGCCGTGGTGGAGCTGGCCCACGTGGACGGCCGGGGCACCTGCCTCGACGAGTACACGTGGCTGGAGCTCGCGGGCGAGGCCCGCCGCACCGGCACCCAGCGCCTGGAGGTGGGGGACCACACCGCGTTCCTCATGGACCTCACCTGGGTGGACTGCGACGGGCGGCGCCATCGCATGCAGGCGGGACGGGGGATGCAGCTGCCCGAGCTGCTGCCCGGGTCGTTCACCTACCACGCCTCCGAGGACGGCATCTCGGCCGGCGCGGAGGTGACGATCGCCTTCCGGCGCTGACCGCCGGCCCGCCCACCCGCCACCGCTGGTGCGGCGCCCGGGGGCTCCTCGCCCCGGGCGCCGTACGCTCGGTGTGGCCGCCTTCGTGCTCGTCGCCATCGGCATCCTCGTCGGCCGGTACTGACCCGTCCTGACGCCGCGACCGCGCTCGTCCGCTGGGTGGCTGCTCAGCCGCCGGAGCGCAGGAAGAGCAGGCAGGCGACGCCGAACACGAGGCTCGCGGCGACGACGAGCCAGCTGCCGGTGCGCACCCCGTCGGCCGCGAAGAGGACCGCCGAGGCGACGAAGAGGAGCCACCCCACCCGCTGGTGCCGAGCCATCCCCCGAGCCTGGCACGCCCGCCGTGCCAGAGCGGTCAGGTGATGGCGAGCAGCAGGCCGATCACCGCCACCGTGACGCTGCCTCCTCGTCAGGGAGCCAGGTGCGGCAGGGGGTCGGGCGCGGCGGCGTCGTGGGTGGCGCGGCGCTCCTCGACGGCCACGGCCCCGAGGCCGGTGGCGGCCAGCACCGGGGCGGCCAGGTGGGCGATGAGCGCCACCGAGTAGCGGGCCGGGTCCACCTCGGCCCCGCCGACGATCACGAAGCGCACCTCGTCGTCGAACGCGGCCTTCCAGTAGCCGCCGCCATCGCCGGTCGTCACCGCCCACAGCCCGAGCTGGTCCCACTCGACGAGCGAGCGGGTGGCGATCGTGACGACGGCGGCCACGACCGCGAGCATCGTGGTGCCGACCACGAGGCCCCGACGGTCCGAGGGGACGCGGTCGCGGGCCACGCTGACGGCCACGAGCACGGCGACGCCGGCGGCCAGGACGAGCACGCCGCCGCTCAGGATCCGGTGCCAGTCGCTCCACGGGCTCGGCTGGTAGCGGGCCAGCACCTCGGCGGGGACGCGGTCGCCCCACACCCGGGTCAGGTCGGGCCGGTAGTCGCGGGCCAGCACGAGCCCGGCCACCGTCACCGCCAGCGCCGTGACGGCCCCGACGGAGGCGGCAGCGATCGTCGCTCGGCGCACCGTGCCCACGCCACGAGTCTGGCCCGCTCGCGCCCGTGCCGCCCGCGGCGATCGAACGCACCGGTGGTGCTCAGCAGCTGGCGAGGACCTGGCGGAGGGCGGCGGCCTCGGCGGGGTCGGCGGTGAGGTCCCACTTGGCCTTCACCCGGATCCAGGCCGACGCGTACCAGCACCACTGCTCCCGGCGGGGCGGGAGCCAGCCAGCTGGGTCCTTGTCGCCCCTTCTGGCGGTTGCTGGTGGCGGTGACGGCGACGAGCGCGTCCGGCTCGTCGAGGTCGTTGGCGAAGGCGCGGCGCCGGGCGTCGTCCCAGGCGTGGGCGCCGGACCGCCACGCCTCGGCGAGGGGCACGAGGTGGTCGACGTCGAGGTCAGCCACGTTGGGGGTGCTGATCCAGTCGTAGACCGAGAATCACCCCGTCCCCACGCCGGGCAGGTCGGTGCGCCGCTCGGCCAGCAGCACCTCGCAGCGGGTGCTGCAGCCGTCGTAGTCGGCGTCGATCCAGTGCTCGAAGCGGGCCCGGTCGTAGCCGTGCGGATGCTCCGCCGCGATGACGAGCCCGAGGTCGTCCACCGGCGCCGGCGCCGGCGCGGTCGCGGGAGGCGGGGCGGTGGTCTCGGCGGCGACCCCGTCGAGGGCCGGGGCCGAGGTGGCCTCGGTCACGCAGGCGGCGGCGAGCGCGACGACGGCCAGGCCGCGCCACGCGACCGCTACTCGCATGCGACGCCGTCACCGTCCCGGTCGAGGGCCGGCCGGTCCGCGCCTGCTCGAAGGATGTCGCTGCCCGCCATCGGCGCCGCTCCTGCCCGCTCGGTGTGTCCGTCCGCTCCGATGCTCGCGCGCGGGCGCGACCCGGTCCTGGGTCGAAGGGCCTCACCTCGCTGCCCCGAGCTCAGGCGCGGATCGCGAGAACCGGTCGCGGAAAGCGGACATACTCTCCCGCCAGACGAGCGGGCGGTGCGGTGCTGGGCCGTGCCCCAGAGCGGAGGTGACCCACCATGGCTCCTGACGTGCCGCAGCGGTGCTCGCGGCGGTGCTGCCGACGGGGACGAGCCCCACGACGTTCTCGCCGCACGAGGCCGTGACCCGGGCGCAGATCGCCACCTTCCTGCACCGCAAGGCGGGCAGCCCCCCGCCCACGGGCCCGCAGTTCGCGGACGTGCCCGCCAACAGCTACTTCGCCAGCGCGGTGCGGTGGATGCGCGCCACGGGCCTCACCACCGGGGTGGGGGGCACCAACTACTACAAGCCGTACGACCGGGCCAGCCGGGCCGAGCTGATCACCCTGCTGTGGCGGTCGGCGGGCTCACCGAACCTCGGCACGAGCCACGGGTTCCGGGACGTCCCGAAGGGCTCGTACTACGAGCGGGCCGTCACCTGGGCGGTGAAGCGCAACATCACCACCGGCACGAGCCCCACGACCTTCGCCCCGACCGAGCCGGTCACCCGGGCGCAGACCGTCACCTTCCTGTGGCGCATGGGCTGACCGGACCCACCGCGGACGGGCCCTGAGCCCACGATCGAGCGCCCCGCCGACCCACCACGGCGGGGCGCTCACCCACCCGGCGCCGGTGGGTTCCCCCCGCTGGCGATGCGGCGGCGGGTACGGTGCGCCGGTCCACGGGACCTCGGCGGAGGGGTCTCGGTGCACGGGAGCGGAGCACATGCGCAGTCGTCTCATCTCGCTGCTCGGCGCAGGCGGGCTCGTCCTGGGCTCGGTCGGGCTGGCCGGTGCGGGCGGCGCCCAGCCGGCGCCGGACGTGACGTTCGGGTTCACCGGCGCACCCGAGGCGTGGGTGGTGCCGGAGGGCATCTGCTCGATCGTGGTGTCGGCCTACGGCGCGCAGGGCGGCGACCACCTCTACGTCGACGGCCCGAACGGCCTCGGCGGGCGAGGGGGTCGGGCCACCGCCACGCTCGCGGTGGCACCGGGCGACGTCCTCACGGTGCGGGTGGGCGGCGCCGGCGAGTCGATCTGGCGGTTCGGGACCGCCGGCGGGGCCGGCGGCTGGAACGGGGGCGGTGACGGCGGCTCCCTGGAGGACGTCTCGCCGGGCGCGGGCGGTGGCGGCGCCACCGACGTGTCGATCGACGGGACGGTGGTGCTCGTGGCCGGCGGTGGTGGCGGCGTCGGCGGATGGTCGGTCGGCGAAGCCGAGGGCGGCCCGTTCGGCGACGGGGGTGCGGGCGGTGGCGTGGTGGGCGGCGTGGGTCGAGCGCAGCTCGCGTCGCCGGGCGGCGGCGGCTCCGCGACGGCCCCCGGTGCGGGTGGCCTCAACAGCGACGGGGCGCCGAGCGGTCAGCCCGGCGCTCCTGGGCAGGGGGGTGCTGGCGGCGACGGCGTCCTGCGGGTCTACGACGGCGCCGGCGGCGGCGGCGGTGGCGGGTGGTTCGGCGGCGGTGGCGGTGGCGCCACCGCGTCGGGCGCCGCGGGCGGCGGAGGCGGCGGCTCCGGCTACGGCCCGCCGGGCACGGTGTTCGAGTCGGGCGTGCGGGAGGGCGACGGGCTCCTGACGATCACCTTCGGCGATCCCTGCCCGGACGAGACGACCCCCACCACGTCGACCTCCACGACCTCGACCACCGTGGTCCCCAGCACCGCAGCGCCCGGCGGCACCCGCGGCCGCGGCGCGGCCCGCCCGGTGGTGGCCCCGCCCACCTACGCCGGCTGACGGGTTCGCGACTTCCGGTCAGTGACGCGCCTGCTACCGGGCGGGCAGCACGCCTACGTCGACGCTCCGGGCCCGTCGTCTCCGGGTGGCGGCGTGATCGTGTAGCCGAGCGCCTCGAGCTCGCTGATGGCGGCTTCCTGATGGCGGCGGACGGTTGCCCTTGCCTGGCGCGCTTCCCAGTCGCCCAACGAGTCGAGGAGCACTCGTCTCCAACTTCTCCTCCAGTCGTTGAACAGCTTCTCTCGATCGAGGAAGAGGAGCAGCTC
>Ga0182741_1004786_pt1 | contig 13023 bp, 16 predicted proteins | sample eDN5th37CBELigOP_FD_128874 | JGI IMG/M metagenome (GOLD analysis project Ga0182741, IMG submission 128874) | Enriched Organic Plus compost microbial communities from Emeryville, California, USA - eDNA 5th pass 37_C BE-Lig OP (version 2) (version 2) ...
CGCAGCTCACGTTCGTGACCGTCCAGGACTGGGCCGACGACGCGGTGCACCACTCGACCCAGCACGCCCGGGTCGGCCGGGACGCCACGCTCAAGCACGTGGCCGTGTCCTTCGGCGGCGACCTGGTGCGCCACGACACCACCGCGGTCTACGACGGCCCCGGCGGGTCGGCCGAGCTGCTCGGCCTCTACTTCGCCGACGCCGGGCAGCACATCGAGCACCGCCTGTTCGTCGACCACAACGAGCCCAAGACCCGCAGCGACGTGCTCTACAAGGGCGCGCTGCAGGGCGACGGCGCGCACAGCGTGTGGATCGGCAACGTCCTCATCCGGCCCGAGGCCGAGGGCATCGACACCTACGAGCTCAACCGCAACCTGGTGCTGACCGACGGCGCCCGTGCGGACTCGGTGCCGAACCTCGAGATCGAGACCGGTGAGATCGAGGGCGCCGGGCACGCCTCGGCGACGGGTCGCTTCGACGACGAGCAGCTGTTCTACCTGCGCGCTCGCGGCATCCCCGAGGAGGCCGCGCGCCGGCTGGTGCTCCGCGGCTTCTTCGCCGAGATGATCGGGCGGATCGGCGTCGACGTCGTCGGTGAGCGCATGCTCGCCGCGATCGAGGCCGAGCTCGAGATCGCCATGCAGACGGCCGGGGCCGAGGTCGACGCATGACGGCCCAGGTCGTCGCCTCGCGCGAGGACCTCGAGCCCGGTGAGACCCTGCGGCTGGAGCTCGACGGTCCCGACGGCTCGCTCGTGGAGGTGGCGCTCGTGCGCGCCGAGGACGGCGAGTACTACGCGATCAACGACGTGTGCTCCCACGGTCAGGTCTCGCTGTCGGAGGGGGAGGTCGAGGGCACCACGCTCGAGTGCTGGCTGCACGGCTCGACCTTCGACCTGCGCACCGGCCGGCCGACCGGGCTGCCGGCGACCCGGCCGGTGCCGACCTACCCCGTCACGTACGACGGCGACGACGTGCTCGTCGACGTCGACGTCCAGATCAACGCGACCCTGAACTGAGAGAAAAGAACCGACAGATGTCGAACCTGACGATTTCCGACCTGCACGTCACCGTGGAGACCCCGGAGGGTCCCAAGCAGATCCTGCGCGGTGTCGACCTGACGATCAACAGCGGCGAGACCCACGCGATCATGGGGCCCAACGGCTCGGGCAAGTCGACGCTGGCGTACTCGATCGCCGGCCACCCGAAGTACCAGGTGACCCAGGGCTCGGTGCTGCTCGACGGCGAGGAGGTGCTCGAGATGAGCGTCGACGAGCGCGCCCGGGCGGGCCTGTTCCTCGCGATGCAGTACCCGGTCGAGGTGCCGGGTGTGAGCGTCTCGAACTTCCTGCGCACAGCGCGCACCGCCATCGACGGCAAGGCCCCCGCGCTGCGGCAGTGGGTCGGCGAGGTCCGCGAGGCGATGGACGACCTGCGCATCGACCCGGCGTTCGCCGAGCGCAGCGTCAACGAGGGCTTCTCCGGCGGTGAGAAGAAGCGCCACGAGATCCTGCAGATGCAGCTGCTCAAGCCGCGCTTCGCGATCCTCGACGAGACCGACTCCGGCCTCGACGTCGACGCGCTGCGCATCGTGTCCGAGGGCGTCAACAAGGCCCGCAGCACGACCGATGTCGGCGTCCTCCTGATCACGCACTACACGCGGATCCTGCAGTACATCAAGCCCGACCACGTGCACGTGTTCGTCGACGGCAAGGTCGCCGAGCAGGGCGGCCCCGAGCTCGCCGAGCAGCTCGAGGCCGAGGGCTACGACCGGTTCCTCGCGAAGGCCTGACGTGCTGACGGCCGCCGAGCTGAGCGCCGTCAGGGCGGACTTCCCGCTGCTGGCGCGCACCGTGCGCGACGGCCGTCCGCTCGTCTACCTGGACACCGCGGCGACGTCGCAGAAGCCCCAGTGCGTCCTCGACGCCGAGCAGGACTTCTACGAGCGGCGCAACGCCGCGGTGCACCGCGGCGCGCACGCGCTCGCGGAGGAGGCGACCGAGGCCTACGAGGCCGCCCGGGCCGCCGTCGCCGGCTTCGTCGGGGTCGCACCCGGTGAGCTGGTGTGGACGAAGAACGCCACCGAGGCGATCAACCTCGTCGCGTACGCGTTCTCCAACGCCACCGCGGGGCGTGGCGGCGACGCCGCGCGCCGGTTCCGGCTCGGCCCGGGTGACGAGGTCGTCGTCACCGAGGCCGAGCACCACGCGAACCTCGTGCCGTGGCAGGAGCTGTGCGCGCGCACCGGGGCGACGCTGCGCTGGCTGGGGCTGACCGACGAGGGCCGGCTGGACCTCGGGACGCTCGACGTCATCGGCGAGCGCACGCGCGTGGTCGCGCTCACGCACGCCTCGAACGTCACGGGCGCGATCAGCCCGGTCGCGGAGGTCGTGGCCGCCGCGCACGCGGTCGGCGCGCTGGTGGTGCTCGACGCCTGCCAGAGCGTGCCGCACCTGCCGGTCGACCTGCACGCGCTCGACGTCGACTTCGCCGCCTTCTCGGGCCACAAGATGCTCGGCCCCACCGGCGTGGGGGCGCTCTACGGTCGTCGCGAGCTGCTCGAGGCGATGCCGCCCGTGCTCACCGGCGGCTCGATGGTCGAGGTCGTCACGATGACCGAGACCACCTACGCACCGCCGCCGCAGCGCTTCGAGGCCGGTACCCAGATGGTCGCGCAGACCGTCGGGCTGCGGGCCGCCGTGGAGTACCTCGGCGAGCTGGGCATGGACGCGGTCGCCGCGCACGAGGCGGCGCTCGCGCAGCGGCTGCTCGACGGCGTCGCCCAGGTCCCGGGGGTCCGGGTGCTCGGGCCGAGCACCGCCGAGGACCGGCTGGCGACGGTCGCGTTCGCCGTCGACGGCGTGCACCCGCACGACGTCGGGCAGCTGCTCGACGACGCCGGGGTCGCGGTCCGGGTGGGCCACCACTGCGCGCAGCCGCTGCACCGCCGGCTGGGCGTGGCCGCATCGGCGCGCGCGTCGGCCGGCGTGTACACCTCCGAGGCCGACGTCGACGCCTTCGTCGAGGCGCTGGGCCGGGTGCGGACGTTCTTCGGGGCGGGCGCCCGATGAGCATGGAGCAGCTCTACCAGCAGCTCATCCTGGACCACGCGCGCGAGCGGCACGGCCACGGGCTGCGCGGCGACGCGTCCGGGCCGGGTGCGGGGGAGTCGTTCCAGGTCAACCCGACGTGCGGCGACGAGGTGCGGCTGCGGGTGCGGCTGAGCGACGACGGCACGCGGGTCGCGGACGTGTCCTGGGAGGGCGTGGGCTGCTCGATCTCGCAGGCGTCGACGTCGGTGCTCTCCGACGTCGTCACCGGTGCGGGGGTCGAGGACGTCGAGTCGTTCGCCGCGGCGTTCGACGACCTCATGCACAGCCGCGGCGCCGCGCTCGACCCCGCCACCGAGGAGCGGCTCGGCGACGCCGCCGCCTTCGCGGGGGTGTCGAAGTACCCGGCCCGCGTCAAGTGCGCGCTGCTGGGATGGATGGCGCTGCGGGATGCGTTGATCAAGGCGAGCAAGGGAGAATGAGGTCATGACCGAGAGCACCGAACCCACCCCGACCCCGGTCGAGGCTGCGGGCACCCCGGAGGGCGCGACCGCCGTGGCCGACGTCGCCGACGTCGAGGAGGCGCTGCGCGACGTCATCGACCCCGAGCTGGGCATCAACGTCGTCGACCTCGGCCTCGTCTACGGCGTGCACATGGAGCCCGACGGCGAGGCGGTCATCGACATGACCCTCACCTCGGCCGCGTGCCCGCTCACCGACGTCATCGAGGACCAGGCCGCGCAGGCCCTCGACGGCATCACGAACGGTCAGCGCATCAACTGGGTGTGGATGCCGCCGTGGGGCCCGGACAAGATCACCGAGGACGGCCGCCAGCAGCTGCGGGCGCTCGGCTTCAACGTCTGAGCCGAGCCGCTGAGCGCGCCGCGCCCGCCGACGGTCAGTCGTCGGCGGCGTCGGCGTCGCTGCGCTCGCGCAGCACCCGCACGTCGGCGGCGGTGCGCACGCTCGAGAGCACCATCTCCAGCGCCATCCGCAGCAGCAGCACGAAGAATGCGGCGGGGATCCAGGCCAGCAGCAGCGCCAGGATGCCGGGGACCGGGGTGCCGGGGACCTCGACGCCGAAACCGATGTCGCGGCTCGGTGCGAACGCCGCGAACGCCCCGATGACCGTGCCGAGGTACCACAGGCCCGCCATCACGATGCCCAGCACGTACAGCACCTTGACGATGCCGGGCGTGGCGTAGTCGCGGAACGAGAGGTCGAAGGCCGTCTTGAGCGGGTTCGGGTCGCGCGGCTGCTGCTGGGGCGCCTGCTGCGGGTAGCCGGGCTGCTGCCCGAAGCCGGGCTGCTGCCCGAACCCCGGCTGCTGACCGGGCTGATTGGGCTGGCCGTAACCCTGGGCGCCCTGCCCGAACGCGGGCTGGCTGTGCTGGCCGAAGCCCTGCGGCGGTTGCCCGTAGGACTGCTGCTGCGCCTGACCAGGCGCCTGACCGGGCTGCGGCGGCGGCGCCGACGGGCCGTACCCCGGCGGCGGGGCAGCGGGACGAGGCTGCGAGGCCGAGCCGAACGGCGGCGGCGCGAACGGCGAGGGCTGCCCGCCCGTCGGCTGCTCGCCCGCGCCCCGGTTCGCCGCTGCGCGGTGGGTGTCCAGGGTGTCGTCGGGCTGCGGGGTGCGCATCCGGGTCTGGAACTCGTCGGGCTCCTGCGGCACGTTCATCATGCGTCGATCATGTCACGCAGCCCCTGGGGCGCGTCAGGTGGGGCGGATGTCAGAGGTCCCCACCGGGGACCCCGAAGGTGTCGCACGCGCTCGGGCCGTCGGTGTAGCCCTGCCAGAACCACCGCTGCCGCTGCTCGGAGGAGCCGTGCGTCCACTGCTCGGGGTTCACGCGACCGCCCTGCGAGCTCTGGATGTGGTCGTCGCCGACAGCCGCCGCGGCGTCCATCGCGCTCGCGAGCTGCGCCTGCGTGAACTCCTCCAGCAGCGTCACGCCGGCAGCGTCCTCGGTGCCCTGCGCGTTCTGCGCCCACGCACCGGCGAAGCAGTCCGCCTGCAGCTCCAGCCGCACGCCGTCCGACGTCGGCCCGGTCTCGCTGCGGTCGAGCCTGTCCATCGTGCCGGAGAGGTTCTGGACGTGGTGGCCCCACTCGTGGGCGATGACGTACATCTCGGCCAGCGGGCCGCCCTCGGCGCCGAGCTGGCTGGTGAGCACGTCGAAGAAGGCCGTGTCCAGGTAGATGCTCTGGTCGGGCGGGCAGTAGAACGGCCCCATCGCGCTCGACGCGGTGCCGCAGCCGGTCTGCCACTGGCCGCTCTCCAGGTACATGCCGGGGGAGACGTACTGCCCGCCCAGACGCGGGAACGCCGTCGCCCAGTAGTCGTCCAGCGAGTTGTACGCGCCGACCATCCGGCAGTCGACGTTCTCGTTCGCGTCCGCGCCCGTGCGGCACTCCTCCGCGAGGCTGGTGTCGGTGCCCTGCTCGACGGGCTCGCCGGTCGTCGGGGCCAGCCCTGTGAGGTCGACACCGAGCAGCTGCGACAGCAGGAACAGCACGAGCGCGGCGCCGCCGCCGACGGCGATGCCGGTGCCGCCGCGCCCACCACGCCGGACCCGGCTGGCGTCGAGCCTGGCGTCGTCGTTGAACGTCATGCGGGCACGATAGCCGCGTGAGATGCCTCACCCGAGCGTTATCACGTGGGTCGGTGCGACGGTGGCTACCTAGACTCGTGCCACGTGATCACCGCCCGTGACGTCGAGCTGCGCGTCGGCGCCCGACAGCTGCTGCAGCCCTCGACGTTCCGGATCGACGCGGGCATGCGGATCGGGCTCGTGGGGCGCAACGGGGCGGGCAAGACGACGCTGACCAAGGCGCTCGCCGGCGAGGCGCAGCCCACCGGCGGCACCATCACCCGCACCGGGTCGGTCGGGTACCTGCCGCAGGACCCCCGCACCGGCGACCTCGACGTGCTGGCACGCGACCGCGTGCTGTCCGCCCGCTCGCTCGACGAGGTGATGCGCCGCATCCGTACCGCCGAGCAGCAGATGGCCAGCGAGGACGAGGCCGTGCGCACCCGGGCGATGGAGCGCTACGCCCGGCTCGACGCCGAGTTCACCGCCCAGGGCGGCTGGGCCGCCGAGAGCGAGGCCGCGCGCATCACCTCCAACCTCGGGCTGCCCACGCGGGTCCTGGACCAGCCGCTGCGCACGCTCTCCGGCGGTCAGCGCCGCCGGATCGAGCTCGCGCGCATCCTCTTCAGCGGCGCCGAGACGCTGCTGCTCGACGAGCCGACCAACCACCTCGACGCCGACTCGATCCTGTGGCTGCGCGACTACCTCGCCTCCTACCCGGGCGGGTTCGTCGTCATCAGCCACGACACCGAGCTGCTGCGGGCGACCGTCAACACGGTCTTCCACCTGGACGCGACCCGCGCCGAGCTCGACGTCTACAACCTCGGCTGGGACGCCTACCTGCAGCAGCGCGAGACCGACGAGCGGCGGCGCCGGCGCGAGCGCGCGAACGCCGAGAAGAAGGCGTCCGCGCTGATGGCCCAGGCGGAGAAGATGCGCGCCAAGGCCACCAAGGCCGTCGCCGCCCAGAACATGCTGCGGCGCGCCGAGCGGATGCTGACCGACCTCGACGAGGTGCGCGTGGCCGACCGCGTCGCGAAGCTCCGGTTCCCGGACCCGGCGCCGTGCGGGCGCACGCCGCTGCGCGCCGAGGGGCTGAGCAAGTCCTACGGCTCGCAGGAGGTGTTCACCGACGTCGACCTCGCGATCGACCGCGGCAGCAAGGTCGTCGTGCTCGGGCTCAACGGCGCCGGCAAGACCACGCTGCTGCGGATCCTCGCGGGCATCGAGCGGCCGGACACCGGCGAGGTGCTGCCGGGCCACGGGCTGAAGATCGGCTACTACGCCCAGGAGCACGAGACGCTCGACATGGGGCGTACGGTCCTGGAGAACCTGCGCAGCGCCGCCCCCGACCTCACCGACACCCAGGTGCGTGGCGTGCTCGGGTCGTTCCTGTTCTCGGGCGACGACGCCGAGAAGCCCGCGCGGGTGCTCTCCGGCGGCGAGAAGACCCGGCTGGCGCTCGCGGTGCTGGTCGTCTCGGCGGCGAACGTGCTGCTGCTCGACGAGCCGACCAACAACCTCGACCCCGCGAGCCGCGAGGAGATCCTGGCCGCGCTGCGCGGGTTCACGGGCGCGGTCGTGCTCGTCACGCACGACGAGGGTGCTGTCGAGGCCCTGCAGCCGGAGCGCGTGCTGCTGCTGCCGGACGGCGACGAGGACCTCTGGAACGACTCCTACGCCGAGCTGGTCTCGCTCGCCTGAGCCTCGATCTCGGCGTCCTCGATCTCGGCGTCGGTGCGACGGCGTGACCGCGGCCGCGGCGGCGCGGGTGCCACGCCCTCGTCGCGATCCATCGCCGCACGCTCGCGGCGTGCGAGCACGGCGTAGCCGAGGAACGCCAGCAGCCCGAACGTCCACCACTGCAGCGCGTAGGACAGGTTGGAGCGGTAGTTCGGGGACGGCACCGTCATCGGCGTCGGCGGGTTCGCCGTCGTCGGCGTCTCCTCGACCACCCACGCGTAGGCGGTGGTGACGAGCGTGCCGGGCTCGGCGGTCGCGCCCGCCGCGGCGAGCACCTGCTCGGGCGCGATCCGGTGCACCTGGCCGGGCACCTGCTGGCGGTCGCTGGGCTCCTCCGCGGGGCGCAGCCGCAGCACCAGCTGCAGGTCGCCGTCGGGCAGCGCGAGGCGGTCGGTCGGGTCGGTGAAGGCGTCGGTCGGGTACCAGCCGCGGTCGACAGCCAGCAGCCACCGCTCGCCGCCCGGGCCGGGCACCTCGAGCACCGCCAACGCGTGGTCGGCCGGCCCGCCCTCGACGCCGCGCTGCGGCAGCGCCACCGGGTCGCCGACGTAGCGCCCGGTGGTGGTCACGGTGCGCCACTCGAGGTCGTCGCCGACCTCGGTCGTTGGGTCGGGGAGCAGCTGCGCGAGCGGCACCGCCGGCTGGTCGCGGTTGGCCTCGACCCGCGCGATCGCCTCGGCTCGGTACTCGTGCCGGGCCAGCTGCCAGGACCCGAGCAGGCCGCACACGGCCGCGACGAGCACCGTGAGGACGGCGATCCCCACCCAGCGTCGTGACCGGAGGAAGGCGTAGCGCGCCGTCATGCCGTGGGCAGCTCCGCGACCGGGATCGTCTCGCGCAGGAACGAGCGCGCGGTGAGGAAGTGCTCGAGGTGCTGGCGGTGGTCGGGGCACGCGAGCCACGTCTTGCGGCGCTCGGCGTCGTGCAGCTTCGGGTTGTTCCACCGCAGCGCCCAGACCGCGTTCTCCCGGCAGCCCTTCGCGCTGCAGACCAGCTCGTTCACCGCTGCTTCTCCTCGCCCGGCGGCAGCGCCCGCGCGTCGACGTAGCTGCTCGGCACGCTGCGACGCTCGGTCCCGGAGTTCGCGAAGATGACCGCGACGACCGGCAGCACGAACGCCAGCAGCACGCACGCCCAGCGCACCCAGCCGTCGGTGAGGAACGCCGCCACGAAGGCCGCCGCGCGGATGCTCATCGAGATGAGGTAGTTGCGCGTGCGATCGTGCAGCTGGTCGCTCTGGCTGCGGCCCGCCGAGGTGATCGCGTGGACGTCCGTCACCTGGTCCACACTACGCCTCGTCCGGGCCCCTATCCTGGCCTGCGGGCAGGGGCGGACGACGCCGCGTGCCCGGGCCGAGACTCGACGAGGGAAGGGGCCGACGTGAGCGGTGCCGCAGACAACGGGCGGGACCAGCGGGTCGTCGTCGTGACGGGGGCCAACCGGGGCATCGGGCGCGCGATCGCGGAGCGCTTCGTGGCCGCCGGCGAGAAGGTCGCGACGATCTACCGCAGCGGCGACCTGCCCGAGGGCGTCTTCGGTGCCGTCGCCGACATGCGCGACAGCGCTGCGGTCGACACGGCGTTCGCCTCGATCGAGGCCGAGCTGGGCCCGGTGCAGGTGCTGGTCGCCAACGCCGGTGTCACCAAGGACACGCTGCTCATGCGGATGTCGGACGAGGACTTCGCCGACGTCCTCGACGTCAACCTCACCGGGACGTTCCGGTGCGTGCGTCGGGTGACGAAGAACATGGTGCGCGGCCGCTACGGTCGCATCGTGCTCATCTCCTCGGTCGTCGGGCTGTACGGCTCGCCCGGCCAGGTCAACTACGCCTCGTCGAAGGCGGCGCTGGTCGGCATGGCCCGCTCGGTCACCCGTGAGCTCGGCGGGCGTGGCATCACGTGCAACGTCGTCGCGCCCGGCTACATCGACACCGCGATGACGCAGGCGCTGCCCGAGGCCACGCAGGAGAAGTACCGCGCCGCCATCCCCGCGGGTCGCTTCGCGCAGCCGGAGGAGGTCGCGGCAGCCGTCGAGTTCGTCGCGTCCGACGACGCCGCCTACATCAGCGGCGCCGTCATCCCGGTCGACGGCGGCCTCGGCATGGGGCACTGACCGAACCGACGAACAACGGAAGGAGCCCGGAGTGGGGCTGCTCGAAGGCAAGCGCATCCTGGTGACCGGCGTGCTCGTGGAGAGCTCGTTCGCGTTCCACGTCGCCAGGCTGGCCCAGCAGGAGGGCGCCACCGTGGTGCTCACCAGCTTCGGCAAGGCGTACCGGCTCACCCAGGTGATCTCGCGCCGGCTGCCGGCCGAGGCGCCCGTGGTGCACCTCGACGTCAACTCGACCGAGGACCTGGACGCGCTCGCCGAGCGGGTCTCCGAGCACGTCGACGGCCTCGACGGCGTCGTCCACTCGATCGGGTTCGCACCGCAGAGCGTCATGGGTGGCAACTTCCTCGCCGGGCAGTGGGAGGACGTCGCGGTCGCGCTGCAGACCTCCGCCTACTCGCTCAAGGCGCTCGCGGTCGCGGCCAAGCCGCTCATGGGCCAGGGCTCCTCGATCGTCGGGCTGACCTTCGACGCCCGGTACGCGTGGCCGGTGTACGACTGGATGGGCGTGGCCAAGGCCGCGTTCGAGGCGACCAGCCGCTACCTGGCGCGCGACCTCGGGCCCGAGGGCATCCGCTGCAACCTCGTCTCCGCCGGACCGGTGCGCAGCACCGCCGCGAAGTCGATCCCCGGCTTCGAGACGATGGAGAGCGTGTGGAGCGAGCGCGCACCGCTGGGCTGGGACGTCAACGACCCCGAGCCCAGCGCCCGCGCGGTCGTGGCGCTGCTGAGCGACTGGTTCCCCGCCACGACCGGTGAGGTCGTGCACGTCGACGGCGGCGTGCACGCGATGGGGCAGTAGGCGGCCCGGGCATGGCCGGGACCGGGCCGCGCAGGTTGACGCTGCTGCGGCACGCCAAGTCCGACCAGGACGGCTCGCCCGACCACGAACGCGTGCTGGCGGCGCGCGGTCGCCGCCAGGCGCCCGTCGTCGCGGAGCAGCTGCGCGACCACGGGCGGCTGCCGCAGCTCGTGCTGTGCTCGACCGCGGCCCGCACCCGGCAGACGTGGCAGCTGGTCGCCGACGCGCTGGGGGAGGGACAGCCCGAGGTGGTCTACCTCGACGCGCTGTACCTCGCCGACGTCTCCGACGTGCTCGCGGCGGTCGCCGAGGTCCACGACGAGGTCGGCGACCTGCTGGTCGTGGGGCACGAGCCGACGATGTCGCAGACCGCCGCACGACTCGCCGGCCCCGGCTCCGACCCGGCGGCGCTCGCGCAGGTGCGGGTCGGGGTGCCGACCGCAGGCCTGTCGCTGCTCGAGGTCGACGGCGGCTGGGCCGATCTCGCACCGGGATCCGCGCGCCTGGTCGAGGTGCTGAGCCCCGGGCTCTGAGCACTCCGCGCGCCCCGCCGTCGACGGGAGGCGACGGATGTGGTCGCGGACTGTACCTACGGGTATGTACACTCGTGCCATGGACTCCCGCGAACGCCTCGTCACGACGATGTCGGAGCTGATGTGGGAGCGCGGCTACGCCGACACCAGCCCGCGTGAGGTGCGGGAGCGCGCGGGCGTGGGGCAGGGCAGCATGTACCACCACTTCCCGAGCAAGCGGGACCTCGCCCTGGCCGCGCTCGAGCGCAACGTCGTGGACCTGCTGCCGGCCGCGGCCGAGCTCGACGGCCCCGGCAGCCCGATGGCCCGGATCGAGGCCTACCTCATGCGTCCGCGCGACGCGCTCAAGGGCTGCAAGGTCGGCCGGATGACGCAGGACCCGCAGGTGCGCGAGGACCCGGTGCTGCTGGCGCCCGTGGCGCGGGCGTTCCAGCAGGTGCACGGCGCCTGGGCCCGCGCGCTGCGGGCGGCCGTGGCCGCCGGCGAGCTCCGTGACGACCTCGACCCCGAGCAGCTTGCGCGGACGCTGATGGCGGTGCTGCAGGGCGGCTACGTGCTCGCGATCGCCCAGCAGGACCAGCGCCCCTTCGACGACGCCTGCAGCGGTGCGCTCGCGCTGCTGCGGGCCGCCGCACCGTCGCGGCCCCACGGACCTGGCAGGAACACCGAGGAGAGGGAACGACCATGACGGTTCGCATCGGCATCAACGGCTTCGGCCGCATCGGGCGCAGCTACCTGCGTGCCGCGCTCGCGAGCGGGGCCGACGTCGAGGTGGTGGCGGTCAACGACATCGCCGACGTGCACACGCTGGCCACGTTGCTGGAGTGGGACTCGATCAACGGTCACCTCGACGGCGTCACGGAGGTCGACGGCGCGCTCCAGGTGGGCGACCGCCGCATCGCCGTGCTCGCCGAGCGCGAGCCCGGGAGCATCCCGTGGGGCGAGGTCGGGGCCGACGTCGTCATCGAGTCGACCGGGCGGTTCACCGACGGCGAGGCCGCGGCGGCGCACCTGCGCGGCGGCGCCAGGAAGGTCGTCGTCTCGGCACCCGCGAAGGGCGACGTGCCGACGTTCGTGCTCGGCGTCAACGACGAGCGGCTCGATCCCGGCGCGCACGACGTCTTCTCCAACGGCTCGTGCACGACGAACTCGCTGGCTCCGCTCGTCGCGGTGCTGCACGAGGCGTTCGGCGTCGAGTCCGGGCTGATGACGACCGTGCACGCCTACACGGCCGACCAGCGGCTGCACGACGCGCCGCACTCGGACATGCGGCGCGCCCGCGCCGCTGCGATGTCGATCATCCCGGCGTCCTCGGGCGCTGCGCGCGCGATCGGCAAGGTGCTGCCCGAGCTCGACGGGCGTCTCACGGGCGCCGCGATGCGGGTCCCCGTGCCCGTGGGCTCGATCACCGACCTCACCGCCGTGCTCGCGCGCGAGGTGACCGTCGAGGAGGTCAACGCCGCGTTCCGCGAGGCCGCGTCGGGTCGCCTGCAGCGCTACCTGCAGTACTCGGAGGCGCCGCTGGTCTCGGCCGACATCGTCGGCAACCCGCACTCGTCGATCTTCGACGCACCGCTCACGCAGGCGGTCGGCCGGCACGTCAAGGTGCACGGCTGGTACGACAACGAGTGGGGCTTCTCCCACCGGCTGGTGGAGTTCTCCGAGCGGCTGGGCGCCGCCCTCTGACCCCTCAGAGGTGCGCGAGCACCTCGTCGAGCCGCGGCCCGGGGAGCGCGAGGTCGGCCTGCGCGGCCACGACCGGGTAGGCCGCGAACGCGACCCCGAGGCCGGCGGCGGCGATCATGTCGAGATCGTTGGCGCCGTCGCCGATCGCGACGCAGTCGGCGAGGGGCACGCCGGCCTCGTCGGCGAAGGACCGCAGGAACGCGGCCTTCGCCGCGCGGTCGACGACGGCGCCGCTCACCCGCCCGGTGAGCTCGCCGTCGACCACCTCGAGACGATTGGCCTGCACACGCGCGATCGGCAGCTCGGCCACGAGGGGGTCGATGATCTCGTGGAAGCCCCCCGAGACCAGCCCGACCGGCCAGTCTCGCTCGGCGCACGCCTCGACGAGCTCGTCGGAGAAGCGCCCGTCGCGGCGGCCCTCGCGCACGAGGACGTCCCAGCCGCCGTCGCCCGCGCGCCCGAGCGCGCGGCCCTCCTCGAGCTGCAGCTCCGGCCCGATCCTCCTCCCCG